>Ga0207667_10000849_pt1 | contig 39431 bp, 29 predicted proteins | sample KBSCornC52_FD_184301 | JGI IMG/M metagenome (GOLD analysis project Ga0207667, IMG submission 184301) | Corn rhizosphere microbial communities from Kellogg Biological Station, Michigan, USA - KBS Corn C5-2 (SPAdes) (version 2) | ecosystem: Host-associated > Plants > Roots > Rhizosphere > Soil ...
GCGGAAGATGCGTTCCTGCTCGCGTTCGTAGACGGCCTGCGAGCTGAACACCTTGTACGGCACGCGCGAACCGTCGTCGTGCGGAAAACGCACATCGGACGCGTCGTCACGCGTGGCGAATACGACGGGCGATTCTGTCTGCTCCATGTCGGACTCCTTGTGGTTCCGTTTCATTAATAAGATGGGGTCCATTTTTAAAAGGCTAATATTCGGCGTCTATCCGGAAAGTGCGATTGCGGCGGCGCAGTATCCACTTTCGGCGGATTTCTGAGCTAGCATGACGACACACGCGGCGCGACTGCTGATCGAGACCCATTCGTCGGATCGAAGCGCGCCGTCCACAATTAGGCTGATGCCCATGTCCCCAACGTCGTTCGAGCCGCTCGCGCTGCGCGCGCACCGGCTGTTCGAATCCCGTGATCTCGACGAGACGCGCGAGCGGATCTCGCGCGTGATGCAGCCGCACGCGCTGCTGCCGAACGGCCGCGTGCACGGGGCGTCGCACATGGATTTCGTCAGGCTCGGCGGGCTCGGGATCGGCACGATCGCGTTCGGCGACGCGATGCGCGTGCAGGTCGACGCGGTCGACGGCTATTACCTGCTGATGTTCTGCCTGTCCGGGCAGGCGGAAGTCCACGCGATGGGACGCCAGCTCGGCGTCGACGGCCAGACCGGCGTGCTGTGCGCGCCCGGCGAGCGCTTCGACGCGGTGCTGTCCGCCGACTGCGAGCAGTTCGTGCTGCGCATCGACGCGGCGACCGTCGGCTCGCTCACCGGCGACCCGCGCGCGACGCTCGACCCCGTGCTGCACATCAGCGACGCCGCGCTCGCCGCGTGGCGCCAGCAGCTGATGCTCGTCGCCCGCTCGCCCGAGCTGCTCGAACGCGCGAACGCCAATCCGCGCGTGGCGTCGCAGCTCGAGCACCTGCTGATCGACCTGCTGATCGAAGGCCACCCGCCGTCCGTGCTGCGCGCGTCGCACCGCGACCCGGCGCCGGGCTTCGTGCGGCGCGCGCAGGAGTTCGTGAACGCGCGCTATGCGGAGCCGCTGCAGCTCGCGGATATCGTCCAGGCCGCCAACGTGCCGGAACGGACGCTGCGCGACGCCTTCCTGCAGTTCCGCGGGATGAGCCCGATGCAATACCTGCGCGCGACGCGGCTCGACCATGCGCGCGAGTTGCTGCGCGGCGCGGCATCCCACCGTCGGATTGCCGATATCGCGCTCGATTGCGGGTTTACGCACCTTGGGCGGTTCGCGATCGCGTATCGGGAAAAATTCGGCGAGTCGCCATCGGAAACGCTCGACGGCCAGCGATAGGCGCGTGCCCGCGTCGACGGGCCAGCGCTCGGTTCCATGTCATCCGCCCGCGAACGACCGCCGAACCGCCCGTCACGAAAGCGCCGCCCGCGGGCCCGGCGGCCCGGCGGCCCGGCGTCAGACACGGTCCATCGCGGGTGCCGCACGCGCATCGAGCCGGGCCGACGCACACGCCAGCGCGCTTTCGACCTGCTCGAACATCGTGCGCGTCGCTTCGCTGTCCGGGCGCGCGCGCAACAACAGCCCGAGCCATTTCAGCCGCCGCGAGAGCATCGGCACGACCAGCGTGCGCACGACCAACCGCTGATCCACGTCCGATGGATCGAAACGCGCGCACGCATCGACCAACGCCTCGAGGGTGAGCACTGCCCGGGTCGGATAGGTCATGATCCTTCCCTCAAAAAGCGTGCCATTCGGCGGACCTGCGCAGCGCCTGCGCATCCGGGGCATCCGGCAGCCGCGCCGCCACCGGCGGTTTCGCCCGCACCGGCGGAGAAATCGCCAGCGCGGACGCCGCCGCGGCTGGCTCGTCGCTGACGATTGGCCCAAGCTTGAACGCCGACATCGCCGCCTGCAGATGCCCGGCCTGCTCCTCGAGCGAATGAGACGCCGCGGCCGCCTGCTCGACGAGCGCCGCATTCTGCTGCGTCACGCCCTCCATCTGCCCGATCGCCACATTGACCTGCTCGATTCCCTGGCTCTGCTCCCGAGACGCCGCCGCGATTTCGGCGACGATATCCGACACCTGCTTGATCGCCTGCTTCACCTGCCCCATCGTCGCGCCGACGTCCGCGGCCTGCTGCTCGCTGTCATGGATCATCGACACGGACGTGCCGATCAGTTCCTTGATCTCCTTCGCGGCACTCGCGGAGCGCTGCGCGAGGTTGCGCACCTCGGTCGCGACCACCGCGAAACCGCGCCCCTGCTCGCCCGCGCGCGCCGCTTCCACCGCCGCGTTGAGCGCGAGAATGTTGGTCTGGAATGCAATTCCCTCGATGACGCCCGTGATGTCGGAAACCCGGCTGGAGCTGCCGCTGATCTGCTCGATCGTCGCGACCATGTGCTGCACGGCGTCGTTGCCGGCATCGGCCATCCCGGTCGCGCGCGTCGCGAGCGTATTGGCCTGCTGCGCGTTGTCGGCGTTCTGCTTCACCGTCTCGGTCAGTTGCGTCATGCTCGACGCGGTTTCCTCGAGCGACGCGGCCTGCTCCTCCGTCCGGGCTGACAGATCGGCGTTGCCGCTCGCGATCTGGTGCGACGCGATCGCAACCGATTCCGCGCTGCGCTTGATGCCGCGCACCGTCGCGCTGAGTTGCCGGTCCATCGTCGCCAGCGCGCCGAGCAACTGGCCGAATTCGTCGTGCGAGTCGATGTCGATCCGGTTGTCCAGCGTGCCGCCCGCGATCTCGTGGGCCACGCGCACGGCCTTCCCTAGCGGCGTCGAGATGTGCCGCAGCAGATGCGCGGACGCCCACGCCGCGACCAGCACGCCGACGCCGATCAGGCCGATCGCGATCCACAGAATGTTGCGGAAGGTCGATTCGCTGTCGTCGACGAACGATTTCGCTTGCTCGACGTTCAGGGCGATATCTTCCTGGAGCGCCTGCCTGAGCAGGTTCGCGGTCGGCGACAGTCGATCGATCACCGCACTGGCCGCGTCGTGATCCCCGCTGCCCATCGCCGTGACCACGTCGTTCACCCCGGCCCGGAACTGCGGCAGCACGCCCCGGATGCGCTCGGCGATGATGCGTTCCTTGTCGCTCGTAATCGATTTCTCGTAATAACGGTTCCAGATCGTATCGAGACGGCTTTGTTGCACGCGAACGTCGTCGACCCCGCTGCGCGTGCGCACCGGGTCGTGCTCGGCCTGTATCCGGCGCATTTGCAGCCGTATGCTGAACGCGAGCGCGCTGATTTCCGTCAATTCGACGATCGGCACCGTATTGCCCGTATAGGCGCGATGGAGATTCGAATTCAGTCTGGACAAGCCGAATACGCCGAACGTGCCGATTGCGACCATCAACACGACGCACACCGCAAGGGTGGAAAAAATCCTGAACTTTATGCTTTTCGCTAATTGACTCACCTCGTTCTCCTCCGGTTTTCCAGGTCGACAATGAATGGGAAATGTCGCTCCATGACCTTGGTTTACGGGGAGAAAATCAGATGATTTAGTATTCGATATTGCAATAATTAAAATCAGAAATAGCAAGAATTAATATTTCTCATCGGCTAGACCTCCTTTTTATCTCATTATTAAGCCATCTCTTTAATACATTAAATTGCGTGCTGCATGAGCCGCTCTTATCTCGCCAGCCAGTTATCTCATTAATAGACGGCCGGCGCGCGGTCGACGGCATGAAGCCACGGCGGCGAGCCCGATTCCCTTTCGGACGAGCACGACAAAATAGGCTGTTAGTTGCGATTCGTGCTCGAGCCGAGCCCCGTTACGCCGCCGGCGCGATCATCTCCCGCGCAATCGCGCAGAACGTCGCCGTAGCGGCGCTTTCGCCGTGCAGCCGGCGACTCATGATGATCGGCGACGTCGCGGCCGGCTCCGGCAGCCGTCGGTAGACCACCCCCTTCACGCGCACGCCCTCCACACTCTCCGGCACCAGCGACACGCCCACCTGCGCGGCGACGAGCCCGAGCGCCGTCTGCAGTTCGCGCACCTCGTGAACGGCTGCCGGCACCAGCGCGCCGTCGCGCAGCGCGGACAGCTGCTGATCCGCGAAGCTCGGCCGCGGCGTGCTCGGATAGACGATCAGCGTCTCGTTCGCGATGTCCGCCAGCGTCAGCGGCCGTTCCGGATCCGCGAGCGGATGCCCGACCGGCAGCGCCGCGATCAGTTTTTCCTCGATCAGCGCCTCGCGCACCAGCTGGTCGTCGTCGAAACGCAGGCGACCGAACCCGACGTCGATCCGCCCGCCCTTCAGCGCGCCGAGCTGTTCCAGCGTGAACATTTCGATCAGCGACAGCTCGACGTTCGGCTGCGCCTCGCGAAACGCCCGAATCACGTCCGGCAGCGCGCCATAGAGCGTCGACGGCACGAAGCCGATCACGATCCGCTCCGACAGCTGCGCGAGCCGCCGCGTCAGCGGGCCGAGCTCGTCGGCCTGCTCGACGACGCGCTTCGCCTGCGCATAGAACACGCGACCCGCGTCGGTCAGTTTCAGCGGCCGCGCACCGCGCTCGAACAGCGGCAACCCGAGTTCGTCCTCGACCGCCTGAAGCTGGCGGCTCAGCGGCGGCTGCGTCATGTGGAGCCGCTCCGCCGCCCGCGTGATGTTCATTTCCTCCGCGACGGCGATGAAGTACCGGAGCTGACGCAATTCCATTTCATGCCTCGAAGGTATGGAAGTAGTCGGAAAGAGTGTTGGACGACGCCGGGCGGGAATTCCTACCATGTGCACCAACAGGAGGAATCGCATGATAGCAACTGCCGCCACCATCGAGCGCATCGACACGCTGCTCGTCGACGTGCCGACGATCCGGCCCCACAAACTGTCGGTCGCCACGATGAATTGCCAGACCCTCGTGCTGGTCCGCGTTCGATGCACGGACGGTATCGAAGGCGTCGGCGAGGCGACCACGATCGGCGGTCTCGCGTATGGCGAGGAGAGCCCCGAGAGCATCAAGGTCAACATCGACACCTACTTCGCGCCGCTGCTGCAAGGCATGGACGCAACACGCCCCGGCGCCGCGATGGCGCGTGCGCGCAAGCTGTTCCAGGGCAATCGGTTCGCGAAGTGCGCGATCGAAACCGCGTTGTTCGACGCGCAGGCGCGCCGCCTCGGCGTGCCGCTGTCGGAACTGTTCGGCGGCCGCACGACGGATGCGGTCGACGTCGCATGGACGCTCGCGAGCGGCGACACGCAGCGCGACATCGCGGAAGCCGAGGCGATGCTCGACGCGCGCCGCCATCGCGCATTCAAGCTGAAGATCGGGTCGAACGCGGTCGACGACGACGTCGCGCACGTGATCGCGATCAAGCACGCGCTCGGCGAGCGCGGCGACGTTCGCGTCGACGTGAACCAGGCATGGAGCGAAACCGACGCGATCCGGGCCGGCGCACGCCTCGCGGACGCCGGCGTGAGCCTCGTCGAGCAGCCCATCGCCGCGACCAATCGCGCGGGGTTGAAACGCCTCACGCAGCTCGCGCGGATTCCGATCATGGCCGACGAAGCGCTGCACGGCCCCGTCGATGCGTTCGCGCTCGCGCAGGACCGCGCGGCCGACGTGTTCGCGGTGAAGATCGCGCAATCGGGCGGCCTGCTCGGCGCGGCGAGCGTCGCATCGATCGCGTCGGCGGCCGGCATCGACCTGTACGGCGGCACGATGCTCGAGGGCGCGGCCGGCACGATGGCGTCCGCGCAGCTGTTCAGCACGTTCGGCTCGCTGAAATGGGGCACCGAGCTGTTCGGCCCGCTGCTGCTCACCGAGGAGATTCTCGTCGAGCCGCTGCGTTACCAGGATTTCAAGCTGCACCTGCCGGCGACGCCCGGCCTCGGCATCACCTTCGACTGGGCCCGCATCGAACGGATGCGACGCGACGCCCGCTGATCCCCCACGACACGACTACCGAAACCGGAGACACAGATGAACAAGCAAGCCATCGACGCCCTGCTGAAGACTTTCGACGACGCCGCGGAAAAGCCCGGCAACCCGCGCATGCGCGCGATCGTCAACCGGATCGTGAAGGACATCTGCTACACGATCGAGGATTTCGACGTGCAGCCGAGCGAGTTCTGGACCGCGCTCAACTACCTGAACGAAGCCGGCCGTGAATTCGGGCTGATCGCCGCAGGCCTCGGCCTCGAGCGCTTCCTCGACGTGCGGATGGACGAGGCCGAGGAGAAGGCCGGCTTCCAGGGCGGCACGCCGCGCACGATCGAGGGCCCCCTGTATGTCGCGGGCGCACCGGAATCGGTCGGCCATGCGCGCCTCGACGACGGCACCGATCCGGGCCAGACGCTGATCATGCGCGGCCGGGTGCTCGGCCAAGGCGGCGCGCCGATCGCGAACGCGCTCGTCGAGGTGTGGCACGCAAACCATCTCGGCAACTACTCGTACTTCGATCAATCGCAGCCCGCGTTCAATCTGCGCCGCTCGATCCGCACCGATGCCGACGGCCGCTACAGCTTCCGCAGCGTGCTGCCGGTCGGCTACAGCGTACCGCCGGGCAGCAAGACCGAGCAGCTGCTCGACCAGCTCGGCCGCCATGGCCACCGTCCGGCGCACATCCACTTCTTCGTTTCCGCGGACGGATATCGTAAGCTGACGACGCAGATCAACATCGAAGGCGATCCGCACATCTGGGACGACTTCGCATTCGCGACCCGCGAAGGGCTGATCCCGAAGATCAAGCAGGCCGAGGGCGCGGAAGGCAAGCCGTATGGCGTCGACGGGCAGTTCGCGCTGATCGACTTCGATTTTTCGCTGCTCAAGGACAAGCAGGACGTGCCGGCGAGCGAAGTCGAGCGGGCGCGCGCGCAAGCCTGAGCGGCCGTCCGGTTCGACGCATCGATAACGCAAGGAGTACCGAATGCTGTTTCATGTGGAAATGACCGTCCGCCTGCCGGCGGACATGGATCCGGTCAAGGCGGCCACGCTGAAGGCCGAAGAGAAGGCGATGTGCCAGCGATTGATGAACGAAGGAGTCTGGCGACATCTGTGGCGGATCGCGGGGCAGTATGCGAACGTCAGCATTTTCGATGTCGAGAGCGTGCAGCAGCTGCATGACGTGCTGAGTCAGCTGCCGTTGTTTCCGTATATGGAGATGGAAGTGCGGGCGCTGTGCCGGCATCCTTCGTCCGTTCGGGACGACGATCGGTGAGTTTTGCGTGACCCATGCCGCCGGGGGGGCCGGCGGCATGGGGCGGGAAGCGGAAGTGACCGCGGTTACTTGGGGATGTCGCCTGCCATCTCAAGCCGATTCGACGTCAATCCGATCCGTAGCGGCTTGTCCGGATCGAGTCTCTTTTTCTCGACGACTCTTTTCCAATCTTCGGCGCTTCCCGGAACGCGGTACAACGCAACGACCGCCACATACTTCGTCTCCCGTTGCATCGGCTGAGACAAGCTCGACGAAGCCCCAGGGCGCACGGTAGCCGACATATTCGCTTGCAGATCCTGGGCAAGCACCGTGCGATCGTTCTTCAACAGATCGTCGTACGAGGCGGCATCGAACATCTTGCGATCCTTCAGCTGGTAGACGCGCACGGCAACCGACGTCGGTCGTCCCGCGTCGTCCGGGTTCAGCGCCGCGCGTGCAGTCAGATCGACGTCAAGCACCTTCACCTGCTTGAAAAACACTGCGCGATAGGCATTCGACGACGCATCCGATACCGACTGCAACGCACCACAGCCCGACAGAAGCAATACGGCGGCAGCCGTAGCCGCACTCATTCGATAGAACATGAAGACTCCGGAATCAGATCGTGCGCGGCACGAGATGCGGGTTGGGTTGCGGCGCGGGCAATGCCTCGTAGGCACCCAGCGCAATAGCGATCAGCCGTTCGTCGGCAGACGGCAACACCGTCGTCCAGCCGAGACGCGGCGCCGGGCCGGTACGCTCGATGCCGACGGACGGATGCGGAACGAACCGTGACGACACCTCCATCCGCAAATACACATCGGCCTTGATGCCGACATACAGCTGGATGAATGCCATCACCTCTCGATGCAGCCATGCGCCCGGCAGCAGATCCTGAGCCTGCCGCGCATCGGCTGGCCGCAACGTCACGCGCACTGCCCGGCTGCGATACGTGAGACGCCTGCCGAGCACGTAACCGCCACCGAGCCCGTTGCGCTTGCCGTCCGACAGCCCGCCCGCAGCCGGCTTCGTCGACGTCAACGGCTTCGGCCGACCGGTACTCGTCGTCACCGCCCAGAACTCGTCGACGCGAACCTCCGCCCCCGGCGCGGCGAGCGCCACCACGCCGGCCAGCCCTTCGGACGTCCGCGTGCGCTGGATCAGCAGCCCCGACAACGCGAGCATCCGCGAATCCGGCAGGCCTGCCCGCAAAGGCTTGTCGCCCCATCCGAACCCCAGCAGACACAACAGGCTCTGCGAATAATCGTCGACACCACCGGCCCGGAAACGCTCAGGATACCGATACTTCTTCCATGCCCGATACAGCAACGTCGCGATGCGGTGATTGAATGGATCGAGAAAGGCTTCCACCGCCTCATGCCCCTCTTCGCGCAACGCGATCTCGTCGATCGTATGCGACGGCATCGCGGCATCGACGCCGTAAAGCCCCATGAAGGTCGTGCGTACGGTCGGTGGCGCATCGGGATGCTCGTCGTCGAATTCGACCGCGGCCATCTCGCCTGCCGGGAACCCCAACCGAGGACGCGGCCGGAATCTCACCGGCTCGTACGCCGGCGTGTCGCGTGTGCCGAATCCGGGACGTTCGGGCGCACATGCCTCCAAAAGACGACAGAACTGCATGAAAGTCATCTTCGGCGCCCGCTCGAACAGCCTCGCAACCACGGCCGGCAGACCCTTCGATTCAGCGGCTTCAGCGCTCATCCGATCGATCGATGCACTCATAGCGGTGCCCGCCCCGCCTTGCTGCGCGGCCACTCCGTCCGCGACCGCGATGGCAGGCTGACGATCGCCAGCTTCGTGAACAGATTGATCTCCGCGTATGCACCGAAGAACCGGTGCAGCAACTCGCCGAACAGCATCACGTCGCCTTCGCCCGAGAACGCATGCGCATCGAGCGTGACCTCGATCAGCACGCCGCGTTCGACCGCGCCGCCCGACACTTCCTCGATCATTTCCTGCGAGACATGCAGGATGCCGGCGAGCCGCCGCCGGTTCAGTTCGTCGTTCGTCCAGTCGTACAGCGCCAAAGCGCCACGCAGCACCTCCGCGTTCATCATCGACAGGAAGTTGGGGGCGAGATGCGACAGCACACGCCACTGGAAACGATCTTCGGTCGGCGGATGGAGCGGCAACGTCGGCGACACGAGATTGCGCACGCTCGCGACGTTCGGCGTGCTGGCCGCCAGCTCGTTTAGACTTGCCTCCCGCAGCCCCTTGCGCGGCAGTAGCCCGTTCGTGCCCGTCACGCGCAGCGACAGGCTTTCCTCCGGCAGCGTATCCATCGTTTCCCACGCATGCCCGCCGAGAATCACCCACATTTCGTGCAGCCCCGATACGCCAGAACGCACGCGTGTGTGGAAATAGCGCTCCGGCGCCTCATGCCGCAGCATGCCGCCGCGGTGCCGGAAGGTCGTGAACGGCACGTATTCGTATCGCTCGGCCGTATCGTGATCGAACGTCGCGATCGCATCGACCGAATACGTTTCGACATGCTCGCCCTGATGACCGGCCGGCACGACGCGATACTCGGTTTCGTGATGGTCGATCTCGATCGGCTCGGCATCCAGTTCGAACAGGTTGATCACCGGTGAACAGAACAGTCGCACGTTGTCCACGCTGAATCGCTGATCCGACGGATAGGCATCCTTCAGAACGATCTCCAGTTCGAAGCGGGTCGATTTTTCAGGCAGCTTCGTGATGTCGAGTCCGCACAGATCGACGAACAGGAATTTCTCGCGAAACGTAAAGTATTCAAGTAGCAACTGATATCCGGAGAACGCCGCATCGGCTTTGGGCCACAGCCGTTCTTCCGTCGAAAATCCCGCCGGCTCGATCGTGACGCCCGGCAGCGGCACGGATTCGCCATCGCGTATTTCCGCAACGCGCCAGTGAATCGCGTCGACCTGACGCGTCAGCGCAAGATGCATCGCGAATGCAGTCGGCAAATCGGCGTTCAAATGCAGCCGCAGCCGCGACAGATCCGTCTCCTTGCGCAGCGCCGACGCTTGCAACGCGAAGCCGAAGCGGATCACCGATCGCCCGTCGTGTCGCACGGCCGGCCCGGCATGCGTAAGCGACACCGGCTGCAGCGCAACATCCTGCGTGGTCCGGTACAGACATCGCACGGTCAGCGGCGCCGCGCCCTGCGCGCCGCCCGCGGCCGGCACGTTGATCGGCGCGGAGCGCACCGGCACGCCGGCCGGGACCACTACCGTTTTCTGCAGCTTCTCCGCGAACGGCGTCAGCTCGACGATCGACAGCGAAGGAATCATCCGCAGATAGTGCGGCCACAACAAGCTGACGAGCCCTTCGGTCAGTTCGGGCAGTTCGTCGTCGAGTTTTTGCTGGAGCCGGCCCGTCAGAAACGCAAACCCTTCGAACAGGCGTTCGACATACGGATCGCGATCGCCGACGCGGTCGAGGTTGAGCAGGCGCGCGCGATCGGGATGCGCCTTCGCGAATTCCTTGCCGGATTCGCGCAGATAGCGCATTTCCGCTTCGTAGTAGCGCAGGATGGGATCGTTGTTGTCCATGGGAATCCGTTACGAAAGGGTCAACGCGCGGGCGGGATCGAGTACCGTGAGTTCCGCCTGCAGCTCGCCGATGCGGCGTGCGAACGCCGGCTTGTCGGCGTCCTTGCGGCTGCTCATCGCTTTCAGTGCTTTGACCAGTTGCTGCTTGACCTCAAACGTCAGCGCCGGCTCCCAGCGCATCAATGTCAGCGAACGGGACGTTCCGTCGAGTTCTGCAAGGAGTGCGAGCGCCGCATCGTGACGGCCGGCATGATCGGCCAGGCGGGCCATCACGAGCCGCTGCAAATAGCGATGTCGATCGGTTTTCATGCCGGGCAGCGCTTCGAGCCACGCAAAGGCCGTTTCGATGCCGTCACGGGCAGCCAGTTCGCGAGCCTGGGTTTCGATCTCCGGCCAGTCGCCCGCCGCATCGCTCGCGCTATCCGCGGAAACGGGCAGCGGCGCGACCGTCTCGCCCGCTTCCAGATCGCGCACGACCGCATGCCGGGCGATCCATTCGAGCGTCGTGTCGTCGGCGAACGGCGTGCCGTCGCTGAATGCCAGCCGTTCGATGCCCGGCAGTCGTTCGAGAAACAGCGCAAAGTCGGTGCGCAGCAATTCACGCCATGCGCTGTACGGTGTGCCGACGTGGTCGAGCCCAATGTGCTGGAAATACTGCAGGTCGAACCACAGGTGATTCACGCCTTCCATGAACGCACCCTCGACACGCTCCAGCAACTCGTGCCAGTGCTTCTGCAGAACGAGGCGCTTCATCTGCTGACGCAATTCGGCACGTGGCGGCGCCAGACGCGTATGCGACGCGGCATCCGACGGCGGCACGTCGTGCACGGTGTCCCAGCGGATGCTTCGCACGAGCCGCACCGACGGCAAATAGCCGTTTTCCTGATCCCTGAGCCACGCCGACATCGCCCGCGCCTGATCGAGCAGATCGCGCGTAGACGCGATCGATCCGGCTGAAGTCTTTCCCGCGGCCGTAACGGGCGGTATCGCGACACCGGCATCGACACTGCGTGCCGGCCCTTCCTTTTTCTCGAAGCGGGAAACGAGCGACTGCAAATTCGGGCGAGCCGCCTCGGGCCACGCCGCCGTATGCGTGACGAGCACATCGAGCGCGGCCAACGCGCGTTCGAGATCGGCCGGCGCAAAGTCGCCACGACTATCCAGCGTCTCGATCACGCGCGCAGTCGCGAGCATTTCGAGCGCGGCCTTCTTCGCTTCGTGACGGGCAGGCAAAAGAGCTTCGCCAAACCGGTCGACGAGCGCAGCAGCCAGTTCGAGCCCGTCGGCAAACCCGGCCGGGCCGTCCTGCCGCAGGCGTGCGAACGCGTAGTAGCCGGCGACGCGCAAATCCTTGCCGGTCTCCTTGAGCAGGTGTTCGCACACGCGGACGATCATGCCGTCATCGATTCCCGACAGCTTGCCGGCTTCATCCTTCAGTTCGAAGAACGCGTCTTCGTAGCCGGGGTCGCGCCCGCATGCGTGCTCGCCCGGTATCGGCGCGACCCATGCGGCCCAGGTATCCGTCCGTGCCTTGCGGAGCGAATCGATGCGGGGACCACCGACGAGTGTCTTCACAAAATTGGCAAGCGTCATGGCAGGTCTCAAAAAACGAATACGTCGCTCGGCAGCCTGAGGGCGTGCCCAAACGGACGGGGGAAGGAATCGGAGCGCCCCGACGTGGTCGCCAATGGCGAAATCGCGACCTTGGGCGTGTTCGTCTGTTTCGCCGCGCCAGGCTCGGCAGTTCGCGCTTTTGCTCGAGCAAGGCCGAGCGCGGTGCGTTGACCGGAGGCCTGCTCCGCCGACGCCCGCATGGTGTCGTCCGGCAAGGGACTCCCGCCTGGAAGCCCCGGCGGCAACGGCACAGCCGCATGCTTCGCGGCCGCGATCGCCGACGCCGGCAACGGCGGCGGGCTGATCGTCGACACCCGAGGCCCTGCGCTCCGAGATCCCGTCACGAAAACGCGGATCGGCAACGTGAAATTCCGCAACTGGAGAACGTCGAGCGGACCGCCGCCGGCTTCGCTGCGCAATTGCACCTTGAGCGGAATGCCCTGGCTCGTGTCGGGCGTCCAGGTCAGCAGATAGCGGGCGTTGTCCTGCTGTGTGACCTTCGCGCGCTCCAGCAATCGAACGAGGCCGAAACGCCCCTGCGAATCGAGCGCCGTACGCAAGCCGCCCTGCTCCGTTTGCCATTCGATATGCGACAGGTTCTCGAGCGACTGTCCCGGCCATTCGAACGGTGTCCACTCCTGCTTCTGGTTGAAGTAATGCAGTTCGCGGCCGGACAGCACGAATCTCATGTCGGTGACGCCCGGCGTCGGCTCGGCGCGTAGTTCATAGCGCACGCGCGCGTCGCCCGACGGAAACAGGACCGTCGACGTGCGCGTGAGCTTGTTCAGACCAGTGAGGAAAGCCGGATCGATCGTCAATGCGCCGGAATCAGCTCCCTGTGCGGCGACCCACCGGTCCCCCTGCCGTTCGACGACACCGGCCAGTTGCGACGTCACGAACTGCGCGATCACGCCGCTGTCCGGACGCATGAAGCGCGCCATCTCGGGCAGCGATGCGTCGTTGTCCGAATCCGCGAACGGATAGCGGCCGCCGAAGGTCTTGTTCCAGTCGGCCACGATCGCGGTGCGCCACATCTCGTTCAGGCTCGATGCGGCCGGCTGCACGATGACCTGCCACGACTGATCGAACGGCGCGCGGAACAATGCGCCAAACCCGGACCACTGTTCACCGAGGCTCGCAGCGACACGACTCGCGTAATCGCGGCTGTCGGCGATATCGGACGTCTTGCCTTGCAGCACGGCTTGCGCGGCCAGACGTGCGATCGCGTCCGGATCCGGGCTGGAGACGATCTGCGATGTCTTCAGGCGCATCGCCGTGATCCGCTCCAGATAGCGGGCCAGGCTCAGGTCGCCGGTCGCTGCCATTTGCGTGGTGGCTACCTTGCCGTTCGTCGGCATTCCCGACGCGAGGTCGCTGCCGGTCAGGCGCAGGATCGGGCCGAACGCGGCGGCCAGCGGTGCGAGCTGCGGTTTGGCCTGCTTGGACGGATCCTTCTCGTCCGCGCCGACCAGTTGCTGTGCCTTGCTGATCAGCGTGTCGGACAGCGACTGAGCATTGGCTCCCGTTCCCGCCTGATACACGATCGCATTCATCAACGCGACGAGCGGCGAGCGTTGCGGATCGCCGAGCAAGGTCAATTGATCGGCGGTAGCAGACATCGTGGGCGCGGGTTGCCAGCGCACGCTGTTAAGGAACTGGGCCCAGGCGCGTGCGTAATCGTCGAAGTAGCGCTGGCGGAGTTCAAGTTTCAGCGTTGAAGACGCCTGATTACCGGCTTTCGCGTCGGAAAGCACCCAATCGCCTGCCACGCTGTGCTGCCCGCTTGCGTCATCGATCGCCTTGGAGATTCGGTCATCCCACGCCTCGCGCGTAAAGACACCCGGAATCGTAGCTGCCGTATTGAACACGCCTCGGCCGCTCGTATCGCCCAACAGCGTAGCGAGCGACACCGACGGATATTTCGGCGTCGCGTCGTCGAGGATTTGTTGATAAACAGCGTCCGACGAACTCTGGATACCCCGTACACCGACGATCGTCTGGCGCGTCGACGCAACGAGCCCGAGATCAGGAGCAATTGCCAGCGAATTGTCCTGGGCCAAGTGGTTTGCGAAGAATGCAATCGTACGCAGACGAAGGTCTTCCCAGGCGCCCGCTGACAATGACGAGTCGGTCGGGCGCGCGGGTACGGCCGTTGCCACCAGCTGAGGCGCCAGGAATGTCGCCACCGCGCGTTCAGGCCTCGCAAGCATCATGTACGCCCTGAGCGTATCGTAGGCGGCCTGTACCTGTGCCTCTCCACCACTGGCGATCTCCACGTCCGACAGCGATGCGAGCTGATGCAGGCGGCGTTCAAGTCTTTCCCTGATCGGCGTAACGAGGATGCTACTCGCGGCCTGCGCGTAGCTCGGCCAAAGCACATCAAGCAGCGCGGCGTCGCGATTCAGACCGAAACGTGTCTTCAACGGTGCGCCATCGCGTTGACGGAATTCGAGTGTATCGATCTGCTTGCCGAAGCCGTCCAGCGAAATCATGGCCTGGGTGCGGTCCTGCACGCCCGCCAATTTCGCGACCGTATCCGCGGCAGTCTGAATCACCACACGATTCGAAAAGCCCGACACCATCGTGCCGATGATCCACGAGCCGATGAGAATGCCAGTCGACCATGCAGCCGCCGTCGAGAACGAAAAGCCTACACGACGTCCGCGAATATTGCGGCTGTGTGCCGCGACCGTCTGCCAGACAGATCGATGCGGCAGACCCGACGGAAATTGCTCGCCGCCCGGCTCGCCCGGAGCCGACGGTACCCGTTCCTGCTCGTTGAAGAGTGGGGCGAACAGCAGGCCATGAACCGCATGCCGCCAGACATTCGATCGGGTCGTTTGCAGCACCAGTTCCGACAGCGCACTGCGCACATGCGCAAGATGGTGCGAAAGCACGGCCGGATACCGGTCCCGAACGTTCTTGCTGAGCGCTACGACACCCGCGTCCGCGAGGTTGTGCGACAGCATCGTCAAGTGCTCGTCGACTTCAGCCGCGTTGATCTGCGCATTCGACCATGTCAAGCCGATGGTCCCGTCCGGTGCGGACGACTCGCTACCGAAATCGGTGACGTTGGCCAGATACACCGGCGCGGCCCAGCGCAGCGCCCGCGCCTGGCGCGCCAGTCGTTGAGAAAGCTCGTCGGCGTCGAACGGTGCACCGGACGACGCACGGTTGCGCATCAATGCGACGACGGCGTCGACGGGCCGAGATCTACGCATGCGCCGGATCTGGTCGAGCCACCCGGTATCGAGCGCGTTGCCGGCTTGCCGGGCATAAATCAGAATCGTGTCGCCCAAAACCACATACCCGGCATCCGCGAGCCCCGGAGCCAATCGATTGACGATCGGTTCGTCCCCTGTCACGAGCACCCAGTGATTACGATAGCGCCAGCGCCATCCGTGTCGGGAACGCAACGTTTCTCGAAGGCCCTGGGCGCGGTACGAACCGAGATCCACCTGCGCTTCGGCACGCGTGCCGATCCGGGCGGACGGATCGCGATCGTTCTGGCTCGCCGATCGAGCGGAAGCATGCCGTGCAGCCCATTGCCATGCTCCAATCCATAGAGGGTGGAACGCCAGAACAGCCAGACCGGCCATGATGACGACGCCGACGCGAAACGCCGGCGATGGATGAAGGTCGGCCCCCATGAAGTACGCCAGCAGCGCCACAACCGCGGTGACCGCCGGCACGAGAACCCAATACCCCAGGATCGTGCGAATGAACATGCAATAGATACCGTTGCTTTATGCGCGTGGCGTACGAGCGACTGCGAATCGCAGCGACCCTTCGTGCCATGCCATGAGTTGAGGGGCGCCGGTTTGCGCCGCGTGCTCGATTCCGAGCGCGATACTTAGCCAACCCGCGCACACGCCGGGATGGCCGATTGCCAGATCGACGTCGTGGACGCCCGACAGTCCGGCAGTTTGCGAAACACCCAGCTTCGTATTCGAGGCGGCCTGAAGCAATGCTCGCTTGTCCTGCCCGGCCATGCCAGCCTGCCAGAGATCGCTGATTTGGGCGGCGGTCGCATCACCCCACAGCAGTACCCTGGACAGCGCTGTATCCATCCCGGGCCCACTGGCGTCCACCGGCCGATGAAGCAGCGCCCGCGTCGTCAAACCATGCCGCTCGGCGAGCGGCGCCACGCAAGCAGCACACCGACGGCCGCTTCGGCACTCGACTGCGGAGGGTGGTCGTACAGTTGCGCGGAAACGAACAATGTGGCCCGTTCAAGGGCGGGACCGCCCCGAATGTCCAGCCACTCATCGAGCGCCATCACGCCCTGATCGACTGAAAGCTGTTTCGTCTTTGCCGATCGAAGGTTTTTGGCGCTCCAGCACGACTCCCATGTCTTGAGGAGATCGTCCTGATCAACATCAGCTGGTGCGAGCAAACGGATACAGAGCGGGACTTTGGCTGGCACAGTCATCACGGCATCGGAAATTTGCTCCAGCAATGCGTTGAAACACGCCCGGTAGCGCACGGGCATTTCCTTGTCCTCGTTCAGTCTCAGTGCGGTGTGACGAATCGCGTCAATGCCCGCACCCGATGTCTGCGCACTCAACGCATGCTCACCCCTCGCTAGCTTGACCGCGGCGTCCGTACTGCCCAATGCGGTCAAATACGTGTAGCCCAGGACAGCGAGCGGTTCACGCGCGAACTGCAACGCCTTCTCCCGATCTTCAGCACGCACGCCGCGTTCGGCCTGAAGTCGCTGCATCTGCTCATCGTAGTAGTGCCGGCGCAGGCCGAACATCACGCACCACGTCAACGCAGGAAAAGCAAGCAGGCGCACCCAGAACCATGCGGTATCGGTCGCTTCGTCTTTGGACCGTGTCAACAGTGCCACCGACATGCCGGCGACCATGACGAAGACAAACAGCACCGTCCACACGATTGCACGCGGCGACCTCGGCACGGCGCCGGGCGGGTCGAGGTCGGGAAGTTCCACCGGCATGGTCGTCCTGTCACACCAGACTTGAAATCAGACGGCACCCGCACATGGCGCGATAGCGCTGCCGTGCGATCGGTACGCCGTCGTCGAGCATGGTTTCGTCTCCGTCGATGATGAGATTGGGGCGGATATCGTGCCGCGGGCACGTCACTTCATCCCCTTTGCGAGCGATGTACCTGCCGTCGAAGCGCATCGAGTTCGACGCGGTGATGACTGTTCCGCCATGGTCGGTTGCGTCGCCCAGACGAATGAGATCGATCATGATTTGAGTATTCCTAAAGCGAGAAAGAGGCACGAAGCCGTGCTGCTGGTTTTTTGATTGGACGCTACGGTTCGAACATGCGCAAAAGCGAGACGGCCAAACCCGATCAGGGGTGTATTTCAGCAAGTGCACACCGCATAGATTCGGTATCAGGCGCGCGCAACGTTCCTCGGCATAGTGTTCAGGTCGAGCAATCGTGGCGGAAGATCTTCGGTGTCGACAAGATCGAGCCGCTCCTGACGGGAATCCCCTTCAGAGACGGAACGCCGGTGACCGAAAGCGCACCGGCTCCTCAATCGCTGGTAGCTTGCATGCCGCCTCATCCGCGTACATCAGAATCGACGATTGCTCTGCCATAACGGCTTCGTCAGCTACGTTGACGCGTTGCCCGTCGCCACGGCCACATCATTAAGAATGTTCCCCGCTCAGCTCAATTACCTACGTCGCGCATCTTTGCCTGCAGTTCCAGTAGCTTCAACAGTTCCGCATCACTGACATGAAAGGAAAGGTTGGATGGCAACGGTGTTGCAAGCTCCGGGAGCCGAGTCCATTCGTACAGACTGCTTTTATCAAGAAAGTTCTGAATCGCTTTCAATTCTGGAACAAGATCTCCTCTTGGTGTTGCGCTGGTATAGCCGGGGCGGACCTTTGCGACGGCCAGCATGTGGTCCAGGCAATCTCTACAGCCACTGTTCACACCTTTCTCCCACAGCTTGTATGCATCAACCTCACGTCCCTCCATGTCAGCGATTTTTCCGAGACTTGCGTAAGCATCTGCATTCCCTTGGGAAAGGGCACATTCAAGCATAGCCTTCCCAACTGGTCGGAGTTTCCTGGAGCGCACGACCATCGTGCCGCCAACCACGGCCATCGCATCGGGACTACCGCGGATAATCGCTTCGTTGAGTAGACGATCCTGTTCGCCAGGAGCCTGATCGAGGTAGGTGGCATAGGTGTAGGCTGCGATCGGAATACCGCGCTTGACGAGGGAAGCGAGCCGATTTCCACTCCGTTGCATAGTCGCGTTGTCCTCGGCTAGGTGGAACGCCCAAACAGCATCCACGTACGCCGCCTTCCAGCTTCCCGCCTCAACGGCGTCAGCAAGCAGCTGTTTCCGCTTGTGCCGTGACGATTCATTCATCCAGAAATCAGGCACTGAATCGCCGTGGGCCGAATACTTTACGAAGTCGGCGAACGCGCGTGCGGCCACGGGTGTCTCTTCTGGAGTATGGTTCGCGGCACGACTACATTGAAACGGCTTTCCCTGGTACCGTCGCACCAGATCGTGATCGAGCTCATCGGCACTTACACCATCCCATGGCTTCGCGTGATTGAATTCGGCAAGGCGATGCTGCTCTGTCGATTGAACGCATCCACTAGGACCAAGAAAAGTGCTAAATATCGCAAGCAAAATAATGCTAAACCGCCTGACTAACCTCACCATCACACCTTATCCTCGTAGGTCACCAGTTTCCACACAACCTCCGTCGTCAAGCGACGCTCGCCCAGCACGCGGTCAAGCCAAGCCAGCGCACGCGGCTCGTAGAAGTCGATCATCGGCAGCACGTCGCCATTTTCGAAAGTCCGTGTCGTATCGGCTCGAAGACCTGGACGAAGCTGTGCGCACCAGACACCGCTTTCAGGACAGCGTGTCCCGGTTCTTGCCAGTGTGCCGAGCGGCAGTCGCGCGATTACATCGGTCGGCGATGCCGTCTGCGACGTCTGCGCATCGGGCGAAAGCAGTATCCCAGTCGCCGGGTCAAGGTTCTTTTCCTTCGCCAGTCTGTTGATCAGTTCATCCGACGGCTTGGGCGGCACCTGGGCTTGCTGCTTTTCCCATTCGAACGTACCGTCCCACGGTGGGAGCTTCGCAGGTGGCAGCGGAACGATCTTGTCAATGTCTGGAACCTTCGGGTTGGCCAGTTTGTTGTCCCTCAGAAATTGGCCGATCAACTGATAGCGACGCGAGCGTTCGGGATCTTTGGGCAAGTCAAGAAAATAATATTGCTTATCGCCAAGGAACGCGTGCTCAAGGTTCATGGCGGTTCCGCTGACCCCTGCAGCCACTCCCTTTTGATAAGCAAGCAAGGCGCCGGGGAAATCTTCGCTATTCTTAAGATTAATCGCCAGTTCATAAGCCGCCATCCCATGCCCCTGATCAGCAGCACATCGGCGCATCTGTCGAGCGATATCGGGCGCTTTGTTATGAGGCGCCAATAATTTGGCGACGTAATACTGGGCATCGGCATTGCCAAGATCGGCAGCCTTCCGGATGTATTTCAGCGCCAGCTCGTTGTTCTGCTTCAGCCCATATCCGGAATTCAGGTAGTAACCGATATCGTAGTAGCCCATCGGAATCCCCAGATTGACTAGCTGACTCGCCCACTCCACTGCCTCGTGCGCCGCGTTCGGAGAGCTTGCCAGACCCTGCGACACCAGTTGCTGCACGTTGTGGTTGGCCTTGTAATGGCCATGCGCCGCTGCGATCCGGTAGTAGCGCGCCACCTCGTCGAAGTCCTTCGGACCATCACGCGTTTGCAGATACCGGCCGTAGCGGAACAACGTGTCCACGTCCGGATCGATGGCAGGTAGACGATCCGCTTCGTGGGCGCAGGTAAACGCCAGATTGGCGCGCACACCAGCAAGGTCGGGCGATCCAGGCAAGTCGCTCTCCTTCGAGCAAGCAGATAAACTGGCAATCGCCAGGCAGATTAGAATGATGAGGCGCATCGGTTAATCCAGATTGGACCGGCTTGGACTGTCTCTATAAAACTCGACCAGCGATGCGCACGGTGCGCGCCCTTCACTCCTTAAGTCTTTATTATTCAAAATCACTTCCCCCCAAGCTTCATAAGCAACATCTGCATTCAACCTCCCATTTTTATCCTTCGTCCCCACCCCATCTTCACCGGCATGAATTCTCCACAATTTCTCCCGGAGCGGCTGAGTGACCCGCATGGACTCGTGGAAGATATTCAGCTCGCTATCCACCTCCATGCTGCGCAAATTGACATTCGCCGAACCATGCGTGACGAACACGTCATCGATGATCATCAGCTTGGAATGGATATACACCTCATCCCATGGCCGCCCCTTCGGCGTGTCAGGCGGCACAAGGGTACAGATATGGACTTCGAGCCCCGGGATATTGAACTTCTGCGGATCCTCGGTCCTGGCCTTTTCCAATTGGACTTTCAAGTCGTTCGCCCGCTGGGCAGCCTCGGTAGCGTCCAGTTGCGTCGCAACGAGATTGTTCACGGCATACTGCGCCGAATTTGAAAACGGATTGACGGGAACGTGCCGCGCGCGTTCATATGCCTGGTCAGCCGCTTTCTTCGCCTCGAGTGCTGCCTCGTATTGCTTCTCCAAGTCGTCGGCGCGTTCCAGTTTCGAGACACCCGGCAAAACATCCGCGCGCCCGAGTGCATTGAGCATGTGATAGGTACTCACCGTCCCGAGCCCGATCCCGTCGTCGCTCGAGTTGGTCACGACGAACAGATAGAGCGGCGTCTTACGCCCGCCAGCCTGGTACGCTTTTACCAATTTCGTAAGCTTCTCGGCTAACGGCGGAAATCGGAAGTATTGATTTTCGATATAAATAAAATTGGACGTATTGTTGACCGCCTGCAGGTAAAGTCGTTCGATGTCTTTAACGCCACCTTTCCCAACTTGGGGTTGGGTGCGCAGGATCTGTGCCCTCACGGCGATGTCATCTTTACTGCAACGGAGCAGGGGCTCTTTTGCTGACTCTCGCTGCTTTTCCAGTTGCTGTCCTGTCGTTGCATCCCATGCCTGACAGAAGTTTTTATTCAAATCGGTCAGAATCGGCCCCGTGACGCGGGCGGAGATATCCTGTCGCGGCGAAAATCCGTTGCGCCCCATTTGTGGATGCATGCGCACGTGGCCATGGCTACTGATATCCCAGTACTCGTCAAGCGTGTTATGCCCCATCACAAAGCCAGTCGCGATCTCCGGATGCGCGTAGTCGACCAGCACCATTTTTTGATGATGCGAGGGTGCCAGGCCCATTGCTGCGGCATTCTGAATTTTCGCATTTTTGGTGCGATCGCCGTACTTGCTGTCCGTCGCGGTACGCCACGCTATCTCGGCACGTTCGGTCATGCCGAAATCACGCGTAGCAAAATCGATATTCCGGAATGCCGGATCACGCTTGCTGCGTAAAATACGTCGAACGGCTTTATGCGTCAGCACGGGGATGGGTGCGATACTGACGCCTGTCCATTCAGTGCCCGCTTGATTCTTCTTGTCCATCTTCACCATCTCGTACCACCAAGCATCGAACTCCCGTTGAGCCGAGTTTCGATTATCTGGCAGGTGCGAGAAACGACCGCCGGGCATCATATTTTCCAAAAACTGCGCAACATGGAATTTATCGCCCCACACCAGCAATCGGACCTTCACATTGTGTTTCGCCCTTTCGAGCAATAATTCCCCGATCGACAGCGAACCCTGTCCCGACGATCCGCGCTTGAAATACATCGAAGGCTGAAACCCCCAGCAGACGATATCGACGCTGTGCTGCGCGCTGGCAATCGCATCGTATACAGCGCCGAACGCCTCCTCGCCATTCACCAGCGGGCAGTGCGTCGCATTCCTTGGCTTGTATTCCGCCCCTTGTACAAAGTGCGGCAACGTCAACGTCGCCGCGTTGCCGCACGATTGCGCGATCGGTACCGTGATGGCTGCCGGTTGACTCATGACTGCGCCTCCGTGTTCTGCGTGTCGGTATCGGGATTCAGCAGGCGGTAGTAATGCTGGCGATTGGCTGCACGATCTTCCCCGTCACCGCCGGCACCTTGCTCGTAGAAATGAAACCCCTGGTTGGCCAATTGGCCGTTGGCCGCGTCACCGCGAAATTCCTCGCTGACCGGAATCTCGTAGGAAACGCCATTGGCTAGTTCAAGCCGATACGATTTCGCGCCCTGGCGATGGTCGACAGCGATTCGCCCCGTCGAATCGGTTACCCCTTGCGTGACCAATGCACTCTGCGCATACAACTTGTACGGAACGTCCTGCGGGATCGCCGCCATGGCCGAAGGAGACGCTGCCAGGCTCAACATTAGGCGCTCCGCCGGCAAGCTATTCGGCAGCGCAGTACTGATCTGCGCCGAAGCGGGCCCAGGTTTGTTCCACGATGCGCACTTCTCGAGGATGTCTCCCGGCGTACCGTTTTCGATGCGATTGGCGTCGATCCTGATATACGAGCCGCCGGCACCAATCCACACCTCCTTGGCCGCCGAAAGTACGAGCTTGCCGTCGGAGCTCGTGATAGTGACGTCCTTCAATGCCGCCAACGTCAACTCGTCGGTTTGCGCCTGAATGGCGACCTTGCCTTTCGCGGCGAACAGCTTGATGCCGAGTTTCGCCGCGAACATCGATACGGTTTCGCCAGCCGCTACCGTAAATCGCTTGACAACACCGATGTCGGCGCTACCCCCCGCCGTTGCAATCAGGTTTTTGCGCGCCGTAAGCTGCAAATGATCCCCCGACGCCACGCCGATACCGGCCGGCGCACTGATCAGGACACCGGCCTTTTTCAGTTCGGCCAGCGTTTCCTCCAGCAGGACCTTCTGATTGGCGCAATCCGCGGCAACGGCTTCCGCTGCTTTCGCCGCATCGGCAAGGGACTGCATCTGCTGCAAGCCAAGCTCGAGCAGTTCCTGCGCCGGTCGCATATCGAGCTGCCGGCCATTGGATGCCGATTGCATGTCGGCCGAGATGAAAACACCTTTCCCTCCCCGTACCGCCACGTGTTCGTCCGTGCGAAGCTCTGCACCTTGGCCACGCTCTTTGCGACTTTCGTCGACCATGTGTCCGAGATTGAGTTCGCTGGTCTGGTACGGCGTGGTCAAATGAATATGCTCACTCCCCTCCTTATCCTCCATCCGCAACTCATTCCGCGCAGCCGTCCGAATAAGGTTCCGCGTATGGTTCAGGTTGTTCACCAGATCCGGATGCACGCTGTCATGCATCGCCCCGATGATCACCGGCCGGTTCGGGTCGCCGTCCGTATGGACGATCGCCACCTCCGCCCCGTCGATCAACGGAAAGTGATGCCCGTAGTTGTCGCCGCTGTACGGCTTCGCAAACCGCACAGGCCGGCTAGTCCCACCCGGGCTCCATTCATCGAGATCGAACGGCAGCTTGATCACGTACCAGCCCTGCTCGGTCAGATACGCATACTTGTAGTTGCCCGGCGACGTAATCCGTGCCGGCAGGATCCCGTCCACCACCGGCCGTGAAACCGAAGCCACCGGCGTGCGCCACACGCGATCCGACGGAATTCCCTCGAACGCCACCCAGAACGACTCATTCCGCCCGCCGTGCGACTCGACCGACGTAACGAAAACCCCGTGCTTCGCGTCAGCCGGTTTCGGCTCGACCCGCATCACCTCGCCGGCTTCGAGCCAGAACGGATTGCCCGTCCCCTTGAACGTGATCTGCGTCGCCAGATAGGCCTCGTGCCGCAACCGCGCAACCCGCTTGCCCTCCTCGGGCGTCTCGTAATGCTCGCCCCAGCGATAATCGACCGCACTCGTCGTCTTGTCGTCGCGCGCCGCGTTTTCCTCGACCAGCAGCGATACCCCGGCTTGTCGATGGTTGTAGTCGTGCAGCCGCACCGCCTCCGGCACACGCTTCATCTCGCGCCCGAGCGTCTTGATCGCATCCGCACCGACACTCTCGAGCCCCGAGTCACGCCGATACGGCACCGTGCGCTGCTTGCGCGCATAGGCATCCAGATCGTCGCCGAACACAACAACTGCGCGATCCTTCTTTTGCTCCCAGCGAAACCAGATCCCTTCTTCCGCGCAAAGGCGCTGGATGAAGGCAAACGTCGTCTCGTGATACTGCGTCACGTACTCGCGACGCTTGTACTGTCCACGCAGCTGAAACTGAAAATCGACACCCGCGCGGTACCCGTAATGCCGCAACGTGTCGGTCACGATCTCCTCGATCGACTGCTTCTGAAACAGCCGGCTGGTCACGCCACGATCGAGATCGGCCAGCGTCGGCTCCAGCACGACCCGGTAGCGCGTTTCGTCCGCCGACGTCTCCAATTCGTCGAACTGCGTGATCACGCCATGAACCGAATACGCCGCCGGCTTTGCGCTGAACTGCGCTGCGTTCTCCCCGAACATCTTGCGCAGGTAATCCATGTTTGAATCGACCGGATCCGCGCTGAACTTGGCCGGCCGACCCAGCACCTGATCCATCGGAATCCCCGCCACCGGGCTCGTGAATTCGATCTCGTATCGATAGAGCTGGCTCACGCGGTCCAGCCCGCTGAACTTCAGGATCGAGAACGGCGCCGGATGCGGCGCGAGCTTCAATTCATAAGCCTGCGAAGGCAGAATCATCGACATGGAATCTCTCGGTTGCGCGACTGCACGGCACGCCGGGGCGCCCCTGTTCACCCCGGCGCCACTGCGACTAGCGTCAGATCAGTTCTTGGCCTTCGGCATCTGCGACACGAGCGACAGCCCGATATCCATCCCTTCGACCTGGAAGTGCGGGACGATGAACAGCTTGATCCGGAAGAAGCCCGGATTGTCCTCGATGTCCTCGACCGTGACCTTCGCCTCGCGCAACGGATGCGACGCCTGCAGTTCGTCACCCGGATCCTTCATCTCGGTCACGAGCCCCTTGATCCAGTTGTTCAACTCGAGCTCGAGCAGACGACGATCCTTGGTCGTGCCGATGTTCTCCCGCTGGATCAGCTTCAGGTAGTGCGCGATGCGCGACAGCAGGAAGATGTACGGCAGCCGTGCGTTGATGCGGCTGTTCGCGGTCGCTTCCCGGGTCTCGTACAGCGCCGGCTTCTGCGCCGAGTTCGCGGAGAAGAAGCACGCGAAGTCGTGGTTCTTGTAGAACGACAGCGGGATGAAGCCGAGATTCGCGAACTCGAATTCGCGCGTTTCGGGGATCAGCACCTCGGTCGGGATCTTCGGCTGGTGGCCGGTGCCGAGGTCGTACAGGTGAACCGGGAGATCCTCGACCTTGCCGCCCGCCTGCGGGCCACGGATCTGCACGCACCAGCCGTTGCTAACAAAGCTGCGTACCATGTTCGCCGCGAACGCGAACGACGCATTCATCCACAGGTACTTGTCGTGGTCGGGGCCCTTGACGGCCTCCTCGTAGTTGAACGCGCGCACCGGCGCCGTGTCCTTGCCGTACGGCAAGCGGCCGAGCACGCGCGGCATCGTCAGGCCGACGTAACGCGCATCGTCGGTATCGCGGAAGCTCTTCCACTTGATGTACTCGGCGCGATCGAAGTAGTTGCCGATATCCTGGATCGCGGCAACTTCCTCCATCGACTGCTTGCCGAAGAACGCCGGCCCGACCGAGCCGATGAACGGCATGTGCGCGGCGGCCGCCACCTTCGAGATGTTGCGCAGCAGTGCGACGTCCATCGGCGAATTCGCGAACTCGAAGTCGCTGATCATCGCGCTGATCGGCTGACCGCCCGGCGTGTCGTATTCCTCGATGTACGTCAGGCGGTACAGGCCGCTCTGGATCAGTTCCGGCGTATCCTCGAAGTCGCGCTGCAGCGCGTCCTTCGACACGTCAAGCACTTCGATGCGTGCGTTCTTGCGGAAATCGGTGCGGCTTACGAGCATCTTCAGGCCGCGCCAGCGTGCCTCGAGCGCCTGGAATTCCGGCGTATGCATCACGGCGTCGAGTTGACGGCTGATCTGCCGGTCGATCTGGCCGATATGGAAATCGAGCAGCGACTTGTCGAGGCGGTCCACCGGCTGGCGCGCGTTCGCGACGAGATCGAGGAATGCGCCCATCCCGCGCGCGATGCGCTCGTCGGCCGACGCCTCGGACAGCATGTCGTTGTCGCGGAACGCCTCGAGCGGGCGCGCTTCGCTGACGGGCTTCAGGTTGATCTTGCTGCACAGCGACGCATAGACGCTGTCGATATCCCCGTGCGGGGCGTCCAGCACGACGGTCTCGCTCGCGCCGGCGTGCTGCGTTTCAGTGGATTTCATGGCGTGTCCTGTCTGCGATCGAATCGCTACGATGTTGCGGAATGCGCTGAACGCGTGTTTTGCCCAGCGCGTTTCACGCATGCCCTTCCGGCTGCGTCGCGGCGGTCGCGATCTGCGCGAGTTCGCCGCGCAGCTTCGCGGACAGGCGATCGTCCTTCAGCACCTTCTCGAACTCGCGACGGAACGTGCCGTTGTCGAGCAGGTTCGATTTCAGGTCGCGCAGCAGATTGCGCATCGCGAGGAGCGCCTGCAGCTCGGGAATCTGGCGCGCGACCTGCTCGGGCGCGAAATCCTTGATCGAGCGGAACGACAGGTTGACGGGCAGTTCCGACCCGTCGCCGGCCAGCGTGTTGTCCGCGGCGATCCTGAGATCCGGCGCATAGTCGGCCAGCACGGCATCGAAGTTGTTCTTGTCGATGTTGACCTTCTTGCGCTCGGCAAGCGGCGCCTGCTCACGGCCGGCACTGAAATCGCCGGCGACCAGCAGCTTCAGGGGCAACTCGACCTTCTTCTGCGCTCCACCCGTATGCAGGTCGAGCGTGATCGACACCCGGCTCTTCGGGATCTCTCGCTGAAAGCTATCCAATTCGTTCTCCTTATCTCAGGAAGCTTGAAGACTCCGCGACACGCACCCGCAAGTCATGGGGGTGCATCGCCGTCCGTACCGCCCATGCCAACCCGCAACGTGCATCGACGAACGGCCCATCCGGATATTCGCGGCCCGATATCCGACTCAGGCGGCAGAAAATATCACGCTCTTTGTCAGCGAGTAAACCCGAAACACGGAAAATTGAAAATTAACGACACAAGGTATTTTGCAAATAAGACTAGTCCGATTCCACGATGCATTCCAGACATGTCGTCCAAATTCCACGCAGCCGCCCATGAATCACTATCAAACAAATTCACATAAATATCACAACCACTTGATTTTTATGCGATTTCCATAAAACACACGCACCACAAAATCTCAATAAAAACTCCACCCGACACCGCCCACACCGAAGAAACACCCCACACCCAATAAATCTCAAAATAAATACGGAATTTATCTCAATTTATTCTAGACACTTCTCAACAAATTCGAATAAAACGGGGTATACGAAATCAGAAAACGATGTATAGAATCGGCGCCTCATAATTCCTACATCGGTATTGACCACACCATGCGGATCGACAAACCGCTCTGGCATGAAGGGCTGATTCTTACGCAACAGCATTTCCAGCAGCAGGAGCGCTGGAACGGGTTCGCGCTGCAACAACTGGCGTCGGCTGTCGCCGTATCGCCATGGGGAACGCTGAACGTCGACATCGACGAGGAGGCGCTGTCCTCCGGCCGCCTGAAGCTCGCGCGGCTGCAACTGCGATTCCCTGACGGCACGCCGATCGACACGACCGTCTCCGACGCGTTGCCGCCGGCCCGCGACCTCGTCAGCGAAATCCCCGCCGATACGCAGACCGTCGACGTACTCGCCGCGCTCGCGCTACCCGACGCGAACGGCAGCAACTGCCGTTTCGACGAAACGGCGCTGGCCCGCCCGCGTCGCGCGTATCGCGAGTTCGTCAAGGTGACGGACCTGAACGGCTCGGCCGAAACCGAAATTGCCGCCGAGCGTCACGCCGTCCGGTTGCTGTTCGGCTTTGAATCGCACGCCGACGACACGGCATGCGCGATCGCACGCCTGACGCGCACGACGAGCGGGCAGTTCCAGGTCGATCGCCGATACGTGCCGCCTTGTCTTGCGCTATCCGGTCACACGCTGCATATCGAACGTATTCGGCGAATCGCCGACATCCTCGCCGCCAAAAGCGCGCTCCTCGGTGCGCGCCGCAGCGAGCGCATCGAGCAGGTGGCCGAGTATGGCGTCGCCGATGTCCAGCTGTTCTGGCTCCTGCATTGCATTCACCATGCGTGGCCGCAACTGCGCTTCCTCGCGTCGCACCCGGCGCAGCCGACCGATCGCCTGTACCAGGTGCTCGCCCAGCTGACCGGGTCGCTGATCACGTTTTCGACGCGCGTGTCGCTGACCGACATTCCGCCCTACGACCACGCGAGCGCCCATGACGTATTCGCAGCGCTCGAATCGCTGATCCGCGATCTGCTCGACGCGATCATTCCGTCACGCGTCGTCTCGATCGGGCTCTCGCATACGACGCTGACGACCTGGGTCGGTCAGTTCCGCGACGAGCGCATCGTCGAAGATGCCGCGGACTGGTATCTGTCCGTCAATGCCGCGTTGCCGGCCTTCGAGCTGGTCGAACAGTTTCCGCGCCTTTGCAAGATCGGCGCACCGGACGACGTCGAGCACATCGTCAATTCCGCCGTGGCGGGAATTCCGCTCAAAGCCGTGCAGCGGGTGCCCGGCGCCATACCGGTCCGGCTGGACAACCACTATTTCGCGCTCGATGCGCACGACGCCGCGCATGCGCGGATGCTCGCCGCGCGCGCTTGCCAGATCTATCTGCCCGCGTCGATTCCGGACGCGTCGCTCGAACTTTATGCGGTGCTGCGCTGATGAATGCCGTCGCCTCCCTGCGTCACGAAACCGCGCTGCTTGCGCGCGATCCGTCATCCGGTCATGCACATCGAGCCTCAATGCGTGCGCTGTTGCGCGATACCGCATTGCTCGTCAGTCAACTGTCGAACGGCGGCGAGGTCGACAACGCCGCAACCCTGCGTGAGCAGTGTCGCCTGCTGGTCGCGCAGTTCGCGACCGCGCTCGATGCGCAAGGCATTGCCGCGGACGTACGGGACGACGCGATCGTCGCCCAGTGTGGGCTGATCGACGAAGCCGCACTGCGACACCTGCCGGCTTCCGCCAAGGCGAAGTGGGAATCCACGCCGCTACAGGTCGAGCGATTCGGCACGCACGATGCAGGCACGCGCCTCTACGAGCGGCTCGACTACCGGATGCGCGAGCCCGTGCCGAACGTCGACCTGCTCGAATGCTATGCGGCCGTTCTCGGCCTGGGATTCCGTGGCCGGTATGCCGCCCGCTCGGGGCCGTCCGCGGGCGCCCATGACGGTGAGGCGAAACGTCAGGCACTGATTGCCGCGCTGGTTGCGCAGATCGATCAATTGCGGCCGGCGGTCCGCCCGGGGTTGGTCGCCGATCGCTCCAACACACGACTGCTCGACCGGCTCAGGCATGTGTCGCCATGGATGATCACGGGCGCGGCGTGCGTCATCGCGATACTCGTCTGGTTCGCGTGGGATCGGATCCTCGATGCCGAACTGGCCCAACTCATCCAGCAAGCGAAACGGCCATGAGTTCGGGCACCATGCTCCCCACGGCGGCAACCCGCGCCGATTCCAATGCGGCACGCGCGGCGTTGTCGGGCCTCGGCTATCCGCTCAGGACGGTCGTGACGCTGTCCGCGGCACTGGCATTGGCCGTCGTCGGATGGGTTGTACCCGTCGAGCGCGGCGTCATGTGGGGATGGGTAGCGCTCGTCGTCGCGCTTTCCGCGCTGATCGTCTGGTTGCATTCGCGCGGATTGACGCGCGCCCGCGAACAAAACGTTCAGGTGATTGCGCAACTGGGCGCGGCGACCGCCAACCTGCCCGTCACGATGCGCACGAGAATGCCGCTCGCGCTCGTCACGGGCGACGGTCTGTCCGCGTTGTTCGATCGCGATACGGCCATGTCGCGTTTCGTACATGTCGGCGACGGCGCGATCTGGTTGCGAGCCGACCGCCCTCAGGATCTTCCCCGGCTCGCCGTTGCGGTCCGCCAGTGGCGGGACGGTCATGCGCCGGATTGTGTCGTGCTGGCGGTCGCGCCGGGCCTTCATGCGAACGACGACACGCTGTCGCAGTCGCTGCGCGTGATCCGGCAAGCCGTGGCCGATGCGTCCCGCATGCTCGGCACGTCGCTGCCGGGCTATGTCGCTCTCTATCAGCGGCTCTCGAACGCAAATGCCGCGGCAACGTTGCCCGCCGTCGAATCGGCGGCCCGGTGGTATGGCATGTCGACCGGATCGCCCATCGTCAACACGCATCGCTTCGACACCGCGATCGAAGCAGCCGAGTCGGATGCGCTCCATGCCGACGGCAGCCCCGCGGTCGCGGCACGCGCCGCCGGCGTCGCATCGATGATCGGATGGACCCGACGCGTCGTGTTCGACACGCTGACGGATCGACGCCAGCCCGCATCGCCGTGGCCGTTGTTCGGCGTGGGCTGGATCGACCATGGCCCGGCGAGCGGCCCCGGCAAACCGTGGGAACGGGAAGTCCGCAGCCTGACAGGTATCGCCCCGGCCACACTGCCTGCGTCGCCGACGCCGTGGCCATTGCCGCAACCGCTGATCGACGCGATGCCGCGCCGCACGTGGCGGTCGCCGCGCATCACCGCCGCCGCGCACGTCATCGCGATCGTCGCCTGCGCCGCAATCGCCGCCATCTGCGGCGCGGCAAAGAACAACGAGGCGTTGATGACCCGCATCGGCGAGCACCTCCAACACTACAACCGAATCCCCGCCACGCACGACACGGCCAAACGCGACGCGCTCCGAGTCCTTGTGTCGGACCGCGATCAGCTCGACCGGTACGCACGGGTCGGCGTGCCGCTCCGGCTGTCGTTCGGCACCTATCGCGGCGCACCGCTGCTGCCCGTCATCAACGACGCAATCGCGTCGTACGAACCGCCCCCGCCGCCGCCCGCCGTCGTCACGCTGGACAGCATGTCGCTGTTCGACAGCGGCAAGGCAACGCTCCGAACTGGCACCACGCGCGCGATGGTCGATGCGCTCGAACTGATCAAAGCCCATTCGGGCAAACGCGTGCTCGTCGCTGGCTACGCGGACGATCAGGGTCGGCCCGATCGCAATCTGAAGCTGTCGATCGATCGCGCGTCAGCCGTGCGCGACTGGCTCGTCGAAGCATCGGGCATCCCGCCGACACGGTTCGCGATCCAGGGCTACGGCGATACGCGGCCGGTCGCGGACAACGCCACGCCGGAAGGGCGGGCGAAGAATCGTCGGGTCGAGATCACGCTCGTGCCCGATACACCGGTGCCTGCCGTCCCGACCGGCGCCGCGAGGTAACACGCGTTTGGGTTCCCGGGGCGGTCGCCCCGGGGTTATCAGCGCCGGAATCCGGTTCCGGCGATTCGCAGTACGAAGAAGAAGGAGTGAACAAATGGCAATTCCGGCCTACATGTGGCTCAAGGACGACGGTGGCGCGGACATCAAGGGTTCGGTAACCGTCCAGGATCGCGAGGGTAGCGTCGAACTGGTCGCGTTCGATCATGGCGTGCACATTCCGACCGACGGCAATACGGGCAAGCTGACCGGCACGCGCGTGCACAAGCCGATCACGCTGACGAAGGAGACCGACGCGTCGACGCCGTACCTGTACAAGGCCGTGACGAGCGGCCAGACGCTGAAGTCGGTCGAGATCAAGTGGTATCGAATCGACGACGCGGGCAAGGAAAAGGAATACTTCAACACCAAGCTCGACAACGTGAAGATCGTCGCGGTGAAGCCGAAGATGCTCGACATCAAGAACCCCGACTACGAGAAGCACAACCATCTCGAAGACGTGGAACTGCGTTACGAGACGATCACGTGGTCGTACAAGGACGGCAACATCATCCACAAGGACACCTGGAACGAACGTTCCTGATGGACTGACCGCCTGGCGGAATCCGTCGCGCTTGCGCGGCGGGATTCCGCTCCTCAGGGGCGCCCGCCCTTCTCCCTTCCTGATCCGATACCGACATGACGCCGCCGCTCCGGGACGCTTCCCATCACATTCGCCGCCTCAATCCTCACTGCACGCGCGCACTCGAAGCCGCGGCGAATCTGTGCCAGACCCGGCTCGCGGACGAAATCGCGGTCGAGCACTGGGTGCTGAAGCTGATCGAAGCCGACGACGGCGACATTCCCGCGCTGCTGCGCCACTACGACCTCGACATCGACGCCGTGTGGGATGCGATGATCGACGTGATCGAGCGCATGCCACGCACGTTGCGCGGCATGCCGGCGCTGTCGCGGCAACTCGCCACGGTGCTGGAGGATGCGTGGGCGCACGCGACGGCCGACGATCCCGACGACTCGATTCGTTCGGGGTACCTGCTGCAGGCGATCGTCGACGCCCCTCATGTGCTGCGCACCCAGCGTGCGTGGCCGCTGCTGTCCGTCTCCAGCGCGCAGATTCGTCGTGTGCTGCCCCGGCTCGGGCGGCGCTCGTGCGAAAACGCGGTTGACGAACCCGTATCGGCACGCAAAGCGGACTCGGCCCGCGATCCGCACGCAACGGGAACACCGACGCCGGCCACCGCGGCACACCCTGCCCCCACGCGCGCGATCGAGCACGACGCACTCGCGCGCTTCACCCTCGACCTGTCCGAAAAGGCGCGTCGTGGCGAGATCGACCCCGTCTTCGGACGCGACCGCGAAATCCGGCAGATGATCGACGTGCTCGCGCGCCGCCGCAAGAACAATCCGATCCTGGTTGGCGAACCGGGCGTCGGCAAGACCGCGCTTGTCGAAGGGCTCGCCTTGCGCGTGATCGACGGCGGCGTGCCGGAAACGATCCGCGGCACGCGCATCCTGACGCTCGATCTCGGCTTGCTGCAGGCCGGCGCCGGTGTAAAGGGCGAATTCGAACAACGGCTGAAGAACGTGATCGACGAGGTGCGAGCTTCGACGACACCGATCCTGCTGTTCATCGACGAGGCGCACACGTTGATCGGTGCCGGTAACACGGCAGGCGGCGCCGATGCCGCGAACCTGCTCAAGCCGGCGCTCGCACGCGGGGAGTTGCGCACGATCGCGGCCACCACGTGGGCCGAGTACAAGCAATACTTCGAGCGCGACGCGGCGCTCGAACGGCGCTTCCAGGTCGTCAAGGTCGACGAGCCGGACGACGAAGCAGCGTGCCTGATGCTGCGCGGGCTCGCGAGCCGCTATGCGGCCCATCACGAGGTTCACATCCGCGACGAGGCGATCGTCGCGGCCGTGCGCCTGTCGCGCCGCTACATTCCGGCGCGCCAGTTGCCGGACAAGGCCGTGGATCTGATCGATACGGCAGCCGCGCGCGTGCGGATGGCACTCGACGTATTGCCGGCGGAACTTCAACAGGCGCATGCCGCGCTGGCGGCGCTCGAGCTGGAACGCGCGGCGCTCGATGCGGACGCCCGTGCGGGCATCGCCGGCATCGCGGAGCGACGTGCCGCGATCGATACGGAGCACGACGCGATGCGCGACACCGCCGACACGCTGCTCGGTCAGTACGCACGGGAGCGCGAACTCGTCGATGCAGTGCGCACGCTTCGTGGTGCGGCCGACCCCGCGCCTGACTCGGCCGACGTAATCAAGGCGATCGACGCGCTGGCGAACGCTCAGGGAAAGTCGCCGATGATCTCCCCCGACGTCAACGCGCAATCGATCGCGCGTGTCGTCGCCGAATGGACGGGCGTACCGGTCGGCAATCTCGTCGAGGACGAACTGCGGAGCCTGCTCGCGCTCGAGTCGACGCTCGCGACGCGCGTGGTCGGACAGGACGATGCGATCGGCGCATTGGCTGAGAGCTTGCGCACCGCCAAGGCCGGCCTGAAAAGCGAGCACGCGCCGCTCGGCGTATTCCTGCTCGCCGGGCCGTCCGGCGTCGGCAAGACCGAGACGGCGCTCGCGCTCGCCGACGCGCTGTTCGGCGGTACCGCGGCGCTGACGACGATCAATCTGTCGGAGTACCAGGAAGCGCACACGGTATCGCAGCTCAAGGGTTCGCCACCCGGCTATGTCGGTTACGGACGCGGCGGCGTGCTGACCGAGGCCGTGCGTCAGCGTCCGTACAGCGTCGTGCTGCTGGACGAAGTGGAGAAGGCGCATCGCGACGTGCTCGATATTTTTTATCAGGTGTTCGACCGCGGCACGATGCGCGACGGTGAAGGGCGCGAGATCGATTTCCGCAACTGCGTGATCGTGATGACGTCCAATCTCGGCAGTGCGCAGATAGACGACGCGACGGCCGAGAACGCGTCGATCACGCAGGTCGCGTTGCGCGAAGCCATTCATCCGCAGCTGGTCGCGCATTTTCAGCCGGCGCTGCTCGCACGCTTCCAGACGCTCGTCTATCGACCGCTCGATACCGCGTCGCTTGCATCGATCGTGCGGATCAAACTGGACAAGATAGCCGAACGCCTGCATCGGCAACACGCCGTCACGCTCACTTGCGACGACGATCTGATCGAATCGATCGCGCAGCACTGCGTGTCACGGGAATCCGGCGCACGCGATGTCGATGCATTCCTGAACCAGCGTGTACTGCCCGTCGTGTCCCGTGAGCTGCTTGCCCGGATGGCAACGGGTGTCACGCCGCGACACATCGTGCTGTCGACCGGCGTTGAAGGTGCGTTGACGATCGATTTCGTCGACGCCCCGGCCACGACCGATAACCGCATCGAGCAACCGAACCACCGATGACCGCCGGCCCCTCCCTCTACGACATGCTGCTCGGCCAGATCGGCGGCGAGCCGATCAGCGCCTACGACGACCGGACGCTCGAATGCCTGAGCGTGCAGCAGAACGTGCGCCGCATTCTCAATACGCGGGCGGGCGCGCTCAAGCACCTGCCCGACTACGGGTTGCCCGACCTCACGAACATCTACAAGGCGCTACCCGCGTCGGCGCATCTGCTCAAGCAGCAGATGGAAGCCACGCTACTGAAGTACGAGCCGCGCATCCGTTCGATCGACGTCGCGATCGTCGAGAACCGCGATCCCGGCATCCTGGTCAGCTTCGAAATGACCTGCCACCTGAAGAACACGGGGCTCGTGCGCTTCGGCACCTACTTCGAACCGCCGGGCCGCCTGCGCATCGAACGGCGCATCGAACGGCGCCTCGACCGGACGTGACCGCACACCGTCACTGCTCGTGCGCGAGGTGCGCCGCAAACCCCACCTTCTCCGGCGCGATCCCGGCCTTCAGCGTCAGCGCCGGAATGTCGTAGTCCCCCGCATTCTGCCGCCGGAACGGAATCGGCCGTGCGCTCCACAGTTCGTCGAGACGCGTGCCGAGCGCCGCGCACGTTTCATCGAAGCGCGCGTCGTTCATCCGTCCCGTCCGGTAGATCACGAACGGCGGCAGCACGTCGAACCCCGGGTAATACAAAATCCCGTGCTGGATCGGAAACAGCACGTCGTCGATCGGCCCGTTGATGCCGCGCGCGCTGTAGTGCGACTCCCAACCGCCCGTCGTGACGATCACCATCGCACGCTTGCCCGCCAGCGAGCCCTCGCCGTAACGGTCGCCCCAGTGCCGGTCGGAATGCTCGCCGACGCCGTACGCGAAGCCGTACGCATACACCCGCTCGACCCAGCCCTTCATGATCGCCGGCATCGAGAACCACCACAGCGGAAACTGCAGGATCACCGCGTCGGCCCACTTCAGCTTGTCCTGTTCGCGCGCGATGTCGTCGCGCTGCGTGCCCGTCTCGAACGCACGCTTCGAATCGAGCGCGGGATCGAAACGTGCGTCGGGCGCACGGTGGGTCACGTCATGCGCGTCGAACGCGGCCTTCCAGTTCATCGCGTACAGATCGGTCACCTGCACGGCATGGCCGGCCGCTTCGAGATGCTCGACCGCGAAGTCCCGCAACGCGCCGTTGAGCGAACGCGGTTCGGGATGGGCATAAACGATCAGCACATTCATGTTCACTGCTCCGTTGATTGAATGACTGCAGGATGCCGTCGCCAACGGTATATTGGAAATGAATTCCCAATATTCCAGGTATAGCCATGAATAATCTCAGAAGACTGGACCTGAACCTGCTGGTGACGCTCGACGTGCTGCTCGCCGAGCACAACGTCACGCGGGCGGCTGAAAAACTGAACATGTCGCAGCCGTCGGTCAGCGTGCAGTTGCAGAAACTGCGCGACCTGTTCGGCGATCCGCTGCTGCTGCCGGGGCCACGCGGGATGCGGCCGACCGCCCGCGCCGAAACGCTGCGCGAGCCGCTGCGGGACGCGCTCGACTCGCTCGAGCGGGCGGTGCTCACGGCGACGCCGTTCGATCCGGCGACCGCGACGAACACGTGGCGCGTGGCCGCCACCGACTACGGCGAATCGACGATCGTGCTGCCCGCGCTGAACACGCTGCGCTCGGCCGCGCCCGCTACGCGGCTCGCCGTCGTCGAACTCGTGCCGCCGCGCATCGAGCAGGACGCAGAGCGCAACGGCATCGACCTGGCCTTCCATACGAGCGAAGGGTCGCCGGACGGCATGCGGCGCCTGCCGCTGTTCGTCGAGCGATACGTGCTCGTCGGCCGTGCCGGTCATCCGAAGCTGAAGCGGCGCCCCACGCTCGCGCAGTTCGGCGCGCTGGAACACGTGATCGTATCGCCCGACGGCGGCGGCTTCTTCGGCGTGACGGACGACGCGCTCGCGAAAACGGGCGCTACGCGGCGTGTCGTGCTGTCGGTTCCGCATTTCCTGTTCGTGATGTCGGCCGTCGCCAGCACCGATCTCGTCGCGATGCTGCCCGAGCGGCTGGTCCGCAACATACCCGCATTACGCGTCGTGGAAGCGCCGGTCGAAGTCCCCGGCTACGAGATGTCGATGCTGTGGCACGAACGCGTGCATCGCGATCCCGCACATCGATGGCTGCGCGAGGCGATCGCCGCGGCGGTGTGAATCGCTCGCGGTACGGACGCAACCGCACCGCGGCACACGCGTATTCATTCAGGACTTGAAACCGCCTCGAACACTGTATATATTTACAGTGCTTTTTCACCATTTGACCCGAATTCCGTCAGCCATGACGGACGGACTTTTGTGAGGCGACCATGTTCCAGTCATCCGCATTCGATCCCGAGCAACCCGGCTTCAATCCCGGCCACTTCGAGCGTGCCGCGCAGCGGGCGGTCGTCGATCTGCAGCGTGTCGTCGGCGGCCCTGCGCAGCGCGCGCTCGGCTTGCGACGCCGCACGCATCCGGCCGCTATCCGCACGATGAGCTGGCAGGCGCTGCTGAACGTCGAGGAACTCGCGTTCTCGAACGCCGGTTTCCTGAGCCGCAACGATCCGACCGTCGTCGACGCGTTCATCCGCCTGCGCGACAGCCGGCTGGTCGCGGCGGACGTCGAGGAGCCGGTCGACTGGCGTCGCGACGACGACGACCTGCCGGCCGTCTACCTGATCGTCAAGGCGATGCTGGAAGCGGAAGAGGAGGAACGGGCCGAAGCGGCCTGACACACGCGGGCCGGGAGCGGATGACCGTGTGCGGGGATCCCGTCGCGTGGTGACGCGGCACATCGATTCGACGTGCTCAACCGCCCTATGGAATCACGGAGCGGAGAACCGCGAGCCGTCGCGCAGGCAGACCACCGCCGCGCGACGCACACCGCCCCGAAACCCAAGACGATTGCCCGTTACAGCCGCGCGGCAAGCCGCGAACCCTGATCGATCGCACGCTTCGCATCGAGTTCGGCCGCCAGTTCCGCGCCGCCGATCAGATGCACCGATCGTCCGGCCGCCTGCAACGGCACCAGCAGCGCGCGCTGCGGTTCCTGCCCCGCGCACAGCACGATCGTGTCGGCTTCGATCAGTTCGTGATCGGTGCGCTGTTCGCCGTACGACACGTGCAACCCGCGCGCATCGATCAATTCGTAGTTCACGCCGCCGATCATCTTCACCTGCTTCATCTTCAGCGTCGCGCGGTGAATCCAGCCGGTCGTCTTGCCGAGCCCCTTGCCGAGCGGCTCGGCCTTGCGTTGCAGCAGCGTCACTTCGCGCGCGGGCGCCGCGACGTGCGCGCGCGTCACGCCGCCGCGCGTCGCGGCCGGATCGGTCACGCCCCACTCCGCTTTCCACTCTTCCAGATCGAGCGTCGGCGACGCGCCGTCCTGCACCAGATACTCGGCGACATCGAAGCCGATGCCGCCCGCGCCGATCACCGCGACACGCCGGCCGACCGGCTGCCTGCCGGCGAGCACGTCGATGTAGCTGAGCACGTTCGGCCCGTCCTGCCCCGGAATCTTCGGGTCGCGCGGCGCCACGCCGGTGGCGAGCACGATCTCGTCATAGCCGCCCGCGATCAGGTCGTTCGCGTCGACGCGGCGGTTCAGATGCAGGTTCACGCCGGTCAGCTCGACCTGCCGGCCGAAGTAACGCAACGCTTCATCGAATTCTTCCTTGCCCGGGATCCGCTTCGCCATGTTGAACTGGCCGCCGATTTCCGCGGCCGCGTCGAACAGGTCGACGTGGTGGCCGCGCTGCGCGAGCACGGTCGAGCACGCGAGCCCGGCCGGCCCCGCCCCGACGACCGCGATGCGCTTCGGCTCCTGCACCCGCGTGTAGACCAGCTCCGTTTCGTGGCACGCGCGCGGGTTCAGCAGGCATGACGCGATCTTGTTCTTGAACGCGTGGTCGAGACACGCCTGGTTGCAGCCGATGCAGGTGTTGATCTCGTCGGCGCGGCCCTGCGCGGCCTTGACGACGAACTCGGCATCCGCGAGCAGCGGACGCGCCATCGACACCATGTCCGCGCAGCCGTCCGCGAGAATCTGCTCGGCCACTTCGGGCCGGTTGATCCGGTTGGTCGTCACGAGCGGGATGCCGACCTCGCCCTTCATCTTCCTGGTCACCCACGCGAACGCGCCGCGCGGCACCGACGTCGCGATCGTCGGCACGCGCGCCTCGTGCCAGCCGATCCCCGTGTTGATGATGGTCGCACCCGCGCGCTCGACGGCCTTCGCAAGCTGCACGGTCTCGCTCCAGTCGCTGCCGTCCGGAATCAGGTCGAGCATCGACAGCCGGTAGATCAGGATGAAGTCGCGCCCGACCGCTTCGCGCGTGCGCTCGATGATCTCGATCGGCAGGCGGATCCGGTTTTCGTACGAACCGCCCCACTGGTCGTTGCGCTTGTTCGTATGCATCGAGATGAACTGGTTGAT
>Ga0207667_10000852_pt1 | contig 39321 bp, 39 predicted proteins | sample KBSCornC52_FD_184301 | JGI IMG/M metagenome (GOLD analysis project Ga0207667, IMG submission 184301) | Corn rhizosphere microbial communities from Kellogg Biological Station, Michigan, USA - KBS Corn C5-2 (SPAdes) (version 2) | ecosystem: Host-associated > Plants > Roots > Rhizosphere > Soil ...
CGTCGAGCGTATAGGTCTTGCCGTTGAGCGCCAGCACCTGCTCACCTGCCTTGGCGCGCCGCGCAACCAGCCCGCCCGAAAGCTTGGCCTTGTCATAGACGTGGAGCGGCCGGCCGAGATCGACCGAGACGAAATTGGTGATGTCGACCAGCACCGAGATCGGCTTCTGCCCGATCGCGGTCAGGAACCGCCGCATCCATTCGGGCGCTGCACCGTTGGTCACGCCGCGCACTTCCTGGCCGTAGAAGGCCGGGCAGCCGGCGGGATCGTCGATCCGCACGTCGGGACCGGAACCCTCGCCCGCCACCCGCGCAATCGCCTCGACACGATAGACCTGGGCAAGCGGCTTGAGCGTCCCCAATCCCGCCGCCGCGAGATCGCGCGCAATGCCACGCACGCCCATGCAATCCTGGCGGTTCGGCGTGATCGACACGTCGATGACCGGATCGTTGAGCCCGGCATAATTAGGGAAAGTCGTCCCGATCGGCGCATCGGCGGGTAGCTCGATGATGCCGTCATGATCGTCGCCCAACTCGAGCTCGCGCGTCGAGCACATCATGCCGTTCGATTCGACCCCGCGGATCGCCGAAACCTTGAGCTCCATGCCATTGGCCGGCACGATCGCGCCCGGCAAGCCGAGCACGCCGACCAATCCAGCGCGCGCATTGGGCGCACCGCACACCACCTGAAGCGGATTGCCGTCGCCGGTATCGACGGTCAGCACCTGCAATTTGTCGGCTTGGGGGTGACGCTCGGCGGTCAGCACGCGCGCGACCTTGAACGCGGCCAGCTTCTCGCCGGGATTGTCGACGCCCTCGACCTCGAGCCCGACGCGCGTCAGCGCCTCTACGATCGTGTCGAGATCGGCCGAGGTATCGAGATGCTCCTTGAGCCAGTTCAGCGTGAACTTCATGCCCCTACTCCCCCGCTGAGCGTCGGGACATCCAGTGCGGCGAAGCCATAATGCTTCAGCCAGCGGATATCGCCGTCGAAGAAGGCGCGCAGGTCGTCCATGCCGTATTTGAGCATCGCCAGCCGATCGATCCCGCAGCCGAAGGCGAAGCCCTGCCATTCGTCGGGATCGAGCCCGCACGCCGCGATCACCTTGGGATGGACCATGCCGCTGCCCAGCACTTCCATCCAATGGTCCGATCCGCCGATCACGCGCTTGCCGTTCTGGATGGTGTAGCCGACATCGACCTCCGCCGACGGCTCGGTGAAGGGGAAATAGCTCGGGCGGAGGCGCAGCACGATATCGTCGCGCTCGAAATAGGCCTTGAGGAAGGTCTCGAGCGTCCATTTGAGGTGGCCGAGCGTGATCCCCTTGTCGATCACCAGGCCCTCGACCTGGTGGAACATCGGCGTGTGCGTCGCATCGGAGTCCGACCGATAGGTCCGCCCCGGCGCGATGATGCGGATCGGCGGCTTCTGGTTGACCATCGTGCGGATCTGCACCGGACTGGTGTGCGTGCGGAGCAGCATCTTGCGCTCCCCGTCCGGCTGGTCGGGGAAGTAGAAGGTATCGTGCATCGCCCGCGCCGGGTGCGACTCCGGAATGTTGAGCGCGGTGAAATTGTGCCAGTCGTCCTCGATCTCGGGCCCGGTCGCGACCGCGAAGCCCAAATCGGCGAAAATCTCAGCCAACTCGTCCATCACCTGGCTGACCGGATGGACCGTCCCGGCCGACGGGACATCCACCGGCAAGGTCATATCGAGCGTCTCGCCCGCCAGCCGCGCGTCGAGCGCCGCGCGTTCGAGCCCCGCCTTGCGCACCGTCAGCGCCTCGCTCACCGCCTCACGCAGCGCATGGATGCGCGGGCCGGTCGTCTGGCGCTCCTCCGGCGACATGCCGCCCAGGGTCTTGAGCAACCCGGTCACGCTGCCCGACTTGCCGAGCGCCGAGACGCGGATGTCCTCCAGCCCGGCCAGACCGGCACTGCCGATCGCCGCGAGCAGGTCGCGCTGGAGCTGGTCGAGATCACTCATCGTTCAATCCGATCGTCCATAGATAGAGGTCGCCGTCCTCGGGGTCGGTGCGCTCGCCGGTGCGGGTGAAGCCGTTGCGCTCCAGCACCATCTGCGAGGGCCGGTTGCCCACCCCGGTCTCCGCGGTCAAGCCGTCAAAGCCGCGCGCACGGACGATCGGCAGCAAGGCGGTGACCGCCTGCGTGGCGTGGCCGCGTCCCTGGCGGCTGTCAGCGATGCCGTAACCGATCTCCGGGCGCTTGCCATCGTGCGGGCGCGTGAAGCTGATCATGCCGACCGCTTCGCCATTCGCGACGACCAGCCAGGCCACGTCGCCGCCCAGCGCCTCGCGGTTCTTCGCCGCGACGCCTCGGATCAGGTCGATCACCGCGACCGGTGCGACGCCGCCTTCGCAGATCGCCGGCGGGTTCGCCGCCGCCGGACCTTCGCCCAGCAACCACGCGAAATCGCTGTCTTCCATTGCTCGTAGTTCGACCACGTCGTTCTCTCAAAGAAGTTAGAGTTGCTGCGACCAAGCTGAATCGTCACCCCGGCCTTGTGCCGGGGTCCACCGGGCGGCAAGTCCGGGAAAAGAAGCTCTTGTTTCTGCGCTAACCTGCACGGTGGATGCCGGGACAAGCCCGGCATGACGGCCAAACCTGATCGCGTTCATCACTAGGTGCCGCCCCTTCGACTCCGAAAAGAAAAGGGCGCCGGTGTTGCCACCGACGCCCCATATCTTCACTCGCTACAGGTCGCTCAGGCGGCCTGGGGCAGTGCCGCCTTCGCCTGCGCGATGATGGCGGTAAACGCTTCCGACTCGTGCATCGCGATATCGGCCAGGACCTTCCGGTCGAGATCGATGCCGGCGAGCTTCAGGCCGTGCATGAATTGCGAATAGGTGAGACCCTCGGCGCGGACGCCGGCGTTGATGCGCTGGATCCACAGACCGCGGAAGGTCCGCTTTTTGACCTTGCGGTCGCGATACGCATATTGCCCGGCCTTTTCGACGGCCTGACGAGCGATGCGGATGGTGTTCTTGCGGCGACCCGAATAGCCCTTGGCCTGCTCAAGAATGTTCTTGTGCTTGGCGCGGGTGGTCACACCACGTTTGACGCGTGCCATATCTGTCTAGCTCCTCAGTTCAGGCCGTACGGGGCCCAGGCCTTCACCGTCTTGGTGTCGGCGTCCGACAGCACCGTGGTGCCGCGGTTCTGGCGGATGTACTTGCCGTTATGGCTGATGAGCCGGTGGCGCTTGCCGGCGACGCCGTGCTTCAGCTTACCGGTGGCGGTGAGCTTGAAGCGCTTCTTGACGCCGCTCTTGGTCTTGAGCTTGGGCATTTTGGTCCTTTCGGTTTGAGCGATACTGGAACAGCCGCGGCAGCCCTGATGGCCGGGCCGTTCTTTCCACGCATCGCTCGGGAAGCTGGCGCGCATAGCCGCGAGTCTCGCGAAATGCAACCTCGGCTTGGGGATTCAGAATCACGCGGAGGCGCGGAGGCGCGAAGAAGGCGGTCTGTCGGGTCGCGGGCGTCGAACTGAAACCTCCGCGCTCTCCGCGCCTCCGCGTGACAATATCAATGCCCGCGACAGGCTAGCGCTTCCAGCACTTCCTCCACCCGCGCCGGATCGCCCGCGGCGACCACTTCGCCGTTGCTGGCTGCGGTCAGCGGGTCGCCAGACCAGTCGCACATCCGTCCGCCGGCGCCTTCGATCACCGGGACGAGCGCGGCGAAGTCGTGGAGTTTGAGACCGGCCTCGACGACGAGATCGAGCCAGCCCGAGGCCAAGGTGGCGTAATTGTAGCAATCACCCCCCAGCACGACGGAGCGCACAGCGCCATCGAGATGCTCGAAGGCATGGAGCTGCGAATCGTCGAACAAGGCGGGCGAGGTGGTGGCAAGCAGCGCCTGGCTCAGCTCGCGGCAGGCGCGCGTCTTGGTCGGCTTGCCGTTGAACAGGGTGGGGCGTCCGATCGCGCCGACCCAGCGCTCCTTCAGGATCGGCTGGTCGATGATGCCGATCGCCGGCCAGCCGTCGATCACTAGCGCGATCAAGGTACCGAACAGCGGCCGCCCGGCGATGAAGGCGCGGGTCCCGTCAATCGGGTCGAGCACCCATTGCCGCCCGGTCGATCCTTCGGTCGTGCCGAATTCCTCGCCCGAAATGCCGTCGCGCGGCGCCTCGGCCGCGAGCAGCGCGCGCATCGCCTGTTCGGCGGCGCGGTCGGCGATCGTGACGGGGGACGCGTCGTCCTTGATCTCGACCTGGAACGGCGCGCGGAAATGCGGGCGGATCGCCGCGCCGGCGGCGTCGGCCAGGGCCATGGCGAGGGCGATGTCGGTATCGGTGATGCGCATGAGGGGTGGCACTAGGGTGAGTCAGAAGGGGCGGCAATGGTGGAAGGGAGTACTTCAAGCCCTCTCCCGCAAGCGGGAGAGGGTTGGGTGAGGGTCTTCTTTCTTCTTCCAGGCGTGTGCTGAGACAGAAGAAGAAAGAAGACCCTCACCTTCCCACCGCCTGACGGCGGCGGGCCCCTCCCTCTCCCGCACGCGGGAGAGGGCACAAGTCTTACGCCGCGTTGTCGATGCCGAGTTCGCCGAGCTTGCGATAAAGCGTCGACCGCCCGATCCCCAATCGCCGCGCGACTTCGGTCATGCGGCCGCGATAATGGCCGATGGCGAGGCGGATGACGTCGGCTTCGATCTCTTCGAGCGGACGCATATTGCCATCGGCGCGGAACAGCGTGACGCCGCCCGACGTCGCCATCTGGCCGCCGGGTGTCGGCACGCGCGCGGTGCCGAGCGCGGCGATCTGCGGGAAATCGGCGCGGGTCAGCGCGTCGCCCTCGCACAAGACCGCGGCGCGGAAGAGCGCGTTCTGCAGCTGGCGGACATTGCCCGGCCAGTCGTAGCGGCCGAGCAGCGCCAGCGCGTCGTCGGTGATGCCGAGCGGACGCAGGCCGGGCTGATCGGCGATCCGCGCGAGCAGATGGCGAGCGAGCGCCGGGATGTCGGCGGTGCGTTCGCGCAAGGGCGGGATCGTCACCTGGACGACGTTGAGCCGGTAATAGAGGTCCTCGCGGAACCGGCCGGCCTCGACCTCTTCGATCAGGCGCTTGTTGGTCGCGGCGATGACGCGGACGTCGACTTCGCGGACATGACGCGCGCCGATCGGCTGGACTTCGCCCGATTGCAGCACGCGGAGCAATTTGACCTGCGCGTCGAGCGGCATCTCGCCGATCTCGTCGAGGAACAAGGTGCCGCCATCGGCATCGGCGAACTTGCCGATCTTGCGCTCGAACGCGCCGGTGAACGCGCCCTTTTCGTGCCCGAACAACTCGCTTTCGACGAGATTGGCGGGGATCGCGCCGCAATTGATCGCGATCATCGGTTTCTTGCCGCGCGGGCTTGCGGCGTGGATCGCCTCGGCGACGACTTCCTTGCCGACGCCGCTTTCGCCCTCGATCAGGACCGGCACGCGGGCGCGTGCCGCCTTGGCCGCGATCGCCAGCGCGGCGCGGAAATCGGGCGAGGCGCCGACGATCTCGTCGAATCCGAGCAAGGCGGGAATCTTTTCGGTCAGCGGGCGCAATTCGCCGGCGTCGGTGCCGGCGACGACCGCCTCGAGCGCCGACAACAAGCGCTCGGACGCGAACGGCTTGACCAGATAATCGGTGGCGCCCGCACGCATCGCGGCGACCGCTTGCGCGACCGAGCCGTTGGCTGTGAGCATCAGGATGGGCAGTTGCGGGCGGCGGGCGCGCAATTCCGTGATCAGCGCTTCGGCCTCGCTTTCGGGGCCGAAACTGTCGAGCAGGATCGCGTCGAGCTGCATCCCGTCCTGGGTGCCGAGCATCGCGATCGCGGTCTCGCCGTCGGGCGCGAACACCGAACGCCAGTCGCGCCGCGCGGCGATCGCCGAAACCAGGCGGCGCTGCGCGGGCTCGTCGTCGATCAACATTAGGAGGCGCTGTCCGTTGCGCGTCATCCCGCCCTCTTATCGTGCCAATTCACACGGTAACCATAAGGCGAGGGAGTAAAGGCCAGCTTAAGCGCGGCCGCTGCGACAAACATCAACTTGGCCGCCATCATACCGAACTAACTGTTTGTAGGGTTGAGGCGCGGAGCCGTGCTGGCTAAGACCGCGCTCACAATCAGGGTGGAGAGAGTAGCGGCATGGCCGACCAAACCGACATGAGGGCACATGAGTCGACGTATCACTCGGTGCTCGGGATGCTCAAATACGGCGCGGTGGGGTGCTTCCTGATCGCGGCGATCGTGATCTGGCTCATCTCCTCCGGTCACAAGTAAGCCGCGGGTGAAGATCGCCGTCCTGCGGGAAACCGCGTCGGGCGAGCGCCGCGTCGCGGCGACTCCGGAAACGGTCAAGAAGTTCGCCGCGCTGGGTGCCCAGGTCGCGGTCGAGGCCGGCGCGGGCGTCGCGGCCAGCTATGACGATGCCGGCTATGAAGGCGCGGGTGCGACGATCGGCACGCGGGCGGCGACGCTCAAGGGCGCCGATATCGTGCTCGGCATCCAAGGGCCGGATCCCGCCGACCTGAAAGACGCCACCAAGGGCGTCTGGCTGGTCGCCGGCTTGAACCCGTTCGGCGAGCGAGCGCGGGTCGACGCTTATGCCGCGGCGGGCATCGAGGCGCTGGCGATGGAATTCATGCCGCGCATCACCCGCGCGCAGTCGATGGATATCTTGTCGAGCCAGGCCAACCTCGCCGGCTACAAGGCGGTGCTCGACGCCGCGGCCGAATATGGCCGCGCTTTCCCGATGATGATGACCGCGGCGGGCACGGTGTCGGCCGCGAAATGCTTCGTCATGGGCGTCGGTGTCGCCGGCCTCCAGGCGATTGCCACCGCACGGCGGCTGGGCGCGCAGGTCTCGGCGACCGACGTGCGCTCGGCGACCAAGGAGCAGATCCAGTCGCTCGGCGCCAAGCCGATCTTCGTCGAGAATGTCGCCGGGATCGAAGGCGAAGGCTCGGGCGGTTACGCCACCGAGATGAGCGAGGAATACCAGAAGGCGCAGGCCGAATTGGTGTCCGGCCATATCGCCAAACAGGACATCGTCATCACCACCGCCCTGATCCCTGGCCGCCCCGCGCCGCGGCTGATCAGCGATGCCCAGATCGCGACGATGCGCCCGGGCAGCGTGATCGTCGATCTCGCGGTCGAGAGCGGCGGCAATGTCGAAGGCTCGGTCGCCGGCGAGGTGGTCGAGAAGCACGGGGTGCGGATCGTCGGGCACAAGAACGTCGCCTCGCGCCTCGCCACCGACAGCTCGGCGCTGTTCGCGCGCAATCTGTACAATTTCCTCTCGACCTTCTGGGACAAGGAAGCGGGCAAGCCGGTGCTCGACGAGGAGATCGGCGACGCGGTTCGGCTGACGAAGGATGGCAAGGTCGTCAGCCAGAGGCTGCTAGGTTGAGCGTCGCGCTCATCGCCCTTGCCCTCGCACAGGCGACTGTCGCGCCCAAAGCGCCCATTGACGTGCTGTTCGGCTTTTACCGGATCGTGGCGTTCCACGAGCGCGCAGATGACCTGAAATGTGGTGGCCCCGAACGGAAGGCAGCCGACGATGCGTTCGTTGAAATCCGCAAGCGCCTGATCGCTCGCTACGGTGAACAAGGTTTCTCGCCGCCGCGTCACCCGCCATCAGGCCCGGGCGACTGCCGCGTCGTGATGATGGTCTACCAAACGAATCTCGCCGACTATCGCAAGTTCGTCGATTCCACGCTGGCGGCAGCGCCCGCGCCCGGAGAATAAGCTAATGGACTTCATTTCGATCCTCTCGATCTTCGTGATGGCGGTGTTCGTCGGCTATTACGTCGTCTGGTCGGTGACCCCGGCGCTGCACACGCCGTTGATGGCGGTGACCAATGCGATCTCGTCGGTGATCATCGTCGGCGCTCTCATTGCGAGTGCGGCGATCGGGATCGGCGGTACCGGAGCGACCTCGAAATGGCTCGGGCTGCTCGCGGTGGTGCTCGCCAGCATCAACATCTTCGGCGGCTTTGCCGTCACGGCGCGAATGCTTGCGATGTACAAGAAGAAGGACCGGCCGGCCGCCGGTCACAAATAATCGTCACCCCAGTGAGGGCCCCATCAAAGTATTACTTTGATGGGAACCCGATAGCTGGGGTCTCGTGCGGCTTGGCTGTGCGAGCAACAGGGAGATGCCAGCTTTCGCTGGCATGACGGGGTAGGAAAGAATGGAAGAAGCGATCGCGGTAAATCCCTGGGCGTCGCTGGCCTATCTGGTCGCGGGGGTATGCTTCATCCTGGCGTTGCGCGGCCTGTCCAGCCCGACCTCGAGCCAGCGCGGCAACCGCTTCGGCATGATCGGCATGACGATTGCCGTGGTGACGACGTTGGTGACGCACGTTCCGGGAGGTTTGCTCGGCGCCGCGAAAGGGGATGTTTGCAATCATCTCGTCGACGGTGGCACCAATTGCCAAACCATCAGCCATGCGCCGGCTTTTGCCCCCGACTTTTCAACAATCGCGCTGATCCTCGGCGCGATCGCGATCGGCGCCGCGATTGGTATCGTCACCGCCCGCCGCATCGCGATGACCGCGATGCCCCAGCTAGTCGCCGCCTTCCACTCGCTGGTCGGCCTCGCCGCGGTGTTGGTGGCGGCCGCTGCTTTCCTCAATCCCGGTGCGTTCGGCATCGCGGACGCTGGCGTGATCTTCACCCAGAGCCGCATCGAGATGGGCCTGGGCGTCGCGATCGGTGCGATCACCTTCTCGGGCTCGGTGATCGCGTTCCTCAAACTCAACGGCAATATGGGCGGCAAGCCGATCATGTTGCCGGGGCGGCATATCATCAATCTGGCAGTGCTCGCGGGCATAATCGGGCTAGTCGCCTATTTCACCCAGGATCAGTCGCCCTGGGTGTTCTGGACGATCACGGGGCTCAGCTTCGCGATCGGCTTCCTGCTGATCATCCCGATCGGCGGCGCGGACATGCCGGTCGTCGTGTCGATGCTCAACAGCTATTCGGGCTGGGCAGCGGCGGCGATGGGGTTCACGCTGCACAATACGGCGATGATCATCACCGGCGCGCTGGTCGGATCGTCGGGCGCGATCCTGTCCTACATCATGTGCCGGGCGATGAACCGCAGCTTCATCAGCGTGATCGCGGGCGGGTTCGGCGGCGACAGCGGCGGCGGCGCAGCGGCGGCCGCGACCGACCGGCCGTGGAAGCGCGGATCGGCCGAGGATGCGGCGTTCCTGATGAGCCAGGCCGAACAGGTCATCATTGTGCCGGGCTACGGCATGGCGGTGGCGCAGGCGCAGCACGTGCTGCGCGAGATGGCCGACAAGCTCAAGGAAGAGGGCGTCCGCGTCAAATATGCGATCCACCCGGTGGCGGGGCGCATGCCCGGGCATATGAACGTGCTGCTCGCCGAGGCCAACGTCCCCTATGACGAAGTGTTCGAGCTCGAGGACATCAATAGCGAGTTCGCCCAGACCGACGTCGCCTTCATCATCGGCGCCAACGACGTGGTCAATCCGGCGGCCAAGACCGACAAATCCTCGCCGATCTACGGCATGCCGGTGTTCGACGTGAACAAGGCCAAGACGGTGCTGTTCATCAAGCGCTCGATGGGCGGCGTCGGCTATGCCGGGGTCGATAACGACGTCTTCTACCAGGACAATACGATGATGCTCCTCGCCGACGCCAAGAAGATGGTCGAGGAGATCGTGAAGGCGCTGGGCTGAGCATGGCGGACGCGATGCCGATCCAGCGGCCCGGGGTACTCGTGCTGGGTCAGGCCGGTGCGCGCGTTCACCTCGCCGCCGCGGCGGTCCGGGCCGGCGGCGAAATCGTCGCCGAGGCCGATTGGTCGGACGCCACGTTACCCGGCGCGACGGGTGCGCAGCTCGTCATCGCCGCGCTCGACGACCTCGCGGCCGACACGCTGCACGATGCGGTCGACCGGCTCGGCCATGTGCCCGAAACCGAATTCGGCCTGATCGTCACACTGACCGAAAGCCAGATCGACGCGGTCGCGGCGCCGTTGCTTGCCCGGCGGATTACCTTGCTGTGCGATCCGGAGCCGGCCGATCTCGCGGCGGCGGTCGCGCAGGCCCTGGTTGCGCCGGCCGGACCGGCGGCGCGCGCGCTCCCCGCCACGGTCGCCGATCAACGCAGCGAGTACGGTCTGCCTGCCGAGCCGGTGCAGGTCGCGGCGGCCGATGTCCGCAAGGCGATCCGCGCGCGGCGGCTACGCAGCCGGCCATTCCCGGACGTGCTGTTCGAAGATCCCGCCTGGGACATGCTGCTCGACCTTTATGCCGCGCATCTCGAACGCGGCCAGGTCTCGGTGTCGAGCCTGTGCATCGCCTCGGCCGTGCCGCCGAGCACCGCATTGCGCTGGATTTCGAAGATGACCGAAGACGGGCTGTTCGTCCGCGAGCCCGACCCGTTCGACCGCCGCCGCGCCTTCATGGCGCTGAGCGAAACGGCGCTCGACCGCATGAACCGCTATTTCGCGACACTCGCGCAGAACGGTCTGACGATCGCCTGACCCCTTGCGCTGGCGGGCGCATCGCGTCAGAGGACAGGCGTACGGGCGGTTAGCTCAGTTGGTAGAGCATCTCGTTTACACCGAGAGGGTCGGCGGTTCGAGACCGTCACCGCCCACCATTCCCAGTACAACCGATGAGCGCCGATAAATCTGGCTCATCCGTCGCGGGCATCCATTTAGGCCGCAGACACATAAAGCGGTCTGTCCGCAAGCGATTCAAGAGCTACCGTTCACAGGCCCAAATCGAATCTCCGAAACCTGCCGCTTTGACGACCGACGCACAATTACATTCCGGAACCACCCATTTCGCGTGGAAGGGATACGCGCGATGAACGCCATCCCAGCCCGCTTTTTACCATTGGACCGTACTATCGACGCGCGGCAACAGGCTTTATCGATTCTCCGATGGATGATTGTGAGTCACTTTCGAGATTGACGGAGCGCGAGAAGGTTTGCTTGCGGCAATGGCTACAGCATAAGTCTGCCAAGGAAATCGCTGCGGATCTTGGCATCTCGCACCATGCAGTTGAAAAGCGCCTCAAGATGGCGCGCACCAAGCTTGGCGCGACGTCGTCCCTTCAAGCCGCGCGGATGCTCGGCAATGCCGAAGGGTACGGTCAAGCGGTACCCCAAACGCCGGACATGGTTTCTGATGATGTTCCGCCACACTCTGGCTTCACCCGTCTAGCAGTTTTCGGAGTGGCCATTATGATCCTAATCGGAGCAATTTTGCTCGGGTTGCTTTCACAGCCTGCGGCTTTTTCGCACGCGTCTAATAACCAAGCAAAGGCGGCGCCTGCAGAACGGGTATTCACCCCCGGCGCGGTCCCGACCCCCGGTACCGAGTCTGCATTGCGAATGCTTGTTGCCGGGCTGGCGAGCGGCTCGCCCGACTACGACAAGCTCTCTCAGCAGTTCGCCCAGCTCGTTCGCCGGGACCTGCCAATGACACATCCCCTGTTCAGTTCAATGGGCGAGCTGAAGTCGGTGACTTTCCTCGGACGCGGCGAGATGGGCGATGACGTCTACAACCTGGTGTTCGCCAAGGGCGGGGCGATAATGTCGGCCTCGCTCGACGCCAGCGGTAGAATGGCCGGTGGCATTCTCCGACCAATGGCGTCGTCTGGAGAACGGGTAGCGGCGCCGACCGCGGGCACCGAGGTGGCCTTGCAACGGCTTGTCGCCGGTTTGGCGAGCGGCTCGCCCGACTACGACAAATTCTCTCCACAGTTTGCCGAAGTCGTCCGTCGGGACCTGCCCACGACACATCCCCTGTTCAGCTCCATGGGCGAGCTAAAGTCGGTGACTTTCCTCGGACGCGGGGAGATGGGCGACGATGTCTACGACCTGGTGTTCGCCAAGGGCGGGGTGATAATGTCCGCCGCGCTTGATGCCGACGGCAAGATGACCGGCGGCGTTCTCCAACCGGTGGCGCCGCCGGGACGCTGACCGCGGAGCGAATGTTCCTATCGCGGAAAGCGCAGCCCGCTTTCCTCCCTTCATTGCTGTTCGTGGTCGGTAAAGCAAACAAACCGAAGCGGCCGGTCGCGGCCCATTCGTAGTCGTTTTCGGGTAGAAGCAGGATTACGAGAAGCGACCGGCCGGCAAGCGACGGCATCATGTCGGAATACCTCGTCAAGTACGCTATCGCAAAATCCAGCGAACGCCCTGCGGACCTGCTCGAAACCCTCTATATCGCCGAGCGCTTTCAAGCGGGGGACGATTTGAAAATCGCTAGCGAGCAATATGGACCATGTCGTCTGGAATGACGTTCCGGCATCGGAGGTAGACCGTCGGTTGGCGGCATTGGGCGATTTCATGAGGAGCCTGTCGCGTAATCGCGCCGCGATGTGGGGACTTAACTGATCGTCCCCATGGTCCGCTAATGAGCCTTCGCCGTTCTTAGCAGACGGTCAGCAAACCGCCCAAAAGCAGACATTCCGGTTGCGCTGGCAACGAAAAGCTACAGCAGCAAATCGCTTGCCGCGACGGTTGAAGCGGAGCCGAGGCTGACGATGAAGTCGGCCACGTGATCCCCGTTGACGTCGCCTTCCAAGTGGTAGCCGGCGCCAGCGCTGCCGAAGAATCGCAGTTCGCCCGCGGCGCCGGAGAAGTTCGCCGAGCCGATGAAGTTGAACGCCTGATCGCCGGCGATCCCTATATTGGCGTCGAGCGACGACAGGTCGATCCTGTCGGTCCCATGCTCGAAGTCCATGATCTGCGGGGATGCGCTAAGATGCGTGACGAGGAAGCGGTCGGCGCCCGACCCGCCCCACAGCTGATCGGTGCCAAGATAGCCCATCAGGATGTCGTCGCCGGCCTCGCCATAGAGGGCATCGTTCGACGTGCTGCCGACCAGCATGTCGTTGCCGTTCCCGCCGTACATGGTGATGCTGACTTCCTGACCGATCAGATAGTCATTGCCGTCCCAGCCGCGGACCACTGCTGGGTCCGTCTGATCGCCGACGACCATCTTGTCGTCGAAGGCCGTAAGAGCGATGTCGCCGAAGCGCTCGACGTTAAGAAACGACCCCGCACCGTCCGCCAACGACAACCCTTGATGCAAATCGCGCGTATCACCGGTGATGCCGTGGGAAGCCCCGACGTACGAAACCGCGACGGTGTCGAAGCCGTCGCCGCCATCGACGATGTCGCCATAGCCCGAATAGATAAAGTCGTTGCCGGCTGCGCCGGAGAGGTGATCGACTTCGGTGCCGTTATCGAAGCCGTTCAAGCGGTCGCCGAACAGCAGGTCGTTCCCTGCGCCTCCGAACAGATTGTCGCTGCCCGCGCCGCCGTTCAGGATGTCGTTTCCCGAGAAACCGGCAATCTGGTCGTTGCCGGCGCCGCCATCGAGAGTGTCGGCCCCCGTTGTGCCGCTTAGCGAGTTATTGCCGCTGTCGGCCGTCGTCGCCGGTACCGGGGCAAAATCGCGCGCGAAGACGCCGTCCGGGTGGTTGGAACCGCCATAGGACCAAGCGGTGACGAAGTGGCCGTTTTCCAGTGTCGCAACCGACCCGCCGGAATAGGATCGTTCAGTCGTCTGGCTGACTTGCTGTTCTCCGCCAACCTTAGCGCCAAAGCTGTCGAACACCTGGGCGAACGTGCCGCCGCTTGTGAATTGATCGTCCGACGACCAGGTGACGACGTAGCCGCCGTCCGCAAGTGCCGCCACCGAACCGGCAACCTGGTCTCCGGAGGTCACCGTGTTGACCAGCACTTCGTTTCCGACCGCGGCTCCGGTGGAGTCGAGAAGCTGCGCGTAGACGCCGCTGCCGCTGCTGTCCGCGTGACTGGAGATGACGACTAAGCTGCCGCCTTCGAGCTGAGCGATGTCGACGAAGGAGCCGGTGCCGTTAACGTGGATCTCATTTCCAACTTGATGACCCAATGCGTCGAAGCGTTGGCCGTAGATACCGTTAGGGGATGTCCAAGTCACCATGTAGCCGCCATTGGCGAGACCGGTGACGGCGGGATCGTTCTGAAAACCGTTGATCGTCGAGTTGACCCGCTGCTCGCCACCCACGGGCGCGCCGGAGGCCGCGTAAAGCTGCGAGTAGATGTCCCAGACGCTGCCATCCTTGCTGGCGACGGTCCAACTCACGACGTAGCCGCCGTTCGACAGAGCGGCGATCGCAGGCGTAACCTGATCACCGGTCGTATAAGTGTTTACTTGCTGTTCGCTACCGATCGCATGGCCCGAGCCATCATAACGCTGGGAATAGACTCCAAAGCCGCTGCCGTCCTGACCGTCAGACTCCCAGACAATGACGAAACCGCCGTCCGACAGAGCCGTAACGCCCTCCGCATATTGCGAATGCGCGGTATAGGTGTTGACCTGGAATTCGCCGCCGACCTTGTTTCCTGCGTCGTCATAGCGCTGGGCAAATACGCCTGACCCGTCGTCTCCATCCTGACCGCCTGAAGTCCACGTGACGACGTAACCGCCGGAACGAAGCGCCGCGACGGAGGGCCCGTACTGGGAATTCGAATTGTACGTGTTAACCTGACCTGCGGAGCCGGCGGTATATTGGGTCAAGTACGTAACTCCCAGATAACTGATCAAATATTATCTTAAATTCATCTCTATGTAGCGGCGCAACCGGGATCAAGCGCGCACGTCTGCCTTCCACCCATTTTCAGCCGTTCAGCCCTTGTGCCGATAGCGGTCGTTTATGGGTCCACGGCCTAGCGCAGTTGGAACCGTTCTCAAGTGACCAGGGAAGCGGTGTAGCCGGGCTGCCGGCGCGAACTACACCAGTCAATTGTCTAGCAATTGTCTGAGTTATATATAAAACCAGCTGCCATATATGAATTGAAACGGGGCGATGCCATCGATGTTAGGACGCAGGTGGAGAGGCGTCGTCGGCGCGGCGGGTTTGATGGTCGCCTGTGCTGGCGCTCCGGCCGCTTACGGCCAGTCCTCGCGAGCGCCGGTTGCCGCCGAGACGCAGCGCAGCCGCGTCAATTTCAACGCCGATTGGCGATTCCGCCTGGGTAAGTCGGCCAATGCGCAGGCTCCGACCTTCGACGACGCAGACTGGCAACGGGTCGGATTGCCGCACAGTTTCAGCATTCCCTATTTTCGCGCGCCCGATTTCTACACTGGCGACGGCTGGTACCGGAAGACGTTCACGCTGCCCGCGCTAAGGTCCGATCGCCGCCTGTCGCTGGAATTCGAAGGCGCGTTCCAGGACGCGCGGATATTCGTGAACGGTGTCGAGGTCGCGCACCATCGTGGCGGATATACCGGCTTTCCCGTCGACATCACGGCGGCTGTTCGCCCCGGCCGGAACATCGTCGCGGTGCGGGTCAACAATGAGTGGGATCCCACCCTGGCACCCCGGGCCGGCGAGCATGTTTTCAGCGGCGGGCTGTATCGCGACGTCTGGTTGGTGGAGACAGATGCGGTCCACGTACCCTGGACGGGCACCCGGATCACGACGCCCGACCTTTCCGAGGCAAGTGGCAAGGTCGCGGCCGAGACCGAGGTTCGCAACGATACGACCAAACCGGTCAACGCCGTCGTTCGCACCAGGATAGTCGATGCGCGGGGAGGTCTTGTCGCGATCTTGCCGGACGCGCGCTTGCTCATCTCGCCCGCCACCACCGCGGTCGCCAATCAGCAATCCGGCGCGATCGCCCGTCCGCACCTATGGAGTCCGCAAGCGCCGACGCTCTACCGGGCCGTCACCACCGTCACGGTCGACGGTCGCACGCGCGATCGGTTCGACACCACGTTCGGGTTTCGCTGGTTCACATGGACCGCCGACCGGGGCTTCTTGCTCAACGGCAAACATTATTATTTTCGTGGCGCCAACGCGCATCAGGACCAGGCGGGCTGGGGCGACGCGGTCACCAACGGTGCGATCGACCGCGACGTGCGGATGATCAAGGACGCAGGATTCGATTTCATTCGCGGATCGCATTATCCGCACGACCCGCATTTCGGCGAGGCGACCGATCGCTTGGGCATGTTGTTCCTGCCGGAGACTCCCTTCTGGGGAACGGCCGGGTTCAAGAACCCCTGGGGCGCTTCCGCCTATCCGACCGATCCGACGCAGCGCGCCGCGTTCGACGCGAGCGTCCTGCAGCAGCTGACCGAATTGATCCGCATCAATCGTAACCATCCCTCGATTGTCGCCTGGGGTATGGACAATGAGGTGTTCTTCTCTGCCCAGGAGACGATGCCCGAAGTGCGGCGCCTGTTGCGAGAACAGGTTGCGCTCACGCACCGGCTCGATCCGACGCGACCGGCAGCGATCGACGGCGCGCAGCGTGGCGATATCGACAAGCTGGGGGACGTTGCCGGCTATAATGGCGACGGCGCGAGGCTCTTTCCCAATCCGGGCATCCCGAATCTCGTCGCCGAATACGGATCGACCATGGCGGACCGGCCTGGCGACTATGCGCCTGGATGGGACGAGCTGCCCAACACGCCCGGCGCGGACCCGGCAAAGGAAGGGTCGTGGCGCCTGCCATGGCGCTCGGGAGAGGTGATCTGGGCGGCATTCGATCACGGTTCGATCGCCGGCAAGCGTTTCGGCGGTATGGGCATGATCGACTATTTCCGCCTGCCGAAGCGGCAATATTACTGGTATCGCAACGCCTATCTGCATGTGCCGCCGCCCGTCTGGCCGCAGGCGGGCACGCCAGCCGCGCTCAGGATCACGACCAGTTCGCCGACCATCGCACGGGCGGACGGCACCGACGACGTACAGGTAACGGTCAGCGTCGTCGACGCGGCCGGAAAACGGCTCAGCAACAGCCCGCCGGTGCGCCTCGAGATCGTTGCCGGTCCGGGCGAACTGCCGACCGGCCGCGCGATCGACTTCGCGCCCGATAGCGACATCGTCATCCGCGACGGCGAAGCGGCGATCGCGATGCGCAGCTGGCAGCGCGGGATCACCCGGCTGCGTGCCACATCGCCCGGGCTGAAGGCGGCGGAGGCCGAAGTCCTGACATTGAGCGGCCCGTCGTTCGTGCCAGGGAAAACGCCTTTGGCCCCGGAACGACGCTATGTTCCCTTCACGGCCAGTGCCGCGCCGGCTGCCGTCGATGGCGTGTTCGGCCTAAACAACCCGACCGGTGCGAGTTCGAGCGCACCCGATCACAGCTCGCGGCTGGCCAATGACGGCGATCCGGCGACCTATTGGGCCGCCGCCGCCGGCGATGCGACTGCGGCGCTGACCATCGACCTCGAGCGGGTTGTCGAAATTCATCGGCTGACGCTCACGTTCCCGCAGGCGGCGGCTTATGGTTTCATCGCCGAAGTGCAGGATCGGCAGGGCAATTGGCGAACGCTCGCCGAGCAGGCCGAACGGCAGGGGGATAGCCGCACCCGTTCCGTGGACACCGAGAAAATAGCAGGGCGAAAGGTGCGTATCCGACTGCGCGCACCGCCAGGCGCGATCCCAGGCCTTTCGGAACTACAGGTCGGCGGCGCGCTGCAAACCGGTTAAGTATCGCGTGGAGAAAAATCCCGTTTTCCGCAAAACCGATTTTACGACGCTCTGGACGCCCATTATCACATATGCAATGATATTTTATATGTGATAATTTGGAGAGAAACGTGGCCTCCTTTGGAATCGAGTCATGCTGACGAGACGAGACGCCCTGCTGACCGGCGCGGCGGCCGCCCTGGCCGGCGGAGCCGGCGCGACCCGCGCGGCAACCTCGGGCCCGTTTACTGCCGACTGGCAATCGCTTGCGGCCGGATATCGCCACCCCGAATGGTTTCGCGATGCCAAGCTTGGCATCTGGGCGCATTGGGGACCGCAATGCCAGGCCGAGTTCGGCGACTGGTATGCGCGGCTGCTCTATATGCAGGGACGTCAGCCCTGGGAAACGGGCAAAACAGCCTATGAAGATCATCTTCAGCGCTACGGCCATCCGAGCCAGACCGGCTTCATCGACATCATCGGCCAGTGGAAGGCTCAGAATTGGCAGCCGGACTATCTCGTCCGGAAATACGCGGCCGCGGGGGCGCGGTATTTCGTCGGCATGGGGTGCCATCACGACAATCTCGACCTGTTCGCGAGCAAGCACCAGGAATGGAACAGCGTGCGCGTCGGGCCAAAAAGGGACATCGTCGCGACCTGGGAGAAGGCGGCGCGCGATGCCGGCCTGCGGTTCGGGGTCTCCAACCATTCGGGCCATGCCTGGCATTGGTATCAGCCGGCTTATGGCTATGACGCGGACGGGCCGATGCGGGGCCGGCGCTACGACGCCTATTGGCTCCGCAAGCAGCATGGCGCGGGCAAATATTGGGAAGGCCTCGACCCCCAGGAGCTCTATACCGGGCCTTATTACGTGGCGCCCGACGGCATCCAATCCGCGAAGGAAATGTCGGAATGGCATGACAAGCGCGACGGCCAATGGCTGGAGGGCGTGCCGACGGGCAACATCCGCTTCGTCGAAAAATGGCTGAGGCGCCAGAAGCAGATCGTCGAAGATTACAAACCCGACCTGATGTTCATGGACCATGCCGGCGTGCCGTTCGGCAAATATGGTCTGGAGGCGGTCGCCCATTATTACAACAAGGCGATCGAGTGGCACGGATCGCCCGACGTGATCATGACTGGTGGTTTGCTCGACGCGTTCGCGCAGCGGGCGATCACCTGGAATGTCGAGCGCGGCGTGCTCAATGATATCCTCGAAACGCCGTGGCAGACCTGCACGTGCATCGGATCGTGGCATTATTCGCGGCCCACTTATGAGAATAACGGCTATAAGAGCGCGAAGCAGGTCGTGCAGATCCTGGCCGATGTCGTGTCGAAGAACGGCACCTTGCTGTTCAACGTGCCGGTACGCGGCGACGGCACGATCGACGAAAAGGAAGAGGCGATCGTCGACCAGTTCACCGGTTGGACGCGGCGCAATGGCGAGGCGATCTTCGCCACGCGTCCCTGGCGCAAATATGGCGAAGGGCCGACCAAGCCGCCGCCCGCCGGGGCGTTCGGCGAAGACAAGCAGAAGCCCTTCACCGGCGAGGACATCCGCTTCACCAAGAAGGGCGAGACGCTCTACGCCATCTTTCTCGACTGGCCGACGGGCGAAAGCGCGATCACCTCGCTCGGCAAGAACGCGCTTCGCGATGCGGCGATCGAGCGCGTCGACCTTATCGGCGGACCCGAATTACGGTTTCGCCGCGACGCCGATGCATTGCGGCTGACGCTGCCGGCGCCGCAGGATGGCGCCTTCGCGCCCGCGCTGCGGATTAGAGGCAGGGGTTTGGTTTAGCGCGTCTCGTATTCACAAAGCGCGAACCAGCGTCCGAACCTCCGCGATCCAGGCAGGGTCGCTGATTACTTGCTGGCGTTGGCCGGGACCGAGCGGGAGAAGCTGCAACCGGTCGCCTTCGCGCCCGATCAGCCGGCCAAACAGGAACCGTCCCCCGGGGCGCGGGACCAGCACGTCGCGGTTGAGCGCGCGGCCGAACGCTTCGGGCGCCAGCCGCGCGCACCAGATGGTGTCGCCCGCGCGATAGTCGCCGATCCCCGCGCCGACCGATATCGCCATCGCACCGGCTTCGGGACGCGGCGGCGGGATCAGGCTTTCCCGGACGGGCGCGAACACGCGCTCGGCGCCCAGCAGGGCGGCGACGGGCAAATCCGCCTGGTCGGGCAAGCGCACAAGGTCCGCTGCTTCGACGCCGAGCGCCGCCGCGATGCGATTGAGCCATTTGACCGACACCGTGCGCATGCCCGTTTCCAGCCGACCGATCGTCTGCGCGGTGGTCGGTGGCACGCAGCGTTGCGCGACATCGTCGAGTGTCATTCGCTTGGCACGGCGTACTTCGCGGATCGCGGTGATCATGTCGCCCTCCAGCCAACCATATTGGTTCGTTACCATGAGGTAGATGGGGCGTTATTGGCAAGTTTTTTATTAACTGGGCAGGTTGGCCAACGTCTAATGGGCTGGGCGCGGAGACCCTCTCCCGCGTGCGGGAGAGGGAGGGGCCCGCCGAAGGCGGTGGGAAGGTGAGGGTCTTCTGTCTTCTTCTGTCTCAGCACACGCCTGGAAGAAGAAAGAAGACCCTCACCCAACCTGCACCGGATGAACAGCGCCCCGCGCTGTTCAGATCATGCCGGGGGCATGACCGAGCCGGTGCACCCGTAAACGGGAGAGGGCTTATCGAGCGAGGAAAATACTAAACCACTCGGTTGACATTTATCGCGACTCCGCAATATAAAACCATATGGTTGAACGACTCGATCTCACCTTCGCGGCGCTGGCCGATCCCACCCGCCGCGCGATGCTTGCCAGCCTGGCCCTGGGCGAGCGATCGGTCGGCGAACTCGCCGCGCCGCATGCGATGAGCTTTGCCGGCGCCGCCAAGCATGTCGGCGTGCTCGAACGCGCCGGGCTGGTCGAGCGCCGCAAGGCCGGGCGTCAGCAGCTCTGCCGGCTGAAGGCCGAACGGCTGCGCGAGGCCGACCAATGGCTGCGGCAATGGGAACGCTTCTGGACCTCCACGCTCGATCGGCTGGAGGCGATCATCGTCGAGGATCAGAAGAAGTTGAAATGACCGATCCCGTCATCCTGACCGTCAGCCGCGATATCGCGGCGTCGCCTGAACGAGTGTTCGATGCCTGGCTCGATCCCGCGATCGCGCGGCGTTTCCTGTTCGCGACGCCCGATGGCGAGATGCTGACCTGCGAGATCGATGCGCGGGTCGGCGGACGCGGCTTGATCGTCGAGCGACGGGCCTCCGGCGATGCGCGCCATCGCTTGCTGTTCGAGGAGATCGACCGTCCGCGACGCCTGGTCTTCCTGTTCGCCGCCGATCCGGCGGAGGAAGGGCAATGGACTCGCGTGACGATCGAGATCGCGGCGAGCACGGCCGGCGCGCGACTGACGCTTACCCACGAAATGGATCCAGCCTGGGCCGCGTACGAGGACCAGACGCGCCACGGCTGGACGACGATCCTCGCCACGCTTTCCGACACGATTGGAGACAAAGGATGACCGATATTCTCACCGCAACCGAGCTCCGCTTCGAGCGCCTCTTGCCCGCCCCGGTCGAGACGGTGTGGAAATATCTGACCGAGTCCGAGCTTCGCCAACGCTGGTTCATGGCCGGCTCGATCGACGGCCGTGTGGGCGGCGAGATCGAATTCGTGTTCGATCACGACCAATTGTCGGACGACGACGTACCGATGCCCGAGCGTTTCGTCGGCAATGTCGGCCGCCGCTGGAGCGAGAAGGTGGTGCGGTATGAGCCGCCGCACGCCCTCGCTTATACGTTCGGCAGCGACGCCGACAGCATCGCCACCTTCGAGTTGAAGGACGCCGGCGACGGCAAGACATTGCTGACCCTGGTCCATAGCGGCATCAAGAGCCGCGATCAGGCGGCCAATTTCGGCGGCGGCTGGGCATCGCATCTGGCGGTGCTCGAAGCGCGGCTCGGAGGACGCGGCGTCCCGGATTTCTGGGCGCTGCATCGGGAATCCGAAGACCGCGCCAAGGCGGTGCTGGCCGGGGCTGAGGTCTGAGCAAGGCGCTCATGCCAGGCTCGGCCCAGCATCCATCGTGCTGCGGACGAGCCGCGGGCGCCGCCAGGTCGTGAGGCCATACGACAGCTTGGAAATCCGGCCCTGAACGGCCGCTATGGGTGGTTTTCAGCCCCACAGCTCTCGTTCCTTATATTGCGATGGCGGACGCGGAGTAGCGTTTGGAAACACTTCGGGCATCCGCGGCCGACTGGTGCCAATGGGCTGCGTGGCAGTGACGCGCGCCGTACGTGTCCTAGCCTTGGGCAAAGCGGTACACGTATCAACTCAACGGCTTCGTACCCGAATCCGCCGAGACGGACCAGTGACGGTCCGCGTCGAGCTGCGCGCCGCGCCCGGCTTCTGCGTGCTCACAGGTTTATCGATCTCTTGGGAAAATTGGGCTCTTGCGCATATGATGGCAAGATAGTAGACTCTACTACATTGATAGTAGGATATGTTGACGTGGCAGCGCCGAAACTGACTTCGCTCGAACTCCGGATCATGGAAGCGGTGTGGAAGCTCGGACCCTGCTCGGTGCGCGAGATTCAGGAGGCGTTTCCGGAAGCGAATCGACCCGCCTATACGACCGTGCAAACCACGGTTTATCGACTTGAGGCAAAGAAAACCCTGCGCCGGGCCAAGAAGATCAGCAACGCCCATATCTTCGAGGCCACGGTTTCCCGCGCGGCGGTACAGGGGCGATTTATCGATGAAGTCCTCAGTATATTCGGCGGCCGGCCCAACCTTCTCATGGCGCACATGATCGAGAGCGGACGGCTGACCCAGAAAGACATCGACGACGCCGAAGAGGCTTTGCGCGCACTCGCGGAGAAGGATGAGAACAAATGACTCAGCTTGTAATCGACCATCTTTGGCAGTCGACATTGTTCACCGGGTTGATCGGCCTGTTGACACTGGCCTTCCGTACCAACGGTGCCCATATCCGATTCTTCCTTTGGCTCACCGCGTCCCTGAAATTCCTGGTGCCGTTCTCGCTGATCGTCGAGGCAGGTAAAATCCTGCACTGGATTAGTGCTCCCGCTCACCCAGCAAAGACCTCATGGCCGGCTATGCTGGACGACTTCATCGCGCCAACACATGCTGTCAGGACGCCCGGGCCGGGCTGGCACTTCGAGACCATCCTCTGGTTAGCATGGGCCTGCGGCGTGGCGGTGGTGCTTCTTCGCTGGACGCTGCAGGGGCTCAAGTTACGCGCCGCGCTCAAGGCTTCGTCGGCGATACAGATCGAGGCGCCGATCGAGGTGCGGTCGAGCCCTGCTCTATTCGAGCCTGGCCTATTGGGCTTTTTCAACCCGACCCTCATGCTGCCGAACGGCATCGTCGATCATCTCACCCCAAAACAACTCGACCTTGTCCTGGCGCATGAACTTCGCACTGGCGCCGCCGCGATAACCTGACCGCAGCAATACACATGGTGGTGGAAGCATTATTCTGGTTCCACCCTCTCGTCTGGTGGATCGGGAGGCAGCTTGTTGCCGAACGCGAGCGGGCTTGCGACGAACATGTCCTGGCGGCGGGCGGCGACCCTTGGGCGTATGCCGATAGCATAGTCGCTGTGTGCCGCTTCTATATGAAGTCGCCGATAGCCTGCGCGGCGGGCGTGTCCGGCGCCAATCTGAAGGATCGCGTCGAAATGATTCTCCGGAATCCGACCGCCGACCGACTGAGCCGCGCCAAAATATCCACCTTGGCGACGCTGGCGTCCGCTACGTTGCTGACGCCGTTGGCGGCGGGGCTGTTGACCAGTAACGCTGAAGCGCGATCGGACAGCCCGTTTTCAGCGCTCACTGCCGACATGACGGAGGCGGCGCTTCCTCTCTCTGCCGAGCAGCGGCAGATTTCTGAGGTTTCCCAGTTCAGTATCACTGGCAACCACGTATTTTCCGAAGAAAGGCTCCGCAACGAAATAGCGGCCGAGGAAACATTTCCGGCTCCCGCGCCGGATCCAAAAATCAGCTACGAGCAGGATCGCCTGATCCACTATCAGCAGATGCTACGCCGATTTTACATGACCCAGGGCTATGTCGAATTCAACGTAACCGCATCTGCCGTCGAGCGTACCCCGGACAAGAAAGGCCTCATCATTACTTATGCGGTCGAGGAAGGTCCGCGCTACAAATTCGGAGACGTCTCCATCGACAGCACGATCCGCGACGTCGACGACAAGAAGCTGGCCGTACCTTTGGCGCTCAAGAAAGGCGATTGGTACAACGCCAAGTTGGTAGAGGACGCGGTAGGTTCGCTCAGCGAGACAGCCGGCCGGCTCAGCCAGGCAGCTGTCGATGTCCGTCCCCAGTTCCAGCGGGACAAAAGCACACTTACGATGGGGATCAATTTCCACATAAGCGGCTCGAACACGACAGAACCGACAAAGAGGCCAAGCTAAGTCGCGTCAGCTCGCTGCCGGACGCCGACTTTTGCCCGACAACGACCCGCACCGTCAGCACAGAAATGTCTGCTCTCGGTGCGGGCCGACGGCGCACCGAATGGCCGAGAATCGGGCGCTTGCCGACAGGCCGCCTTATGGCCCATGAACAAATCAATACTCTGCCTTTCCCCCCTGTCAGGCCTTCGAACGGTAACGCGCATGCTATAGGCCCGCGCTCCAGTGATAATGGAGGCGAGGATGGCGCGAGAGGTTCGGTTCGAGAATGCGGCTGGCGTGGCGCTCGCGGGATCGCTCGAACTGCCGCCGGGGCGAGTCCGCGCCATCGCCCTGTTCGCGCATTGCTTCACCTGCACCCAGGCCAGCCATGGCGCGCGGCGCGTCAGCACGGCGCTCGCGGCGCAAGGCATCGCGACCCTGCGATTCGACTTCACCGGTCTCGGCAAGAGCGAAGGCGAGTTCGCCGACAGCCATTTCGGGGCCAATATCGGGGACCTCGTCGCCGCGGCCGCGCATCTCGAGGCGACGATCGGCGCGCCCTCCATTCTGATCGGCCATTCGCTCGGTGGTGCGGCGGTGATCGCCGCGGCGGCGCATATCCCGTCGTCGCGCGCCGTTGTCGCGATCGGCGCGCCGTTCGACCCGGCGCATGCGCTGCATCATATCAGCGCGGAGGACGCCGCGCGGATCGAAGCCGAAGGCGTGGGCACGGTGGCGATCGGCGGACGCCCGTTCCGCGTCGGGCGCGACTTTCTCGACGCGGTCAAGGGACAGGATCAGGCGACGCGGCTGGCGCACCTCAAAAAAGCGCTGCTCGTGCTCCACGCGCCGACCGACCAGGTTGTCGGGATAGAGAATGCCAAGGCGATCTACGACGCCGCCAAACACCCGAAGAGCTTCGTCGCGCTCGACGGCGCCGATCATCTGCTGACCGATGCCGAGCGCGCATCCTATGCCGCGTCGATCATCGCCGCCTGGGTCGAGCCCTTTCTGCTGCCCGCCAAATCGCCCGACATGCTGCCCGAAGGCTGCGTGCGCGTCGGCTCGGGGGAGGGGGCGTTCGTCCAACTGGTCGATGCGTCGGGACACACATTCCTGGCCGACGAACCGCTGCGATCGGGCGGCAGCGACCTCGGTCCCACGCCGTACGACCTGCTGCTCGCGGCGCTCGGCACTTGTACCGCGATGACGATCGAACTGGTGGCGCATGCCGAGGGCATCCCGGTCGAGGGAGTCGAGGTGCTGCTCCGCCACGAACGCCGCCATGCCGACGACAGCGCTGCGGCGGCGGGCGGGCGGCCGCGGTTGGAGATCCTCCACCGCGACATCCGGCTGGAGGGCAACCTCACCCAGCAACAGCGCGACCGCCTGCTGGTGATCGCCAACAAATGCCCGGTGCATCGGACGCTGGAAAGCTGCCCGACGGTGGAGACGAAGTTGGTCGATTAGCCCGAAGCGACTCTGGCTATTTGTGGTCGCATCGCTTGCGCGGAAAACCGGTACCCACTTTTCCGCGCGATGCTCTAGAGGGGACGCGATGACCGTCCTCAAACTCGGCACGCGAGGGTCGCCGCTCGCATTGGTTCAGGCCAATATGGTCAAGCATGCGCTGGCGGCGGCGCACGATATCGCCTGCGAGATCCACATCATCCGCACCACCGGCGACCGCGTCCAGGATCGCGCGCTGGCTGAGATCGGCGGCAAGGCCTTGTGGACCAAGGAGCTCGACCGCGCATTGCTCGCCTGCGAGATCGACCTTGCCGTCCATTCGATGAAGGATGTCGAGACGATCCGGCCCGACAGCATCGTCATCGCCGCAATGCTGGAGCGCGCCGATGTTCGCGACCGGCTGGTCGGCGCCGACAGCCTCGCGGCGATCCGCGAATATGGCGTGGTCGGTACGAGCAGCCCGCGACGGCGCGCCCAGGTGCTGCGCGCGCGCCCCGATGTCTCGGTGGTGCTGTTCCGCGGCAATGTCGATACGCGCCTGGCCAAGCTGGCGGCGGGGGAAGCCGATGCCACCTTGCTCGCGGCGGCGGGGCTTGCCCGGTTGGGACGCGACGATATCGGCGCGGCCCTGGCGGTCGAGGAGATGCTGCCCGCCCCGGCGCAAGGCGCGGTCGGGATCGAATGCCGCGCCGATGACGCCATGACGGCGGGCCTGCTCGCGGCGATCGACCATCGCGCGACCAGCCGTGCGGTCCGCGCGGAGCGCGCGTTCCTCGCGGCGCTCGATGCGACCTGCCACTCGCCGATCGCCGCGCTGGCGACAATCGCGGACGATGTCGTGACCTTGCGCGCCGAATTGCTGTCCGAGGATGGCGGCGAGCACGTCGCGGGCGATGCCTCGGGACCGGATGGCGAGGCATTGGCGCGCGACCTGGCGGGTGCGCTGTTCGCGCGCGCGACGCCGGCGATTCGCGCGGGGTTCGCGGGATGAGCCGCGCCATCGCGGTGCTGCGTCCCGAGCCGGGCAACGCCGCGACCGCCGCCGCGATCGAGGTGCTGGGGCTGACCGCGATCCGGCTGCCCTTGTTCGAGGTCCACGCGATCGACTGGGTCGCGCCCGATGCATCGCGCTTCGACGCGCTGCTGCTGACCAGCGCCAACGCGCCGCGCCATGCCGGGCCGGGGCTCGCCGGCCTCCGCAGCCTGCCAGTTCACGCGGTCGGCGACGCCACCGCCGCGGCCGCGCGCGATGCCGGACTGGAGGTCGTCGCGGTCGGCGATCGCGATGGCGCGGCATTGGTCGCGGCGGCCGCGGCAAGCGGTGTGCGGCGCGGTTTGCTGCTCGGCGGCCGTGATCACGCCTTGGGAAGCGATCCGATCATCGCCGAGGCGATTGCGGTCTATGCCAGCGACCCGATGGCCGTACCGGTCGAGGCGCTCGATCAGCTGGCCGGCTCGGTCGTGCTGGTCCATTCACCGCGCGCCGCGCGTCGCCTCGCCGACCTGATCGATCGCGTCGGGATTGATCGCCGGACGGTGCGGCTGGCGGCGATCAGCGCGGCGGCCGTCGACGCCGCCGGCGGCGATTGGGAGCGCATCGCTGCCGCCGCCGTTCCTGACGATGCCACGCTGATCGCGCTCGCGCGCAGCCTCACCGATTGACCGCCCCCGCGCCGCGGCGGATAAGGACCCCATGACCGACATTGCGCCGAGCCCGTCGCAGCCCGCCCGGCAACTGACCCTGACCGCGACTGCCGGGATCGCGCTGGTGACCTTCGTCATCGGACTGCTGATCGCCGGCGCGATCTTCTGGCGAATGACCCCCGCGCAACCCGCACCCGAACCGCAGGCCGCGGAGCCCGCCACCAAGGTCATCGTCGCCCCGCCGGTGGCGACCGATCCCGCCTCGATTTCGGCGCGTCAGCAGATGCTCGCCGCCGAGCTCTCCGCACTCGAACAGCGTACCGCCGCGGTGACCGGGGAAGCCGCCAATTCCTATGGCAATGCGACCCGCGCCGAAGGGATGATGATCGCGTTTGCCGCGCGCCGCGCGATCGATCGCGGGTCGCCATTGGGCTATATCGAACAGCAATTGCGGGACCGGTTCGGCACGACGCGTCCCAACGAAGTCGCCGCGATCATCGATGCCGGGCGACACCCGATCACGGTCGAGGATCTGCGGCTCGGGCTCGACCAGATCGGGTCGCAGCTGGCTTTGGGGCCGGCGGGCGACGGCTGGGGCGGGTCGTTCGTCCGCATGCTCGGCAGCCTGGTGGTGATCCACCCGCGCAATGCGCCGTCGCCGGTGCCTGGCGAACGGCTCGCGCGGATTCGCCGCTTCCTCGCGCTTGGTCAGGTCGAGGCCGCGGTCGAGGAAGTGAAGCGCCTGCCCGGCGCCGCGCAATCCAAGGCCTGGCTCGATGGCGCGCAGCGCTACATCGCGACGCGCCAGGCGCTCGACACGCTGGAGGCCGCGGCGCTGCAAGGGAATGCCACCGCGCCGGCGCCGGTCGGAAGGTAGGGTCTACCTCCTCCCCATCTCCGCGTAAGCGGGGACCCCTCTCGGACGCTTTCAACCATCGCAACCGCAGTGCTGGAGCTGGGATGCCAAACCGTCGCCCCGGCGGAGGCCGGGGCCGTTGGCCGCATCACAACATAGCGGCCCCGGCCTACGCCGGGGCGACGGAAAGGGGCGGAATATTAAACCCGCTCGATCAGCGCCCGCGCCGCGGCCGGCGCGCGGACCTTGGCGCCGTTGATCATGAAGATGAAGGTATCGCGCGGCTTCTTCGGCGCCGGATCGGCGACATAGGGCAGCCCCGTGGGCGATCCGCCCGCGGCCCAGTCCTTCGCCACTGCCGCCCAATGGTCGAGCGCGTCGGAGGAATAGCCCTGCGGCTCTTCCTCGACCGCGTTTTCGAGCCGGGCATAGACGAAGTCGGCGGTCACATCGGCGATCGCCGGGTAATCCGCCGATTCGGCATAGACGATCGCGACCCCAGCCTTGCGGCAGAGATCGACGAATTCGGGGACGTGGAAGCTGTCGTGCCGGACCTGAACCGCGTGACGCAGCGCGACGCCTTCGTGCGCGGCGGGGAGCAGCTTCAGGAATGCGCCGAAATCGTCCGCATCGAACTTCTTGGTCGCCATGAACTGCCACAGGATCGGGCCGAGCTTGGGGCCGAGCTCGACGATCCCCTGGCCGACGAATTTCGCGATCGATTCGCCACCCTCGGCCAGCACCTTGCGGTTGGTGCAGAAGCGCGACGCCTTGACCGTGAAGACGAAGTCGTCTGGCACGACTTCCGCCCAGCCGGCGAAGGTCGCCGGCTTGAATCCCGAATAATAGGTGCCGTTGATCTCGATCGCGCTGAGCTGGCGCGAGGCATATTCAAGCTCGCGCTTTTGCGGCCATTTGTCCGGAAAGAAAGTTCCGCGCCACGGCTCGTAGGTCCAGCCGCCAATTCCGATTCGTATCGTCGCCATGGACGTAACGATAACGGTCAGCGCCGCACGAAGCGATAGCGGTCGCGGATGCGGCGGTTGAAGAATCCGCCTTTGGAGGTCGCGCGGCGCATCGCCTCGACGACGCGTTCGGGGACGTCGAGATACGAATAAAGCCGCCCGCTGACGAAGCGGATATCGAGCCGGTGTGCTGCGGCATCATAGTCGAAGGAGCGTATCACGCTGGACGGCATCGCTTTTCAACGCACTGGCTGGAGTTTGCGTTTCCTCCTGGGACGGGGGACCCCGCTTGAAACGCACTGCGCGCTGGTGCACACCCGCGACTCGGGTGCGGGGGGCGCCTGTCGCCGCACATCCGCGGCTGCACGCGCCACCGACCCGCCAGTTGAGGGGTGAGGCGTGTTGCGTTTGATGAAGTCCCGGATTGCACAATCGCTGGCCGCACTCGGCGGCATGATCAATGCCAGTGTCGCCTATGCACAGGATACGGTGGGCGATCCTGCCGGGTCGGGAGTGCTGGTTTCCGCGGTGCGCTGGCTGCAGGGCACGTTGCTCGGCACCGTCGCTACCGTGGTCGCGATCATCGCGGTCGCCGCGGTCGGGTTCATGATGCTGACCGGGCGGATCAACTGGCGCTATGGCGCGACCGTCATCGTCGGCTGCTTCATCCTGTTCGGTGCCGCCTCGATCGTCGCGGGAATCCAGTCCACCGCCACCCTGGGCAATTGAGCCATGGCCGAGGGGCTCGACCGCGATCCCTTGTTCGTCGCGTTGACGCGGCCGCAGATGTTCGCGGGCGTGACCTATAGCTATTTCGTCGTCAACGGCGTGGTCGCGACCGAATTGTTCCTGATCTTTCACTCGATCTGGGTGCTGGCAGCCGCCGCCCTGATCCACGTCGTCGGCATGATCCTGTGCGTGCGCGAGCCGCGCTTTTTCGACCTGTGGCTGGCCAAGGTCAGCCGCTGTCCGCGCGTGCGCAATTATTCGATCTGGCGATGCAACTCCTACCGCCCCTGACCAACGACCGGCGGGCCGTCGCGCGCGAGAAAGCGGCCGGGGCGCATCTTCCCTATGCGCGGCACGTCGACGATCACACGATCGAGACGCGCGACGGCTTGTTGATGCAGGTCATCCAGCTGCGCGGCTTGCTGTTCGAAACCGCCGACAGCGACGAGATCAATTACCGCAAGTCATTGCGTGATGCGATGCTCCAGGCGATCGGATCGTCGCGTTTCGCGATCTATCATCACGTCATTCGGCGCGAGGCCGATGCCGAGATGTCGGACAAGTTTCCCGACGATTTCTCGACCCGGCTCGATGCGGCGTGGCGCGCGCGGCTGTCGGCGCGGCGGCTCTATGTCAACGACATCTTCCTGACCCTGGTGCGGCGCCCGATGCAGGGCCGGGTCGGAGTCGCCGACCGTATCCGTGGCTGGTTCGGTAGCACCGGCGTCGATCCCGACATCACCCGCAGCCACGAAGTGCATCAGCTCGATACCGCGCGCGACGCGCTGCTGGCGCAGCTTGGCAGCTACGATCCGCGCTTGCTGTCGGTTTACGAGACCAAGGCGGGCTTTTGCTCCGAACCGCTGGAATTCCTGTCCGCGCTGTACAATGCCGAGATGCGCCCGGTGCTGATGCCGATGCAGGATGCCGGCGCCTATCTGCCCTATCGCCGGATCAGTTTCGGCGAGGAGACGGTGGAGTTGGCGCCGGCGGGCAATACCGAGCGCAGCTTCGTCGGCATGGTGTCGATCAAGGATTATCCGGCGCAGACCGCGCCGGGCATGCTCGACGAATTGCTGCGCCTGCCGTTCGAGATCACCGTGTCGCAATCGTTCGGCTTCGTCGACCGCCAGGCCGCGCTCGGCAAGATGAACCTGGCGCTGCGTCGAATGCGATCGGCCGAGGATGAAGCAGTCAGCCTGCGCGGCGAGCTATCCAACGCCAAGGACGATGTCGCCGCCGGCCGCGCCGGGTTCGGCGAGCATCACATGACCGTCGCGGTGCACGGCGCAACGATCGACGAGGTCAATGCCGGGGTTGCCGAGGTACAGGCGTCGATGTCCGACCTGGGCATCATCGCGGTGCGCGAGGAGATTGCGCTCGAGCCTGCTTTCTGGGCGCAGTTCCCGGGAAATTTCAAATATATCGCGCGGCGCGGGCTGATCTCGACCGGTAATTTCGCCGGTTTCGCGTCGAGCCATAATTTCGCGCTAGGCAAGCCGGAAGCCAATCACTGGGGCCAGGCGGTCAGCCTGCTCGAGACGACCGCCGCCGGCCCCTATTATTTCAATTTCCATCAAGGCGATCTCGGCAATTTCACCGTCATCGGCCCATCCGGGTCGGGCAAGACGGTGGTGCTCAATTTCCTGCTCGCCCAGGCGCGCAAATTCCATCCGCGGATCATCTTCTTCGACAAGGATCGCGGCGCGGAATTGTTCATCCGCGCGATCGGCGGACGCTATGACGTGCTGCGCCCCGATATGGCGGCGGGGCTCAACCCGCTCCAGCTCGACGATTCGCCGGCCAACCGCCAATTCCTGATCGACTGGGTCGCGCAGCTCGCGGGCGGCGCCGATATCGACGAGACCGCGCGGATCAAGGACGCGATCGACGCCAATTTCGACCAGCCGGTCGAGCATCGCCGGCTGCGTCACCTGGCCGAATTATTCCGCGGCGGATCGCGGCCGACCGCCGCCGATCTCTATTCGCGCCTCAGGCCCTGGTGGGGCGACGGCGAGCGCGCCTGGCTGTTCGACAATGAGCGCGATTTGACCGATTTGTCGGCCGATTCGGTCGGGTTCGACATGACCCAGATCCTCGACGATCCGGCGGTGCGGACGCCGGCGATGATGTATCTGTTCCACCGCGTCGAGGAACGGCTCGATGGATCGGCTGCGATCATCGTCGTCGACGAGGGGTGGAAGGCGCTCGACGACGAGGTGTTCGTCCGCCGCATCAAGGATTGGGAAAAGACGATCCGCAAAAGGAACGGCATCGTCGGCTTCGCAACGCAGAGCGCGCAGGATGCGCTCGAAAGCCGTATCGCCTCGGCGATCATCGAACAGGCCGCGACGCAGATCTTCATGACCAACCCCAAGGCGCGGGCGGCCGATTATATCGACGGCTTCGGGCTCACTCCGCACGAATACGAGATCGTCCGCACCTTGCCCGACGACGCGCATTGCTTCCTGATCAAACACGGCACCGAGAGCGTCGTGGTGCGGCTCAACCTGACCGGCGAGCGCGATATCCTGACGATCCTGTCGGGCCGCGAACGTACCGTGCGCCTGCTCGACGAGATTCGCGCCGAAAAAGGCGACGACCCCGCCGACTGGATCCCGCCGTTGCTGGAGCGCGCGTGATGCAGGTGGCGTGCCCGGCGATCAGCGATTCGCAATTCCTGTCGAGCGTGCTCGGTCATATCGATTGCCAGGCGCAGACGCTCGGCGCCGCCGGATATCAGGCGATGGCGGCGGGCGGGTCGGCGTCGTCGCTGATCCTGGGCGGCGTGCTGACGGTGTTCATCGCCCTGTTCGGTTATCGCCTGATCCTGGGCGACACGCCCGACGCGCGCAGCGCCGTCCTTACCGTGATCAAGCTCGGCGTTGTGCTGCTGTTGGCGACGAGCTGGCCGGCGTTCCGCACGCTCGCCTATGATGTCGCGCTCAAGGGACCGGCCGAACTCGCCGGCGCAATCGGCGGCGCATCAGGGCTGCCGGGTGCCGGCGGCGGACTGGTCGCGCGGTTGCAAGCGGTCGACGACGAGATCGCCGAACTGAACGTCATCGGCACCGGGCGGCCACCCAATACCGATCTTGTCGCGGGCCCGTCCGTGCAGCCGGTGACTCCCGAGCAACAGGCGCAGGAACGCCGCCGCTTGCAGGATCTCGCCAGCCATGCGCGGTGGGATCCGGCGCGCGACCTGTCGCTGCTGGGGAGCGCGCGGACCTTGTTCCTGGCGGGGACGATCGCTGCCTTTGCCAGCGTCCGGCTGATCGCCGGGCTGTTGCTCGCACTCGGGCCGCTCTTCGCGATCTTCTTGTTGTTCGAGGGCACGCGCGGGCTGTTCGAGGGCTGGGTGCGCGGGCTGGCCGGCGCGGCACTCGGCGCGCTTGGCACCGCGATCGTGCTGGGGGTCGAACTCGCCTTGCTCGAACCCTGGATGGCCGCGGTGATGGAGTTGCGGCATCAGGAGATCGCGACACCGGCAGTGCCGGTCGAATTGCTCGCGCTGTCGCTGATCTTCGCGGTGACCTTGATCGCGGTTTTGGTCGCGGTCGCGCGCGTGGCGCAGGGATTCCGCATACCCTCGGGCTGGAAACAGGCCGGCGAGCGGGTTGCCAGCAATTTCGCCGACCGCGTGCCGGTACTGGCCGGCGCGCGCGGCAATGAAGGCACGATCACCGACCAACGCTCACGCGCGATCGCGATCGCCGATGCGGTGACCGCGACCCAGCGGCGCGAGAGCCACGCCAGCCAGCCGCCAGCCGCCTCGCTCGGCCGGCCAGGGATCACGCCCACCAACACGCGAGAAATCGCCGTTGCGGCTGCCGTGCCGCTCGGCCAGAGTTTCAGGAGGCGGACGCGGGGGCGCGTGTCGGCCGGAGCAACACGGCGGGATAGCAACAGATGAAACAGGCCGCGCGCGAATCGCTCGACGCTTATTATCGCGAGGCGGACAGCTGGGCCGACGATCGCCAGGACATGCTGCGCGCGTCGCGCCGGACGGCGTGGATCGTCGCCGGCGTCGCGGTGGCGGTCGCCTTGTTCGAGGCGATCGCGCTGATCGTGCTCATGCCGCTGAAGACCGTCGTTCCCTATACGTTGTTGGTCGACAAGCAGACCGGCTATGTCCAGGAACTGAAGCCGCTCGACGCCGAGAAGATCGCGCCCGACACTGCGCTGACTCAGTCGTTCCTGGTGCAATATGTCATCGCGCGCGAAAGCTACGATGCGGGCACAGTCCAGGCCAATTATCGCAAGGTGCAGATCTGGTCGGCCGATGTCGCCAAGGCCGATTACGTCAACGGCATGCAGGCGGCCAATCCGGCCAGCCCGCTCAGCCGCTATCCAAGGTCGGTCGTCGATACGCGGGTCAAGAGCATCACCTCGATGGGCGGCAACGAGGCGTTGGTACGGTTCGATACAATACGCCGCGATCCCGGCGGCCAGGCGCAGCCGGCCGAATCTTGGGTCGCGGTGATAAAATACCGCTTCTCGACCGGGCCGATGCGCGCCGAGGACCGCTTCATCAATCCGCTCGGCTTCCAGGTATTCGGCTATAATCGCAGCCAGGAAAACCTCGCGCCCCAGCCGGCCGTCTCGGCGGCACCGCCGTTGTCGGGATCGAGCCAGCCGCAGGTGCTGGCGCCGGGCGCGCCGACGGCTGCACCAGCCTCGCGCCCGGCGCCGAATGCAACTCCCGAAGTACAGCTTTGAAACTCGCCTTCACCCTGCTTGCGGCCATCGCCGCCGCCATCGCCATACCGACGATGGGGCAAGTGCGACCGCAACCCGGCAACGGCGATCCGCGCATCCAGACGGTGATGTACGACGCCGACCAGGTCGTCTCGCTCCAGGTGCCGAGCGGGTATGAGCTGACGGTCGAATTCGCCCCCGACGAGCGGATCGAGAATGTCGCGGTCGGCGACAGCGGCGCGTGGCAGGTCACCCCCAACAAGCGCGGCGACCGCCTGTTCCTCAAGCCGTTGCAAGGCGTCACCACCAACATGACCGTGGTGACGGATGCGCGCAGCTATGTTTTCGAATTGTCGCCGGGCAGCGCCGGCAGCGCGCCGTTCATCGTCCGCTTCCGCTACCCGCCGCCGCCTGCGCCCGCCAATAGCGGACCCGCGCCGGTCGAACCCGGCCGCTACAAGCTCGCCGGATCGAACGATGTTCGGCCGGACGCGATTTCCGATGACGGGTCCAAGACCTTCATCCTGTGGCGCGACAATCAGACCCTGCCGGCGGTCTTCATCATCGACCGCGACGGCAAGGAGACCCTGGCCGACGGCGCGATGCGCGAGGGGCGTTACGTGCTCGACAGTGTCAACAACAAGCTCGTGTTTCGGCTCGACAAGAAGGTGGCGAACGCGACGCGCGTGCCCCAGGTGGCGCGTTGATGGCCGTGGCGGGAAGCGATCCGCGCGCCACGCTGCCGCCGCCGGCCGATGTCGAGCCGAGCGCGCGCCCGGTCGTCGCGCGGCCTGGCGCCGGGCTGCCCAATTGGGTGATCGCGGCCGGTATCGTTGTCGCGGGTCTGATCCTGTTTCTCATTTTGGACGCGCGCCGTCGGCAATTGTCGGCGCCGGCCACACGCGTACGCACCGCCGATTTGCGCAACGGCGCCGAACCGCCCCCGCTCTACGTCCCGCCGGTGCCCGAGCCGGCGCCGGCGGTGATCCCACCGCCACCCCCACCGCCGCCACCTCCCCCTCCACCGCCGCAACCGCGCGTCGTCTATGTCCCGGCACCGCCGCCGCCGCAGCCGGTGGCTCCGCCACCGGCGCCGTCGCGCAACTCGGCCGACCCGGTGCTGGTGCTCGATACGACGAGCGGAGAAGCAATCGCCCCGTCCGGACCAGCCGGAGAAGGCGGCGCGGGGGCCGTTGCGACGACCAACCCCGGCAGCGGTGGTGCCACGCTTGGCGGGCGGTCGCGCGCATCGGTGCTGCGCAATCGTGCGACCACGGTACCGCAAGGGACGCTGATCCCGGCGGTGCTGGAAACCGCGCTCGATTCGACACGGCCTGGCCCGGCGCGTGCGCTGGTGACGCGCGATGTCCGCGGCTTCGACGGCAGCAAAGTGCTGATCCCACGCGGCAGCCGGTTGATCGGCGAGTATAAGGCCGACCTAGAGCCCGGGCAGAATCGCGCCTTGGTGATCTGGCAGCGGCTGGTCCGTCCCGACGGCGCGACGATCGAGCTCGCCTCGCCCTCGGCCGATCCGCTTGGACGCGTCGGCATCAAGGGCAAGGTCAACAGCCATTTCCTCCAGCGGTTCGGCAACGCGCTGCTGCAGACATCGCTCAGCATCGGCACCGGCCTCGCCGCGGGCCTCGGCAGCAACAACAATGTCGCGGTGGTCGCGCTGCCCGGTGCCGCGAGCAATGCGGGGGCGTCGCTGGTCGGCAATCAGGACATCAAACCGACCTTGCGCGTCAAGCAAGGCGTGTCGGTCAGCGTGTTCGTCGCCAAGGATCTGGATTTCACCGCGGTGGAGACGAAGCGATAGCCGCCAGCGATCCCATCTATCTGAAGAGCTATCTTGCCCCGTTGGGCGGGATGCTGGCGCGCGACGACGTCACCGACATCTATGTCAACCGGCCGGGCGAGATCTGGGTCGAGACCTTGGGCGGCGCGACCGAGCGGCACGATGCGCCGGCGCTCGATCGCGCGACACTCGATCGGCTGTCGCGGCAGATCGCCGCGCTGTCGCACCAGGGGATCAGCCGCGAGCATCCCCTGCTGTCGGCGACCTTGCCCGATGGTGCGCGCGTCCAGGTCGTCGCACCACCGGCGACGCGCGGCGACCTGGCGCTGGCGATCCGCAAGCACGTCTCGCCCGACCTCAGCCTGTCGGATTATGTCGCGGCGGGATCGTTCGCCGAGACCAAGCGCGGCGATGTCGGCGGGCGAGCGCCGATCGACGTGGAATTGGCGCGGATGCTCGATGCCGGCGACGTGGCGGGGATGCTCGCCACCGCGGTCAAGGCGCGTAAGAACATCCTGGTGTCGGGCGGCACCTCGACCGGCAAGACGACCTTCCTCAACGCGCTGATCCGCGAGATTCCGCCGCACGAACGGCTGATCCTGATCGAGGACACGCCCGAACTGCATCTCGGCCACGCCAATGCGGTGGGGCTGCTCGCGGCACGCAGCGCGCTGGGCGAGGCGCAGGTTACCGCCGACAGCTTGCTCGCGGCGTCGCTGCGCATGCGCCCCGACCGGATCATCGTCGGCGAGTTGCGCGGGCCCGAGGCCTACACTTTCCTGCGCGCGGTCAATACCGGCCATCCCGGATCGATGACCACTGTCCATGCCGACAGCGCCGAACGGGCGATCGAGCAGATCGCCTTGCTGGTGCTGCAGACCGGCACCCGTTTGGGTCGCGAGGACGTGCATCATTATGTTCGCAGCACGGTCGATGTCTTCGTCCAGCTGGCACGGACCGGCGGCCGCCGCCACGTCGCCGAGGTCGTGCTGGCGCGGTAGAAAGGGCACCGGCGACATCGAGATTTGTCGAGCCTGGCCATTTGCGCTCGAGCCATCTCGGCCGGGAAAGACCCGCTCGGCCGCAGGCGTCCTGAGGACATTGCGTCCAAGACCCAAGCCTTTAGGGTGACAGCATGATCGACCACGTGTCCGTTCCGGTCGGTGACCTCGTCGCCGCAATCGCCTTCTACGAGCGAGTTCTGGCGCCTCTCGGCCTTTCACGTCTCGTAACGCGCGACGAGACGGCAGGTTTTGGCAAGCGATACCCTGAATTCTGGCTCAACAAGCGAAGCCCCCGCCACCACGATGCCAATCCTGGCGCACATGTCGCCTTGCGGGCCGCCAGCGAGCAATCGGTGCGTGAATTCCATTCCTTGGCTATGGCGAATGGCGCGACCGATGCCGGAATGCCCGGCCCTAGGGATGCCGCGCTGACCACCTATTTCGGCGCATTCATCATCGATCCCGATGGCAACAAGATTGAGGCGGTCACCTTCCCGTCTCTTTCAGAATGATTGGCTCTTCAGCCATCCATTTATGATGGTCACACCTAGTGCGACCATGGCAGCAGCAAGCCGATCATTGTGAGGCGCCGTATCGGGGTCTTCTCCAAGACAATCAATATGTTGGTGAAGCGGAAGCGCTCCGGTCGCCGGTAATGAAGATTTGGCGGGCGACAGGCGGATAGCAGGATTGTCTTGGGACGACACACTTACTGCCGTCCAACGCCCGACGACTGAGCAAAGCCACTATGCCCTAAGCATTCATATTGGTTGTATTGGCGGCGACGGCGGATTATCGTGTCGGTAAATAGGGCTTTAGGGGGTTTCGACATGGGCGTTTCGCACTCCAATTCGGTCAGCCGCCGCGGCATCATGAGCCGGATGGCTGTCGCCGCTGCCGCGGGGATGGTGGCACCGGCCTTGACCCCGGTGGCGCGTGCCGTCGGGTCGGATGACGGGCTGAAGGCGTTCAAGGGCCGGTACGCGCTGCGCGGTGGCCGCATCATCGACGGTTATTTCGTTGCACCGCGCAACGCCTCCAACCTCGACGTGGTAGTGGTGCTGCATGGCGAGAGCGGTTTCGATGCCGGAGCGCGCGCGCTGGCGCATGACCATGCCCGCGCCGGCAAGCTGGCGATCGTGCCTGACATGCCGGCCACTTATGCCGGCATCGCCGCGCTCGCGGGTCGCGAGGCGCACGTCGCCGACATCAAGACCCTGCGCGACGCGTTCGGCCGCCACCTTCGCGGCAACGGCAAGGTCGAGTTCGTCTCCGCCTGAGGCCGACGAAGCAGCGCTACGAAAATGGCCGCCGGATGCATTTCGGCGGCTTTTTTCGTGAGTGCGACTGGCGTTGTGATCGGCGGCAACAAGGATTCCAGGGCTGCGACGCGGCAAAGCCGCGTCGTCGGTCATGGCTGCGCCATGCCGGCCGGTTCGCTGCCATTTCACTGATTAGCTGCCGCTAATCAGCGGCAGCGAACTGGAGCGGGCGAAGGGATTCGAACCACGCGCGTAGCCCGGCAGGGCGGAGCGCCAACATAAGATTCGAGGGTTCCGACGCGGCAAAGCCGCGTCGTCGGACACGGCTGCGCGATGCCGGCCGGTTCGCTGCCATTTCACTGATTAGCTGCCGCTAATCAGCGGCAGCGAACTGGAGCGGGCGAAGAGATTCGAACCCTCGACCCCAACCGTGGCAGTTAGAATTGGCCCTCCAAGCTCGGGCCGATCCGGCCAGCAGGCGCGCACCCAGTCCGTAAAGCAGGCTGAAAACAGCGCCGGATCGATCTGGTTTATTAGCAGCGTAAGCCATCGCTCCGTCGGAAGGCGATGATGGTACGGCAAAAATCGCCGCAGAAAATCGAGATGCCGATCGCCCCATAGCCCGATCGCCTCAAAGCTGTCGCAATCCGCTATCGTTCCGCACACCGCCAGCAGCAGCACCTCCGATAGCGGATAGGCCACCTTATGCGAGGGGCGCGGATCCTCGATCTCCGAAAAATGATCCAGCAGCGCCTTCAGCCGCGACTTCTCTCCAAATCCCGCCTCCCACTCGTCCACGCGCGCATAGATTCAGCATTCTCTCAATCCGTAAAGCCGTTAACCTGACTTCGGAGCCCTGGCGACGGCTGGGATGATCTTGAGCTGCTGGAACCGGCGCGTATATTTCCGGAACATCTCCGCCGTATCCATGCAGTCGTGAAAGCCCGCCTGACGGATCTTGATAGTGCTGGAGAGGCCGTAACGGACCACATGGG
>Ga0207667_10000856_pt1 | contig 39185 bp, 64 predicted proteins | sample KBSCornC52_FD_184301 | JGI IMG/M metagenome (GOLD analysis project Ga0207667, IMG submission 184301) | Corn rhizosphere microbial communities from Kellogg Biological Station, Michigan, USA - KBS Corn C5-2 (SPAdes) (version 2) | ecosystem: Host-associated > Plants > Roots > Rhizosphere > Soil ...
CGCCGTCCTCGGTGACCCGGCGGAGCTCGCCGCGGGTGATCTGCGCCTGCACGGCCTCGTGCGGCGGCCAGTCCAGCTGTAGGACCTGGCCGCCGGCGGCGCGGTAGTGCCTGACCTCGGTCTCGTCGCTCATGCCGGGCCTCACGTGTTCCGGGGGACCGAGAACGCGGTGATGGTGCCCGCGAACGAGGCCGCGAAGTCGATGCTCATCGAGCCGTCCTTCTGGACGAAGCGGCCGGACTCGAACGGGCCGAGGAACACCACGCCGGTGGTGGCCGGCACGGAGACGGTGAGGTCGCCGAGCGACGCGGCGATGTCCGGCGGCTGCGTGCCGGCGCGAACGATCACGTTGTGCGCCGCGCCATCGGTGTTGGCCACGCGCAGCACGGTGAGCTCGGGCTTGGCCTTGGCGATGGTCATGCCATTGGCCTGGTCGACGGCGGTGCCCGCCGGGTTGGACAGGCTGGAGTTGGGGACGAGCGCGCTGTAGGCGATCGCGGTGCGAGCCATGATCAGGTCCTCCTATCAGGCGGTCGCGCCGTCGACATAGGCGACGGCCAGGTTGTCGGGGCGGACGAGCTTCGCGCCGTACAGCGCCAGGCCCTTGACGGCGTCGGCGAACTTGTCCTGCGGCCGGTACGCCTCGGTCTTGTTGATCTGCTCGGCGAAGGAGATCGCCGCGCTGGTGCCGGCCGTGACGGCCTGCACGGTGCCGGTCGGCACGGGGACGTTGTTGGACTCCAGGATGTCGAAGCCCGCCGCGCGCCCGACCATGCCGTTGCGCAGCGCCTGGCCGCCGTCGCCGGCCTCGTTGACCTTGATGAACCGGGAGTCCTTGAGCAGCGCCGAGTGAAACTCGGGCGAGACCACGACGTAGCGGCCCGCATTCGGCACGTTGGCCTTGGTCAGCTTGGTGCGCAGCGGAACGAGCACCTTGTCGTAGGCGTCGGACGCGGTCGCCAGGGACTGCGGCGAGCCGGTGGACGCGACGGTGTTCGCGGCCGGCACGCCGGTGTAGAAGCCGGCGACGTACTGGTCGATGACGTCGGCCATGCCGTACGCGGCCTCGTCCATGGCCTGCGGGATGACGTTGCCCTTGGCCTGCCGTGCGTCCACGTCGTCGACGAAGAACGCGAAGTACTTGGACTGGTCCACCACGAGGGTCCGCTGCGCGTCGGTGAGCTCCTCGGGGGCGATCACCGTGCTGTTCGGGCTGTAGGTGGCGATGGTCGGCCGCGAGATCGAGGTGATGCGGACGGTGTCGCCGGCCTGCGTGATCTCACCCTCGTAATCGCGGTTGACGATGGTCGGGCCCGCGTAGACCAGCTGCTTGCGCAGGGCCACGAGCAGGAGCGCCGACCAGATTTCCGGGCGGAACCTGGTGATGGACATTGGTTACCTCTCTTGGTCGGCCTACAGCAGGTTGCGCAACTGGCCCTTGCTCAGCGCGTCGGCGATCTGCTCGGGCGTCATGGTCTTGAGCTGGTCCTCGGTGATCTGATCCGGTGCGCCGGGCGCGCCGGTGAACTGGCCGCCGGACCGGGCGGGACCAGCTGGTGTGACCTTCAGCAGCGGGTTCGCGCCGACGGCCGCGGTGATGGCGGCCTCGACCTGCGCGGCGAAGTCGCCCGCGTTGGGGTCGAGGTCCTTGGTGGCGTTGGCGAAGCCGACGGAGTCGAGCAGCGCGTCGGCGTTGGCGCCGGCCTTGCCTGCGGCCCGATAGACGGCGAGCTGCACGGCGGATTGCCGGGCGGCCGCGGTCTGCGCGGTGAGCTGCTCGGTCAGCTTGGCCGGGTCGACCGTGTCGTCCTGGACGAGGCCGAGGGCCTTGCCGATCTGCTGCGCCAGGTCCTTGCGTGCCTCGTCGGCGGCCTGCTGCTTGGCGGTGGTGCGCGCCTTGCCGGCCTCCGCGCGGGCGTCGGCGATCAGCTTCTGCACGGCCGGCGGCAGCGTGGAGACGTCCACCTGCTCACCGGCGGCTGGCTGCTGCGCCAGCGCGGTCGGCTGCTGTGCGGGTGCCTGCGGCGTCGGAGCGGGCTGGCCAACGGCGGGCGCCTGGCCCGGGTCGGTCGCCGCCGGCGCGGCAGGGGCGGTCGGTGTGGGCGCGGGCGCGCCAGCTGCTGGAGTGGTCACGATGGTCCTTCCGGTCGGTTCGAGCACCTGGCCCTCACCGGCGATGAGCACCGCGGGCACCTGGCCGGCGGTGTCGAGCAACCCGGGCTCCTGGCCTGGGCAGTCTGAGAAACGCGGTCAGCGAGCAGTGCCGATCTGTTCGCGGTGGCGCTGTCGGAACAGCGTCGTGATCGAGGTGTCGGCGACGTGGTCGCGGATCTGCTTGTTGATCGCGCGGACCTTGGCCTCGGCCAGCTTGCGGCCTTCGTCGGTGATCGCGGCGTCGGCTTGCAGCTTGGCCGTTCGCACGTTCCGTTCGAGACGTCGTAGCTTCTGCCGCGCGGCGTCGCCCTCGGGATCCTCGGTGTGCGTGATCGGCTTGGTCGCCCCGGGCAGATAGCCGTTTGAGTTGTGCCGACAGTTCGGATGGAACAGACCGGCCGCGATGGCCTCGTCGAGCGTGCCAGCGATGTGGATCGTCAGCATCTCGTCGGACACCAGCGACCGGCGCTCGATGGTGCGCGGGCCCGGCGGTCCCGAGGTGGCGAGGATCTTGCCTTCCCAGGGCCGACACCTGATGCACTCCTGCGGCGAGTCGGAGATCATCCGCAGGTCCACGCCGGCCGCATTGAGCCGGTCGTTGTGCGCCTCGATCGACGCCTGCATCACGCCGGTGCGAGTCGCCATCTCCACATAGGACGCGAGCTGCCAGCGCCGGCCCGACTTGTCGACGAAGCCGGTGATGCCCTGGGACAGGAGCTGATCCCAGGCGGTCTGTGCCGCGGCGAGCCGCGACTTAGTGCCGAGCAGCACCGGCGTCAGCGCGGTCCTGGCGATGACGTCCCGATAGGCGTGATGCAGCCAGCGCAGCACCTGCAGGTGCGTGCCACGCAGTGTGGTCACCAACGCCTTGACGAGCACGTTGATCGCCTCAGCGCCCGGCAGCGCCTGCCGCAGTGCCGCCATCTCGGCCGGCGTCAGGTACCGCTTGAGCTCGTCGAGCGCCGCGTTGCCGCCGCGCTGCCAGGCCAGAACGAGCGCCTGGTGCGCGACGCCGGTGGTGTCGGCGTCGAGCTTGGCGACGATCCGCCGGGTGGCGTTGCGCAGGTCGTTGATCGCGCCCAGCTTCGCCGGTGCGGACACGTCGCCCGCGTTGCGGCGCAACTGGCGCGCGACCTCTTGCGCGATGCGCACGGCTGCGTCGTCGTACAACGCAACCAGCGTGTCGACCAGGTCCTGCGCGAGGGTGCGGTCGACGGGCATCGGTCACTCCTCGTCGACGGCCTCGGCGCACGGCCATGGCGTCTTGCACGTGCGGCAGGCCAGCCAGGTCTCGCCGTCACTTGTCCATCGCGCTTGCCGTGGCTGGTGCTCAGCCACGGTGTTATTGCGTCCTGGCACGACGTTCGGAAGCAGGCCGAGCGCACGGGCATCGTTCAGTCGTCGGTGAGCGGTTGCCCGCGAGACGAACAGCGCGGAAGCGACCGCGACGACTGGCTTGGCGTCGCCGCGCATGACGGCCTCGCGATAGACCTCGGCTGCACGAGAGACCACATCCACAGCGCCAATCTCCCCGTTAGCCAGTCGCCGGCTGCGGCCCGGCGTTCAGCCCGACGCCATCCGCCGTGTACGTCGGCGCACCAGGGTTGGGCTGCGGCTGCGCCGGTTGCGGGCCGAGCTGCTGGCCGGTGACCGCGATCGGGCCGCCGGTGAACGTGCCCGGATCGGTCAGACCCGCGCCGGGCTGCTCGCCCTGGATCAACGCGACTTCCTTGTCGACCTGAGGGTCTTCCCAGTCGGGGTGCAGCATCTGCACGCGGGTCTTGGTGCTCGCGGCCTGCGCGGCCTCCAGGAGCTGAAGCGTGCGGGCGACGGACTCTGGATCCTGCGACACGGCGTCACCGAACCTCAGTTCCGGTTCCTGCACCGTGATCCCGGACCCGAACTGGGCGACGTCGACGAGCTGCAGGGTTTCCAGCAGCTCGGTGAGTTCTGGCTTCCAGTACTCGATCTTTCGATCGCGGGTGATAGAGGACTTCTTGTCCCGCGAGTTGACCTCGGTCGCGGTGGTGGCGGGCTTCGGGCCCTCATCCATGCCGAACGTCTGGAGCGAGTAGCCGGCGTCGCTGATGATCCGGGCCAGCGCCTCCTTGGCGGTGCGCGAGTGCTCCTCGACGCGGATCGAGAACTGGACGATGGACATCTGTGGCGGGCCGCCGGGCTGCGGCAGCATGTTGAGCGTCTCGTAGACCTCGCGGTCGACGTCCCACCGCGCGCCCTTGCCGGGCCCGTTGCTGTCGAGGTAGACGTCGGGGACGATGACGCGGCCCTTGGCGAGCCGGATGTCCCGCATCCAGCTCGACCAAATCTCGTCGAGCGCGTCCATGACCGGCTCGACGCCGCTGTAGTCGGAGCGGCCGAGGCCGGCGGCGGCTGGGTTCGCGCGCCACATGCGGTTGGGCCGCATGTTCGGGATGTAGACCGCGGTGAGCCGGCCCGGCACGCCGGTGTCGATGATGTCGCCGGGCAGCATCTGGTCGTCGACGAGCTCCGCGGTGGTCGGGTGGTCTTCCAGCGCCATCCGGTCGCCGAGCTCGCTAGGACTGCCCTTGTAGAGGCCGTGCATGATCGCGCCGGGCTCGTGCCGCTCGAGGTGCCGCCAGACGGTGTCTCCGTCAGCCTCGATGACCCGCCAGAACGTGACCGCGCCGAGCTCGTCGTAGCACCACTCCGGTACTGCGGCGTCGGCGTGCACAGCGGAGATCCACGGCCCGTCGGGTCGCTCGTCCTTGTCCCAACACACCCTCAGGTAGACGCCGCCGAGTGCGGCCTGCACCTCGGCGGCCTCGAGGAGCCGGGTGTGGAGGCGGCGGTTGACCTTGTCGATGCGGTCCTGGGTCTTCTTGGTCTCGAACTTGATGGTGGGTGGCTCGGAGAACAGCAGGTCCGCCGAGGTGGCGGCGAGATCGCCGGCGATGGGGATGTGCAGCTTGGTGCGGCGCTCGCCCATCGGCGTGCGGGCACCCCAGAACAGGCGCTGCAACCAGCCGGACACGCCGCCACGGTGCGCCCACCCGCCCTTTTCGCTGGCGAAGAACCCCGTGCCGGTCGGGTCGTAGCCCGACTGTCCTCCGTAGACGGCAGAGAGCTGGTCGGGGTCGCCGGAGTACCAGGCGGACCAGGCGGACATGCGGTTCTGCACGCCGCCGAGCTCGCGTGGTGGCCACGCGACCTTTCCGCCGACGGGGAGCGGCACGGCGGCCTCCTTCCGGTCAGCGCTTGGGCACGACGGCGTCGGCGCCCTGCTCGCGGAGCTGCGACCAGGTGTAGACGGACATGCGGAATGAGCCGGCGTCGCCCCACTGCGGGCCCCAGCTGTTGTCGAGGAACAGGTACGAGTCGCGGTCGTTCTGGCCGTGCTCGTAGCCGCGCACCACGATCTCGTGGCCGCCGCGCACCTGGCCGGCGATGGTGACGCGGCCATACTCGTCGGGCTGGTCGAAGCCCTCGAACCAGGACACGCCCACGATCAGCGGCTGGTGCTGGATCGCGTGCAGCAGGCCGAGTGTCGTGAACGCGTGACCGTAGCGGCTGATGAGGCCCTCGCGCTTGACGACCTTGGCGACCGCGAGGCCGGACGAGCCGGTGTCGTCGGGCGGGTACTCGCCGGGCACGTGGTCGATGCGGGTCGCGGCCGAGTAGACGTCGACCGCGTACGCCTCGTCGTAGCGGGCGGCGTCGGCTCGGCTGCCGCAGAACGGGGCGCAGGCGAGCGCGCCGGTGATGGCGTTGCCCGTGCAGCTGCCGAGCTGGCCCTGGTCGAAGATGTCGGCGTACCGGTTCCACAGCACGGAGCGCGGCGCGAACAACTCCTCGAGCTCGACGGCGTGGTCGCGGCTGCGGTCGTCGTGCTCGATGTGGCGGCCGCCGCCGGAGAATAGCGGCAGGCGTTCGATGTGGACTGACATGTCGCTCCGTTCAGCCGAGGTAGATCGGCAGCACGAAGCCGCTGCCGGTGGTGAGGTCGGTGCCGGGCACGAGGTTGCTCGGCCAGCTCGGCGTGTAGCCGCCAGCCTTGTAGCGGGCGAGGCCGCCGATGTCGGCCAGGATGCCGGTGTCGGCGTCGTCGACGAACCCGAACTCCGGTGCAACCGAGTAGCCGCGGGCGCTGACGCCGACCCAGTACCAGGTGTCGACGCTCGGCGTCGGCCCGCTGATCGGCTTGGTGATCTGTCCGGTGGCCTGCCACATGGTGTCGTCGCTGACAGTGCTGGCGATCGGCGCGCCGCCGGCGTCGGCGAAGATCGCCATGCCGTTGAGGCCGCCGGCGCCGACGGTCGCCGCCAACGCCGTGCGGAACACGCTGACCGACGCGACGGGCACGCCGGCCCGGACGAGCACGCGCGCGAACCACGCCTCGTTGTTGATGGTGCTCTTGCGCGTGATCGCGAAGACCGGCACGTTGCGGGTGTGGCAGCCGTAGCGGACGGCATCCTCTGGCGCGGGCGCGATCTGTAGCGCCGTGTCCGCCTTGCCCAGCGAGGTCTGGACTGCGGCGGCGAGGTCGGTCTTCGGGATCCCGCCGCCAGGCTTCTGGTACGCGGTGTCAGCCGCGCCGAGGCTGGTCTGCACCGCGCTGGCGAGCTGCGTCTTGAGCAGCCCGGCGTTGCTGGCCACCTTGACGGTGGGGTTGGTGGCGGTGCCGCCGATGGTGATCGTGCCGTCGGCAGCCGTCACCGAGGCGACCGCGTTGCCGCCGCTCCCGCTGGGCAGTTGGTTGGCCGGCACCTTGCCGTCGGTGCCGAGCGTCGCCACGCTGACGCCGAGCGCCTGCAACGGCACGTACACCTGTGGCACTGGCGGATCGGCGACCTGCACGAGCTGATCGAGGGTGATGTGCGTCGGCGTGCTGGGCACGACGGCCTTGAACGTCAGGTAGAGAACGTCGGTGCGGATGGTGACGACGTAGGCCCATCCGACAGGGGACACGCCGGGCGTGTCGTTGGCCGGCACCTGCATCGAGAGCACACCGTTGGTGATCGAGCCGACGATCGGCGCGGTGCCGAGGATCACCTGGTCGTTGCCGTCGAGCAGCGGCGCCGGGAGGGCGAACTCGGCGGTGCCGGTGGCGGGTGTGCCGTCGGAGCCGAGCACGCTGCCGCCGACGGTGACGAGGTCCAGGCCAGCAGGAAGCGGCACGGCATCCTCCTCGTTCGACATCAGCCAGGCCGAGGTTGATCACGCCTCGGCCTGGCTGAGCGATCCCGGATTGGTGGCGGCCGGGCCCTTCTCTTTTTGTGGGAGCTGGTGGTCAGACGCGCGGCGGCCAGTAGACGCCGTGGAACTGGTTGCCGGCCGCGGCGGCGCCCATCTGCTGTGCCCACTCGGACTGGGCGGCGGAGAACTGCTCGACGGTGTCGAACAGCGGGACCGACGTCCACCAGAGGACGTCGTGGCTGTCGCACAGCACGCGGACGTTGACGAGGCCGCCCGACCATGCGCGGGTGATGACGGCCGGCGCGACGTCGCTGCCGTTGTTGCCGGTGGCCGGCACGCCGCCGGCGAGAACCACGCGACCGACGCTGGGCTGCTGGCTCATGCTGCTGTCGCCTCCATGATGTACGGCCGCCATGCGGCCTCGGTGGTGCGCAGGTCGTACCTGCCCGCGTCGAGCGAGTGGTCGTCGTTCTTGACGGGCTGATCGATGCCCTTCGCGGCGGCCTTGTCGTCCCAGCTGTAACCCGGAGCCTCTTCGATCCAGCCGGCGCACGACTCGTGCACGGCCAGCTGCTCGCCGGCGAGCAGCGACGAGACGAGGCGGATGCCGTCGAGGACGGAGTTGTCGGCCAGGGTCGGGGTGAGGCCGTCGCGGTGCAGCTGGGTAACGAACGACGCGGCCGACGGGTCGACGACCGTCCACGGCGGATGGACGCCGAGCACGTTGGGCGCGCCGGGGTGCGGGATGCGGGCGAGCCAGTCGCGCAAGCGCTGCGAGTATTCCAGGTCGGTGAGCTGCCGGCGCTGAGTGCGGGACTCGTAGCGGTACTCGTTGGTGAAGTACAGCTTGCGGTCCGCGCCGACGCCGAGCAGCAGCGCGGCGAACGGGTTGACGGTGCCGTAGTCAACGCCGAGGCCGATCCAGCGGTCGATGCGCGGCAGCTCGCGGACGACGTGCCGGTCCGGGTCCCACATGTCGTAGATCGCGCCCTGGGCGAGCACCCATTCGCCGAGGACGAACCGCCGGTAGAACAGGCCGACGTACTCGCGCTTGAGCGCCTCAACGTAGGCGTGGGACAGGGTCGGGTTGTCGGCGAGCTGGAACGTGAACCGGTGCAGGTCGAGCGCGTCGGGCGCCGCCGACTCGACGATGCGGCCCTCGCGGGTGAGGTGCAGCTTGGCCCGGTCGAGGTAGTTCTTCTTGAACCAGTGGTTCGGACCCTCGGGGTTGGTGGTGCCGAACCACTGGGCGTCGTCGACCGACAGGCGCGTGCCGAGCATCGAGAAGAACGACTCGGGGTAGGTGGTGACCTCGTCGCAGTAGGCGCCGGCGAGCGTGATGCCCTTGATCTTGTCTGCGGCGCGTTCGTCGTTGGCGCCGGCGACGTAGATGGTGCGGCCGAACAGGTCGAGCTCGCCGGCCCCGACGCGGTAGCGGCAGCGTCGCTGTCCGACCATCTCCTGAATCGGATCGATGATGTTCCGCTTGAGGCTGCGCTCGGTCTTGCCGGTCATGAGCAGGTTGCCGCTGGGTCCCGTTCGGACGTAGCGCAGCCAGTGCAGGATGCTGCACACGGTCTTCGAGGAGCGGACCGCGCCTTCCCAGATGTTGCCGCGGGCGGTGGCCAGGCGGACGCTCTCGCGCTGCTTGCCGACGAGCGGAACGACGGCCATCGTGCCCCCGTTCAGTCTCCGATCATGTCGCGGAGCCAGGCGTCGACGGCGGCGAGGCCCTGGGTGTCGGCGTCGTGCTGCTCGATGCGGAGGACTCCGTCCAGCGCGGCCTTGGCGGCCTGCACGATCTTCAGCTGGCTGGTGAAGTCGGGCTTGTCGTGCCACGTCTCGGCGTAGGTGTTGTCTCGGCCGCCGAAGCTGTAGACCAGGGCCGGCTGCCACAGTTGGGCGCGGATCTTCGCGGCGTCGTCGAGCAGGTCGTTGGCGAGCTGGGCCCGCTTGGCCTTGGCGTCGAGGACCAGGGCTTCGGTGGCCGCTCTGGTCTGCGCACGGTCGAACTTGAGGTCGAGCCGGCGCGCGTGCCTGGAGATCGTCGAGCGGTTGACGCCGAGCTCGTGGGCGATGGCGGCGCAGCTGAGTCCTTGGGCGTGCAGCTGGCGGAGACGGTCCGGGTCGATGTCGGCGGGCGGAGGCACACGATCACCTCCGCTACGCGCGTGCGGCGGACGTTGCACCGTTGCGGCGGCTTTGTTGCACCAGACACGACGAAGCCCCAGCAGGTCTCTAGCCGGCTGGGGCTTCGTGCTCGTCGACGGGCGCACCTGTGCTACCCGCGCCGTCAGGTTAACACGCCTTGATCGACGGTCGATACATGCTGGTCAGGCGGCGTGTTCGGGCTGACCAGCGGCCTGGGCGTCGACCGCGCGATCGATGAGCAGCCGCACGACGGCGACGCGGTAGCGCGGGGAGCGTTCGCCCTCGCGCGGCGGATGCTGGTAGATCCGCCTGCGACGTGCCCACATGCCGATACGGGCGAGGGTGAGCTCAACCCCGCGATACCCGGCGAACGCGCGCGTGCACTCGGCCGCGGTCAGCTTTTCGCCGCGCATCGCCGTGAGCATCACGGCGCGCCGCTCGGCGACCTGGTGCGTGACCCAGCACTTCGGACACTTGACGGTGCTCCGACCCTCGGGCGCGTACAGGTCCTCGTCGCACAGCTCGGGCTCGTCGTCATCCTCGTTGAGCGGCGCCGAGCACACGCCGAGATAGGCCCGGCTGCCACCGCGGGGCAGCACGGCGTACCTGGCCCGCTCGGTCAGCTCGTGCACCTCCGCCCACAGTTCGCCGGCCGCCTCGTGCCGCCGGATCTCGCGCTCGTGCTCGCCGAGCCACCGCGCCAGGTCGGCGATCCGGTTGGCGACGTCGACGAGCAGCGCGTTGTCCTCGCACAGCACACGCACCCAGCCGCCGAGCGTGTTGTGCAGCTGGCGCAACAAGTCGCCGGCGCGCTCGTCGAAGCCGATGCCGCGCTCGGCGGTCCGTACGACGATCCCGATCGGGCTGCCGCCGGTCTTGGTGAGGCCGGCCAGCACGCGCTCGAGGTCGTGCACCAGCTCGGGCAGCTCGGCGAAGTCGGCGCGCAGGTCGGCCCAGCACGCGGCACAGAGCTGGCCGCCGTCGTGCACGGGCCGCTGGTCGACGACGCACAGGGGCTGGTTCACGTCGTCTCCTCTGGGCGCTTGGTGATGAGCAGCGTCCGGCCGCACTCCTCGTAGGGACAGGCGATCACGTCGCTCCACGCGTGCCGGGTCGGCGGCGTCTCGGTGAGTTCGAAGCCGTCGGGGACGTCGCATTCCTGGGGGCATTCGATCTTGCATGGGCCTTGATAGGCGGTCACCGGTTGTTCCTCCGTCGGATCTTGCCGCGCAGCGCGACCGGAAGCGGTCGTGGTTGTGCCCACGCGCAGTGGGTGAGGTTGCGTCGCGCCCATTGCGGCCTCGCCCGGCGGTCGAAGACCTGGCCGAGTTGGACCGTGGAGTGGTCGGGCAGCAGCAACGACACGCGCGGCACGAAGCGCCGCCACAAGCGGGCCTTGGTGCTGATGTCGGGCAGCAGGGTGACGTCACCGACGACTTCGGACGGTCCGTTCAGCCGCTTCGTGATGGTGAGCGTCATGGTCACAGCAGGCTCCCGTCGTCCCGCTCGACGTGCGCCCCGAGGATCGCGGCGAGCAGCCGCAGCAGGCCGGTCACAGGCCACCTCGCGCGCGCTCGGCGTTCAGGTCGTAGTCGGCCTGGACGTGGACCCAGAAGTCGGCGCGGATGCCGAGCACGAGCTCGAAGTCGAGCGCAGTGCGGGCGGTGATGCCCTTCTTGCCGGTGATGATCTCGCTGACCATCTGGGCCGGGCGGCCGATCTGGGCCGCGAATGCGGCTTGGCTGAGGCCGCGTTCTGCGAGTTCCTCGCGGAGGATCTCGCCGGGGTGGATCGCCCAGCCGGGGCCGGGCGCGACGGTGGCGGCAAGGGCGCGCAACAGTCCGGTCACTCGGTCACCTCCGAGCGGTGCGGCCACTGCGCGCCGTTGAGCGCTGCCGGATGGTGCGCGCGGCTCGGCGTCTTCGGCCAGTCGAGCCACTGCGCGCCCATCGTGGCGAGTCCGAGGGCGTCCCATTCGTTGTCGTTGGCCCCGGTGGTGTCCGGCCAGAGCCGGGCGAGCTGCACGGCGACGGTGGCCTTGTCGGCGGCGCCGCTGTTGGTGGCCCACTTCTTGAGCGTGCTGGGCGGTACCACGGCGACGGGCAGCTCGATGGCGTGCAGCGCGCCGACGACCCACCACCAGAGGCCGGCGCGGTCCCAGTTGCTGCCGCCCTTGGACATGACCGAGGGGCCTTCGACGACGACGAGAATCGGCGAGTAGCTGCGCAGGTCGTTGGTGGCGGCGAGGATCCGGTCGGCGAGGTTGTGCAGGCGCGCGGACCGCTCGGCCACGGTGTCCTTGGCGGTGCCCTTGGACGTGATGGTGGTCAGCGCGGGCGGCTCGTCGCGGTCGAGGCGGCAGAGGCCGGTCGCGGTGAGGCTGAGGTCGAGTCCGACGACGGTCATTCCCCATCCCCAAACACGGCGGCTTCGAGGCGGCTCAGGCGCTCGTCGGTCGTCGTGACGGCGACTTCGCCCAGCAGCTTTTCGGGCGTGACCTCGAAGAGCGCGGCGAGGGTGACGAGCTCATCGACGGTGACGGCGACGCGGCTGCCCCGCTCCAGCTTGGAAACGATCTGGTGATTCCACGGGGTGCCGAGTTTGGTCATGCGCTCGGCGACCTCGAAGCCGGTCCAATGGCGAGCCCGACGCAGCGCGCTGAGGTTCTCAACCACCGTCTGGGTGATCGGACCCTGAACGCCTCTCTCGCGGTCGCCCTGTCGGGTGTCCTCGGTCATGATCGGTCCGTTCTCGCGCCAGCGGCAGAGCTGGGCGGCTGTTCGATGGGTTCTTGATCGGCCTGCGCCGCGCGGGCGGCGTCTTCGAGCCGGGGCGGGTGCGGGGTCTTGCGGTCGACGCGTCCGCGGCGGCCGGGTCGGACGCACTTCTCGCCGATGCCGGCGCCGCAGCTGCCGACGGGGCAGATGACGAGCAGCGGGTTCGGCCGGACCTCGGCGGGCCGGATGTCGCCGGCGGCCGGGTCGGTCCAGTCCCAGAGGCCGTCGCGGTGTCCGGGGCTGCGCCGGCGGCTCAAAGGAGCCTGCTCGGGTCGGCGGTCCACGAGGTCAGGCCGCAAGTGCCGCAGAAGGCCGACAGGCGAGGCGCGTGCATGTCCTGCTCGAACTCGCCGACGATGCAGACCGGGCACGCGGTCGAGTAGCGGCGATGGCGGTACTCGGTGCCCATTTCGTCGAACTCGCTGTGGCTGATGCAGCAGGGATCGCACACCGGCACGACAGGGATGAGCCGGGGCGGGATCCACTCTCGCCAGTTCGACCGGTTCTGGTTGCAGCTGGCGCACAAAGTCCGCAGGTTGTCGCTGGTGTCGGAGCCGCCGGCGGACCAGGGCAGCACGTGGTCGAGCTGGAGCGGGCCATTGCTGCCGCAGTAGCGGCAGCGACGCCCGTCGCGCTCGTAGACGAGCTGGCGCAGGAACGGGTGCAGCTCGCCGCGCTTGCCGTACCGGACGCGGGGGTGGCGCTCGTAGGGCTGGAGAGCGTCGTCGAGGAGTTCGCGAACGACGTCGGTCATTTCGGGGGGCTCGGTCATGTCGGGACCTCCTCACGTTCGGTGGTCGTGTGCGGAGCGTTGCGGCGGCAGAGCGGACATCGCGGGGTGCCGTCGGGCTCGGCGGTGCCGTCGAGCCCGTGGGCGCACTTGGGGCCGGTGCGGACTCGGTCCGGTTTGGACAGCGGCAGGATTTCGTCGAGGGTTCGGGTGGGCGGCGGTTCGCGCGCGTCCGGTGGTTGCGCTGGGAGGTGACTACCGGTGTTGGTCCTCTTAGGTGGTTTGGTCAACTTGGTAGTCGGACATAGCTGTGTCCGGTCAATCGCCTCAGAATGTCCGGTCATTCGTTTCGTAACGCTGTTAGATGTCCGGTCATTCGGGGCGGCCTCAGTGGATTGAGAGGACATCTGGATGTCCGGTGATTCCGAGTTATCCACAGGTTCGTCAGCCGTTTGACCGGACACCTGGATGTCCTCTGATTCATCGAATGACCGGACATCCAGGTGTCCGGTCGGTTCGTCCCGCCGACCGTCCGGAGAGAGCATCTCAACCCGTTCCATGAGGTCCACGGGGATCGTCAGCCGGTACTCCGACGCCTTCCCGCGACCGCCTCGGCCGCCTCCACGGGAGACGATTTCGAGGAGCCCGAAGCGGTTCCGCAAGGCGGCCAGCAGCCGCCGAACGTTACGCTCCGTGTCACCGGTGACGTCCGCGAGGACCTCGGCACCGGGGCGGATGCGCGAGCCGTCCGGGTCGGCGTAGGTCGCCAGAGCGAGCGCCAAGAGCTTGTACGGCTTGGGCATCACGATCCGGCGGACGATCCGCTCCCACTCGTACCGGCGGGCCGGCATCAGCTCCTCGGTCACGCAGCGGCTCCTGTCGGGGGTCGACACGTCAGCCCGAGCCGCGTGCGGATTGCGGCTGCCGTGTAGGTGGACATGCGGGTGTAGGCGGCGACCTCGACATCGGTCCAGCCGAGCAGCCACAGCTCGTAGACGAGGTGCTCGCGGGCCGCGGTGGTGAGCAGCTCGGCGGGTTCGAGGCCGGCCCTGCACCGGTCGTAGAGGTGCTGGTCGTAGACGGGCCGCGCAGGGGCCGGCCCGCCGGTGGGGCGGAGGCGGATGGACACGCTGTGCCTCCCGTGGTTCGGTGGTGGTGCGCCGGCCCGGTTAGTGGCCGGGCCGGCGCGGTGATCAGGCCCCGCGGACTTCGATGCCGGTGCCGTGCAGGAGTCGCTTCGCCTCGGCGAGCCAGTCCTCTTGGTCCTGATGGGTCAGGTCCCGCCACGGCCGGTCGAGGTTGTGGCGGTCGCGGAGGTTCTCGGCGATCCGGTGCAGGTGCGTGTAGTTGATGGTCGGGCGGCCGGCGGTCATGACCCACCGAGACCGTCTCGCCGCTGCCGGGCGAAGCCGACGGCCATCTGGGCGCGGATCGCCCGCAGCTGCTTGATCGCGGCCGAGAGCGGGATCGCGTGACAGCCGCAGGGGCACGTGTTGGGCACCTTCGCTCCGAAGTCACGATCGAGGCCGACGCCGTCGCAGTCGCCGTGCTGGCCGGCGTGGCAGAGGTCGCTGTCCTCCCAGCCGGAGGCCCAGTCAGGGCACGTGTGGTAGCGCGGGTGGCCGCACATGCACTGGTCCGGCAAGGCGTTGGGGTGATCGGACTCGCCGTGCCCCTCGCCATCCCACTCGGGCTCGTCGAGGTTGAACCCGATCGGCGGCACGTGCTCGTCGAGCTGCGTGCAGTTCTCGCGGTGCAGCAGCGTGACGGGCGGGTCGACGCCGAGCTGGTGCAGCTCCTCGGCGTAGCCCTCGCTGTCGGCTCCCTCGTGCGTCTCGCCGTGGTCGCGGTGCCGCCCCTGCTTCTTGCGGTGCTGGCCTGCCGGCGGGAACAGGCGGAGCAGGAGCAGACCGCCCGCGCACACGCCGGTGAGCACGACCGCGACGATGCCGATCACCGGTTCACCGCCGGAGTCCGGAGCACGCCGGTGTGGTAGCCGATGGCGACCATGTGCGCGACGTTGCGCGCGCCGACAGCGGCGCGCATCCGCTTCACGTGGGTGCGGACGGTGTTGCGGGAGAGGTAGAGCCGCTGGCCGACCTCCGTGCCGCTGAGGCCTTGCGCGAGCAGGCACAGCACCTCGACCTCGCGCTCGGTGAGCGGTCGGCGGACGGCCGGCTTGGTCCTGGTTTCACCCATCGGTGCTCACCACCTGGATCTCTCGCAGCACTGCGAGCGTCTGCGGCCCGAACTCGCCTGCAAGGACCTGCTCCGGGTCCTCGCCGTGCAGGATGCGCGCGACCGCCTGGACGCTGAGGAGCACCGTCTTTCCACGGCCGGTGGCGATGTGCCAGGCGCGTTTCCGGTCGGCGTCAGCGGTCCACGCTGCCATCACGGCCATCGGTGCTCACCACCTCGTACAGCGGACGCCCGGTGCTGGTCATCCACGCCCATGAGCCGCCCCGGGCGGGGCACTTCTCGGGGGTGAAGGCGCAGATGCCGTCGCGGTGCCAACCGCGTTGGTGTCGGGTGAACTGGTACGTGTCGCGCCGCACCGTCGTGCCGACCTCCGGCTCCGGGTCGCCGGCGACCCAGCGACGCGGCTCGGCCGGCTTCTTCAGCTTGCCGAGCGTGATGTTGATGGCGGTGAGGTTGCGCTGGATGGCGACCAAGCCGTTGGCCATCGCGTCCCGCTCGGCGTGGGCCTCGTCTCGCTGTTGGCGGTGCAGGATGCGCGTGCCGGTCTCGGCCTTGAGTACCTCGGTCAGTTCGTTCAGCTCGCCGGCGAGCTGGTCGAGGGTGGCCACCTCAACGCGCGCGTCCTCGCGTTGCGCCTCGATCATCTGGTTGACCAAGCGGCCGTAGACCCTGGGCAGCCCGTCGAGCTCCTGGCGCAGGCGGTCCCGCTCGTCGCGCACCTTCAGGTACTCCCGCCAGCCCTCCTCGCAGCGCACGATGGCGTCCTGACGGCTGAGACCGTCCCAGCCGTCAAAGGGAACGTTCTCGTCGCCGACGAGCCGCTTGAGCCGGGTCACCTCGGCGTCGGCGCGCTTGCACTCCTCGCGGGCCTCGTCGCGCTGCTCCTCCAGCTTGTCGGCGATGCTGACAAGCTGCTCGATCTTCTCGTCGCGGGCCTCGACTACCTCGCGCAGCCGCTCGATCTCGGCGTCGCGCGGGTCGGGGTCGGATCCGCCGGCACCCTCAATCGCGTTCCGAATTGCTTCCTGTGCGGCGAGGTAGCCGAGGCCGCCCTCGCCTACGTGAGGGTTCGCGCTGCGATCACATGCCCGCAACGCCGCCGAGACGCGGGCGGTCTCGCGAGTGAGATCTTGAACTTTCAGCTCGTAGGACTCCTGGAGCCGCTCGATTTTGGCGTCGCGCGGGTCCGGCTCGCCGAACACGTTCAGCAGCTGCTGACCGAGCGACGCCAACTGCTCCTTGGTCGTACGCCTGCTGGTGATACCCGCGCGCTGGTCGGCGTCCGAGGTGGACACGCACACGTAGTGCTCGCCCTTGGCGTGGTCGTAGGCGAACGTCACCTTGCAGCCGAACGACAGGTCCCAGCCGATGCCGTCGACGCGCATGGCGTCGACGTCCTCGTCCCACTCGGCCTCGATGCCGGGATTGCTGGTGACCGGCTTCCGCTCGGCCGCCTGGATCTCGACATCGGCCGAAATGAGGCCGGCGGCCACCAGGCCCTGACGGAACTGCCAGAGCGGGACGGCACGGAGGCTGTCGATCACCGTGTCACGGATGGCGTTGAAGTCGGGGGCGGGCGCCCCGCCGGCCGTAGCCGACGGAGCGCCATCCTGCTCGGTGGTCACCGCTGGTCCCTCAGCGCGGCCGGCGCGGTGCCCTCGAAGAACTCCGTGGCCGCCGTGCCGTTCTTGATGCCGTTGAACACCATCGTGAACGCGGACTGCTTCACCAGGTCCGGGCGCAGCAGCGCGTACCCGATGCCGAGGCCGCCGCCGTCGTGGACGCGGTACCGCAGGCGAGCCCGCACCACGACCGGATCGGTGTTCACGTACACCGGCAGCACCAGCTCGAACTCGGTCGGCACCTCCACGTTGCCCTTGCCGGCCTTCGCGGTGGTCTCGGTGGTGTAGTCGAACTGCACGTCGCCGGAGTCCAGCCGGGTCGCCGAGCTGAACGACACGTTGCGCTTGGCCTGGAAGGTGCGGCTGACTTCGAGCATCTCGGCGGCCGACGGTCGCGTCACCGTGTGGACGAGGTCCTCGATGTGCTCGGCGAACGTGGCCTGGTCCAGAAGCTTGCCGTCGTGCTTCGTCCACGCCAACCAGTCGGCGTCGTAGCGCAGCTTCAGCGACAGCCGGTGGTCGCGCCAGCCGGGCCTGTTGGCCGCGACGTCGGAGTGGTCGTTGAGGATCGACGTCACCGAGGCCTGCTCGACGTCGGCCCACACCGTGGTCTGGTTCGAGATGCCGAGGCGGTCGGTGAGCCGGCAGAAGCTGTCGGGGTCGTAGACGGTGACGTTGCCGCGGGCCGCGAGCGGCTCGATGAGCTTGGTCTCCAGGTCGACGATCTTCAGCGCCTCGTCGGCGCGGACGCGGGCGAGCACGAGGGACGTGTCGCCGTCGAGCGAGTAGGGCTCGACGTTGGTCGACAGCCGGCCGAGGGCGGCGGCGACGTCGGCCTCGGCGCGGTGCTGGGTGTCGGTCACTTGCCGCCTCCGAACAGGCTGTGCTGGTGCGGGTTGTCGCGGACGAGGTTGTTGTCGCCGTCGACGAAGAACAGGGACTTGCGGCGCTCGCCGGCCGGCAGCTTCACCGCGATCTGGTCGGTGACGATGACCAGGTTCTCGGTGCCCGCCTCGGGCTTGACCTCGACCTTGTAGGTGAGCGAGCCGGCCTTGCCGGTCTCCTGCACCTTGGTGATGAGGTCGCGCAGCTTCTCGGACAGCTCGACGTGCGACTGGCCCTTGTTGATGTCGAGCAGGAAGGAGGCGAACTCGCGCGCCTCGCTCTGCTCGGTGTCCTGCTTGGACTCGGCCACTGTGCGTGGCTCCTCTCGGGTGGGGATCATTGGTTGCGCCTCGCCTCGAAGGTGGCGACGCGCTCTCGCTCGTGCTCGGCGCACTCGGGCGTGCTGCACACGGTCATGCCGCCCGCGACCGGGACGGGTTCGCCGGGTGTGCCGTCGGGCTTGTTGCACCACAGCCAGCCGCCGCAGACCGGGCAACCCTCGCCGAGGACGGCGAACTGATCGCACGCGATGACGTCCATCAGCGGCACGCTCCCGGCAGCGGGCAGTTCGGGTTGGCGCACAGGGCGCAGAGGATGGCCGCCTGCTCGGTCGGCGGGACCTCGACGACGGGCCGGTTGTCGAGCGGCGGCGGCATGATGAACTCGCTGTAGGAGGCCATCAGTCGTCACCGTCCCCGGCGCCCATGACGCCAGCCCATTCCAGCTCCGTCGCCGAGCACTGCCGGATCTCGACCTTCTCGTCGTCCTCGCCGAGCTCGATCTGCTGCTCAAACTCGGCCATCGCGTCCCCGTACTCCAGGGGCTGTTGCGGACTGACCGGCGTGTCGCCGACCCAGACCAGCCAGTAGCGCGCCATCAGGCACCGGCTTCGGGCTCGGCGAGTTCGGCGTCGCAAAACGAGCAGCCCGGCGCCGGCGCGTCGTTGTGCGCCGAGACGTGCTCCTGGTACTCGGGGCTGTCCTCGATGACCTGGGCCGGCTGGCCGTCCTCGACGACCTGGCCCTCGATCCACGTCGGCAGCGCCTCGTCGACCGGGGCCTCGTAGTCGGTGCGGACCGAGCCGTCCAACGTGGCCGCCTGGTTGAACGCGCGGAGCTCGGTGGACATCGGCAGGAACTTCGCCAGCTGCCGCAACGCGGTCTTCTTGGCCATCGCGTTCCAGTCGGTCACCCACGGGCCGTTCTTGCTGGCCTTGCTGCGGGCCCGGATCTCCTCGACGTCGTCGACCGACATCACCACGAACGCGCTGCCGCCGTTGAGGAACGTGGCGACCGCGTAGACGTCGGTGACCTTGCCCCGCTTTTTGCCCCGGGCCGGCTTGTGCTCCAGGAACGGGTTCAGCCCGTACGCGAAGTCGAACTCGTCGGCCTCGTACACCTCGTGCGCGTCGATGTGCTTCAGCTGCTGCGACTGCCACGCCAGCTTGATGAGTCCCTTGTAGCCGGGGATGAACGTCACCGTCCGGCCGTAGGGCACCAGGTACGCCTCACCGAGCGGGCCCGGCTCCAGACCGAGCTGCGCGGCGGTCATCAGCGCGCCGAGGAACGACTCCGACGTGCACGCCGCGAGCTGCTGGTTGCCGCCAACCAGGGTGATCGCGATGCGCGCGATCCGGTCGGGGTCCATGTGCTTGGGCAGCGCGCGGGCGATCTCCGGGCGCATCCTGTCGATCAGCTGGCGCAGGCTCGGCTTCCCGTCCTGCTGCGGCTTCTCGGCGGCGGCCTTGCTCACCCGCTGGGCGAGTCCACTGGCCATGGTCAGATCTCCTTCACGGGCTTGGGGTTCTTCGGGACGCGCAGCACGCGCGCCCGGTAGGCCGACCACAGCTCGGGCCGCTCCGCCTTGAGGCGAGCGACATCGAGCACGGGCGTCGGCGTCAGGTACTCGTCGACCAGCTCCGGGTGTTCGGCGGCGAACTTCGCCGACCGGAACGCCCCGTTCTGGTGGTAGGTGGCCTTCACGAGGCCCGTCACGGCGAGGCCGGTGGCCGGTCCGAACTCGGCGCGCAGCTGGTTGTCCAGCTCGGCGACCTCGTCCTCGACGGCCTTGAGCCGCTGCTTCGCGCGGTCCCGACGGCTGATCAGATCGTCCACCTCGACGCCGGCAGACACCACCTGGTCGACGGCGAGGCCGTAGCGGGCCTTCAGCGCTTCGGTCGTCGAGTCGCTGCCGTCGATCGCCGGCGCCACATCGGCGATCACGTGGTCGAACCAGAAGGTGCGCTCGACGTCGGTCAACTCGGCGATCAGCTTCTCGTCGCGCTGCACGACCTGGTGAAGCGGCTTGCGGCCGTCGATCAGCACGACGCAGTGCGCGTGATCCTTGCCAGTGACCGCCATTCCGTGCTGCGACTGCAACTCGGCGTGGTCGGGGACCTGGCCGTCGAGCCACACCTCGGCGTCCTGGGTGCGCCAGCTGGTCGTCTTGGTTTCCAGCACCCCGCCGCAGTCGCACAGGCCGTCCGGGGTGAACTGCTGGAACGGCACCTCGCGGGAGCGGAGCAGCCCGGACCGGCGCGTCTTGACGCCGGTCGTGTCGGTGAACCAGTCGCGGATCACCGGCTCCAGCCGGCGGCCCCACTCCATCGCGTCGTTGTCGGGCTTCTCGACGCTGCGGCCGGTCTTGTCCAGCCACAGCGAGTACTGGGACATGTAGGGGTTGAGGCCGACGACGGTCGACGCGTCAGAGCCGCCGAGGCCGGCCCGCCGGGCGGCGAGCCAGTCCTCGCGCGGCGCGGCCGCCGGCAGGATGAGTTGCGCGGTCATAGCCACGCCTTCCGGTGTCGGCCCGGCGCGTGCCGCAGGGCGTAGGAGATGAGTCCGATCAGGACGGCGCACCACGACGCCCACAGCACCGCGACCGCGGCCTGCGGGCCGTAGGCGCCACGGGCGGCGATCGCGCCGAGCAGGCCGGCCGCCAGCAGCACGCCGACGATCAGCGCGCGGGCGGCGGCGGACAGCGCGCGGTCGAAGAACGGCGGCTGGTAGACGGCCGGGCGCTCGGGCTGCGCCTGGTCGTCGTCGGCGAGGTCCTCGTCGAGGAGTCCGGTGTAGACGTCGGCGGTCACTTCTGCTCTCCGCTCGCCCAGTAGCCGGACATCTCGTCGGCCGAGGTCTTCTCGGCCTCGCTCGCCTTGTCCCAGTCGGACTCGGCGTTCTTCTTGACCTCGCGGGCGACCAGCTCGCGGAGCTCGGCGTCGGTGAGCTTCTTGCCGCCCATCACGCCTCCTTCGGGAAGAACTCGTCGAGGATCTTCTGGACCTCGAGGTAGCGGTCGGTCTTGTCGGGGTCCTTGGACACCGGCACGTCCGGCTTGTTGTGCTTGCCGCTGCCGCTGGACGCGGGCGGTACGGTCGGTCTGGCCATGGAGGTCACATCTCCTGTGGTCTGCGGGTCGTCCGGTGGCTGCCGGGCGGCCCGCCCTGTTGAGGGGGTTAGGCGGCGCGCTTGCGCGGCGTGGCGCAAGGGCGGGGACGGAGCAGGATCGCGAGCCGCGCCTTGATCTCGGCCGACAGCGGTGGCGCGGCGGCGACCAGCTCCCGGATGCGGATCAGCGACGCGACCGAGATGCCGCGACGGGCGGCCTCGGCGGCGAGGGCATGCTCGGGCGTCATGCCGACCTCGCGGGCTGCTCGTCGTCGAGCAGGTCGTCGACCTCGACGCCCATGGCATCGGCGATCGCCTTGAGCAGTGGCGCGGAGGGGATGCTCATGCCGGTCTCAATGCGCCGCAGGTGCTCAGTGGAGACCTTGTGGCCGATCTCCTCGCACCGCTTCGCCAGGGCCGGCCTCGTCATGCCCAGCCGCTCGCGCGTTCCGCGCGACTTCTCCCAGCTGAAGGGGAGGCTGAGGTGTGTGGCCATGTGTGAACACTAGGCCCACTGGTTCACACATACCAACACATGGCGGATCTCTTTTTGGTCAACTTCACACAGCAACCCACGTGCTACCCTGCGCGTCGTAAATGTGCGAACATGTTCACTCACGACACGGGGGCTAGTGGTGGACCCAGCACGCGAACGCCTGAACAAGGCCATGACCGAACGGATGCGCCAACTGCGGCTCAAATGGGCCGACGTCGCCCGTCGTGCTGATGGCATGTCGCAGCAGCACCTACTCAGGATCCGCAAGGGACAGGTCCCCATCACTCCAGAGGCGGCGGCGTCGATCGAACGAGCACTGGAGTGGGCGCCGGGCAGCGTCGTCGTGGTCTGTGGCGGCGGAGAGGCGACGGTCACGGCGGCGGCGGTGGCTCGCCCGCGCTGGCAGAGTTACAGGCTTACCGCCGAAGAGGCACTTGCCATGTTGCAAGTTGCACTGGGGGACTACGGGCCTGGCGGCTTCTGGCGCGAATTCGACTTCATCTTTGAACGCCGCGAGGACACGGACCGAACATCAACCGATTCGCGGAGTAATCAGGAAGGCCGGACAGCCTAAACCTATACCCGTTCGGGTGTTTCCCGTGTCGTCCAGCTGGGTCTTTGATGGATCGCGGTCCTAACGGGAACGCACGCCGGGGCTGGACGACGTGCCAGGCAGGAGGGAGCCACATGGAGCGGATCTGCACGATTGCACTTGTGGCGGCAGCAATTCTCACCGTTGGCGCAGCGTTGTTAGACGTGGCCGCAATCGCCGACCCGCGACAGAACGGGTTCGACACCGCCGCGATCATCACGTCCATGATATGCCCGTCCGTGTGGCTGTTCTGCGGCATCAGCTACCTGCAAGGCAGGCAGACGGGCGACATCGACGCGAGCATCAACAACACGAGAGCAAAAACCAGGACGGACGCCGTGATCGCACGGCGGCGGCTTGCGTTCGACCCGCCGACCCAGCCGTTGACGGCGCCGGTCAAGCTCCGTCGAGTGCAGTAGTGGCTGTGCCCGTGGCGCCGTCGACCCCCAGGGCGGCGCCGCGGGCAAGGTCACCGAAGCCAGTCGACGCGCACGGCATCCGGATCGAACGACGCGCCCCCAACGCGCCTACCTCGGGTAGTTCGCAGCACGGTGATCTCCACCAACGAGCCGAGCACTGCGCGACGACGCCCGAGCTCGAGGCCGTCACTGCGGTCGGGCTTCGTGCCGAACCACAGTACGGAAACGTCCTCGACGCCAACAACGCCGGCGAGCGGATCGACCCTGGCGGCGACCTCGATCTCGCGATCGATCTCGGCGAGACGGTCACGCATCCGGTCGTTGCGGCGCTGCCACCGGGCCCGCGTGATCCGGCCGTCGTCGAGATCGTCGTCGAGATCATCGAGCCGCCGCCGCAACGACACGGCTTCCGCGCTGAGCTCCGCCGTGTCCACCGCGGCCTCGGGCGCCCGCAGCAGCTCGACGGCGTCAGGCCGCGACAGCCGCTCAACGATGAGGTGCTCGACGAAGGCATCCAGCGGCGCGGCGGCCCGCACGACGTGCGGACCATCCTTCACGTCTCGCCGGTTGCGGGCACGGCAGCGATAGGCCGGCTTCTGCTCCCCGCCGCCGGCGGTGCTCACGCGGAGGTCGGGCAGCTCGCACACGCCACAGACGTACAATCCCGAGCCCAGCCAGCGCACACGGTTGCTGCTGGCTGTGCGCCTGTCGGCATCGGTCAGGACGGACACGAGCGCCCTCCACGTGTCTTCCGGCACGATCGGATCCCACACGGCGCTGCCGACGATCTCGCCGCGGTACACCGCGAGGCCGGCGTTGCGCGGCCGCAGCAGCACGTCCTTGAACGAGATCGTCTTCCATTCCTTGCGCCCGAAGGTGGTGCGGAAGCCGCGTTCGTTGACGGCGCGCACGACGCTGCGCAGCGACGCGCCGGCGACGATCGCCTCGCTGGCGGCGAGGATCTCGGCGGCCTCGTCGGGTCGGATCGTCTCGCCGTCGGCCTCGAAGCCGAACGGCCGGGCGCCGCCTTGCCATCGGCCTGCGCGGGCTGCTTGCAGCCGGGCGGCCCGGATCCGGTCGGCCTTGTGTTCGGACTCGAACCTGGCGACCGCGCCGAGCTGGCGCGCGATCATGCGGCCGGATGGCGTCGCCAGGTCGAGGTGACCGGCCTTGACGGTGTAGGTGACCACTCCGCGCGGGTCGCAGACCGCGATGTACTTCTCCAGCTCGACTGGGGAGCGGTGCAGGCGGTCGGTGTGCCACGCGGTGACGGCTTTGGCGTGTCCGGCGCTGAGGTCGGCGAGCATCTGCTGGTAGTCAGGCCGAGGCTTGCCCGAGTAAGCGCTCAGGTCGTTGTCCGCGTACACGCCGGCCAACGAGAAGCCGAGCCGCTCGAACAGGTCGCAGAGATCATCGAGTTGCCGCTCGACGCCGAGACCAGCGCCCTCTCGGTCCTGGGAGATCCGGACGTACATGACGGCGGCCGTGCCTTCGCGCTCGCCGAGCGCTTGCAGCCTCGCGACCAAACGGTCCGGAAGGTGGACGTCCGGCAAGCGCAGTTGTCCCATGGCGAAAGTGTGTCATACACTCGGGACCGTAGTCACGAGACCTAGATCAAAACATATCTAGGCAGCCATCGAGGGGACCCGCCATGCCCGCGCACCCCATCCGCCGCGCCATAGGCGCTCTCACCGACGGCTTCCCGTGGCCGTCGACCATCATCGGCGTGCTCCTGGTCGCCATCGTCGGCCTCGCGCTCGCCGGCAGCGCCTGGTCGCCGAGCGCGCCCGCCGGGCCAGCGCCGGTCATCGCGATCACTCCGGACGACCCGGCCGCGGCCACGCCGGTGCCCGTTCAGGACCTCGAGCGCTGAGCCGATGGACACCGTCATGGACATCCCGAACGCGCTCGTCCGGTTCATGCAGCTCGCCGTCGCCGCCGCCGCCACCTCCTGGTGGGGATGGGCGATCTGGCTGACCGTCATCGCGCTGGCCGTCATCGCGCTGCGCCGCGAGCTCGTCGAGGTTGTCGCCGGACTCCGCGCCGTGCCGGACCAGCTGCGACGTGCAGGAAGTAACGCCGTGCGCACCATCCGCCGAAAGGGTCAACCGTGAAAACTCTCGCGCTCATCGCCGTGCTCGGCGTCGTCGCGCTCGCCGCCTGCTCCACATCCAGCACGCCCGGACCGGCCGCCGCCGCCGGCACACCGACGGCCAGCTCCGCCACACCAGCCGCCGCCGCGGCCGACGGAACCGCCGACCACCCGCTCGCGTTCGGCGCCACCTGGGGCAACGACAGCCAGATCCGGATCACCCTCGGCGCGCCGGCCCCGTACACTCCGTCGCCCTCGGCGTTCATCCCCAGCGGCACGGCCGCCAGGGCCGTCGTCCTCGACGTCACGATCGTCGTCCCGACCGGCCTCGGCAAGGCATTCCCGGCGATGCTGCTCACCACCCAGGCGACTGTCGGCGCCGCGCAGGCCCAGAGCATCGAGGACGTCGGCAACGGCGTCGGCACGCCGACGGCCAGCGTGCTGCCCGGCAAGAGCCTCACGTGGAAGGTCGCGTTCGCCGTGCCGGCCGCGCCGAGTGATTTCACCGTGCAGGTGAGCACCGCGATCGGCGGCCAGCCCGTGTTCTTCACCGGCAAGGTCTGACCGCGTAGCCTTCGCGCAGGTCGACCTACGACAGGACCCCCGGCACACGTCGCCGGGGGTCCTGTTCTATCTACAGCTCGCCGCGAGCAACCGCCGCGAGCAACCGGGACACCGGACTGCGGTCCTCGAACCGCAGAACAGCGCCATTTGGATTCTTCGAGTCGCGAAGGGCGCCGAGGCTGCTGACCTCGATGCAATCGCCGCCCTGGCCCCCTCCGCTATAGCTCGACTTCCTCCATTCCTCGGTCATGTTCTCTCCATCCTGCCGGCCAGCAATTCGGTGACTTTCATGACCGACATCCTCGGGGTGAGCGCCACGTCGAGAACCTTTCGCGCGGCGTCTCTGTAGCCTTCCACGTCCGCCTCTTCGTGAAGATAGAGACCGGCCTCGCCGACCTCGATATGGAGGATCGGGCTCGCGCTCTCGAAGTCGAACAGACTGAATAGTGGCTTCACCATTCCCGGGTGGTAGCCGATGCCACCCGGAACGATACGGAGGTCAATATTCGGCTTCTCTGCCATTGTCAGCAGGTGGCGCAGTTGATCGTCCATTGCCTCGCGCCCACCGACGTTCGCCGTGATCGCGGCCTCGCCGATCAGTGCGGTCATCTGGACAGGATTGCGCCGGTTCAAGATCTCGCGCCGGCCTACCCGCACGGCCACGCGGGGTTCGACGTCAGCGGCCGGCGCCTCTGCGCGGATGACGGCGCGGGCGTACTCGGCGGTCTGAAGTAGGCCGGGGACGACGGTCATGGCCACCTGAGTGATGCGCTTGGTGGTGCGCTCGAATTCCAGCATTGCGGCCAGGTGGGCGCGAGGTTCTGGCACTCCGACCGGCAGCCAGCTGTGCCCGGTGTCCTCGGCGTCCATCACGGCGAGGATTTCTTGCCGTAGCGCGCCGGTGACGTCGAGCTCGTCGAGGACGCGGATGACCTGCTCGGGCTGCGGCAGCCGCTCGCCGCTCTCGACCCGTGACCAGGTCGAGTTCTTGATCGCGCCGGCCGTCCGCCGCTCCAGCTCACGCAGGCCGACATCGGCCTGTTCGCGAGCACGCTTGAGGGCCGCGCCGAGCGTCCGCGCCTTCGCCGTTCCGGTGCTGCTGACCATGCAGCACAGCGTATGCGCACCAGCCATCGAATTGATCCCCACCCGATCGGGGCATTGCTTGACTGCTGCGCAGCACCGCAGACTGTTGCGCAGCACCCGGCAGCAGAGGAGCGATCATGGGCCAGCCTGGAACTGTCGCCCCGCCCCGCGCCGGGGTGTTCTGGTACCGCGCGGTGGCTTTCGCGGTGACTTTCGCCGCCGCGTGGGGATCCCTGTCCGGCACCCCCAGCCGGATGCCGGCCAGGGCCTCAGCCCCGGCGTCGCTCGCCATCCCCGGTGTGAGCGCCGCCGGCCCCATCGTCCGCCTCGACGACGGAAAAACTCATTCCGAGCCCCCCACCGTCGTCGAGGCGGGCCACCAGCTCACGGTGGCGGCGCAGCGCCCCGATCGCCGCGTCGTCACCGTGCACCAACCGGCAGGTGCGCCGTGAACCTCATGCCCGTCCGCTTCCGCCGTGGCATCGTCGGCGAGACCAAGCGCACCACGCACCTCGTGCCGGTGCCCGTCGGTGATATGCCGATCGTGCTCGTCGCGCTGTGCGGCACCGAGTTCGGGCCCGAGCAGGCTGATCTGCTCGACGGGATCCGCGGGATGCCCTGCGAACACTGTGAGGTCGAGGCCATCGCGCGGCAGCCGCTCGCCAAGCAGGTCAGCTGATGGCCAAGGCGGATCCGGACTGCAAAGACTGCGGCGGCGGCGGCATGGTCCCGCTCGGAGACCCCGCCGACGGCTACCTCACCCCGTGCGACTGCACCCGATAGGAGATTTTATGGGCCGAGACGAGCGCATCCTCGGCAAGGTTGTCGACAGTGCCCGGAAGGCGGAACAGGCGGAGGCCTCCGGCAATCAGGCTGACCGAAAGGCCGCCGAGGCGTCCTACGACGACATGGTGGAGGCGGCTAGGGAGGCCGGACTCCTAGACGACGACTGACCCCGGACGCGCGAAAACCGGCCCCGTGCTCCCAGAGGGGAGAGCATGGGGCCGGTTTGTGCGTGCAGGCTCAGCTGCTCGGTGGAGTGTCGCCAGCGCGCGGCGTGTGCTTGGCCAGCCAGCCGGCGACGAACGCCGCGGCCGCCGTGACCGCGCCGTCGATCGCGCCGACCAGCCAGTCCGGCACGGCGGAGCCGTGGAACACGGCAGTGCCGATCCATCCGACGATGAACGCGGTGATCAGCGCCGTGGTGCTGGCGGCGGTCACCTTGGTCTCGATGGGTGCGCTCATGGACGTGCCCTTTCAGCTCTGGGCCGGCGCGTCCGGCACCAGCTTCAGCTCGTAGTGGCCGGTGGACGGGTTGAGCTGGGCCTGCTGCGGCTGGCCGTTGATGGCGACGGTGACCTGCGGAGCCATGACCTTGGCCTCGGCGGTGAACCGGGTGACCAGGTCCTGCCAGCGGCCCATCGCGTCGGCGTCGCTCGCGCCGTCGTTGAGGTTGCTGTATGCCTGAGCGGCCCGGACCGAGGCGGGGATCGGCAGGCCGAGGAACGCGCCGTTCTCGAGCAGCAGCCCGGAACCCACCTCGTTGCCGCCCTGCGAGACGGCGAACCAGTTGCCCATGTCGATTCCCTTCGGAGTAGTAGGAGATGCAGCGGTCAGCCAGTCATCGACGACCACCGACAGGTCGAAGTGGCCGCCGGACCCACGGCCGCCGGGCCCGTACTGCGGGTCGGCGAACTGGTGGAACGCTGAGGTGATGCCGTTCAGCGTCTCCTGCACCGCGCCGGCGCCCGGGTAGGCGGCCACGCCGTAGTGCGGGTGCGGCACGCCGGCGGCGTTGAACGCGGCTTGGAGCGCTCCCCAGTCGGCGAGCCCGACGTACACCGTCGGCTCGGCGTCGCCGCGGGCCCGCTTGGCACGTACCCAGGCGACCGCCTCGGCAGCGGTGGCGTCGCCGTTCTCCCGGTCGAGCACGTCGGCGTCCAGCGTGCTGGCCAGCACGGCGCACCGGACGTGCACTGAGTTCGGAAACCGTGCCCACGCGGTCGCCGTCCACGCGTCGGGCGGCTGGCCGGCAGGACCGTAACGGCCGTCCACGTAGCCGAGCACGTAGTCCCACGGCTGTCCCGTCGCCGGGTCGTTGACCGGAATGTCGGTCGGCGTGATCGAGTCGACCATCCGCTTGATCATGGTCATCCCCTCCCGATCCGGAGCGCTGGCGCCGAGCTCGTCGAGGTCGTCGGCGGCGCGCAGCTGTAGGTCGGCGCGGAATCCGGTGAGCCGGCGTCGCGCGTGCATCGGTAGGTGACGCCGGCCGGCGAGGTCCATGTCCAGCTGGCCGGCGGCTGGCCGTTGGCGCCAGGCGGTCCCTGTGGGCCGGCTGGGCCTGCGGCGCCCGCCGAGCCGTCCGTCCCATTGGCCCCGGGCTGGCCGTCCGCCCCGGGCGCGCCGTCGGCGCCGGATGGTCCCGCCGCGCCGCTCGCGCCGGTCGGGCCGGGCGGTCCACTCGGGCCGACGGGACCGGGTGGCCCTTGCGGGCCGGTCGCGCCCTGCGGGCCTGCGGCGCCGGTGACCGCCGGCGGCTGCACAGCCGGCGTCCCGCCGAGCCGCAGCACCTGGTCGGCCAGCGCCTGCGCCGCCGAGTGATTGTCGGCCGCAGACGTGGCCAGCGCGTCGATCTGGGCCTGCTGTGTGGCTGACCGCAACAGCATCAAGCCGGCCAGGACCAGGATGCTCAGCACCGCCAGCGCGCCGGCGATCCAGATCTTGCGGTGCCCGTTGACGTCCCGCGCCCGCTGGGCGGCCTGTGCGACATGAGTGCTGCGTGCGTCCTCAGTCATCCGTCGAGCTCCTTCCGGCGCTGGTCGCGGTGCACCTGGCGGAGACGGGCGATCTCGTCGTCGCTGAGTGCGCCGTCGTCAGCGTCGTCGAGCAACTCGTCGACGATCTCCTTGGCCGCACGCGCACGCTCGCGCGGGGACGTGCGGCGCAGGGCCGTGATGACACCGGCAACGCTGCTGCCAACACCGGTGATGACGGCCGCCAGCGCGGTGAGCAGCGTGGCCAGATCACCCACGGCACCCCCTCTGTCTCTTGTGGATGATCACGACTGCCGCAGGTGGCAGCCGAACACTTGGGCGGCAACAACTCCCGTGCCGCTCGACACCGCCTTGAGCTGAACCTGAATGCCCTCGTTGCCGAACACGCCGGAGATGTCGAACGGCCCCTTGCTGGCGACTTCCAGCGTGCCGTTCTCGGTCCAGGTACCGACGACCGAGCCGGCGACGTAGAGCTTGTAGGTGGTGTTGTTGCTGCCCGACCCCTGCCCCCATACGCCGTCGATCCGGATGCGCGGATGGCTACCGAGAGGGATTCGCCCCTCCCACAAGGCAGTCTCGGTCGTGATGGCGCTGGCGTTGACGGTGCTGTAGCCGACGATCGAGCTCGCGGCGATGCTGAACAGCGGGTACATCGGCACCGCCAAGTAGGGGTACGCCATGCCGCCGGTCTGCACGTCATCGGCGAAGATGATGCGCCCCAAGTAGTCCCGGATGGCTGTGAAGTAACGGCCGCTGGGGACATCGAGCTGAGTGGCCAGGATGGCCGAGCCGCCCGGCCGCCACAACTGGAACACCTGCGACGGGCCGCCCCCGGGGTCAGGTCCGATGTAGGCCACAACGTTGCCGGAGGCGTCCTCCATCTCGAAGAACGCGCCACCTTTGATCAGCAAGCCGCCGCGGCTGATGGTCGCCGAGGACAGGCCGACCGCGCGCCGCAGTTCGTCGATCTGCCGCTGCAGGTCGGCGAGCTGGCTGATGATGTCGGCCGGCTGGTTCACCTGCCCCATGAGTCCCCCTCAGTAGACGTCGCCGAGCAGTGGCGCCATCGTCAGCTGCACCGTCTCCTCGCCGCCCTGGTCGGACACCGTGACGTCCAGCCCGATGATCCGCGACGAGGTGTCGAGGCCGGCGGTGAAGAACTCGTCCTTGATGACCAGGCGGCAGTCGTCGCCGACCGAGAAGTCATCGACGGTCGGCGAAAGCGATCCGTCCACCTGGAACGTCGGCAGCACCACCGGCAGTCGGTTCACGAACTGGTCCGACGCCGCGTGGTCGATCAGCGTCTGCGCCTCGCTGACCCCGCTGTACTGCTGGGCCCCTTCGAGTAGCGGCCAGCCGTTGTTGTAGCGCGTCAGGTCCTCGGCGACGCCGATCGGCGTGCCCTCGGCGGTGCCGTCCGAGGTCGCGAACGCGCGGGTTTCCATTCGCGTGCCGTCGCTCGGCCAGACGTACGACCGCATGTTGCCGCCGAGTTCCCACACCCACGGCGAGCCCTGCTGGCCGAGGTGCGGCGCGCCCAGGCGCAGCAGCCGCGTCGGCCTGCCCTGGGAATCGGTCGGCCCGACGTCGAACAGCATGTCGGGTCCATTGAGGACGTTGCACAGGTCCTGTAGCGCCGAGCCGACATCCTTGAGCTGATAGCCGTAGTAGGACCGGTCGCGGTTGATGTCCGAGGAGTTGTTGTCCACCGTGATGCCGATGTCCCCGCCGGTGTGCGACGCGGCCTCGGCGATCAGGTTGCGGACAATCAAGTTCTGCTCTGTCGCTGTGTACGCCGTGGACAGTGAGGCGACGTATTCAGTGTCGGCGTAGGCCGTTCCGGACAGCACCGGCAGGATGTACCGGTGGTTGTAGTAGCTCCACCAGTCCGCCGCGCCGATCGACAGAACCTTGCTCTCACTGTCGTACTTGCGGGTCCAGATGATGCCGCCCCACACCGGATTGTCGCCGCGTAGCACGTAGATCGCGCGGCTCGTCGGCGTGGTCAGCGTGTACGGGTTGAGTGCGGCGATCTTCGGCGTGAGGATCGTCTGGCCCTTCAATGTGCCGCAGTCGCAGAGCTTCTGCGACCACTTCACCGACGCCAGCGGCAGTTCGCCCAGGATCGTGTTGGTGCGCAGATCGGCGATCAGGTAGGTGTACTGGGCCACCTCACACCTCGGTGATGAGGGTATTCGGCCCGAGGCGCTTGGCGATGAAGTAGGTGCTGCCGTTGGACGACGCGGTGATGCTCGCGGTGCCGGTACCGCTAATGCGCTGGATACTACCGACGTAGGTCTTCGTGATCGCGGCCGTGGTGCGCAAGATGAACTTGCGGTTGACGATCAGCGGAATGCCGGCGTTCACATCCGGCTCGGCCGCCTGCATGATCACCGTGCCGCTGAGATTCGTCTCCCTGATGATCCAGTTGAACGTGTCTCCGGACACCGTGCAGTTGTAGTTGGCCTGCATTTCCAGCTCGTACTCAGAGTTGGGTTCGAACGTGATCGAGCCGGTGTTGACGTTGATCAGGGCCTCGGTGCCGCCCGAGGTGGGGCCGGCGATCGTGCCGCCGGTGACGTATCGCTTGCCGCCGAACGCGGTACTGTCCGCTCGCTGCCACGCGCCGCTGACGTAGACGTAGGCGATGCCGGTCGTCAGCATCGCGAGCTGCCCGGCATACGGCGTGGTGACGGCGGACTGGATGTCCGCCAAGGACGTGCCGAACGCGTCCTGAACCAGCCAGCCGCCGGCCGCAATCGAGTAAATCTCGACCCACGTCCGGTCGCTCCGCCAGATGGTCATGCCGTCGTAGGGCGTCAGCGTCGCCCGGTCCGTCGCGTTCTTGACCGGCAGCACGCCACCGAGCGCGACGGCCCACGGCGGCCGCAGGTCGTCGATCATCGATGCGGTGATGGTCCCCGCGAGCGCCGTCACGCGCACGCGCGCAAGCGTGATGTAGTCGCTGGATCCGCTCGGCGTCGGATCGACCGGCGTGCCCGACGGCGTGCCGACGACCTGATAGACCTTCCACAGGTTGTCGCCGTCGCCGTAGCCGGTGTCATCCTGCTGAGCGATGATCAGGTCGTTGCGCTGCAAGCTCGGGTCGGCCGGGTGCGCAGTCAGAAGGTCGATGTTCGTATTCACGTCGAGGCACTGGATGTAGCTGCCAGCGCCACGACCGGTCTGCATGAACATCTGGAACGCGTTGACCTTGACGGTCTTGTCCGGCGTGCTCTGGGCGGCGACGAGGCCAGGTGATCCGGCGGCGGTCGAAGCGCCGGGCCGCAATCCGGTGCGCGCCTTGACGTTCGTGCTGCCCGGAGTGATCAGGGCGCCGATGTGCAGCCGGGCATCCTCGGTGGTGATGATGCCGCCCGGCGAGGCGGACACGGCCCAGCTGTTGCGTGCGGACACGAGAACCTCCGGATCAGGCGGCGGCGTCGCGCCAAGAGACGGTGAGCGTTGCGTTCGGGTCGTAGGTGCCGAGCTGCGCGAAGTCGATCCGTGTCGGCGTGTTCGGCAGCAAGGGGAACCACGAGCGCGTGAACAGCTGGTTGTTGGCCTGCACGCCCTGCAACATGACCTGGCGCAGGTCCGTGTCGATCGTCAGCGTCTGGCCTGCTGCCACGACGAAGCTGGGATTGAACTGAAGCCGGTCGCCCGTGTCGTGGTTGGTGATCGTCGGCCCAGTGACCGGACCGGTGATCGTGAACTGCGGCCAGGACGCGACCCAACCGGCATTTGTGATATTCGAGAGGAAGCCGCCCGTCGGGCCGGCGCCGAAGTCCAACGGGAACACGAGCGGGAACACGAGACCGGACGTGGCCGCCGTCGCCAGTCCGGTCGACATCGTGTGCAGCGACGGCGAGTAGAGCTTCGGGTCCGTCGCCTCCCACTGGAGCGCGAGTGTGGTGTACCCGACGGCGTACAGCTTGTCGACGGGCATCGCCCGCTTCTTCAACCTGGCGTTGCACAACCACTTCTGACCGTTGAGCTGGATGACGAGCGGTTCCTCGACGGGGGATTCGGTCGGCGCGCTCAACGCCTGAATCGCCGCCACGCCGCCGGGGAAGCCACTCAGCGGGACGCCCTTGGTCTGAAACGTCGCCGTGACGACCCGCTTCGCCATCAGTGAGGCGTTGGGAAACATCCCGTGGCGGCTCGGCCGCGGCTGGTCGTCTCCCCGGAAATCCGGGAGGTCCAACCAGCCCGTCAGCGTGTCGAGCCGCCACATCGAGGTGCCGCCGAGGATCGTCGAGCGCCACTCGACCTGTCCGTCGCCCGTCAGCAGGTCGCCCGCGGCCACGTCAGCCTCCCGCCTTCGCCAGCCACGCCATCTCCCGCGCGATGTCCTGCGCGTCCTGGCCGGCGTAGGCGTGGAAGTTCTCGATGTTCAGCCCGGCGCCGGCGTTGGTGGCGAACGGTCGAGCGTTGCCGGCCAGCGGGCCGCCGTTCGGCCCGAAGTCGACGCCGATCTGACCGCCGACGTTGCTGATCTGGTTGGTCAGGCCGGTCAGGTAGTCGGTCAGTGGGCGCTGACCGTTCTGCAGTCCGGCCAGCAGACCGCCCATGATCGCGTTGCCGTGCGGAGTGAGCAGCGTCGCGTCGTAGGACAGCGGCCCCTTGTGCGACGAGATCCAGTCGCCGATGCCGCCGATGAAGCTGGTGACACCGTTCCACGCTGCCTTGAGTCCGGCAAGCAGGCCGTCGAGGATTGCCTTGCCGGCGTTGACGAGCAGGTTGCCGAACCCGGCCGCGGCGTTCCCGATCAGGGAACCGAGGCCCTTGATGAGATCGACCACCGCGTTGATGCCGCTCGACACGACGTTCTTGACCTGGTCCCAGACCGCGCCGAGCACCTCCTTGATGCCCTGCCAGACCTGTGACCAGTTGCCCGAGATCAGGCCCATGACGATGTCGATGACGCCCTGCACGGCGTGCATCACGTTGGTGACCGTGTCCTGAATGAACCCGAACACCACCTGGACGACCGGCAGCAGCGCGTTGATGATCGGGATCAGCAGGCCAGCGATGATGTTGATGACCGGCACCAGAACTGGCACCAGCGCCGCGATCGCCTGCGCCACAACGAGCAGCACAGGCGTCAGGGCGTTGATGATGGTGATCAGCGGCGGCAGCAGCGCCATCGCCAGCTGCACGATCGGCGGCAGGATCGGCAGCAGCGCGCCGAGGATCTGCAGGAACGCCGGCGCAAGCGCCTGCAGCACCTGCAGCAGCGCCCCACCCAGCGCGGCGACCAGCTGCCCGACCACCGGCAACAGCGGCATGGTCGCGTGCAGCACCTGCATGAGGGCTTGCGCGAGGAACGTCTGGAAAACGCCGACGATCTGCGTGACGATCGGCAGCAGCTGCAGCAGGATCGGCGACAGGCCACTCGCGAGCTGGGCGATGATCGCCGCGAACGCGGGGATCAGCGGCGTGATCGGGCTCAACAGGTTGGCCAGGGCCGGAATCAGCGGCTGCACCGCCTGAACGACGCCGACCAGGATCGGCGCGAGACCGATGAGCACCTGGCCGAGCTGCTGCCCCAGCTGCGCGATCACGGGACCGGCCGCGGCGAACAACTGTCCGAGCGCCACACCCAACGGCGCCAGCGCCTGCACCACGTTCAGAATCACCGGGCCCAGCTGCTGCACGACCGGAATCAGCGTGCCGACGAGGCTGGTGACGAGCTGCTGGATGATCGGCATGAGGGCGGCGACGATCGGACCGCCCACGTTGGCCAACGCGCCGATCAGGGAGCCCAGCGGCCCCAGGATGGCGCTCACGCCCTGTAGCAGGGCGCCGATCGCCTGCTGCGCCCCGCCGGCGCCGCTGGCGACGCCTTGCAGGAACTGGGCCAGACCACCGCCGAGGGAAGCGATGCCGCTCGACAGCGTGCTGATCACGGGCCCGGCGACCTGCACCACGGCCTGGATCCCGGGCATGAGCCCTGTCACGAAGCCGGCGACACCATGAGCGAGATCAGTGATCATCGGGCCGAGCTGCTGGAAGATGCTCGCCAGTGCGGGCCGGATGCTGTCGAACGTCTGGGTGGCCAGCTTGGCCACGTTCAGTAGCACCGGGACCAGCGGTGCAGCCATCTGGGTCAGGCTCGTTTGCACGTGATCGGCGAGCGCAGAGAACGACGCCTGCACGTTGGCGTTCGACTTGATAGCCATGATGGCGACCGCGGAGACCACGGCCCCGACGCCGGCTATCGCGCCGCCCGCCCCTACGGCGGCGCCGCTGGCTACACCGCCGAACAGGCCCATGTACTTGGTCAGCTGGAGGATGCCCTCGCCGCTGCTCTTGGCCTGGCCGCCGATGTAGTCGGACAGGCTCCCGAAGACGCCCTTGATCTCGACGGCCGTGGCGGCCATCTTCGTCTTGGCCATGTCGAGGCCGCGGTCGAACTTCGAGCCGTCGAGGCCGAGATAGGCGACAAGGTCGCCGACGGTGAGCGCCACGGTTCACCGCCCCTCACAGACCGGCCATCGCCTGCCGCGCCTGCTCGTCTGTCGCCATCGGACCGTCGTCCTCGATGGCTTGCATGAACCGGGATTGCGGGCTGAGGCCGATCAGCAGGAAGCGGAACTCGCGCTGGCGGAGTTCGGGGATGCCGTCGGCCGTGATGCCGTACTCGCGCCGAAAGTCGGCGACGATCAGCGGCCAGTGCGCGCGGATGCGCGGGTCCGCGAGGATGCCCTGCGGGCCGCGCGGTTCAGCGGCACCGGGGCTTTTCCCTCGGCGTCACGGGCCCGCGCCTTCTCGACGATCTCGGCCGCCTCGGCGAAGGACGTCTCTTGCCCCTGGCCATTGGCCATGCCCCACGCGAGGATGACCTGAAGCTGCGCGGTGGTCGCGCCGTTCTCGACCCACGCCGCCAGCGGGTCGGTGCCGAACAGCGTCGTGAGCAGGTGCTTGACGTCGTCCTCGTCGGACGAGGACGCCAGCTCCGCGACCTGGTCGTTGAACTTCAGCGGGAGGTCGCGGGGGATCGGCACGACCACGCCGATGATGGTCTTGGTCTCGACGGCCTTCTCGGGTCGAGACGCCCAGTAGGAGAGGAAGTCGTCCTCGTCGGCGACGAGCTCGACGAACTCGCGGCCGTTCTCGACGACCCGTACGGCCTTCTTGCCGGCGGCGGTCACGGGGCGCTCGTCAGGGTCGTCGCGCCGGACCTGGTCACCTTGACGCCCCAGCTGGACATGTCGTTGTTCTTGCCACCGGTCTTTTGCTCCTCGAACACCGCGCCCCAGTTCTTCCACTGGGTGTCCTGCGGGTGTCGGAAGCGGAGCTTGCCGACGCTGGCCTCGCCGGTCGCCTCGGCGAGGGTGACGCAGCGGGCCTGCCCGGCGTCCTGGGTGCCGGTCACGTCGTCCTTGATCAGGAAGCCGTTGATGTCCATGGCCTTGCCGCGCTGCATCGCGCGGGCCTCGTAGTTGCCGGCGCTGTCGAACGTGGTCACGTCGGCGATGGACGCGTTGGACGAGGGGTCGATCGTGACCTCGGTCAGCGAGCTGATCGGCAGCCACGTCAGGTTGTCGGCGGCGAGCACCTGCACGATGATCGAGCGCGCCGGGATCTTGACGGCAGTCATGATCGGTCCTTTCGGGACAGTGGGTGCCAGATCACTGGCGCTGAGCGGACTGGTTCCGGATCTCCATCCGGAAGTTCACCGACCACTCGAAACGGTTTCGGAGATCCGGCCCGATGTAGACCGGGCCGCCACTGGTGCCGATGCACAGCATCAGGTACGTGCCGCCCGGCAGTACCCGCATGCTCAGGCCATGCAGGGCGTCGTATATCCGCTGCGCCAGGGCCTCGGGCGCGGACGCGTCGGCGTCGGTACCGCGCGTGCGGATCTGGATCGTCGGCTGGTCATAGCCCAACAGGGCGTCCGACTCAGGGCCGCCATACCGCGCAACGGTGATCGCGGCGTCCGGCTGGTCTGCGGCCTGCGTCAGGAAGATGTTGCCCGTGCCGCCGGTGTCGTCGTAGGTCCCGAGACCCAGCTGGACCAGCAGGCGCGCGATCTGCTCGGTGAGCGTCATTCCAGCGCCCTCCGCAGCTGCTCGGCGATGAGGGCGAGCATGACGTCGTTCTCTTCCTGCGCCGAGAGTTCGAGCCACTTCGCGCGCCGCCCGGGGGCGTGTCGGTTCTCCAGCCGCTCGTGCTGGTACACCGCATAGACGGTGTCGTAGCTGACCGCGCCCCTCAGGTCGGCCTCGTCGACCTGGGCCACGCCGGACCGCAGCAGCGTGCCCTCTTCCAGCGGCACCGTGCGGTTCGACGCTTCGAGCAGGTGCTCGGTAGCCAGCTTCAGCCCGCGCACGCCGCCCTCGCGTGCCCGGATCTGTGCGTACGGGCCGTCCCACTGCATCTCGACACGGACGTCGTCGCTCACGTCGTCATCACCTCAAGGTGTGACGGCACCGGAAGACTTCCGCCGTCCTGCTGGTTGGCCACCAGCACGATGGCGGTGCGCCCGTCGGCGAAGGTGATCCGCGAGCCGACCGGGCACGCCAGGCTCAGCCGAAACAACACCGTGGCATTCGCGGTCACCTGCTCGGCGTTCTGCCCGCGCGTCAGCCGCTGTCCGTTCGACACGAAACACGGCACATCGTCGACCTTCGGGCCGTACGTCGGCCCCTTGCCGCTATGCCCGGTGAACGGCTCGACAGACACCGTGTCTTGCAACAACCATGCGGGGATCTCGGCCACAGCGACCCCCTTTCACCACCAGGTGGTGATCGTGCCGGGCGTGAGTCCGGCGGCCTTGAGCGGACCGCCGAGGTACGGGCACACCCGCGGCAGCGGATCCCACGCGTTCGAACCACTGCCACGGCTCAGCGACACCGAGCCGATCGACACGGACTGGTACTGCATGGCCTGGCCGGACTCGGTTCCCGGGTTCTGCAGCCACCACACGACTTGCATGCAGGTCGCGTTGCTGAGTGCCTCGATGACGTCCGTATCGGTCGGCATCCCGCTGTCGTCGGTGTCGTACACCGCCGACAGGATCACGGTGTCGACTTCCTCGGACGCCCGCGTGAGCAGCCGGGTCGCCTCAGGCTCGGCCGGCACGGTCACGTCGGCCGGCGCGTAGGCGGTGAGCGCGTTCCGGTCGGCGTAGACCCGGGCCATGGTCACACCGCCGGCAGTTCGAGCACCGCTCGCGTGACGCTCGCCGTTGCCGAGTAGTCCAGGTAGACGTTGCCGTCGCTCTGGTTGTAGTTGGCCGGGAACGGGCCGATGAACTTGTCCGCGCCGGCGGTGATGGTGATGGCCACGCCGGTCGGGCTGTGCCCGTTGATGGCGCCGCCAATGTTGAGGGTCACGGTCAGCGAGGAGCCGCCGCCGTTCTTGACGTGCACGAGCCGGCGGCCGTTGTTGGCGACCTGGTCGTTGTTGGCGGACACCGCGGTGTAGTTCGCGGCGAGGCCGTCGGTGACGAACGGCTGCACCGCGGGGACGTCACGCGCCATCGGTCTTCTCCTTGCCGGGCTTGGCCGGCTTGGCCGGCTGGTTCGTGGCGTCGCCGCCGGTGTCGTCCTGCTCCTGCTCGGCGAGCGGCTCGACGACCTGGCCCTCGCGGCGCCAGCCGTCGCCGCCCGTGTAGTCGAGCGCGAGCAGGCCGAGCTGGGTGTCGGTGTAGTCGCCGTCGAAGGGGATGACGCGCTCGACCACGACGCCGTCGACGACCTTTTCGTAGGTGGTCACGGTGGTCCTTTCGGTGAGGTGCCGGGCCGGCCGAGGGGGTGACCGGCCCAGCGGTCTCACTGGCCGTAGCGCTCCTGCATGTCCTTGACGGTCATGGCCTGCGCGTCGTCGACCGACACCGGATGATCGGTGTTCTCGGTGAGTGTGACGACGTAGCCCACCCACTCGTCCTTGCTGGCGTTCTTCGCCGGCGCCTTCGGGGCGACCACCTGGGGCACTCCGTCGTCGGCCGGCTCGACGTAGGGCTCGCCGTCCTCGGTGACCCGGCGGAGCTCGCCGCGGGTGATCTGCGCCTGTACGGCCTCGTGCGGCGGCCAGTCGAACTGGATGATTTGGCCGCCGGCGGCGCGG
>Ga0207667_10000858_pt1 | contig 39157 bp, 29 predicted proteins | sample KBSCornC52_FD_184301 | JGI IMG/M metagenome (GOLD analysis project Ga0207667, IMG submission 184301) | Corn rhizosphere microbial communities from Kellogg Biological Station, Michigan, USA - KBS Corn C5-2 (SPAdes) (version 2) | ecosystem: Host-associated > Plants > Roots > Rhizosphere > Soil ...
CGTAGCCTCCTTGTTGTGAATTGCAGCGCGCAGCTCAGCTCAATGTCGGCCAGGGGCGCCTGTGCGACATATGGACTTTGCTCCCATACCGAACGACGCCTCAGAGTGCGATTCTGAGTTCGCCGCCGGTGACTCCCAGGCCAACGGGCACGTGGGACATTTTTAAACTGGCCCGGCGTACAGGTCAGATCATGGGCTCTTGGCCATTTGCGTATCTGGCCAGAACACCAGCCTCAGCAGATCGTGCCGCGAGTCAGCCCCCAACTTTTGAAGCACGTTGCCGATGTGAAACTTGACCGTCCTCGCGCCGATGCCGAGCGCGTTCGCGATGTCCTCGATATCGCGGCCTTCCATCAAGTGGCAGAACACCGCGCGTTCGCGCGTCGTCAACTTTCCGCGCGCCACCAACTCGTCGAGTCGCGAAAGCATCACCGACCCCAGCGACGCTCGCGATAGATGCCGTACCGATACCCTCGCGCCGTCCTCACCCAAGGCCGTTGCCGTCGTCAGTACGTAGCTGTGTTCCGAGTGAGCGCTCACGACCGCGCTGCTGCGCTGAGTCGAGTCGGTTTGTTTCAGTGGGCACTTGTCACAGGGCGCCGTCCTGCCATGGAGCTTTTCGAAACACGTGCCGTGGCCGGGTTCCACCGCAACCCCGAGTTTCCAGACGTTGCGCAAACCATAGCTGCCGCTGGCGATGCCTTGAACCTCGTAGTCGTGATCGGCATCCGCCGCTTTGCACGCGGTCGCGACCAACCGCTCGAGCACGAGCAACACGCCGCGGTCGTCCTCTCCCACGGGACGCGCGCTGAAGCGTGCGCGGGCGATCCCCTCGGCGGTGAGCACTTCCGTCTCGAAATCTCGCACCGCGCCCACCAGTGCTCGGTGCAAGAGCCAGCGAGTGGTGCTGGCCGCCGACGCCACGACGAAGCGATCCACCCAAACGCTGCCGATGCTGTCACGGGGCCAGCCGAGTCCTTGTTCGAGCACAGGGGACATCAGCAACACCTCGCCCTGCGCGTTCAGTAGAAGCGCGGGAAGGCTTGCCTGCTCGGCCACCAGGAACGCGACCGCTGACCAATCGATGCTGTGGGATCCCATGTGCGCGTAATACCAATACGCCACACCCAGGGTGATCTGCAGGGGGTAGTGGGGAAAAGAGGCTGTCCAATCAGCCAGGATCGGGAGCCCGGATTGGCAATTACCGCAAAAGCTGTGGACAAATATAGGGAATCACGGGTTGGTTCCAGCTCGAACGAAACTGGGGAGTGTCGTTTTTTGTGCGCTCCCATAGCGGTTCGAGCAATGCCAGTGGCCACGGGATGGCAGCGCCTTTCGTCCCACTGGCATATCGCTTCCTAAGGACCCGCGAATGGCTAAGTCGGTCGATGATCGCGGTCGAGGCGCCCGGCTGGCGAGGCGCGACGAAGGACTTAGCCATTCGCGGGCCCTAAGTGTGGTTCAGCGTTTGCGTGCCAGAAGTAGGCCGTCACCAATCGGCACGAGGCTCGCGCTGACCCGCGGATCGTCGGCCACCCGCGCGTTGAGCTCGCGAATGGCCTGCGTGTCGGGGTCGCGTTTACTCGCGTCCGCGACTGCGCCATTCCACAGCGTGTTGTCGACACCCAATAGGCCACCAGGGCGGAGTAGCGAAAGGCAGCGCTCGTAGTAGCCGCCGTAATTGGCCTTGTCCGCGTCGATGAAGGCGAAGTCGAACGAGCCTTCTTGCCCCTGCGCAAGCAGCGCATCGAGCGTCGCGAGCGCCGGACCGATGCGGAGCTCGAGTTTATGCTCCAGGCCGGCTTCGCGGAAATAGCGGCGGGCCATGTTCGTGTATTCCTCGCTCACGTCGCAGGCCAACACGCGGCCTTCGGGCGGCAGCGCGAGCGCCACGCGCAGCGCCGAATAGCCGGTGAAGGTCCCGACCTCGAGCGTGCGCTTGGCGCCGATCAGTTCGACCAATAACGCCATGAACTGGCCCTGCTCGGGTGAAATCTGCATGCCGCCGTTGGGCAGACGCGAGGTCTCGTCGCGCAGCTTGCCGAGCACGGCCGGCTCGCGCACGGTCACGTCAATCAGGTACTGCCAGATGGCGTCGGTGACGGCGATTGTCTTTGCTGACATGAAAAAAAGTCTAGCCCCAAACCCCTCGGCTCGGATCGCGAATGTCCACAGCCAAGCTCGCGCACGGAGCTCCGGCACGAAAACTCAGCCGGACCGCCGTCCCCAACCGATCACGATCGCGGACTCGCCCGGAACGGGTAGAGACGCCCGCGGTGGATGAAGCGACTCTTTCACTTCCAGCTCCGGCGGGGCATCGCCCGGCGAGACCAAGACGACGCAATTTCGGCCGCCGCGCTTGGCTGCATAGAGCGCGAGATCAGCGCGGTGCACGAGCTCTTGCGGGCTCTCCTCCAACTGCCGCGGGTCGTGCACCGTGGCGCCGATGCTGACGGTCATGCGACTCGGTCCGGGTGACGGCGGGTGCATGGCCTCGACCGCTTCGCGCAGGCGTTCCGCGACCAGCCGCGCCGCTTCGAGACCCGCGTCGGCAATGATGGCCACGAATTCTTCGCCGCCGTAGCGGCCCACGACATCGCCCGAGTGCAGGCAGCTCTTGATCAATGCGGCCACCGAAATCAACACGCGATCGCCGCTTTCGTGCCCGAAGCGATCGTTGACTTGCTTGAAGTGATCCAGATCCATGAACAGGACGCCGAAGCGCTCGCGCGCGTCGCAACGCTGTTGCACGGTCGCTTCGAGCGAGCGCCGGTTGAGCACGTTGGTCAGCGGATCGATCTGCGTTTCGCGCCGCAAGCTGTCGCGCTCGCTGCGCAGCCGTTCGAGGGTGTCGTAAAAGCGCTTGTTCCTGAGCTGCACCCGAATCCGCGCGCGCAGCTCGTTCGGCCGAATCGGCGCGGAGACGAAGTCATCGGCGCCCGCGAGGAGGCCGCTCGCGACGCTGTCCTCGTCGTTGTCGTCCCCAAGCAACAGCACTGGGTAGTGCTTACGCGGATAGCTCATGCGCAGCGCGGCGCACAGATCGAGCCCAGAGCCACCGGGCCACGCGACCGCCAGCAGGATCAAATCCGGCTCGTACTCGGCCGTCAGGCGCAGGGCCTCGCGCGCATCCGGCAAATAGACGGCCTCATAGCGCTCGGCCGCGAGCATCTCGTGGATCAACGCGCAGCGTTCGGCGTTTTCGTCGACGACCAGGATGCGACCTGCTCGCTCCAAGATCGCTGGATCGGAGACCGGCGGCAGGGAAAACCGCAGCAGATCGATGTTCGTGTTGAGAGGCATGCCGCTTCCGCGCTCGACGAATGTCCGCAACCTACTCAACGGACCATCTCGCGGTCGCCTAAGTGCGCCTGCGACATGCCGCACCCGGGGGCGACCGCCCCCTTGGCTGGGCGGCGGAGATAAACCCGCGTTTATCCGAAGAAAACGCTGCGAGAAGCCCGCGGCGCAGGCGGGGATCGGCTCAAGCCCTCAAGGCTTGGGGGCGACGTAATCGGGCGGCGCGCTCGCACCCTCGCCCCAAAAGAACTTTTCGAGCTCGGTCATCCAGACGCGCTGCCCACTCTCGCTGGTCACGTCCAGGCGATACTCGTTGATCAGCATCTTGGAGTGCTCGAGCCACTGCCGCCAAGCGGTCTTGGACACGGTATCGAACACCTTTTGCCCGAGCTCGCCTTTGAACGGCGGCTTTTCTAGACCTTCCAACTCTTGGTGAAGCTTGATGCACTGCACGGTTCGAGCCATATCGCCGCTAACCTTGCCGCGCTCGCGCCGCCCGTCAACCCTCCCGGCATTTGTCGGCGTTGAACCGGCGATCGGCGGGGGAGAGGGAGAGTTCACCGCCAAGACGCCAAGAGCGCGGAGATCGCGGAGCCTGAATTTGGGGTTTGGAACTCGGTGGGCGTCGATTTTGACTTCCCATCGCACCGCAGGATGGGGCCGCTGAGCGCCCGACGCTTTGACGCTGGAGCCCTGTGCCCTATTGGTTGTCACCCATGTGCCCGGTCTAATTCGTCACCCATGTACCCGGTCTGCACCCTCGGAGCCGAATCGGACGCTTTCATGCCGGTCACGCCGATCCACGCGCAACCCCAAATTCCCCACACTTTCCGCGATTTTTCAGATCCGCCAATCCCGTCCTACGCGCTCCGCGTCCTCCGCGCTCTTGGCGTCTTGGCGGTAAAATCCGGGAGCCGTATTGAGCCGCCAAAAACCCGTTGAGCTCAGCTTCCGGGTGGGTAGGGTTGTTCGACTCGGACGAGGTAGGGCACGTTGCCGCGGAAGAAATGGCCGCTGATTTCCGCGCTATGCCGGGCGCGGGCGGCGAGCACGACGCCGACCACGCCGGCGACTGACGACGCGCGCTGGCCGCCCGCTTCGGTCAACACGTCGCCATCTTGCAGGCCGACACCCAGCGCTGACACACCGCGCAATTGCAAGCCTGCAGGGTGCTCTGCGCTGGCCCGCACGGGCACAGCGTTCGGCAGCGCGCGGCGCGACGCCAGGGCGAGCACCTGCGCGGAGGAAATGTAGAGGGCGTGGGCCGCGCCCGGCTTCGAACCGCGCTTGGCGGCGCGGGCAATTTGGGTTGGGCCGCGCGCTACCCGCGAGGCGGGCGCATAGCTCGCAAGCTCGGTCTCGGTGAGGACTGCGGGCTCGCAATCCGGCACGGGCAAGCCGGTGCTCAGCGGCGCCAGCGCGCTGACGAGCCCCAGCGCGACCCGGTCGCCGAGCAGGTCTGCGCCACGCGCGGCCAAGGCGGGCAGCGCAAACAACGGCAAGACGAGCCCGAGCGCGCCGAAAAAGCGCCGCGCGACGCGGGCAGCCGTGAGCCATGCGACGGACACGCTGGCTAGCGTATCACAGCGCTGCGAACCGGCACACTACGCGCGCAGCCGCCAATTGCCGGCAAATACCTTGCCGATTTCGTCGCACGTCGGATCGGTCACGATCAGCTCCGGCTTGGCGTCGCGACAGTAGATGATCGTGTTCTGCCGAAAAGTGCGACCGAAATTCAGCGCCTCGTCGCGCTCGATTCCGTGCACTAGCCAGGCCGGCTCACGCCACACTCCCTCCGGCTCCTCGTCGTAGCCGACGCAGTGCTCCACGCGGTAGCAACCGAGGATCAGCAAATCGCGCATCACCTGGTGGCGACCGTCGTTCACGCGCCGGGGCAGCAGCATCGAGCGCGGGTTGTACGCCGTGAGCAGCGCAAATTTCGACCGGAGCAACGGCGGCAGCGCCTGGACATCTTTGACGATTTCTCCGTCCATCGAAGCGCGCAGCACGCCCCCGTCCGTGGGCAGCTCGTAGACCGTCGCAAAATAGGAGCGGAGCAGGTTCTGGTCCAAAGCGGCAGCGTCTTAGCACGGTCCGGCGCCCATCCCCAACGGCATTGGACACAGGTTACGGCTCCCGGAGCTCACCACCGAGCCACAGAGATCACAGAGATCACAGAGATCACAGAGCGCGGAAGACGGCCGTGGCGGAGCGGAAAAATCGCGGCGAGCGTGGAAATTTTGGGTTTTGCGAGGCGCGGCGCGGCCCGCGTGAAAGTGGCGGGGGCGGCCGCACTGAGCGCGGTGTGCCGGCAAATGTGGCGCGTGCTGCAACTAAGTTCGGCTCTGCGATCACCACCGAGCCACGGAGAACGCAGAGCGCAGAGCGCGGCAACGGCGGACCGGGAAAATCGCGGCGAGCGTGGAAATTTTGGGTTTCGCGGGGTGCAGCGCGGCCTTCGTGAAAGCGTCGGGGTTCGGGGTCGAATTGGGCTTGCTCCGTCAAAATCGCCGCGCACTGTGACCCCAACCCCAAATTCAGGCTCTGTGATCTCTGTGATCTCTGTGGCTCGGTGGTGAACTCTCCCTCTCCTCTCCCCCCGTAACTCGACGCCGAAGGCTTTGACGGGCTGGGCTGTGGCGCGTGACCATCAAAAGATTAGCGTTTGAAGCGATAGCCGACGCCGCGCACGGTGAGTAAGTGCTCGGGTTCGGCTGGGTCGTCTTCCAATTTGGTGCGAAGTTGGAGCAGGAAATTGTCGATGGTGCGGAGCGTGCCGTGGTGGCCAGGGCCCCAGACGCGGGTGAGGATGTCCTCGCGCGTGAGCACGCGGTTGGACGCCTCGACCAAGCACCAGAGCACGTCGAACTCGGTGGCGGTGAGCGGGACGAGCTCGCCTTTGCGCAGCACTTGACGGGTCGCGGAGTTGATTTCGAGCTCGCCCGCGTGCACCGTTTGCTCGCTCGCTTGGCGCGCGATGCCGTCGCGGCGGAGGACCGCCTTTACGCGCGCGAGGAGCTCGGCCAGGCTGAAGGGCTTGGTGATGTAATCCTCGGCGCCGAGCTCGAGGCCCATCACTTTGTCCATCTCCGCGCCGCGCGCGCTGAGCATGACCACGGGCACGTGGTTGCCCTGGCTGCGGATGGCTTTGACGACCTCGAAGCCGTTCATTTTGGGCAGCATCACGTCCAAGATCACGAGATCGACGTTGGCGGAGACCGCGCGCGCCAAGCCGTCCTCGCCGTCGACCGCGATCGTCACTTCATAGCCCTCGGCCTCGAGGTTCATTTCCAGCCCGAGCGTGATGCTGGGATCGTCCTCGACGACCAGGATGTGCCGTTTGCCGTTCGCCGCCATACGGGTGAGAGCCAAACTTACCGCCGAACCACCGGCAAGACGAGCGAGAATTCGCTGCCTTTTCCGGGCGAGCTCGTGAGCTCGACGCGGCCGTGATGCGCCTTCATCACGTGTTTGACGATCGCCAGGCCGAGACCCGAGCCCTCGCGTTGACGCGACAGCCGATCGTCCAGCCGATAGAATTTTTGAAAGATGCGCTTGTGCTCGGCGACCGGGATGCCCGCGCCGTTGTCGCGCACCGTGAGCCGCACCTCGCGCTCGTCGAAGGTCACGAAGACCGCGATCTTGACGGGATCGCCGCCGTACTTGTCGGCATTGGTGAGCAGGTTGAAGAGCGCGTCGGAGACGGCGCCGCGATCCGCACTCACGACCAGTGTCTCCGGGGGGAGCTCGACCGACAGCTCGATGCTGCGCCGCTGACGCACGGTCTCGAACGCCTCGAGCGCGGTCAAGATCACGGATTTCAGGTCCGTCTCGCGGAAGGTAAATTCGCGGCGACCGCTTTCCATACGGCCCCAATCGAGCAGTCGATCGATCAGCTCCTGCAAGCGGGTGCTCTCGCGCGCGAGCCCCTCGATGCACTTCTGTTCGGCCACCGCGTCACCCCGCCGGAGCTCCAGTGTCTCGGTAAAGAGGCGAATGGAGGTGAGCGGGGTGCGGAGCTCGTGCGACACCTTGGAAACGAAGTCGCTCTGCAGTAGCGATAGATTTGCCTCACGGCGCACGAATACCCACACCAGCACCACGCCGGTAACGGCCGCGCCGCTGAGCGCCATCACCAAAATACCCATCAGCAGGTTGAGCCGCGCTTCGCCCAAGAAAATCAGCACTACGCCCGACGTCAGCAAGAGCGACGAGGGCACCACCACGAGCGACACCAGAAGAATCACTATGCGGCGGTAGCCGAGCGGGGTGGTATCTCTGGATGCCATGTGCCGAGTTTCGAATCAGGGTCCACTATAGCCCAACGCACATGCTGGGCGGCGGGGGCCCGTCGCCGTGGCAGCCCTCGAGTCGCCCCCGAGTCAGCCGGCCATTTTAAGTGGGCCAAATTCGCTGTACATCTCTTGGTCCAGCGCGACTAATTCAGACCGAAGTACGATGAACCACCAGGCCACCAGCGCGGGATTCGGCAGCGGTCCCCCCATCCCCGCCATTGGCGAGGTGATCGCGCGCAAGTACCGCATCGATTCGGTCGTGGGCACCGGGGGCATGGGCGTGGTGCTGTCCGCGACGCACCTCGAGCTTGGCCAAAAAGTGGCGATCAAGGTGCTCACGATCCCGGACGACGACACGCGCAAAGACGAGGCGCGCGAGCGCTTCTTGCGCGAGGGGCGGGCGACCGCGGCTCTGGTCTCGGATCACGTGGTGCGCGTGTATGATGTGGGCACGCTCGACAACGGCGCTCCGTTCATGGTGATGGAGCTGCTCCGCGGCCGTGATTTGGCCGTGACCTTGCAGCACAACGGCGCGTTGCCCATCGAGCACGCCGCCGACTACGTGCGCCAAGCGGCCGATGCGATCGCCTGCGCTCACGATCAGGGCATCGTGCACCGCGACCTCAAGCCGTCGAATCTATTTCTCACGCAGCGCAGCGACGGCACTCCGCTGGTCAAGGTGTTGGATTTCGGGATCTCGAAGACGACCCAAAGCGAGATCAATCGCGCGACCGGAAATCTGACCGTGGCGCGCAGCGTCCTCGGCACGCCGTTCTACATGTCGCCCGAGCAAATTCGCGACGCGAAGCAGGTCGATTTTCGCACGGATATTTGGTCTTTAGGCTTGATTTTGCACGAGTTGCTCTCGGGCTCGCCGGCGTTCGAAGGCACGACCTTGCCCGGCGTGTGCGCCGCAATCGCCGCAGATCCGCCCGCGGCCTTGCGCTTGAAACGGCCGGAGATCCCGGTCGAGCTCGAGGCGATCGTACTCAAGTGCTTGGAGAAAGATCCGGCCAAGCGCTTCCAAGACACGCGCGATCTGGCGGCCAAGCTCGTGCGCTACTGCGGTCGCGCAGAGATTAGCTCGCCGGGCCTGCTGCTCGACAGGAGCATCCACTCCACGTCGCTCTCGGTCAACATCTCCGCGCTCCGGAACAACGAGACCGTGGTGCAACAAGTGGTGATCGACCCGAGCACCATGCAGAGCGCGCAGCTCACGGGCTCGGGGGAGCGCGCGGTCCCGGTGACGCCGCTCACCACCAAGGACGGTCACGCGCTGTCGGCACCGCCGGCGTCCGGCTCCGAAGGCGCGCGGCTCGGCTCCGCGTCGAGCGCGTCGCGCCGCTCGCTCTGGTTGGTCGGAGCTGGGCTGATCGCGCTGCTCGGGCTCGGAGCTTGGGCGCTGCGCGGAGCGGGCAGCCCGCTGCCCGTCGCCGCCACGTCGAGCAGCGCGCTCATCCCCGAAGCTCAGCCGAAAACCCCGGCGAGCTCGACTTTTTCGCTGGAAATCGCGGCCAGCCAGGCCGGCGCGCAGGTATTCGAGGACGAGCGATTGTTGGGCGCGACACCGCTTCGTTTGACACTCGACAACACAACGCTGCTCGTCGCCCCGCGCACGTTCACGGTGCGCAAATCGGGCTATGCGCCGTACACCATCGTGCAAGGGCCGGCGCAGGCCGATCTGCACGTGCTGGCCGAGCTCGCACAAGCACCGGCCGCAGCCAGTGCCGCCGCCGCCCTTCACTCGCCAAAGACCAAGAAAGCGCCGCAGCCGAAGGCCGCGACGGCCGAGAAGCCGAAGCCAGCAAATCCGCCGTCCGATATCTTCATGCAGCGTTGAGAGTCCACACCAAGTCAGACTATGGTGCCCTGGGTGAGGCGCCAGCTAGCTCGAGTGGTGGTGGTGGTCGGCGTGCTCTTGCTCGCCGCACCACACGCGCGCGCCGACGACCTGGCCGATCAGGCCGAGCTCGAGTTCTCGCTCGGCGCCGAAGCTTACCAGCGCAGCGAGTACAAGCTCGCGCTCGAGCATTTCTTGATGTCGAACCAGCTCGTCGCCAACAAGAACGTGGTCTTCAACGTGGCGCGTTGTTACGAGCAGCTCAAATCGTATCCGGAAGCGTTCCGCTACTATTCGCTCGCCCTCGAGGGTGAAAAGAACCCGGACGCGCGCGCCAAAATTGGCGCGGCGCTCGCGCAAATCAAACAATTCGTGAGCGTGCTGCGCGTCACGAGCACGCCGCCCGGCGCGGTCGTGTACATCGACCGGCGCGATCTCGGCGGCCGCGGTCAAACGCCGCTGGTGCTCGGGCTCCCGCCGCGCCACTATACGCTGATCGCCGAGCGCCCCGGCTACGAGCCGGTCACGATCCAAGTGCCGGACACGCCCGCCGGCAAAGAAGTGGCGCTCGATCTCACGTTGAAACCGATCCTCGGGAGCGTAAGCTTCACGGGTGAGCCGGGCGCGCACGTGCACGTGAACGGCGATCCGGACGCAATCGATTGCACGGTGCCGTGCGCGGCCGCACTCGCCCCCGGCAACCACAGCGCGAGCGTCAGCAAAGCCGGCTTCCGCAGCGCAGAAATTCCGTTCTCGCTCGTGGCGCATCAAAGTACGGCCGTCAAAGTGCGGCTCGATCCGCTGGTCGGAAGCCTCGTGCTCAGCACGGACGAGCCGGGCGCGCTGGTGCAAGTCGACGGTCGCGCACGCGGCTTCACACCCGCTATCTTGACGGTGACCGCCGGCCAGCACCAAGTCGAGCTCTCCTTGAAAGGGTTTCGCACCGAAACCAAAACCGTGACCGTGCCGGCGGATGGCGAATCTCGGGTCGATTTGATCTTGAATCAGTCAGAAGAGGTCGTGGCTGCGTCGCGCGCCAGCGAGCAAGTGGAAGACGCGCCGAGCTCGGTCACGCTCGTGCCCGAGCGCGAGCTGTCCGCGTTTGCACCGCCGACGATCGCCGAAGCGGTGCGCGGCGTGCCCGGGGTGTATCTGTCGGACGACCGCAGCTACGTGACGCTCGGCATGCGCGGCCTCGGCCGGCTCGGCGGCTACGGCAATCGCATCCTCGTCACCTACGACGGCCAACCGATGAACGACGATTGGATCGGCTCGTCGTACGTCGGTTATGACGCACTCGCCGACTTGGGCGACGTGGAGCGCATCGAAGTGGTGCGCGGACCAGGCTCCGTGCTCTACGGCACGAACGCGTTCTCCGGCGTGATCAACCTGGTCAGCCGCAATGATGCGCCGCCCGGCGTGAGCGCCGGGCTGTCGACGAACATGAACGGCGTGGCCCGCGCGCGCGTGCGCGGCGACGTGAAATTCGGCAAAGATTCCGGGCTGTGGGCATCGGTCGCCGCGAGCGACGCCGGCGGGCGCGACTTCCGCTTTCCGGAATATGCGAGCGCGACCAGTGACGGCGTGGCTCGCGGGGCCGACGGCTTCAAATCCGCCACCTTCCGCGGTCGCGCGTATTACAAATTCTTGTCCGCCGAGTGGTCGGCGAATTCCTACGAAAAGCACCTGCCGACGGCCGAGTACGGCACGCTCTTCGGCGACACGCGCGAAGCACAGACCGACACCCGCAGTTATCTCGAGCTGCGCGCCGAGCCGCGCCTCTCCGACACGGTCACGGTGCTATCGCGCGTGCATTGGAATCGCTACGACTTCCACGGCAGCTACCCGCGCGATCCGGCCGACGGGGGCGTCGAGGTCGACACCTTCCACGGCTCCTGGCTCGGGCTCGAGCAGCGCGTGCAAATCACGCCCATCAAGCCGCTCCGGCTCACGTTCGGTGGCGAGGGCCAGCTGCACTACCAGGTCGAACAACGCGGTCGCGACGACAGCGGCTATTTCTTGGACGACTCTGGCGGCCATGGCCGCCCGTTTCAGGTCGGCGCGCTATACGCGCTCGCCGACGCGGCGCTGAGCGCGCGCGCGCACCTGTCACTCGGCGCGCGTTTCGATGCTTACTCGACCTTCGGTTCCTCGATTAACCCGCGCGTTTCGCTGATCGTCAAGCCGTACGCGCAAGGCAACACCAAGCTGCTCTTCGGCAAAGCCTTCCGCGCGCCCAGCATCTACGAGCTCTACTACAACGACGACGGCTACACGCAGGTGCAAAGTCCGCACCTCGATCCGGAATCGATGTACTCGCTCGAGCTCGAGCACACCCATCGCTTTTCACCAAGCGTGGCGGGTACGCTCGCGCTCTACGGCAACTACGCGAAGAGCCTGATTTCGCCGCTCGGCGGCGGCACACAAGACGATCCGCTGCACTATGAAAACGAACACTCGCCGCTGCTCGTGCTCGGCGGTGAAGTCGGCGTGCGCCGCGAATTTCGCCAAGGCTTGATGTTCGCCGCCAGCTACGGCCTGGCCATGGCGCGCTTTCTCAGCGATGAAAGCCTGCGCGCGCTGAGCAAGCTCGAGCGCGCGCCCGACAAACGCTCGGTCGAAAACGCGCCCGTGCAGCTCGCTTCGCTGAAAGCCGCTTTTCCGATCGTCGCACGCGCGCTGACCCTGGGCTCGCGTCTGAGCATCGAAGGCCCGCGCTACGACCGTTACGAGCTCACCACCGATCAGCCACAAGGCAAGACCGGCTCGTCACTGATCTGGGACATCGTGTTCAGCGGTCAGGAGCCGCGCTACGGCGTCAACTACGCGTTCGGTGTCTACAACGCGTTCGACTGGCGATACAGCGTGCCAGTGAGCAACGAGTTCGCTCAGCGCAGCATCTCGCAAAATGGCCGAACCTTCCTGGCCTCGCTCGACGCTCACTTTTGAGCCCCCGCCCCAAACGCGCCAACCTTCTTGTTTTTTGATTGATGGTCACGCGCCACGTCGCGCGGGGGCGCAGCCTTCGGCGTCGAGTTGCGGGGGAGAGTGGAGAGAGGAGATTCACCGCCAAGACGCCAAGAGCGCGGAGAGCGCGGTGAGCGCCAAGGGGGATGGGGTTGGGATCCGGCGCGCGTCGATTTTTTTGACGTCCGAGCGCGCCGCGATGCGAAAGCCAGACCCCGACGTTTTCACGCGCGGACCGGGCACACGGGTGACGAAGCAGACCGGGCACATGGGTGACACCCGTTGGGCACGGTCAGTACCCATGCCGCCGCCGTAAAAACCAACTCCCGACGCTTTCGTGCCGCTCCACGCCAAGCCTCGCTCAACCCCAAAAAATTTCCGCGCCTGCCGCGACTTTTCTAGTTCGCCCGCTCTCGTGCTCCGCGCTTGGCGTCCTCCGCGCTCTTGGCGTCTTGGCGGTAAAATCCGGGAGCCGTCCCGCGCGCCGACGCGACTATACAAAGGCCGGACCCCGTCGCTTTCTCGCCGCTGCCCGCCGCGCTTTGCTCAACCCCCAAAATCTCACCCCACTTCTGCGTTTTCTTGGGCACTCCGCGCCTACCTGAGCGCTCCGCGTCCTCTGTGATCTCTGTGGCTCGGTGGTGAAGTCCGGGAGCCGTCACTGCGCACCGCATGTGCACCCGCGCCGCCCCGCGACGCTAAAGCGCCAGATCGAGGGCGAGTGAACGCAACACTTCGGCAACGCTCGCGGCCTGCGCCGGGCAGCCGCGCGGTTTGTACGGCGAGTCGCCGTCGGAGAGCTGCGCCAACTGGCCGAGCAAGGGGTTACTCTGCAGCGCGCCCTCGAGTAGCTCGCGGAGCTCGCCCGGCAGCTCGCTATCGTCCGGCGCGAAGTGCAGCGAAGCTCGCACGTAGAAGCCGAGCAGGTAGGCCCACGCGCTGCCTTGGTGATAGGCCAATTCACGTTCCTCGCTCGAGCCGGTGAAATTGCCGATGTAGCGCGGATCGTGCGGCGACAGCGTGCGGAGGCCGCGCGGCGTCAGTAAATCGGTCCGCACCCGGTCCAGGATCGCGCGCGCTTGCCAGGCGTCGAATAGCTCCGGATCGACGGCGAGCGCGATCAGCGCATTCGGGCGAATGCTGGCATCGGCCCAAGCTTCGGCCGTGTCCTGCACTTCACTCACGGCGTCGTACGGGTAATCGGTCTCGTGGCACCAAAAGCGAGCGCGGAACGCGCTGCGCGCGGCGCGCATCGCGGCTTCCGCTTGGGTCGCGAGCCGTTCATGGCCGTATTCGCGCGCGAGCCCGGCGAGCGTTTCGCAGCCCTTGGACCACAGCGCTTGCAGCTCGATCGCCACGCCCCGGCGCGGCGTGACCGGCTCGGGGCCGATGTGCGCGTCCATCCAGGTCAGGCCGACGCTCGGCGCGCCATTCGCGACCAGCCCCTGCGGCGACAGCCAGACGAAGCGCTTGCGCCGGGAGCGCACGCGCAAAAATGCGCGCACGAGCGCGGGAAAGAGCTGATCTTTGAGCAGCGGGTCCTGCGCCGGCAAGCGCAGGCGCAGCTCACGCGCCAGTTCGAACAAAAGCAGGGTCGCGTCGGGAACCGGCTTCGCGCGCTTGATCCCGGGCACGAACAGCGTTTCGGGCAGGAGCCCCGCGCGCAATTGCGCGAGCACCGTCGAAAGCGCGCGGCGCGTCAAATCCAAACGGCCGCGCACGAGGTGCAAACCGACCACGGACAAGATCAAATCGCGCGAGTAGACGGCATGCCAGGGATAGCCGGCAAGGATGACCGGCTCCTGCACGGCGTCGGCGCAAAACTGCTCGGCCGCGACGAACAAGTAGCGCACGCTCGCTGGCCGCGAGGGGCCCGGATCTTCGCGCAGCAGGGCTTCGCGCGCTTCGGCTTGCAAATCTGCGGGCGAAGTTTGGGGCAAGGCGCCCACCGCCGCGACCAAGTACGCGGTCTTGTTCGGCTCGAGCGTGAGTTCGAACACGCCGGGTGTCCACATGTCTTCCTGGAAGCTCGAGCCGAGCGCGCGATCTTCCAGGTACTCGAAGCGACGCCACCAATCGGGCGAGCCCATGAACACGCCATCGTGACGAAAGGCGATCGGCGGCAGCGCCGAAATCGGCTGCACTTCGACCGAGCCGCCGCGCAGCATGACCACTTGGTTCATCGCGCCGTGCTCGACCATCAAACGATCGACCGGACGCAGCGGCATCAAGGGACGCATGCTGACGCGCGCGGGCACTTTGCCGCGCCAGGTGTAGGCCATGACCATCGCGTTTCTGCCGCGCGCGAGGCAAAGCGTGCGCTCGAAGGTGTGCGCGCCGAGCCGAAACGTCCAGCGTGGCAGCGGATCTTGGGCGAAGCTTTGCAGCAGCCGATAGCCCGGCGTGGGAGCCACGTTCGGAAACTGGTGCGTGGCTAAGCGATACACGCGGCGATCGTCGTCGACGGTGACGTTGGTCTCGGCGTGGCTCACGATCACGTGTCGGCCCAGCGGCGGCGCCAGCGCGGCCACGAACGCGCCGTGGTGTCGGCGCGTGTGCATCATGGCGATGGTGCTCATCGAATAAGCGCCCGCGCCGTTCGTGTGTAGCCACTCTCTTTCGGCGGGAGCAAGCTCGGTGCTCGTCTCCACGAACGGCCAGGGCGTTTCCGCGCCGCGCCGGATGTCGCGTGATTTCAAGAGCGACCCCGAGCCGAGAGCGCGGCACGCGCGGCGCTCTCGAGCGTATCCCGCGCTGGCGACACGTTGAGCCACAGCTTGATCGCCAGCGCCGCCTGCGCGACCAACATGCCGAGGCCATTTTCGGCGCGCAGGCCCAGAGCACGAGCACGCGCCAAAAACGGGGTCACGGCCGGATTGTAAATCAAATCGTACGCCAGCGCGCTTTGCGGCACGTGCTCCCAGGGCACGAGGCTCGCGAGCTTTTCGCCGTCGTCTGCGCCGTGCATGCCGGCGCTCGTGCATTGCACGATCAAGTCGACGCGCGCCAAGACCTCGCGCAGGCGCGTGGCGGCCCGCGCGTCGCCCTCCGGCCAAGCGAGCAGGCTCACGCCCTGCGCGGTAAATTCCGGCGCGTGCGGCCAATTGGCCTCCGGCTCGGACGAGACGAAGCGCCGCGCGGTGAGCGCGATGCGGTCGGCTCCGGCGTCCTGCAGGGCCGTCACCACCGCGGGCGCCGCGCCGCCATTGCCGAGTACGACCGCACGCCGCACCGAGCTCGCCAAGCGTGAGAATTCTTCGACCAGCGCGGGCACGTCCGTGTTGTGCGCCACGACCGCGCCATCGGCGCCGCGCTGGAGCACGTTGGCCGCGCCGACTCGCTGCGCGCTCGGGGCCACGCGATCGGCCAGCCGGAGCGCCAGCCGCTTGTATGGGATGGTCACGTTCGCGCCGGCGATTTTTCCGGCGCGGAGCTCGGCCACCAGCTCGCCGACCGCGGCCTCGTCCGGGCAATCGGCGAGCTCGTAGCGATGAGCGAGACCGAGCGCGCGGTACGCGGCCTGATGAATCGCCGGCGACAGCGAGTGCAGAACCGGGTGACCGATCAATACGAAGCGCTGATTCATGGCTGAGCTCATCCCGAGTGCCCCGAGCTGTCCGCTGGCAGGCTCGGAGAACCCGCATCCAAAGTCACTGCCTGCACCCGCGCGGCGAGCTGCCCGCGGCCGAGTCGAACGCTGATTTCTTCGCCCACGCTCGTCTCGTCGGCCGAGCGCAAGGCACGGCCGTCCGCGCGCGTGGCGATGGCATAGCCGCGAGCCAAGATCGTGAGCGGTGACAAGCCGTCGAGCCGGACCGCGGCGTCGGACAGTCGAGCCGCGTCGCGCGCGATTCGGCGTCGCATGGCGTTGTCCAGGCGCACGTCGAGTGGCCCGAGCTCCGCGCGAGCATTGGCGAGCACCGCGCGCGGATGGCGCGCGTACAGGCGGCGAAGCAAGAGCTCGGTTTGCGCGCGCCGCTGCGATAGCTCCCGTTCAGTCTGCTGCCGGAGTCGCGTGCAGAGCTCGTCGAGCTCTTGCTGGCGCTCGGCGATCACGAAGCGCGGGTCGGACAAACGGGCACGCGCGCGCTCGATCTCGCCGCGCCAGCGCGCGAGCCGCGCCCGAGCCGCGCGCAACATCGCCTGATGCGAGCGGGCGAGCACCGCGGCGCGGCTGCGCGTCTCGGGCACGACCAGCTCGGCGGCCTGCGACGGAGTCGCCGCGCGCACGTCGGCCGCCAGATCGGTGAGCGAAAAATCCACCTCGTGGCCGACGGCACTGACCACTGGCACGCGCATGCGCGCCACTCGTCGCACCACGCGTTCGTCGTTGAAAGCCATCAAATCTTCGCCCGAGCCGCCACCGCGACCGATGACCACGACATCGAGGCCAGGATAGCGCTCGATCAAATCCAGCGCGCGCAGGATGGTCTCCGGCGCGCCCTCGCCCTGCACGAGCGCCGGGGCGAGCACGATTTTTACCTGGCCACGCCGGAACGCGACCGAGACGATGTCGTGAAAAGCGGCGCCGCTCTTGCTCGTGACGACGCCGACCACGCGCGGTTCGGCCGGCAGAGCGCGTTTGCGCTCGGCGGCGAATAATCCTTCCGCGGCCAGGCGCTGCTTCAGTTGCTCGAGCGCCTCGAGCAGCGCGCCGCGCCCCGCCGGTCGCACCTCATTGGCGACGAATTGCAGGCGTCCACGCGGAGCCCAGACCGTCGCTTGGCCGCTGAGCTGGAGCCGCGCGCCTTCGTTCAGGTGGCGGCGCGCGCGCTGCGCGTTGAAGCGGTACATCACACATTCGATGATCGCATCCTCTACTTCGTCTTTGAGGCAGAAGTAGACGTGGCCGCTCGGGGCGCGCTTCAGCGAGCTCACCTCGCCTTCCACCCAGAGTTTGACGGACGCGTCCTCGACCGCTCGACGCAAGCGCTGATCGAGCTCACAAACGCTGACTACCTCTTCCGGCCCGCCGCTCACCGGCCGCCGTATAGCAGTGCTCGGGCGTGCAGGCTTGGCAATTGTGCCCGGGCTTCCGGCGGGCGCGCTGCGGGCTGGCGATCGCGGTGTCGGCCCCCCGGGGCGGGCGCAGCCCGACCCTTGCCGGGGGCCCGGCGGCGGAGCCCCGGCGAGCACGCCGGCCGAAATTTCGCCGTTTTGCCCGGGGGGCACCCACTTGCGAACGATTCAATCGCGCACTAATTAAAATGGGATCGCGAAACCCGAAGGAGAAAAATCATGAGTGAAGGTCCCAAAGTTTTGGCAAAACGTCTATACACCGCCAGCGCCACCGCGACCGGTGGCCGTGAAGGCCGCGTCACGAGCGACGACGGCACGCTCTCGCTTTCGCTGACCATCCCGAAGAGCATGGGCGGCAGCGGCGCGCCGGGCACCAATCCCGAGCAGCTGTTCGCGGCCGGCTATTCCGCGTGCTTCGGCAGCGCGTTCGCGCACGTCGCGCGACAACGCAAGATCACGACTGGCCCAGTGAACATCACGGCGCACGTCGCGATCGGCGCGGTCGGCGCCGGCTTTGGTTTGGCCGTGGAGCTCGTGGCAGAGGTGCCCGAGTTGCCGCGTGAGCAGGCGGAAGAGCTGCTTCACGCGGCGCACGAGGTGTGTCCGTATTCGAACGCCACGCGCGGCAACATCGTCGTGGACGTGAGATTGGCCTAAATTTTGGGAGAACGCGTGGCGAGTCGCAACGAATCCATGATGCTCGATCATCAATTGTGTTTTGCGCTGTACCGCGCGTCACGCGCGATGATTCGAGCGTACGCGCCGTTGCTCGAGCCGCTCGGGCTCACCTACCCGCAGTATTTGACGCTGCTCGCGTTGTGGGAGGCCGACTCCGCGGATGCGCTATCGGTCAAGGGCCTGGGCGAACGGCTCTCGCTCGACTCGGCAACCCTGACGCCCTTGCTCAAGCGGCTCGAGCGTCAGGGGCTGATCGAACGACGGCGCGATCCAGCCGATGAGCGCGTCGTGCGCGTGCAGCTCAGCAAGAAGGGCCGCGCACTGCAGCTGAAGGCCGTGCGCGTGCCCACTCAGATCGCCTGCCGCGTGGGCGATCTGCAAGACAAGACCGTGCTCACGCGTTTGGCGCGCCTGCGTGAGGAGCTGCGCGAACTCGCTTGCCAGCTGGAAGAGAGCGCGTGAACGCAGCGTTCCATGCTGGCGCGCTCGCGTTGGGCGGCTGTTGTTTTCATTGAGATTTCGCCGCCGACCGCGCGCTACCCCGAACGCGCGCGTGCGCCTCGATTGCATCACGAAACGAGCGCCGTCTAGCGACCGCTGGAAGCGGGCGATTTGCCACGCGGCCCAAGCACAACTATGAGTCCTCACATCGTTGGTGTTCAATCCGAACACCGAACACGAGGAGGATCGGATGAAGTGTTTGCGTAAGGCTGTGGGGATGGGTCTCTGGTTTGCGGTGTTGGGCGCCACGGTTGCAGTCAGCGGCTGCAGCTCGGGCGGCGAACGCGGGACGGAAACCGTGACAGGCACGGTGAGCATGCAACTTACCGGGCAAACCAACGGCAATTCGTATCGTTTGCGCAACGCGCGTTTCGACGTCGCGGGCCCGACCATGGCCGTGCTCGATTCCGAATCGGACCTGACGGCCACGACGCTGAATACGACGCTCAGCAGCGGGTCCTACACCATCACGCTCGAGCCCGGTTGGTCGCTCGAGCGAAACGACGGCGGTCTGTTCAATGTCGTCGATGCCACGCTTTCCTCGATGAATCCGGAGAGTTTTCAGATCCTGGGCGGCGGCACGACCAACGTCGCCTTTCAATTTTCGACCAATGGCACGCTCGTGACCATCGGCACGGGCCAATTGAGCGTCAGCATCGGCGTCACCGAAACGAACGGCATGGGCTCGACCTGTACCGTCGGCGTGCAGACCGGCTGTCCAGCGCCGGAAGTCTGTTACTTCGTGGTCAACCCCGACGGCGCGAGCGGCAGCGGCCAATGCCTTTCGCAGGGCATGGTTCCGATCGGTTCTGCGTGCACGGGCTCGGCGAGCAACGAGTGCGCGAGCGGCGGCATCTGCGCCAGTGACGGCTCGATGAGCTCGGGTGGGGTGTGCTTCCAGACCTGCAGCCCGATGGGCGTGCCCTGCCCCGCCGGGCAGAGCTGCCTGGGCACCGGGGTCCCGGATTTGAGCGTGTGTCAGTGAGTCGCTCGGCCTGAGGGCGCCAGGCCCGGCCGAAGGCACTTCGGCCGGGCCGCGCTCGCTCGAGCCCGCGCCGAGTGCGAGGGCATCGCCGCCTCATTTACGCGCGTGCGCGGGGATGAGATGGTGGAGCTCGGTGATGGATCGAGCGCGCGAGCCCCAGGAATTTTGCATGTCGTCTGCCGGCGTGACGCCGGATCGCGGGTCCTGTTCGGATTTTCGGGGGCTGTGATGCGGAGCGTGCTGATCGCGAACCGCGGCGAGATCGCGGTGCGCATCGCGCGCACCTTGCGCGAGCTCGGCATCGAAGCCGTCGCCGTGCACACAGAGGACGATCGTCTCGGGCTGCACGTGCGGAGCGCGGATCGCGCGCTCACGCTCCAATCGCCGCGCGGTTACCTCGACGCGGAAGAGCTGATCGCGCTCGCCCGGCGTGAGGGCTGTGACGCGGTGCATCCGGGCTACGGTTTCCTGTCGGAAAATGCCGAATTTGCGGCGGCGTGTCTGACCGCCGGACTGTGCTTCATCGGGCCGCCCCCGGCAGCAATCGCCGCGATGGGCTCGAAGCAGCGCGCACGCGCGGCCATGGCGGCCGCTGGTGTACCGATCATTCCGGGCGGAGATGCGCGCACGCCGTTCGAGGCGAAAACCACGGCGGCGCGCGTGGGTTACCCCGTGCTGATCAAGGCCACGGACGGCGGCGGTGGCAAAGGCATGCGCCTCGTGCAGGGCGAAGACGAGCTCGAGCAAGCGCTGGAACGCACGCGCAGCGAGGCGAAAAACGCCTTTGGCAGCGACGCCGTGTACATCGAAAAAGCGATCACGAACGCGCGCCACGTGGAAATTCAAGTGCTCGGTGATCAGCACGGTAACCTGGTGCACCTGTTCGAGCGAGATTGTTCGATTCAGCGCCGGCATCAAAAAATCGTCGAAGAGACGCCATGTCCGGTGCTGACGCCCGAGACGCTCGCGCGCATGGGTGAGGTGGCCGTACGCGGCGCGAGCGCCATCGGCTATTTTTCGGCCGGCACGTTCGAGTTCTTGCTCGCCCCCGACGGCTCTTTCCATTTTTTGGAAATGAACACCCGCTTGCAAGTCGAGCATCCGATCACCGAGCTCGTGACCGGGCTGGATTTGGTGCGCGAGATGGTGCGCGTGGCCCGCGGCGAAACGCTCGGCTTCGAACGCGTGGAGCGGCGCGGCGCCGCGCTCGAAGTGCGAGTGTACGCGGAAGATCCGGCGAGCGGCTTTTTGCCGAGCCCCGGCAAGATCACGCGCCTCCAGGCCGCGAGCGGCCCGTTCGTGCGCGACGATTCGGGGGTGTACGAGGGCGCGCTCGTGAGTCCGAGCTACGACCCGCTTTTGGCCAAGCTCTCGGTGTGGGGCGAGAACCGCAGCGTCGCGCTCGGCCGCATGCGGCGCGCGCTCGCCGACTACACGGTGGCCGGGATCCGCAACAATCTCGCGTTTTTGGCGCGAGTCATCGCGCACCCCGACTTCGTGCGCGGCGAGTACGACATCGGCTTCGTCGGCGCGAAACTGAACGAGCTCTTGGCGGAGCCGGCCAGCGACGAAGCGACGCGCTGGCTGATCGCCGCTGCGGCCGCGGTCGCGACGCAAATCGAAGCCGAGGCCGCCGAACCGCGGCCTGCGCCGGCCGGAAGCGGCCTCTCGCCCTGGGTCAGCGCGCAACGCAGCGCGCTCAAGTGGTGAGCGGGCCCGTCGACGGTCAGCCTCCGACGCGGCGTGCCGCGTTAGATCTTCTTGTACTCTTCGACGAATTCCCAGTCGGCGATCAGGTGTTTTTTCAGCAGCAGCGACAAGAGCGCAGCGAACAGGGCCTCCCAGTGCACGTTGTCGCCCAAAATCTCGGTCGCGTCCGCGCCATGCGAGACAGCGCGTAGCGCCGCGATCAGATCACGCGCGGTGAGCTCGCCGCCCTCGGCGTTGGTCGGCGGCATGGAACGACGTTTGGCGGCCTTTTCCTGCTTCTTCTGCGCCGCGTCGCGCGCAGGCAAATTCACCTTCGAGCCGTCCAGCAGCGTGAGCGTGATCATCTTTCCGCCCGCGCCCCGTTTGGGCAGCGGCATCGAGATCTCACGCGCTTCGATATGGGGGCCGGAATCCGGCGGCTCCGAGCTGCGCGACGCGGGCACTCCACCGCCTTCGCTCGCCGCCATGCGCGACGAAAGCGCTGTCGGCGCGCTGTTCGAGAGCGGCGGTCCGGCCTCGGCGGCTCGCGCGGTCGCGCCGCTCGTCGGCTGGGGTTCAGTGGTTTTTGCAGGCTCAGCGGCTGCAAGCTCGGCGTTCACCGCTGCCGGCTCGGCGTTCGCAGCTTCCGTTTTCGCAGGCTCGGCTTCCGCTTTCGCAGGCTCGACTTTCGCAGACTCGGCTTCCGCTTTCGCAGGCTCGGCTTTCGCAGGTTCCGCTTTCGAAGGTTCCGCTTCCGCCCTCGCAGGCTCCGGTGCGATCGCCGGCGGCTTGACCGACGCCACGGTGACGGGCGGCGCTTCGCCCGGCGAGAGCACGCGCATCGTGCCTGGGACCGGCGTGCGCTCGCTGGACAGCGGCGGCTCATCGAGTTCGCGCGGTGGCGCGCTCTTCACGCGTTCCTGCGAACGATTGCCGGCTGCGGTCTCGGCGTCCACCTCGGCGACGGCTTCGGAAAGCGACGCGGTATCCTTGCCGACTCCGTAGTAAACGCGAATCGCCGAGCGAATATCGGTGGGTGGCGCGATCATCGCGCGCACGGGCAAGCCCGCCCACTGTCCGACCTCGCGTTGCGCGGCCTCGTCGCTCGGATCATCCATCGCGACGTACAGGGTTTCGCCCAAGCCGCGCACGCGGCGCACGAAGATCGGCACCAGGCAGTATTTTTCGGCCAGCTGGTGCGACACCAGGTTCAAGAGCTGGCGCGAAAAATCGATGTGATAGAGCGATACCCAGGGCACGCTCAGCTGCTGACTCAAGATTTGCGTGACTTGCGTCTCGGTAACGAGGCCAGCCTCGACGAGCATCGTGCCGAGGCGACGCCCATCGCGCTTTTGAGCGGCCAGGACCTCTTCGAGTTGGGCGCGGCTGACAATCTGGGCCTCGACCAAGAGCTCGCCCAATCGGACGCGTGCGGGGACCATCTACCGAAATCTTAGCTCAGCCACCCGAAGACGGGCACTTTCTCGGCGTTCGCAAGCAGAGAACGGCCAAGCCCGCGCGGTGTCGGGCCTTCTCGCACCCCGCGGGCAGCCCTGAGCGCCTGCGCGCGACTGCAACGGCCCACGGGCCCCCTGGTGCTGCCTGGCGAGCCCGGGGCGCGAAAAGCCCGGCGGCCGAACGATCAGGCGGGACAAATGCTGGTTCGCCGGCTGAAGGCTGCTTACAATGGGGCCTTCCCAATAGTTGGGCCGGAAGGCTGGCGACACGCCGGCACCCGGCGTCATGGGTTATTCGCTCAAGTGCCCAACCGAACCTGTCCGCACTGTGGCTCCACCTGCAACGCCGAGCATCAGTACTGCCCGGCGTGTGGCTTTCCCGTGGGCACCATGGGCAATACCACGGACGACAAGTTCGTCGGCAAGTCGCTGCCCGGTGGTTACTACATCCTCGACCTGATCAGCGTGGGCGGGATGGGGCGCGTGTACCGCGCCGAGCAGGCCGCGCTGGGGCGCACGGTCGCGGTGAAGATCATCCATCCGCACCTTTTGTCGGATGAAAATTCCGCGCTTCGCTTCATGACCGAAGCGCGCGCCGCGAGCCAGTTGAACCATCCGAACTCGATCGCCGTGTTCGACTTCGGCCGCACCGACGACGGCCAGCCGTACCTGGTGATGGAATTTTTGCGCGGCAAGGATCTCGCGCGCGTCGCTTACGAAGAAGGGCCGTTGCCCTTCTCGCGCATCGTCGAGGTCTTGCGGCAGGCCTTGGCCGCGCTCAGTGAAGCGCACGATCTCGGCATCGTGCACCGCGATCTGAAACCGGAGAACATCATCCTCGAACCGCTCCGACGCGGTGGTGACTTCGTCAAGGTCGTCGACTTTGGGCTCGCGAAGTTGCGCGCCGACGCGCAGCACCCGAGCGTGACGAGCCCCGGCATCGTCTGCGGCACGCCGGATTACATGGCGCCCGAGCAGGGCCGCGGCGACGCGATCGACGGGCGCAGCGATCTGTACTCAATCGGCGTGGTGCTGTTCCAACTGCTCACCGGACGCCTGCCGTTCGAAGCCGACAGCCCGACCCAAGTCGTGATGATGCACCTCACGATTCCGGTGCCAGATCCGCGGCAAGTCGCGCCCGAGCGCAACATTCCCGAACCGCTCGTGGAGGTGGTGCTGAAGGCCCTGGCCAAGGACGCAAGGAAGCGTTACCAGGACGCCGCCGAGTTCGCGGATGCGTTGCGCGCGGCCTTGGTTCAAGCCGAAAGCGTGCGGCCGGACCAGCGCGGCTCACTCTTGCCCGGGTCACTCCTCGGCAGCATCACCTGCGGCTCCTGTCAGTCGCTCGTGCCGATGGCGAAATTCTGTCTGGAGTGCGGCGCGCGCCTTCCGATCCGCAGCGGCATCCCGGAAAATCCGACTTTGCCACAACTACCGCTGCCGCTCGTGGCGCGCGAAGAGGAGCTGAACTGGCTCGAAGATCGGCGACAGCGCGTGCACGGCAATCTCGTCGGCGCGCGTTTGGTGGGCGAGCCCGGCGCGGGCAAAACCCGCCTCTTGCGCGAGCTGCTCGGCCGCGCGCGCGCTGAGGGCGACCTCACCGTGCTCACCGGTCCCGATCCGTTCTACGCCGAGGTCGCGTACTACGCACTCCGCGAGGCGATCCGCAAACTCGCGCAGCTCGGCCCCGACGCGATCGACGATCGCCGCTTCGACGGCGCGACGCCCGAGGCGCAATCGGGTCTCGACGAAGTGTTCTCCGGTGCTCCGGCGCGCAGCGACGCGCGCTCGCCGGGGGAACGCCGCCACGCGCTCGCCGAGGCCCTGCGCTGGGCGCTTTTGGTCGCGGCGCGGCGCGCGGGCAGGCAGCGCGTGATCTTGGCCATTGACGACATCTATCGCATCGACGGGCCGAGCCGGAATGCGTTCGCGGACGTGGTCGGCGAGCCGCCGCACTGCTCGGTGCTGGTGCTCGCCACCCATATTCCAGGCTTCGAAGCGGGCTGGGGCGCGGACGCCGCCGCGCGCGTGCTCGCTGGCCTGCCGCCGCCCGCGGTCTCGCGCTTGCTACGGCCGGGTCGCAGCGGACCGCGCGCGCTGGCAGACGACGCCAAGGGCGTGCTGCCCATGTATATCGAGCAGGTCCTGCGCTACGCGCAGGACGGCGGCAGCGATCCACCGAGCCGGCTCGCAGATTTGATCGCGCTGCGCGTCGATACGCTCGAGCCGAACGCGCGCCGCACGCTGCAGGCGCTGTCGGTCATCGGCGACGAGATGAAGCCCGACACCGTGCTCGAGCTCTTGCCCAAGACCGACAATCTGGACGGCATGCTCTTGGATTTGCAGCGCGCCGGCATGGTCGACGTCGAAGGCGGGCGCGTCTCTACCTCGCACCCACTTCTGCGCGAAATCGTGCTGTCGGGCATTCCGGCGACCGCGCGCAAGGAGCTGCACGCCAAGGCGCTGCGCGCCTGCGAGCGGGTCAGCGCGCCGATCGAAGCGCGCGCACAGCACGCCTATTACGCGGGCGATTCGTTCCAGGCCCTGCTGCTGCTCGAGCAAGTCGCCGATCGTGCAACCGCGCGCGGGGATGCGGCGACCGAAGTGCTGGCGCTGCGCCGGGGGCTCGAAATCGCGCGCCAGGAGATTTCGCGCGGCGAGCTCGACGACCCGCTGCGCGCCGTGTTGATCTTCGGGCGCAAGCTCGGGGCTTCGCTGACCCGCGCCGGCAATTTTGCGGACGCCGAGGGTGTGCTGCGCGAAGCGCTGGACGTGGCTGGGCCGAGCGGCACCGATCGCGCGCGTGTGCTCTCGGCGCTCGCTCACGTCGCGCACGGCCGTCACCGTTCGAGCGAAGCGATTGGTTACATCGAGCAGGCGATTTCGGTCGCTCGCCAAAGCGGCGCGCTCGATCTCGTGTCCTCATTCAACGACACGCGCCGCGCGTGGGCCTGACGCGCGCGCCGAGCGCGAAAAACGCCCTCTGACGCCGAAGGCTGGGCCGCTCAGGGCCGCGCCGAGTGACCATCAAAAAAACCAGTCGAGTCAGGCGATGGGCAGCGCGCGCGCGGCGATGAACTTCAGGTAGCGGCCTTCGGGGTGGCCAGCGAACACCGGGTGATCGGGCGCGTGACCTGCGTCATGGAAGATTTGCAGGCGGCGCTTGGCGTTGACCGCGGCTTCGGCCAGCACGCCGCGGAACGCTTCGACGCTGACTTGCGAGGTGCAACTCGCCGCGGCGTACATGCCGCTCGGCTCGAGCACGCGTAAACCGGCGCTGTTCACCCGCACGTAAGCGCGGAGCGCATTTTTCAGCTGCTCACGCGAATTGGCGAAGCTCGGTGGATCGCAGATCACGACATCGAAGGTCGTGCCGGCGCGGCGCGCGCGCTCCAAGTACTCGAACACGTCTTCGGCCAAGAACTCGTGCGGCTCGGGGTCGAGGCCGTTGAGCTCGAAGTTTGCGCGGGCGGCGCGGGCGGCGGGCTCCGAGATATCCACGCTCGTCACCCGGCTCGCTCCGGCGCGCGCCGCGTACAGCGAGAACGCGCCGGTGTACGAGAACAGGTTGAGCACGCGCTTGTTTTCGCACAATTTACCGAGAAAACGGCGGTTTTCTCGGTGATCCAAAAAGAGACCCGTCTTTTGACCCACGAACAAATCGACGTACATTCGGAGGCCGTGCTCGGCGATGATCAGATCGCGCGGCGGCGAGCGACCGTGCAGCACTTCGAGCCGCGGCGGTTCACCGTCGCGCACGCGCGCGCGGCGCACGACGCCGTGCAACTTGAGCAGCTCGACCAGCGCGCTCACTACCCAAGGCACGACCGCATCGAGCGAATCCGCGTAGGTGACGAGCACTGCGAACGGGCCGTACACGTCGACGGTTAGGCCGGGGATGCCGTCGCCTTCGCCGTAGAGCAGGCGATAGGCGGAGGTCTCCGCGTCGAGCAGCGCGCGGCGCAGCGCGAGCGCCGCTGCCAGCCGCTCGCGGATCCAGCTCGCGTCGGGCGCGCGTTCTCCGGAGAACAAGCGCAGCGCAATGCGCGAGCTCTCGTCCCACAGCGCGAAGGCCGTATAGCCGCCCGCGCGCACCCGGACCCACGTGCCGGACGGCGCTCGAAAATCACGCGGCACGTGATCGCGGTACACCCAGGGGTGGCCCGCTTGTAGCCCGCGCTTCAGCTGCGCGGGCAGCTCCAAAGTGGGGCCGGAGAAGGCTGAGTTCACGCGGATTTGGTCGGAGCCGCGCCCGTGCTCTGGCGCACGATCAGGTCCATCGGAAATTCGAGCGACGAGCGCTCGGGCTGCTCTTCGAGCAAGGCGGTGAGCAAGGTGCGGCACGCGGCCGCGCCCATCGAGCGCATTTGCTGGCGAACCGTGGTGAGGCCCGGCCAAAATAAGGTAGCCGCCGGAATGTCGTCGAAGCCGACCACGGATACGTCCTTCGGGATACCGACTTGTTGCGCGTGCAGCGTGCGCATGAAGCCGAGCGCCATGGTGTCGTTGGCGAGCACGACCGCCGTCGGCGCGCGGCTGCGCGCCATCTTGAGCCAGCGCTCGGCGTAGGATTTCCCCTCCTCCGGATGGTAGCGCTGTGCGAACACGACGTTGCTCGCGAGCAGCTTTACCTTGCGCGCCTTCAAGCCCGTTTCGAGGCCCTCGAAGCGCTGTTGGCTGTCGAGCGACTCCTTCGGGCCGCCCACGAAGCCGATCCGGCGGTGCCCGAGATCATACAGGTGGTCGGCAATTTCGCGGCCCGCCTCCGCGTTGTTGCTGCGCAAGACGGCACCGGACTTGAAGCTCTCGTCCGGGGCGATCAGCGCGAGCGCGACCTTGGCCTTGCGCGCCGCCTCGACCAAGCTGCGCTCGCGCCGGCCGGGCCGCGCGAAGATCAGGCCGTCGACCCGGCGTTCGCGCACCCAGGACAGCACCGTGGTCGCGTCGTACGTGCCTTTGAGCACCAAACTGCCGACCAGGAGCGAGATGTGCTTGGCCGTGAGCTCCTCTTCGATACCGCCGAGAATTTGCGTGATCCACTCGCTCTGGCTGTCTTCCATCACGAGACCGAAGCAGCCGGCGCGACCGAGCGAGAAATTGCGAGCCGTGGTCCAAGGCGTGTAGCCGAGCTTGGCGATGACCTTGGCCACGCGCGCCTTGACCTCCGCGCTGGCGTAACCGCCATTGATCACTCGCGAGACGGTGCTTTTGGAGACGCGAGCGTGTTTGGCGACTTCTGCGATATCGGTGCGACGAGCCATATGATCGGCAGATTAGAGCAGTCCTCGCCCTTCGGCACGAAGAAACGCGGGGCCGCGCTCGACCGGCCATTTTTTGGGGCGATTGCGCACGCCGTGTGAAACCGCTACCAGAAAATGTGGGACGAATTTCCAGAAATGTGGGACTGAATTCCAGTCGGGATAGCGCTTTGCGCCAGCGCGAAACCCGCGTCAGTGACCGGCGACGATCGCGGAGATCTCGGCATAGTCGCCATCTTCGATCGCGCCCGAAATGGCGCAGCGAATCTTGCCCTTCGGGTCGACCAAGACGTGAAACGGCAGCGCAGCATCCGGGCTCTGGCCGGCCGCCTTCAGCCAATCTTCGCGCTCATTGCCCTCTTTGAGCCAGTAGCTGGCGCGTAAGCCGGCATCGGGTTGGCCTTCGAGAAACGTGCTCAGCTGGCGCTCGTCGTCGTCGAGCGAGACGAACGAGAGCCGGAACGGCGCGCCGGCCGCGCTCAGCTTCCGCTCGAAGCCGAGCAGGCGCGGGATCTCTTCTTTGCAGGGCGCGCACCAGGCCGCCCAAAAGTTGACCCAGGTCCACTTGCCGGCTCCGACCGTGGGTGATTCTGGCAGGGCCGCTGCACTCTTGGCAGCCGCGCGCGACAGGTGCTTTTTCGGAAACGCGCGGCCCGCTTCTTCGAGCTTGCCGCCGCACAGCGAACGCGGCTTCTTCGGTGCTGCGGGTTGAGAAGCCGCCGCGGGCACCGTCACCGGCGTGGTCGCAGCCGGCGGGCCTTTTTGCTCGATGGCCTGGCTGCGCTCGTTGGTCGCCATCGGTGCATCCTTGCTGGGCACCGTGTCGCAGGCGCTGAGCGCCAGACAGAGCAAACCGAGCCGGACGGTTACAGACGACAATCGACCCATGACACGAACGCGCTCCGGTTGATGGTCTCGTCTTCGCATTTTTCCTCAGGGCGAGAGCTGGGCCACGAACAGTAGTCCTTCGACAGCTGGGCAAACTCGTTGCCTAGCCACAAAAGTCCGACTTTCTGCTCGAGTTCGGGGTCGTTCGCAACCTCGTTCAAGTGATACATGACGGAGTTTGCACGGCGATGCGAGAGCGCGCGGTTCTTGTCTTGCGTGCCGGATTTGGAGGCGCGCGCGACGACGAAGAAATAGCGCGCGCCCTTGCGCGCGAACCATTTGTCTTCCAAGAGCTTCTTGGCCTTGTCGTCGAGCTTGTCCTCGCCCTGGTCGAAGAGCACGACCGCCCCTCGCTCTTTCAGCGGCGTGAACAGCGCGTTGAAATCCGCGTCACTGATCGAAGCGAAGGTCTTCACGTCCGCCGGCTGACAACCGCGGCGCGAGGAATCCCCCTCGGCGAGCCCGCAGGAGTGCAGCACGCGCTCGAGCACTTGCTTGAATTGCGGCGTGCAATAACCGACTTCTGCCTGATCGGCGACCGCGACTTTTGGCTTTTCGGCCTCTGGCGTGGTCAGGCGTTCCGCAGCTCCGGACACCCACAGCCGCACCGCCAAGGTGACCCCGAGCGCCAGCACCACGCCCGTGCCGAGTCCAGCGAGCGCTGCCGGCTTCATTTGAGCACCTCCGGCGCCAATTGGCCGAGCGTGAAGCGCAGCCCCAAATCGGTATCTTCGTCGCAGACTCGGTGTGAGCCGAGGTACATCTGCGGCGTCGAGACCGGGATGTTGTTGTCGGACGCAAAGTGCAAGTGATTGTTCAGACGGACGTCGGTTTTGCGATCGTCCACGCATTTCAGCATGGTCTCGCCCCACTTTTGCTTGATCGCGGCGCGCAGCACGTCGGGTCCGTTTTTGCCGGCGCGTGACAGGTATTCCTGCTCTTCGTACGCCCACTCCAGCACCGCGCGCGCGTTGCTTCCGCCGCACAATACCGCTTTGGACACGATGCACGCGCCCGGATGGAGCGCCGTATCGAGCATCCAGTTACACTCGTTGTCGAGTGGGAAGAGCGCCAGATTGATGTCGAGCTTTTCGATGATGTTCTCGGCCACGAGCCGCTCGTGAAACGCTTTGCAGGTCGGGCACAGCGGATCTTCGAATAAAAGCGTGGGCTGAAGCGGATGGCTGGTCGCGATCTTGACCAGCTCGTCGTTCTTCATCTTGGGCTGCTTGAGCTCGCCGCACTTGCTCAGGTACGGGCGCTCGTCCGGTGCGCTCGCGGCATAGACCAGCGCCGGAATGAGCGAGATGGTCGCGAGCGAGATCAGCCAAATCAACGACAAGGCCGGGCCAACCGTGGCGCGTGGCTCAGCCGGCGCTTCACGCGTGCTGGCGAGCACGCCGAGGATGCCGGCTATGGCCAGCAAGATGGACGAGATGTAGATGCCCGCGCAGGTCTTACACACGGTGCCGAGCTTGGTCACCGAGATCGTGAACATGATCAGCGACACGAACAGCGGCACGAGCCCGACCGTGCCGAAGAACTGCCAGGCCAACTTCGGTGCCCGCGGGCCGTACACCAAGAGGTAGACGGCGAAGGCCGTGAAGAACGCGAATGCGCCGAGCGCGAACAGCGAAATCGGAATACCGCCCCAATAGTGCTCTTTGAGCAGCGCGGAGTACGGGCTGTACATCGCGACGCGGCACGCTTCGGCCTCCGCGGTCGCCGGCGCGCCGGGGATGAAGCTACAGTGCACGTCGTGCAAGCGCCGATCGAGGTGCTTAGCGTAATCGAGCGTCGAGTTCGATGCGAACAAGAGGCCGAGCAGCGACGCGATCAGCGCGAGCACCGCTGGCAGTTTGGATTTCGGACCTGGCATCGCCGGCGAGCGTCGCAATAATGGGCCCGAGATTGCAAGGTTTAATCAAGCGTCCATTCCGCCGCGAGCAAAGGCCGCGCGAGAAAATCCGCTATTCTTGCGGCGTACCGGCACTGCTCTGCCGACGTCTGCCGAGCCCAGTGTGGTTCGGGGGCAACGCCAGAGCCGAGCTGAACCAGCCGAAAGCGCGCGATTCTGGCGGGAAACACCCGACAACCATCGTCCCCGCGGCTGGCACGTCGCATGCTGTGGGTTGCGCCATGCATTGGCGCTCACTCCCCTATTTGGTCGCCTTCGGCTCGGCTTGGGCAGCGCACGCGCAAGCTGACTTCGATTCGACGGCCACCGCATTTCCGCCCTGGCCGCATACTGAAACACCGGAACCAGAGCCTCGCGCGGCGGCGCCGCGGCGGCCAGAGCTGGCGGAGCCCCAGAGCCGAGAGCCGAGAGCCGGTTATGGCCAGCGCCCGTTGCATCTCGAGCTCGTCACGGGTGTCGCGACCACGGTTGGGCTCGTGGGCGTCGCGGGCGAGCTCGATCTCGGCAATCCGCTCTCGCTCGGTGCCGGCGTGGGCGGTAACGGCTACGGCGTCGATTGGGAAGTGCACGCGCGCTTTCGTCCGATCTACTCGTTGCCGCCGGAGCGCCACTTCTTCTCCGCGCTGACCGTGCAGGGCACCTTCGCCAGCTCGCTCAACTCGAATACGAGTCTCATTCCGGGCATCGACTGCGATACTAACGACATTCACGACGGCTGCTACGCACCACCCGTCGTACCGGAGCGAGTCTATTGGGCCCAGAGCGAGCTCGGTTGGGAGGGAATGTTCCAGAGCGGTCTCACGCTACGCGTTGCCACCGGCCTTGCGCGCGAGCTCGGCTCACCGAGCTGGCACTGCGAAATCAGTGGGCAAATCGTGCCTTGCGGCTCGCTCCCTGCGCGCACGGTGTTCGTGCAAACCTTCGCGGTCGGCTACGCTTTCTGACCCAGTGCGCGTCGCGGCCGCCTACTTTTTCTGCGTCTGCACGCCAGAAATGAGCCGCTCCGCCTCGGGCCGCCCGGGGTGGCTCTTTGGCGCGTCGTCCAAAAAACGCCGCAGGAGCGGCGTCGCGTCGCTCGGGCGCTTCAAATAGTCGGTGTACAAGATGGCCAGGTTGAACGTGGCATCGATGTTTTTCGGCTCGCGATCCAAGATCTGCTTGAGCAGCTTTTCTGCTTCCAGATAACCGGATTGGTCGTCGCGCTTGCCCTGACCGCGGCGCGCGGCTGCGAGCCCCAGCATGGCGTCGATGCTCTCGGGCTCGACCTCGAGCACCGCGCGGAACTCTTGGGCCGCCTTGTCGTACACCCCTGCTTGCAAGAGCACCGTGCCGGTGTTGAGGCGGGCAGTCGTATCCTTCGGGTCGAGCTCGCTCGCGTGTTGAAAGTGTTTGAAGGCGACGGCATCCTCGCCTTTGCGCAAGGAAATCAGGCCAGCAGCGCGCTCGGCCACGGCCGATTTGTCGTCTGCTTTGAGCGCCTCTTCGATCAAAAGCTCGGCGGTGTCGACCTCGCCCTGTTCCATGTTCGCCAGCGCAAGCTCGGACAACGCGAACGGATCGCTCGAGTGGTAAACGAGCACGCGCTGAGCTTGCTGGATGGCCTCCTTCACGCGACCGCCTTCGCGCAGCGCGGTGACGAGCGCGATCGACGCCACCTTGGCGTCCGGATTTTGCTTCACGAAACCTTCTAGCGCGTCGATGCCGCCGTCCGCATCACCCTGACGCCGCCGCACTTCGGACAGCGCGACTGCGACGTCTTCGGCGTTCGGCGCGAGCTTCGCGGCGGCCGAAAGCTCGCGCTCCGCGGCCTTCAAGTCGCCCTTGTCCGCCAGCAAAATACCGAGATTGTAGTGAGCCTCCCACAGACCCGGATCGGCCGTCACCGCATCCTGCAACAGCTGTATCGCGTGCTCTTTGCCGCTCGCGTCTTTGGCACTCTGCACGCCTTGCACCATCTTGCTCACCGCCTGCGGATTGGCCGGAGGCAAGGTCGGGGCTTCGACTTTCTTGTGATTTGCGCCGCAAGCAACCAGAAAGACGATGCTCGCGCCGAGCAGCGCGTGGCGCATCACTTGCGGCCTCGCTTGCCGAGCGTCGGCTTCTTGTCTGCGGGCTTGTCTTTGGTGTCCGTCGGCAACGAATCGTCCGCTTTCGACGGCGGGAGCGCCGTGTCGGCCTTCTCTGATGGGCTGGCCTTCTCCGATTTGGACGGCTTTCCATCGGTCTTGCCGCCGGCGACGCGGATCAAAAACTTCTCGCTGCCGCCGCTGTTCGTGCGGCGCGTGCCGTCGATCAGCCCGGGCAGCGCGGTCGTGCCTCGCGAACGCAGCTTGAAGCCGGTTTCCTTGAGCGGCGGGTAGAGCTCGGAGTTCAAGCGCCCGAGCGCTTCGCGCATTTTCGCCGTCCAAGAATTGAAGATGCCGAGCTCGATCGCCTTTTGCCAGCCGCTCTCGTAGGCTTCCAAGCTGCGCTCTTCGATGGGCACGACGAACTCGTCGATCGACTGCTTGTACAGCTCTTTTTCTTGGTCGTTCAGCTTGTCGGGCGGCGGCGAGCCGAGCAGCGCCTTGGAGAACGATTCGTAGGTGAAGCCAATTTGATAGAGAGCCGCGGTGGTCCACTCCGCGACGCCCATTTCGGCCGTGCTGAGGAAGGTCTCGGCGGCCTTCTTGAGCAGCTCGCTCTTCTGCTTCAGGCGCGCTTTGAGCTGCTTCACGTCGCCCTCGATCTTCACGGCTTCGTACTTGGCCAGCACGGCTTCGCCCTGCATGTAGCGGGCTTTGGCCGCGTAGTACTTGCCGCTATCGCTGAGGCGATTCTTGTTCTGAGTGTAGACGTGGATCGCGCGATCGAGCGCAGCGCCCGCGCCGCGCTCGTCGCCGGCCTTCACCGTAGCGAGGCGCACCAGCGCTTCGATCTGGCCGTTCACGCTGCGCGCGTTCTTCGAGTATTGGTCGTAGAGCGCTTCGGCTTCTTTCTTCTTGCCCGCTTTCTCGTGGGCCTTACCCATCAAGAATACGACCTCGTCGGCATTCTCGTCGCGCGGGTAGTATTTGCGAAACTTCTGACCGCTGTCGATCGCCTTGTCGTGCTCACCGACCGTGGCGCGGAGCAATACGGCGTTGTACGCCGCATCCTTGTGGTGCTCGCTCTTCGGCCAATTGTCGGTAATCGTCGCGTCGTAATCCGCGGCGGTGCTGAATAGTCCGACCTCTTGAAACGTGGTCGCGGCAATCCACACGCCTTGCGCGGCTTCTTCGCGCTGCGGATGATCGCTGATCAGACGGCTGGCAGCGGCCGACAGAGTCTCGAGATCTCCCGCTTTTTTGGCCTCGACTTCAGCGTTGACCGCGGCTTGCGCCGCTCGCGGCTCCTTCGGAAATTCGCGAGCGGCGCGCAAATAGGCGGCCGCGGATTTGGCGTGCTCGCCCTGCTCCGCCAGCTGTTCGCCCTGCTTGAACACCGCGCCGACGATCAGCGCATTCAAGCGTCCCTGCTGCTCGGGCGCCTGGAAAGCGGGCGCCGTCTTCAAGCGACGCGCCCAAGTCTCGATGTTCGAATAATCCTTGCTCTTGTTGAACGAGTCGAGGATGAGCTCGCCGGCGCCGACGGTGTACTTGCTGGTGGGGTACTTCTCGAGCAAGAGCCCCCATTGCCGAACCGCGGGGTCGTACACCTGATAGTCGTAGTAGAGCTTACCTTGCCGAAAGAGCAGCTCCGGGATCTGCTTGTCGGTCGGATAATCTTTGATGTAGAGCTCCATCGCCTCGGTGAGCTGCTTGTCCGTCGGCGACTCTTCCTGCTTCTTGCCCGCGGCCTTCGCAGCATCGAACTCCGCGGCACGCGCGACTTCGAGCGCGGCGAGCGCGTTGTACAACGCCGTCCGCGAGTACTGCCCCTTCGGGTTCAGCCGCACCGCGGCCAGGTACGCCTCGGCCGCGCCCGTCGCGTTCTCGAGCCGATAGAAGTAGATCTCGGCCAGATTGTAATTGACCTCGTATGCCTCTTGGCGCGCGCCGAAGCGGCTCAGGTAGACCTTGTACAGGTTCGCGGCGCCTTGGAATTCGGCTTTGCTGACCTTGTCGGCCTGAGCTTTGGCGTGCAGCCCGACGGCATCTTCGCGCAGCTGCTTTTCGGTGGCTTTTTCGGCGGCGGCCAGCGTCTCCGCGCTCTGCGCGCGCACCCAGGCGGACGCCTCGGCCGGAGGCTTGTGCGGGGCGGCCTCGGGCGCGACATAATCGTGCACGCTGAGCTTGTAGTCGTCCTCGAGCTTCGCCCAAGCTTCGAGCGTGGAGTGACCTTGCGCGATCTGCAGTTGGAAGCGGTACGCCTCCGGGCTCGTCGGCTCGAGCTTGAGTAGGAGCCGGTACGCCTCGATGCCTCGCTCGTACTGCGCTTGCTCGTAGAAAGCGTCGGCCAGCGCGCGCACGATTTTGCCTGCGAATTTGTCGCCGCCAGCCTTGGTGAGGAATTTGTACATGTCCTCGGCGCGATTGTTTTCGTCCTCGACGAACACCGCGACCAAGTTTTTCAGTGCTTCGTTCTGAAGCTCGTCGAGCTCGTCCCGGCGCTTGGAGCTGACCTTGGCGCCCGGCTCGGCCGTGGCCTGGAACACGATCAGGAAGCGTTTGGCGGCTTCTTCCGGCTTACCCAGCCGCCACAACGTCCAAGCGCTCTTGAACAGCGCCAGATCGTACAGCTCACTGTCCTTGAATTTCAGGACTTGCTCGTACTCGTCATAAGCCGTCTCGTAGTTCGGCGCTTCCTTGGTGAACTCGTATTCGGCGCGCACCATGTGTGCGTCCGGGATGAAACGGCTCTTCGGGAACCACTCGATGATCTTGTTGAAGCGCGCCAACGACTCGTCGTATTTGCCCTCTTCATTGGCGAGAAAGCCGTCGACGTACAGCGCCAGATCGTACTGCCGGAAGTTCTTGTAGTTCTTCAGCACGCGCAAGAACCGCGCGCGCGGTTTGCCGTAGTTCGGCGTCGGCGGGTCTTTCGCGGCGCGCTGCTCAGGCGGCAAGGCTTCCCATTTCTGGAAGCTGGTGAGGAAGGTGTCGCGCGCGTCCTCCCACTCGAGCTCGCCCATCCGGAGCAACGCCTCGGGCATCTCGCTCGAGCTCGCGGGCGACTCGTCGATGAACTTCGAGAGTAAACCCATGGCCTCGACGCGTAGCTTCTTCTCCGCGATCAAATTGCGCGAAATGCGCTGATCGATCTTCTTGGCCAGCGCGGCGCGCAGCGCTTCGGGAATTTGCAGACTCACGCGAAAGCCGCGCTTGGCGCTGGCTTGCTCGGCGGCCTTCTTTTTGATCGTGGGCCGCTCTTTGGCACCGATCGCACGCTCGCCCGCGGGCTTGATGTGCGCGCTCTCGCCCGCCATCGTGGGCGCCTCTTCCGCGCGCACGGGCGCCGTGAGCAGCGCGAGCGCGAGCAGCCCGGCGGCGCCACACAGGATACCGCGCACCGCGAGCGTTGCTCTCGGCGGCCGCAAAATCACACGATCGATCGGGCGCGTCATCGGTCAGAGAGCCGGCAAAAGCTCAGCGCCCGAGGATAGCCGCTCCGCGGATTCGGAAGCAACGACCGAAGGCCGCGCAGGATGGGCGCGGATGTAAGATACGCGGGTCCATTACTCGGCGCCGCGCGGCGCACTCGCCAATCGCCGCCCGCCGGATGCGCGAGCGCGTTTAGCCCGCGCTGTCAGCAAGGCGCAAAAAGAGCGCGGGCCAGTCCACGTTGCCGTAGCCTTCGCCGAAGCGGACGAACACCCAATGTCGTTCGGGGACAACGAACACGTACTGCCCGTGGTAACCCTTCGCGAAATAGCCGCGTCCGTCGCGCGTCAAAAACCATTGATACTTGCCGCGTCGCACCCAGCCATCCGTGGTGTGCACGAGGCCGGCGATCGGATCGGGCGAGAGCGCGCGCTCGACCCACGCCTGAGGCAAGATCACGTGGCCGTCGAGTGTGCCGCCGTGCAGGAAGAGCAAGCCGAGTCGCGCTTGATCGCGCGCCGTGGCGTTGAAGCCGCCGAAAAACTTTTCGACGCCGCTTGCCGCACTATCGAGTGACCAGGACGCCGCTCGTTCGGCGCCGAGCGGCTGCCAAATACTGCGCTGGAAGTAGTGAGACACCGTTTCGCCGTGCAAGCGCCGCTGCAAGACGGCCCAGAGCAGCTGAATGTTCACGCTGCCGTACAGGTAATGCTCACCTGGCGGCCACTTCACGTCGTACGAGTACATCAGGTCGCGAAGATCGGTCGTGTAGTACAGGCGCGCGCCGGCCAGAGACTCCTCGTCGAAATCGATGCCCGAAGTCATGCGTAGCAAGCCATCGAGCGTCACGTCTCGATAGCGACTTTTGCCGGCGAGCTCGGGCACGTAAGAAGTGACGCGCGCCTCGAGTGAGGGCAAAAGCCCGTCACTCTGCGCGCGGCCGATCAATGCCGCAGCGAAGGTCTTGCTCATCGAGAAGCCCGGCAACTCCGTGCTCGCGGAGACGCCGTGGAAATAGCGTTCGTAGACGATCGTATCGTCGTGCAGCGCCAGGAACGCGCGCGTTTGCTGAGCTTCGAGGAGCTCGTCGAACGAACGGTACCGAGCGTGCTCGGCTGCCGTGAGACCAAACTGCGCGGGCGCGCTGCCCTGCGCAAGTGACACCGGCGTGGCCGAGGCACGCACGACGCGCTTGTCGAAATAGCTCGGCGCCTCGAGACTCGGCGTGTTGAAGTACAGCAAGCGCCCGAAGAAGCAGCCGCCGCTGCTCAGCGCGAGCAGCAGTAGAAAGATCCCCCGAGCAAAGCCGGAAGCAGGTGGCGGCGAGAGCAGCAAGCGCCTCGCTCAATACGCGTATTTGCGTGCGGGCGATACGAGATGAATCACGGCCCGGTTCGCGCGGCAGTTACGCTCCGCTAGCGCACCACGAGCTTCGCTCATCGGAGCTGCCCAACTGGCGGAAAAGCCGTGCTCGAGCGCCGTCACCAGTTGGGAACCGAGCGAGCGCGCTGCCGTGTTCCACCACCGGCGGTCGCCGCCATCGCTGTAAGCTCGCCGTCGTGGCCTGCGTTCTCTCCGAATGAGCCGGCAAATCCACAAAAAGAACGCCCTGTCCGAGAAGCTGGGGAAGGTCGCACCAGGTCGCAACGCACTGTGCATTTTGGCGTTTCTGTGCGCGGCGGGCTGCGCGCGGGCCAGCGAGGCCCCGCCGCCGACCAGCCAGAGCCCGACCGTTGGCGCGGCAGCGGCAGCCGTTGCGCCTGCGGACGTTCAGACGGCGGCGAGCGCGGCCGTGAGCCGCAAGATCGTGCGACAGGCGGAGCTCGAGCTCGAAGTGCCGTCGCCGAGCACCGCACAAACCGCCATCGAGCGCATGGCCGAGCGGCACGGCGGCTACGTCGTGAGCGCCGCGCGCGACACCGACCACGAAACCGCCGTCGATATCCGGGTCACGCTGGTCGTCCGCGTGCCGCAAGCCGAGCTCACGGCCACGCTCGGCGAGCTGAAGCGGCTCGGCCGCGGCATCGGCTCGGAGCGCATCACCAGCGACGACGTCACCGACGAGTACATCGACCTCGGCGCGCGCATTCAGAGCCAACAAGGCCTCGAGCAACAATACCTCGAGATCTTGAAGCGGGCCGCGACCGTAAAGGACGCGATGGACGTGCAGAAGCAGCTCGCGGACGTGCGGGCCGAGATCGAGCGCCTTCAGGGCCGCGCGCACTTGCTCGACAAGGAGAGCGCGTTCTCGACGCTCACCGTGCACCTCAGCACGGCCGTACCGCAAATCGCTGTGTCCCGGACGACTTTCGGCGGCACGCTCAGCCGCGCGTGGGCGGACGCGGTCAGCCTGAGCGTGGAGCTCATCTGCGACGCCATCCACCTTTTTGCCATGCTGATCCCGATCGCGCTCTTGATCGGCCTGCCCAGCGCGCTCGGCCTCTGGGTCTTGACGCGTACCGTGCGCGCACTGAGCGCGCGGAGCCGCCGGCAAAAGCTCGCCAACGCAGCGAGTGCCGCCGCCTAAGCGGCAGCTACTTCAAATTCTCGCCGCCCACGTACTCGTCCGACCAATCCTCGCCCTCGAAGGGCCAATACTCTTCGTCGTCGCCGAGGTAGCGCGCGGCGTCCAGCGAATCGACGATGGTTTGCGGCAATAGACCTTGCGACAGCGCTTCGACCTCGATCTCGAGCGAGCGCTTTTTGCCGAGCACGGTCTCGATGCGACCGAGGCGCGCGCGCCGCAGCAAGCGCGATAGACGCCGATCGAGGCGCACTAGCGCGTCTTTGGCGAGCGCGAGCTCTTGCGCCTCCACGGCCACGCGCAGCTTTTGTGCGTCGCCGTACAGCGCGGTCGCGCG
>Ga0207667_10000859_pt1 | contig 39082 bp, 31 predicted proteins | sample KBSCornC52_FD_184301 | JGI IMG/M metagenome (GOLD analysis project Ga0207667, IMG submission 184301) | Corn rhizosphere microbial communities from Kellogg Biological Station, Michigan, USA - KBS Corn C5-2 (SPAdes) (version 2) | ecosystem: Host-associated > Plants > Roots > Rhizosphere > Soil ...
CAGCACCATGACGACGGTCCGGTCGTCGATGATGGCCTGCATGACCAGGCACTTGCCGGCCTCGCTGATGTAGCCGGTCTTCTGCACGACGATGTCCCAGGTCGGATTGCCGACCAGGGAGTTGGTGTTGCGGAACTCGATTTTGTGCCGGCCGACCGCGACCGCGTAGCGCCGATCGGTCGAGTACTCCCGGATCGTCGGGTCATGCGAGGCCGCGACCACCAGCTTCGCCAGATCCTCGGGGCTGGCCACGTTCTCCTCCGACAGTCCCGTGGGATCGACGAAGTGGGCACTCGTCATGCCGAGCGCCTTGGCTTTGGCGTTCATGGCGGGGATGAACGCCTCGAGGCCACCCGGGTAGGTGCGCGCGAGGGCATGGGCGGCCCGGTTCTCCGAGGCCATCAGAGCCAGGTGGATCAGATCGCCCCGGCTGAGGGTCGTGCCGATCGCGAGGCGCGAGAAGGACCCCTTGTGCAGATGGCGGTCCTCCTGGGTGATCTGAATCGGCTCATCCAGGGGGAGCTTGGCGTCGGCGATCACCAGGGCGGTCAGCAGCTTGGTGATGGAGGCGATCGGGGCGGCTACCCCGGCATTGCGCGAGTACAGCACCGAGGAATGTGTTTCGTCGATGACCAGGGCAGAGGCCGATCGCAGCCCCGGACCGTCGGCCACCGTATGCACGCGATGATGAGTGTGCGCCTGTGCGCAGGACGAGATCATGAACCAGGCACCGATCAGCAGCAGCGGGGCCCCCGCCAGCTTCGGAACTCTCCCCCGTGCCATCGTCTGCCTCACTTCATTATGTTTGATCAGCGCTGGGGGGAGTGTAGCTGATCCAGGTCAGATCTTGACAGGAAACGCGTCACGGCCGGCGTAGCGCACTCTGCCCAGCTCCGCCTCGATGCGCAGCAGCTGGTTGTATTTGGCCATTCGGTCCGAGCGCGACAGCGAGCCGGTCTTGATCTGGGTAGCCGCGGTCGCCACCGCGATGTCGGCGATGGTGCTGTCCTCGGTTTCCCCGGACCGGTGCGAGACGACCGAGGCATAGCGGGCCTCATCCGCCATGTGGATCGCGGCCAGCGTTTCCGTCAGCGTCCCGATCTGGTTGGGCTTGATCAGGATGGAGTTGGCGATGCCGCGCTCGATGCCCTCCTGGAGGATCCGGGTGTTGGTCACGAATAGATCGTCACCGACGAGCTGGATGCGCTTGCCGAGCGCGCGCGTGAGCTCGCCCCACCCGTCCCAATCGGACTCGCTCATCCCATCCTCGATGGTAATGACCGGATACTTCGCCACGAGGTCTCCGAGGTAGCCGGTGAACTCGGCCGCGGAGAACCCGCGCCCCTCCGCTTCCAGCTCGTAACGGTCGTTCTTGAAGAACTCGGACGAGGCGACATCCAGACCCAGGTAGATGTCCCTGCCCGGCCGATAGCCGGCCTGCTCCACTGCCTGCAGAATCACCCCCAGCGCGGCCTCATTGGACTCGAGGTCCGGCGCGAAGCCTCCCTCGTCGCCGACGGCCGTCGACAGGTGCCGGGAGTTGAGGATCTGCTTCAGGGCGTGAAACACCTCGCAGCCGTAGCGCAGGGCCTCGCGAAAGCTCGGTGCGCCGACGGGGAGGATCATGAACTCCTGGATATCCAGGCTGTTGTTGGCATGCGCACCGCCGTTGATGATGTTCATCATCGGCACGGGCATCACCGGCTCCCGCCCCCCCTTGATCAGCGCACTCCCGAGGTAGCGGTACAGCGGCTCGCCGGCATCCCGGGCGGCGGCGTGCGCCGTTGCCAGCGACACGGCAAGCAATGCGTTCGCACCCAGCTTGCCCTTGGTATCTGTGCCGTCCAGCTCGATCATGCGGCCGTCGAGACCCGCCTGATCGCGCGGGTCGCGCCCCAGGAGCGCCTGCTTGAGCACGCCGTTGGCGTGCTCGACCGCCTTCAGAACGCCTTTGCCGCCGAAGCGCTTCTTGTCGCCATCGCGCAGCTCCACGGCCTCGCGCGTTCCGGTGGAAGCGCCCGAGGGGACGGCGGCACGCCCGGTCGCGCCCGAATCGAGAATCACGTCGGCTTCGACGGTGGGGTTGCCGCGTGAATCGATGATCTCGCGGGCGCGGATGTCGGTGATTCGGCTCATGTGAGTAGAGGCCTCTGTCCTCGTTCGAGATGTCGTTCTTGAGCTAAATGGACGGGGTCCTTTTGGACCCCGTGAGGAGTTCGGGCGAAGCCCGTAACAGAGTTTCTTCGAGCGGGCGGGCCTTCACGGCCTCATCCAGCTGTTTCAGGGTGATCAGGAGCGGCTCCATCCGATCCAGCGGCCACGCATTGGGTCCGTCCGAAAGCGCCTTGGACGGCTCGGGGTGGGTCTCCATGAACAACCCCGACACTCCGCTGGCCACGGCCGCGCGCGCCAGCACCGGAATGAACTCGCGCTGACCGCCGGATGCGGTGCCTTTGCCGCCGGGAAGCTGTACCGAATGGGTCGCGTCGAATACGACGGGACAGTCCGTCTCGCGCATGATCGACAGCGAGCGCATGTCGGAGACCAGATTGTTGTAGCCGAAGGAGAAGCCGCGCTCGCACACCAGGATGGCATCGTTGCCGGTGGAGCGGGCCTTGTCGACCACGTTGCGCATCTCCCAGGGGGAGAGGAACTGGCCCTTCTTGATGTTGACCGGCTTGCCCTGCGAGGCGGCACTCACGATGAAGTTCGTCTGGCGGCACAGGAATGCCGGCGTCTGCAGCACGTCCACCACAGCCGCGACCTCCGCGAGCGGCGTGTCCTCGTGAACGTCGGTGAGCACCGGAACGCCGAACTGCTTGCGGACCTCCTGCAGGACCTTCAGCCCGCCCTCCAGGCCCGGTCCGCGATAGCTGGCGCGCGATGAGCGATTGGCCTTGTCGTAGGAGGCCTTGAAGACGAACGGGATCCGCAGACGCTGGGTGATCTCGCGCAGTCGGCCGGCGATCTCCTGCGTCAGCGTGGCGCTCTCGATCACACACGGCCCGGCGATCAGGAAGAAGGGCCGCTCGAGCCCGACGTCGTGGCTGCCTAGCTTCATGCACCCGCCGCTTGCGGGAGCTGCGATGCGCGATGCGCACGCGCCGCCCGGATGAATCCCGTGAACAGGGGATGCCCGTCGCGCGGCGTGGAGGTGAACTCCGGATGGAACTGGGTCGCAACGAACCAAGGGTGATTCGGCAGCTCGATCACCTCGACCAGCCCATCGCGGGAGAAGCCGCTGAAACGCAATCCGCCCTGGCGAAAACGATCCAGATAGTTGTTGTTGAACTCGTAGCGATGCCGGTGGCGCTCGGAGATCATGTCGCGGGCGAAAATCTCCCGTGCGCGGGTCCCGGCGCCCAGCACGACCTCCTGGGCTCCGAGCCGCATGGTCGCTCCCATCGCCGAACCCTCATCGCGCACCTGCGTCCCGCCGGACTGGTCCTGCCACTCGGAAATCAGGGCGATGACCGGGTGCGGGGTCGCGCGGTTGAACTCCGTGCTATTGGCATCCGCAAGGCCAAGCGCGTGGCGCCCGAACTCCACGATCGCTACTTGCATTCCCAGACAGATCCCCAAGTACGGGACGCCGTTCTCGCGGGCGAAGCGGGCAGCCTGGATCTTCCCCTCGATGCCCCGCTCACCGAAGCCCCCGGGCACCAGGATCGCATCCATGCCCTTCAGACAGTGCGTCCCGTGCTGCTCGACGTCGGTGGACTCGATGTAGTGGATATTCACGCGCGTGCGCGACTTCAGTCCTCCGTGCATCAGAGCTTCGTGCAGCGACAGGTAGGAGTCGCGGATCTGCACGTACTTGCCGACCATGGCGATGTCGACCTGGCCGTCGGGATTGGACTTGGCGCTCACCACGTGCCGCCACTCCGCCAGATCGGTCGTGGGGACCTCCAGGCGCAGCTTGTCGACGACGATCGCATCGAGCGCCTGCTCGTGCAGCAGCTGGGGAATCTTGTAGATGTCATCCGCGTCGACGGCGGAGATGACCGCCCGCTCCTCGACGTTGGTGAACAAGGCGATCTTGCGGCGCTGCTCCTCGGGCAAGGGGTGCTTGCAGCGGCACAGCAGCACATCCGGCTGAATGCCGATGCCGCGCAGCTCCTTCACCGAGTGCTGCGTCGGCTTGGTCTTGATCTCCCCCGAGCCGCCCACGATGGGCACCAGGGTCAGATGCATGTAGACGCAATTGCTGCGGCCAAGCTCAACGCCGAGCTGGCGGATGGCCTCGAGGAAAGGCAGCGACTCGATGTCGCCCACCGTGCCGCCGATCTCGACCATGCACACATCCGCGCCGTCGGCACCGAGCTTGATGCTGCGCTTGATCTCATCGGTGATGTGCGGAATCACCTGGACGGTGGCGCCGAGGTAGTCGCCCCGCCGCTCCTTGGCGATGACGCGCTCGTAGATCCGGCCGGTCGTGAAATTGCTGTTGCGACCGGTCGTGGTTCTCACGAAACGCTCGTAGTGCCCCAGATCCAGATCGGTCTCGGTCCCGTCCTGTGTGACGAAGACCTCCCCGTGCTGGAAGGGGCTCATCGTTCCGGGATCCACGTTGATGTACGGATCCAGCTTGACCATCGCGACCTTGAGGCCGCGGGCCTCCAGGATCGCGCCCAAAGAGGCGGCGGCGATGCCTTTGCCCAAAGAGGACACGACACCACCGGTGACGAATACGAAGCGCGTCATAAATTTAAAAGGGGTTTCCCGTCGTGGAGAATTACAGCCGCGTGCGGCGGAAACTGACGACGGGCAAACAGGCTACCACAACGCGGGGGGACCGGGTGCGACTTTGCACTCAACGACGCCAACGGAGCCGTCCGCGCCGTCGCGCGCCGGGCCCCGCCTGAATCGACTCATCGAGCCACAGATCCGCGACCGCCAGCACGCGCTCTCCGGAGCACACCAGCGGCAGGCGCGAGCGCTCGCCTGGTGGCACGTGAGCTTCCTGCAGCAAGCTCTTGAGCGCACGAGTCGGACCTCCCCTCCTCGGCCTGAGCCGCTCCCCGCCGACGCGGGTCCGGACGGTCAGCTCCGACGGCAAGGCGTCCAGGTCGAGCGGACCTCGGGGGTCCTGCCTGAGCTCGAGCTGACCGCTGGCCACACCGGCCAGCTCGCAGCTCGCCTCTTCTGCCCAGCTCCAAGTGAGCCCCGGCGGGCTGGCCCCGGACGCGCCCCGCGTACTCGCCCCGGCCGCGGCCCGAGCGCTCGACCCGGCCTCGCCTCGCGTGTTCGAGCCGGGCCCGACTCGCGCGATTGACAGGCGCCCGCGCTCGCGCCGCACGATCACATCGGCCCAAACCACTCGCGGATTTGCATCCAGGCGCGCCTCCAGCAGCGGTCCGCAGATCTCATCCAGGCGGCGGGTGTCCGGCACGGGAAACCCGCAGCGCGCGATCCAAAATCTCACCGCATTGCGCCTGCGTTCAGGCTTCAGCCCGCGCAAGACGCCGCTCGTCAGGCAATCGCCGTCTGCGGCACGCTCGACATCGCGCCGCGCCACCTCGTCAAGGAGCCTCTGCGCCTGCGCAGCGTGACGAGCGCTGCGGGCGACGGAGCTCGCTACCCCCGGCCAGCGCGCCCGCAACAGCGGAAGCACGCGTCGCCTCAGATAGTTCCGATCGAGGCTCTCGTCAGCGTTCGTGTCATCCTCGACCCACGTGAGACCCGCCGTTTTCATCCACTCCTGCAACTGCGAACGCGTGCAACTCAACAGTGGGCGCGCCAGGAACCCGTGGCCGAACGCCGTGATCTCCGGCATAGCCGAGATCCCCGCGAGCCCGCTACCGCGAAAAAGCTGCAGGAGAACGGTCTCGAGCTGGTCATCCTGATGATGTGCGGTCAGCAGGACCTCGCCGGGAGCCAGATCGGCTTCGAGCAGCGCATAGCGTGCCGTACGCGCCGCCGCTTCGAGAGACTCTCCACGGACGCGCGCGACCTTCGTGGCCAGAACCTGGAGAGGCACTTTCAGTTGGCGGCAGAGGCTCCGGCAGTGGGCGCTCCACAGCCTGGAGTTGGGATGCAGTCCGTGATCGATGTGAATCGCACGCAGCCGTGGGAGCCTGCGCCGCCGCCTCGCGAGAGCCGCCAGAAGCGCCGAGGAGTCGAGTCCGCCGCTCAACGCGACGCAAAGAGAGACATCTGGGAAGTCGGGCAACAGTCGCGACAGCCGCGCAGACAGCCAGACATCGAGTTGCATCTACTCGGAGCTCTCCGAGAAGACGCCGAACGCGGCGATCTTGGCTGCGCGCTGCGCACGCAGCTCATCCGTCGGAATGGCCTTCAACTCGGTCAGATGCTTGATCAATGCCGCCTTCACACGCGCAGACATATCGGAGGCATCGCGATGCGCGCCGCCGAGGGGCTCCTCGATCACCTCATCCAGCAGGCCGAGCTTGTTCAGGCGTTCGGCGGTGATATTGAGCGCTTCGGCCGCCGCCTCCTTCTTGTCCTGGCTCTTCCACAGGATCGAGGCGCACCCTTCGGGGGAAATCACGGAGTACGTGCTGTACTGAAGCATGAGCAAGCGGTCGCAGACGCCGATCGCCAGCGCGCCACCGGACCCGCCCTCACCCGTCACCACCGTGACGATCGGCACGCTCAGCACCGACATCTCGAACAGGTTGCGTGCGATGGCCTCGCTCTGCCCGCGTTCCTCCGCCCCCACGCCTGGATAAGCCCCCTGCGTATCGATGAGCGTGACCAGCGGCAGATGGAAGCGCTCGGCGAGGCGCATCAGGCGCAGCGCCTTGCGGTAGCCTTCGGGCTTGGGCATGCCGTAGTTGCGACGCACTCTCTCCTTGGTGTCGCGGCCCTTCTGGTGACCGATGAGCATCACCGCGTGCTCATCGATGCGCGCCAGGCCCCCGACGATGGCGAGATCGTCAGCGAACATCCGATCGCCGTGCATCTCGGTGAACTCGCGACAGATCGCGTTCACGTAATCCAGGGTGTAGGGACGGTGCGGATGGCGCGCGAGCTGCGTGATCTGCCAGGGAGTGAGATTGGAGAAGATGCTGGTGGTCAGCTGGCGGCTCTTGGCCTGCAGCCGCCCGATCTCCTCCTGGATGTTCACCTCGGAGTCGGACGTGACGTGCTTGAGCTCCTCGATTTTCGCCTCGAGCTCGGCGATCGGCTGTTCGAAATCGAGGAAGGCAACGGCCATTATCGTTTCTGGTCCTGATACCGCTTTGGTCAACGCTGCGGCAGGGTACGGGGGGAGGCGCCGCTTAGCAAGTTAGAGCTGCGCGTGCGGAGCGTTATATACGATCTGTACACCGCCGCGGCCGACGAGCGTTTCCAGCTTCTCCAGCAGCTCGCGGCTGGCGCGCACTTTCCATTCGGCACCGAGATTCAGCGCGCCCGCGGCACCGGAGCCGGAATACTCCACCGTGATCGGACAAGGCCCCGGTCGCCACGGGGTGAGGGTTTCCGCCAATCGCCCCATCAATGCCGGCGAATCCGCCCGCGACGGCCATTTCAGGACCAGGCGGCGCGCCTGCTGTTCCCGGATCCGATCCAGCTCGGTGATCCTCTTGGCCGACAGGCGCCAGGCATCGCTGAACTCATCGAAGCGCAGCTGCCCCTCGATGGCCACCAGGGCGTCCTTGGCCACCACGTCGCGGTACTTCTGGAACACATCATCGAACAGCGTGACTTCCATCCGCCCGGTGCTGTCGTCGAGGATCAGGATCACCCGAGGCCCGCGTTTGCGAACCTCATCGATGAGGCCCGCCACCGTCACGGTGCGGCCGCCTCCGAAACGCACCGGCTCCATCGGCCGGTCGCTCAGCAACGGACCGAGTCGGTGGGTAACCATGTTGGCGAGCCCGGCTTCGAAGCGGTCGATGGGGTGCCCGGTGAGATACAGTCCGAGCGTGTCGCGCTCACCGGCAAGCCGCACCGCCTCGCTCCATTCCGTCTGCTCGTCGCGCCGGATGGGTGCTGCGGGCCGCTGCGCGCTCACCAGTCCGAACAGATCGTCCTGGCCCGCCTGGTGGGCCTTGGTGTTCTGGTCGCCCAGCTGCATCGCCGCCGGCAGGCGTTGCATCAAGGTCGCCCGATTCGGCCCCAACGCATCGAGGCTTCCCGAGCGCAGCAGCGCTTCCAACACGCGGCGGTTCACTCTCTGCAGGTCCAGCCGGGCGCACAGGTCCTCCAGGCTCGTGAACGGCCCGTGCGCCTCGCGTTCATCGATGATGGCTTCCACAGCACCCTGGCCCACGCCGCGCACCGCACCCAGTCCGTAGCGGATCGTCTTGTCATCGCCCACCGCGAACTCGTAGCGCGAGTGGTTGACGTCGGGCGGCCTGACATTCAGGCCCATGTCCGCGCATTCCTTGATGAGCGTCACGACTTTATCCGTGTGGTCCATGTCAGCGGACAACACAGCAGCCATGAATGCGGCCGGGAAGTGCGCCTTCAGATAGGCGGTCTGGTAAGTGAGCAGCGCGTACGCGGCGGAGTGCGACTTGTTGAATCCGTAGCCGGCAAACTTCTCCATCAGGTCGAAGATGTGCGCCGCGACCGCGGAGTCGATGCCGCGCTCCACCGAGCCGTCGATGAAGACCGAGCGCTGCTTCGCCATCTCCTCGGGCTTCTTCTTGCCCATCGCTCGGCGCAGCAGGTCGGCGCCGCCGAGCGTGTAGCCGGCGAGCACCTGCGCGATCTGCATCACCTGCTCCTGGTACAGGATGACGCCGTAGGTGGCCTTGAGGACCGGCTGCAGACTGGGGTGCAGGTAGTCGATGGGGCCGTCGATCTTGCCGTGCTTGCGGTCGATGAAATCCTCGACCATGCCCGACTGCAGCGGCCCGGGCCGGAACAGCGCCACCAGCGCCACGATGTCCTCGAAGCAATCCGGCTGCAGGCGCCGGATGAGGTCCTTCATCCCGCGCGACTCGAGCTGGAACACGGCGGTCGTGCGGGTCGACTTCAGCAGCGCGTAGGTCTGCGGATCGTCCATGGGCAGCGCTTCGATGCGCAGGGGCGGCTTGCCCTGCTCCGCGAGCACGCGATTGATGATGACCACGGCCCGGTCGATGATGGTGAGGGTGCGCAGGCCCAGGAAGTCGAACTTGACCAGACCGGCGGCCTCGACGTCGTCCTTGTCGAACTGGGTGACGAGGCCTCCGCCGGTGTCATCGCAGAACAGCGGCGCGAAGTCGGTCAGCACGGAGGGCGCGATGACCACACCGCCGGCGTGCATGCCGGCGTTGCGTGTGAGGCCCTCGAGCGAGCGCGCCATGTCGATGAGGTTCTTCACCTCCTCTTCCGTGTCGTAGAGCTTCTTGAGCTCCGGCTCCTTGGTCAGCGCGTCATCCAGAGTGATGCCCAGCTCGAACGGAACCAGCTTGGCGATCCTGTCGACGTACCCGTAGGTCATGCCGAGGACGCGGCCGACGTCGCGCACCACGGCCTTCGCTGCCATCGTTCCGTAGGTGATGATCTGCGAGACGCGCTCCCTTCCATACTTCTCAGCGACGTAGTCGATGACGCGGTCGCGGCCATCCATGCAGAAGTCGACGTCGAAATCCGGCATCGACACCCGTTCCGGATTGAGGAAGCGCTCGAACAGCAGATCGTGCTTCAGAGGATCCAGGTCGGTGATCGCCAGACTGTAGGCGACGAGCGAGCCTGCCCCCGAGCCGCGGCCGGGACCGACGGGAACCCCGTTCTCGCGTGCCCACCGAATGAAGTCCGCCACGATGAGAAAGTACCCGGCGAACCCCATCTGGCAGATCACATCCAGCTCGATGCGCAGGCGCTCGCGGTATTCGCCCCAGCTCGAGGCCGCGACGCTGGTCAGGCGCGAATCGAGGCCACGCGCGGCTTCTGCGCGCATGAAGTCTTCGGTAGTAGTCTCCCCGGGCACGGGGTACTTCGGCAACCGTGCCTCTCCCAACTTCAAGGGCAAGGTGCAGCGACGCGCAATCTCCACAGCATTCGCCAGCGCCTCAGGCACGTCGGAGAACAGCTCCGCCATCTCCCCCGGCGTGCGCAGATACTGCTGCCGCGTGTAGCGACGAACACGGCCGGGATCGGCGAGAAACGCACCGTCGTGGATGCAGACGCGCGCCTCGTGCGACTCGAAGTCGTCCTCCTCGAGGAAGCGGACGTCGTTGGTAGCCACGACCGGGACGCCACGCCGTCCCGCAATGGCCACGGCAGCGGCGATGTAGGGTTCGTCCTCGCCACGCCCGATGCGCTGCAGCTCGATGTAGAAGCGATCGGGAAACAGCCCGAGCCAGAAATCCAGCGCACGGTCGGCTTCACCCTCGCGTGCATTGATCAGCGCGCGGCCCACATCCCCCTCCGCCGCACACGACAGCGCGATCAGGCCGTCGACGTTCTCCGGTGACAGCCAACTGCGCTCGATGGTCGGTATGCCGCGCTTCTGCCCTTCCTGGTAGGCGCGGCTCACGAGGCGAGTCACATTGCGGTATCCCTTCTGGGACTGACACAGGAGCGAGACTCTCGAGGGCAGCTGTCGCTCCCCCGCCTCGTGGACCAGCAGATCGACTCCGACGATGGGCTTCACCCCGCGTGCCAGGGCGGCGCGGTAGAACTTCACCATCGCGAACAGATTGCTCTGATCCGTCACTGCGACGGCCGGCATGGCCGCCCCGGCCACCGACTCGACGAGCTCGGGCACTCGCACGACGCTATCGATCAGCGAGTATTCGGTGTGCAGGCGCAGGTGCACGAAACCCGGTGAGCTCATGGGGGTCAGGCCGGATCCAGCGGCACGAATGCGGAGGCATCGGCGAGATCATCCAGGGGATCCAACGCCTCCAGCGCCACGCGGACGGGGTTGAACGATCTGCGATGCAACGGCGAGGGGTCCTGCTCGCGCAGCGCCGCCAGATGCGCGGCGGTCCCGTAGCCTTTGTGAATCGCCAGCTTGAAGCCGGGGTAGCAGCTGTCGAGCCGCTTCATCATCTCGTCCCGGTGGGTCTTCGCCAGTATGGAGGCCGCGCTGATCGCCCCCACGCGGGCATCTCCCTCGATGATGGCCTCGACCGTGCAGCCCAGGTGCAGGTCATCGATCCGCGGGAGCTGATTGCCGTCGATCTGGATGTGAGTCGGGCACACCGGCAATCGCAGCAGCGCGCGCCTCATCGCCAGAAAAGTCGCACCCAGGATGTTCAACGCGTCGATCTCATCGCGATCGGCCCATGCGACGGCCCAGGCGATGCACCGCGCGCGAATGAGCGTCGCCAGACGTTCGCGCTCCTCGGGAGTCAGGGTCTTGGAATCGGCGAGGCCGCGAATCCGTCGCTTGGGGTCGAGGATGACCGCTGCGGCGACGACCGGCCCCGCCAGGGGTCCCCTGCCCGCTTCATCCACGCCGGCGACACGCTTCTCAAGCACGGCGAGCCCCACCGGCATAGTCGAGAATTGCCGCCGCGGCGCGCTCAGCGCCGCCGCGCCGCAACGTCTCATGCACACGGCGGAATTCCTGCTGCAACTCACTCACGTGCTCACGATCTCCCAGCTCTCGCAGCAACGCTTCTCCCAGAGCCTCACCGGTAACCTCCTCCTGGAGGAATTCTGGCACGAGGCGGCGGCCGACCAGAAGGTTCGGCTGAGAAAAATACGCGACCTTGACCAGCCCCAGCCGGCGCAGCAGCCAGGCGGTGAGCGCAGCGAAGCGATACGCCACGACCATCGGCCGGCCCGTCAGCAGCGTCTCCAGGGTCGCGGTCCCGGAGGCGACGATGGCGGCGTCGGCGGCGGTGAGGACGCTCTGCGCCCGCCCGTCCACCAGATCCACGACCGGCGGCGCCGGCATGGCCGCCAGGATCGCCTCGAACCGACTGCGAACACGGACAGAGGCCATCGGTGCGACGAATCGCGCCTCGGGCCTGCGCTCGGCGATCCAGGCAGCCGCCGCTGCGAAGTCGCTGCCGAGCCGCTCGACCTCACCCATTCGGCTACCCGGCAGCAAGGCCACGACGGTCGCATCGCGTGGCAGACCGAGCTCGACCCGCGCTGCGTCGCGATCCACTTGCAGCGGGATTTGATCCGCGAGGGGGTGTCCTACGAATTCCGCCTTCACGCCGTGGCGTGCGTAGAAGTCCGTCTCGAACGGCAGCAGACACAGCACGAGATCGCAAGAGCGCCCGATGGTACGCACCCGGCCCCGCCGCCAGGCCCACACCTGCGGGCTTACGTACTGGACCGTCTTCAAGCCGCTGGCCTTGAGCCGTTTGGCCAAGCCGAGGTTGAAATCCGGGACGTCGATTCCGACGAACACGTCGGGCCGCTCGTGTTGGAATCGGGCGGCGAGCTGCCTGCGCAGCCGCAGGAGCCTCGGCAGGTGCTGCAGGACCTCGAACAGGCCCATCGTGGACAGCTCGTCCGAGGACGCCCAGACCTCACAGCCCGCGGCGGCCATTTTCGGTCCGGCCATGCCAAAGCAGCGCACCTCAGGGACACGCGCGCGCAGCGCTGCGATCAGAGCCGCGCCCAGCTGGTCTCCCGAGGACTCGCCGGCGACGATGCCGACTCGCAGGGGCTGGCCCCCCTCACTCATCGCACCAGGCTGCGGGTAGAGGTCTCGATGAATTCCGCGAGCGCGCGAACTTCCGGCTGCGTCTCCCCCAGCGTGCGCAGCTTGTCCGCGGCCTCCGTGAGCTTGAGCTCGGAGCGGTAGAGGATGCGGTACGCCTCGCGGACATTGCGCACCTGCTCCTCGCTGAAGCCGCGGCGCTTGAGCCCGATGGCATTGACTCCGTGGGGCTCGGCCGGATTGCCCGCAACCATCACGTACGGCGGAACGTCCCTGGTCACGATCGTGCCACCGCCGGAGAAGGCGTAGGCCCCGATCTTCACGAACTGATGCACAGCCGTCAGACCGCCGAGGGTGACGAAGTCGCCGATCTCGACGTGGCCGGCAAGCGCGGCACAGTTGGCGAACACGACTTCGTTGCCGATGGTGCAATCGTGCGCGACATGCGAATACGCCATGAACAGATTGTCGTTGCCGATCCGCGTGACACCCTTGTCGTGAGTCGTGCCGCGGTTGACCGTGCAGCTCTCGCGGAACACGTTGCGGTCGCCGATCTCCAGGCGCGTCGGCTCGCCCTGGTATTTCTTGTCCTGCGGCGCATCCCCGATGGAGGCGAACTGGAAGATGCGATTGCCGGCCCCGATGCGGGTCGGTCCGTTGATCACCACGTGCGGAGCCACGATCGTGCCCGGCCCGATCTCCACGTCAGGTCCGATCACGGAGAACGGCCCCACGGTGACATCCGCCGCCAGGCGCGCCTGCGGCGATACGACGGCTCGCGGATCGATCACTTGCCGACCTCCGGCGCGACCATCATTTCCGCGTGCGCCACTTCCAGCTCCCCGACATGAGCGGCCGTGGCGAAGCGCCAGATGCCCTTGAAAGCGCGCTCGACGGTCGCGCTCAGAATCAGCTGATCGCCCGGCTCGACGGGCTTGCGGAAGCGCGCCTTGTCGATGCCGACGAAATAGAAGCGGGTCTGCTCGTTCGGCGTGACTCCTGCGCTGACGAAGGCGAGGATGCCCGCGGCTTGCGCGAGCGCCTCGATGATGATGACGCCGGGCATGATCGGGCGGCCCGGGAAGTGCCCCGTGAAATACGGCTCGTTGAAGGTGACGTTCTTCAACGCGCGGATACTCTTGCCGGGCAGGCACTCCAGCACCCGATCGACGAGCAGGAACGGATAGCGGTGCGGAAGCAGCTTGAGGATCGCATTGATATCCAGCTGCACGGCATCGGTGGACTTCTCGTCAGTCATCTTCCTCATCCTGCTCGGGCAAATCTTCTGCGGCGCGACGTTCGAGTTTCTTGAGCCGGTCGGCATACTGGCCGAGGCGCTTGAAGTGTCCGACGAGCCGGCGCCACGTACGGGCGTCTTCGAATGGAATGCCGCTGGAGTATACGCCGGGAGCCGTGATCGAATGGCTGATCATCGAGGTGCCCAGGATGGTCACGTCGTCGCAGATGTCCAGATGGCCGCCCATCGCCACCATGCCTGCGATCATGCAGCGAGCGCCGATGGTGGTGCTGCCGGAGATGCCGGTACAGGCCGCGATCGCCGTGTGCGCGCCGATGCGCACGTTGTGTCCGATCTGGATCTGGTTGTCCAGCTTCACACCCTCTTCCAGCACCGTGTCCTCGATGGCGCCGCGATCCACGGTCGTATTGGCGCCGATCTCCACATCCGAGCCCACTCGCACGGAGCCTATCTGCGGCACCTTGACCCACTTGCGAGCCTCGGGCGCGAAGCCGAAGCCGTCCGCGCCGATGACACAACCCGGGTGAAACAGACAGCGGGGCCCGATCTGCACGCCGCGGCACAAGGTGACCCGGGCGACGAGCCGGGTGTCCGCCCCGATCTGCACCTCATCCTGGATGACGCACTGCGCTCCGATCACCGCACGCGCCCCGATGATGGCGCGCTCGCCGATCACGCACAGAGGACCGACGTGGGCTGAAGCATCGATGCGCGCGCTCTCGGCAACGACGGCTGTCGCATGCACCCCTGGGGGCGCGGTGGGAGCCGGATACAGGACATCCGCGATGCGCGCGTAAGTGGCAAACGGATTGGCGCAAACGAGCGCCGCCACCGGACAGTGAGCGGCGCTGGCGGCATCGAGGATGACCGCAGCCGCCTGGGTCTCGGCAAGCTGTTGGCGATAACGGGGATTGCCCAGGAACGAGATCGAGCGGGCGTCCGCGTTCCCGAGGGAGGCGACGCGCTCGATATTCGTATCCGGATTACCGCGCAGCTCGCATCCGAAGCGGACCGCGAGCTGCCCGAGCGAGACCGGCATGTTGGCGCACCCGAAAGGCTAGGAGCCTGTCCGGTCTACGACCCGGCCCCGCGGCGCCCTCATTTACCCTGCGGCTTCGGCGCTGGAGCGGCGGCCTTGCCGGCCGCGGCGGGCGCACTCTTCAGAGCCGCGAGGATCTGGGGGGTGATGTCAAGCGCCGGCGTCGCGTAGATGACCCCGTCGGCCACCACGAGATCGAAATTCTGGGCCTTCGCGTACGTGCGCACCTGCTCGATCAGGATGCGCTGCAGGCGCGACATCTCCTCGTTGCGGCGGGCATTGAAGTCGTCCTGCGCCTCGCTCTGTTTGCGCTGCAGGTCGCGGTAGCTGTCGCGCAGATCCTTCTCGGCGCGCGAGCGTTGATCCTCTGTCATGGTCGCGCCGTCCTTCTGCAGCTTGTCCTCCTTCGCCTTCAGCGACTGCTGCTGATTGGCGAGATCGCGCTGCCGCGGCGTGAACTCACTGCGGATCTGCTCCATCGCCGACTTCGCCTGCGGCGACTCCTCGGCCAGGCGGCCGTAGTCCACCACGCCGATCTTGAGCTCCGCTGCCCCCGCAGGCATGGCCACCCATGCGCCGATCGCTGCCACCGCCCAAAGGATCGATTTGCCGTTCACGGAAATACCCACCTCGAATGACGCCTATGTCTTTGACCCGATCCCAGTCTTCGACTGACTGCAGATCCTCAGAAGGCCTGGCCGACGGAGAACTGGAAGCCCTCGGTCTCATCGCCCCAATTCACGCCGGTCTGGTGCTTCGCATTCAACGGGATGCCGTAGCTGAACCGGAAGAGACCCAGAGGGGCCAACCATTCCACGGCAAGTCCGGTAGAACGCTTCAGGTTAGCATAACTCGGCTTGTAGGAGATCGGGGTCACCCCGTCGACGCCGTAGAAAACCGTATTGTCGGTCTCGAATATGCCGCCCATATCGTAGAACAGGCTCACCCGGGCGCTCTGGCGCCATTTCGCGGGGATGGGGATGACCAGCTCGGTCTGGCTGGTGATGCGCATGTTGCCGCCGTAGGGGTTGCCGAACTGGTCCCGAGGGCCCAGGAAGCTTTCGCGGAAGCCGCGCACCGAATCGGGGCCGCCGCCGAAATAGTTCTTATAGGGCGGCAGTCCGGTGGTCTTGCCGAAGGACTTGCCGTAGTCCACCGCATCCAGCAGGGAGATCGTCCATGGGCCCCAGATCGGGATGTACTTGCGGAAGCTGATGTCTCCAACCCAGTACTCGACCTGGCTCCCGGGGACGGTGCCCGAGACGCCCACCGTCAGGTGCGTGCCGCGGTCGGCGAACAGGGTGCGATTGCGCGTGTCGTAATCCCAGCCGATCTGCGGCTCGGCCACCTTGAACTTCGACCCGACGAACAGGTACTCGGCATTGGTGCTGTCGTCGTGGCCGATGCGCGAGTAGTGGCTGCCGTTCTCCTGCACCCACTGGATGGCCTGCAGCGCGCTGCCGAGCGTGCTGGTCAGCAGCTCCGAGCTGGTCAGCGAGATCCCGAAGCGGAAGTACTGGAAGTCGTTGACGATCGGATAGGCGTAGCTCAGGCCGACACTGATCTGCTTGGAGCTGAAGTCCGAGGAGTGCGACACGAACTGGGTGACATCGCTGTAGGTCAGCGACACCGTGCGCTGCAGATTGTCGATGGTCGTATACGGGTTGGTCTGTGAGATGTTGTAGACCTTGCTGTAGATGCCCGTATTGAGGTCGACCGCGATGCGCTGGCCGCTGCCGAGCCAGTTGGCATCCACGTACTGCCCGTTCAGCTGTGCGCCGAAGGACTCCGAGTAGCCGATGCCGCCGCTCAAGGTGGCCGCCGGCCCCTCCTCGATCTTGAAGTTGGTGTCCACCAGGTCCGGCGAGCCCGGCACCGGGGTCGTCTCGAAATCGACGCTCTTGACATAAGGCAGGCGCTGGATGAGCTGCTTGGAGCGCTCCAGCGAGGTGTTCGCGAGCCACCCGCCCTCGAGCTGGCGCAGCTGCCGGCGCAGCACCGAGTCGTTGATGCGCGTGACACCGGAGAAAGTGATGTTGCGCACGTAGACGCGGTTGCCCGGATCGATGAAGAAGGTGAGCGACACCTCGTGGGTCTTGTTGTCCGCAGTCGGCACCGGGTCGACCTTGGCGAACGCATAGCCGTCGGCGCCCAGGCGGTTCTGGATGAGCTCCTGCGTCGAGGTGATCAGCTTGCGGTCGAAGATCTGGCCCGGAGCCACCAGCAGGAAACGGCGCAGCTCCGCCTCGGGCACCACGAAGGTGCCCGCGAGCTTCACCTCCGAGAGCTTGAAGACATCACCTTCCTCGACATTCACGGTGATGTACATGTTGTCTTTCTGCGGCGAGATCGTGACCTGGGTGGAGTCGATCTGGAAGTTGGCGTAGCCGCGGTCCATGTAGTAGTTGCGGACTTTCTCCAGGTCCCCCTGCAGCTTCTCGCGCGCGTAACGGTCGTCGGACTTGTACCAGGACAGCCAGTTGGGCGTCTTCAGCTCCAGGGTGTCGAGGATGTCCTTTTCCTTGAACTTGGTGTTGCCGACGATGTTGATCTCACGGATCTTGGCCTTGCTGCCCTCCTTGATCTCGATCTTGATCTTCACCCGGTTGCCGGACTCCTCCTCGACGTGCGAGTCGATCTTCACGCCGTACTTGCCCTGGCTGAAATACTGATCCGTCAGGTAGCCGGTCACATCGTCGAGCACCGAGCGGTCGAAGGTCTTGCCGGCGGCCAGTCCCACGTTACGCAGGGACTTCTGCAGATCCTCGGTCTTGATGTCCTTGTTGCCCGTGATCTCGAAGCTCTCGATCGACGGACGCTCGAGCACCGACACGATCAGCGTGTTGCCATCGCGACGCATCTGCACGTCGCGGAAGAAGCCCGTTGCGTACAGCGCGCGCACTGCTTCACGGACGCGCTGCGGTGTGAGGTGGTCGCCGATGTTGATGGGCAGGTAGTTGTAGACCGTACCCTCGGAAATGCGCTGCAGGCCCTCCACGTGGATATCGCCAACAGTGAAGGCCGCCTCGCTCGGACCCGTCGCCGCCAGTGGCGGCAACGCGAGGCCCGCCGTTCCCGGCAACGGCGCCTGCTCGTCGTCCGCCGGCGGTGCTTGAGGGGCCGGTGCGGGGGCCTGTGCAGCAGGTGCGGTTGCTGGCGCAGCAGGCGCAGGAGCTTGCGGGGCGGGTGCAGGTGTGGTCTGCGCGGCGGGTTGTGCGGGCGCGGGTGCCGGCGCGGGTACGGCAGGCGGTTGCGCCGCACGTGTCGACCCCTGCGCATCGGATGCAGGAGCCTGCACCGCAGGTGCCGGCGGCGTCGCCGGAGGCGTCTGCGGTGCCGGGTCTTGCGGCGAAGGAGCCTGCGCATGCGCGAGCGCGCAATGCACGAAGAAGGCCACCGAGGCCACAATGACTCGAGACTTCATTCTGCAACACCCAAAATAAATTCCCCCCAGCGCGGTCCGGCCGCATGGCCGCCGCCGGTCGTTGTCTTAGCGCTCAACCGAGCTGGCGCGTGATGTCGTTGAACAGCGCGACGCCCATCAACAGCAGCAGCAGCGCGATGCCCACCTGCTGCCCGAAAGCCTGTGTCCGATCCGACACCGGGCTCCCCTTGAGCCACTCGGCCAGTTGAAACACGATCTGTCCGCCGTCGAGGATCGGGATGGGCAACAGATTCAGGAAGCCGAGCGACAGCGAAATGAGCACCAGGAAGCTCAGGAAGGAGGACACCCCCGCCTCGGCGGACTCACCGGCGAACTCGGCAATCGACAGCGGCCCGCTCAGATTCTTCAGCGATACCTCGCCCAGCACCATACGCCAGAACAATCGCCCCTGCAGCACGGTCATGCCCCAGGCTTCGCCCGCGGCGCGATCCAGCGCCTCCAGAGGTGCGAGCTGTCTCTGCACCTCCATCCCGGGCGGATACTTCACCTCGAACCCCGCTGGCGGCCCGATGCTGACCTTGATGCGTCCGATGAGCTTGCCGTCGACCTTCTCGCCTGCGACGTGCACTTCGGTGGTGTTCTCCGCTCCCGCGCGGCGATAGCGAAACACCAGGGTCTTGCCGATGCTGTCCTCGATGCGCGGCTGGAAGCCCGCCAGGTCGACGGGCTTGTCATCGATCGCCACGATCTGGTCGCCGGCTTTCAGTCCGGCGGCGGCGGCGGGACCGCCGGGCTCGACCGAGCGCAGCACCGCGGGCAGCGAAGGCTGCCAGAACTGGAAACCCAGCCCCTTGAACATCTCCGACAGCTCGGTGAGGCGGCGCCGTTCCTCGGTGCTCCCGAGGTGCAGCGTCGCCGTATGTGTGTCGCCACTCTTGTCGCGCAGGCCCAGCGATACATCCGGCCCCGAGCTGACCGCGTCCAGCAGCGCAAACACCACGTCACGCTGTTCCGTGGCCGGCTTGCCGTTGATCGCGGTGATCTCATCGCCCGAGCGCACACCGGCGTGCGCGGCGACCGAATCGGCGGTGACCTCGCCGATGACCGGCTTGTATTCCTTGACGCCGCTCGCCCACAACATGCCCCACAGGAGCACGATCGCGAACAGGATGTTGAAGCCCGGTCCGGCCAGCAGCATGAGGATGCGTTGCCAGGGAGGCCGGCGTGTGAAGGAGCGTTGCAGGTCGGCGGCCTCGACGGGCCCTTCGCGCTCATCGAGCACTTTGACATAGCCGCCCAGGGGGATCGCCGCGATGACGTACTCGGTGCGATCCTTGCCCCCCACTCTTTTCAGCAGCGGTCGGCCGAATCCGATGGAGAAGCGAAGCACCTTGAAGCCGAGCCGCCGCGCGACCCAGTAATGGCCGAACTCATGGACCGTGACGAGCAGGCTGAAGGCCACGAGGAACCAGATGGCCTGCCAGATCAAATTCATGCGTGGACGCCCCTCGCTGCCGGGCCCGTTGTGGCGCTGTAGCCGCCGAGGCGCTCGTGTGCCAGTCGCCGCGACTTGTCGTCGGCGGCCAACACATCCTCCAGGGACCCGAGCGCGCCTTCCCCCGTCATCGCTGTGAGCACGGCTTCAATGACTGCAGCGATGTCGAGAAAGTTCAATCGGCGCTCCAGGAACGCCTGTACGGCGACCTCGTTGGCCGCATTGAGCACCACCGGATGCAGCCCCCCGGCCCGCGCCGCAGCCTGCGCCAGCGCGAGGCACCGGAAGCGCTCGGGGTCGGGTGCCTGGAAATCGAGCCGGCCGACCCGGATCAGATCCAGGAATTGTACACCGGAGTCGATTCTGTCCGGCCAGCCCAGGGCGTGCGCGATCGGGGTACGCATGTCGGGGGACCCGAGCTGTGCGAGCACGGAGCCGTCCAGATACTCGACCATCGAATGCACGATGCTCTGCGGATGCACCACGATCTCGACCTGCTCCGGCGGAACCCCGAACAGGAAGCACGCCTCGATCAACTCCAGCCCCTTGTTCATCAAAGTGGCGGAGTCGACCGAGATCTTTCGCCCCATCACCCAGTTGGGATGCGCGCAGGCTTGCTCCGGAGAGACCGCTGCGAGCGCCTCGCGGGCGAAGCCGCGAAACGGGCCACCCGAGGCTGTCAGCAGGATGCGCCGCACGCCCGGAGGCTTCTCCCCGGTGCGCGCTTGCGGCGGCAGGCACTGAAAGATCGCGTTGTGCTCGCTGTCGATCGGAAGCAGCGTGGCGCCCGAAGCACGCACTGCATTCATCAGCAGCGGGCCTGACATCACCAGGGATTCCTTGTTGGCGAGCAGCAATCGTTTGCCGGCGTGCGCCGCGGCGAGCGTCGAGCGCAGCCCCGCAGCGCCTACGATAGCTGCCATCGCGCATTGCGCTTCCGGCAGAGAGGCGATCTGCGACAGCGCCTCCGCTCCCACCAGCAGGCGGGTCTGGCGTGCGGAGTCGCCCAGGAGCTGAGTCAACTCGCGCGCAGCGGAGGCGTCCGCCAGCGCGGCGTAGGCGGGCCGGAACTGACGGATCTGCTGCGCGAGGATGGCGGCGTTGCGATTGGCGCCGATCGCGACGAGACGGAAGCGATCGGGATTGCGCGCGATCACATCGAGTGTGTTCGCCCCGACCGAGCCTGTTGAGCCGAGCACGACCACGCCGATCATGGAACCACTCCCAGCAGGGCGAGCCCGAAAAACAGCACCGGTACGGCGCCCGTCACGCTGTCCATCCGATCCATCACCCCACCATGCCCGGGAAAGAGGGTACCGCTGTCCTTGACGCCCGCGAAGCGCTTCAAAAGGCTTTCCGTGAGATCCCCGACGATGGAGAAGCTCACGGCAGCAAGGCACAAGGGCAGGAAAATCACCAGCGGAAGGTGGAACCAGGCGCTCCCGATCACGGCCACGATGGCGCTGGCGGCCACGCCCCCGATGACTCCTTCCCAGGTCTTCCCGGGTGAGACCTCCGGAGCGAGCCGCAGACGTCCGAAGCGCCGGCCCATGAAGTAAGCGCCGATATCCGCAACCCAGACCAGGATCAGGGAGAACAGCACCCACTGCGCGCCGTCCGCCAGATCCCAACGCAGCCGCACCAGCCCAAGCCACGCAGGCACGAGCGCCAACGCCCCCGCCAGCGCCGCCGACCAGGGTGCCACGCGCCGCGGCGCAAAAACGATCCAGCACAACGCCACTACCCACCAAGTGAGCGCAACGGCCAGAAACGTGTTGCGACCGACCGGCGTGACGGTCAGGAACCATGCAGTTGGTAACAATGCGGCAAGGACTGCAACATAGGTGGCGCGCGCCACGCTGCTCCGCAGGCGCAAGAACGCCGACCACTCCCAGCCGCCAGCCAGCACCAGCGCGGTGAGCACCACGACCGTCGCCATTGGCGGAAGCCACAGGATCACCACGAGAAGGACCGCGGCAAGCACACTTGCGGTAGCGACCCGCTTGCCGAGAGTTTCCTTCGCGGTGATCCCAGGGGCGCTCACGAGCGACCAACTTTCAGCGCCGCAGCATCGGGGACGCCGGAGAGCTGCGCGGAGGTGCGGCCGAAGCGCCGCTCGCGGCTCGCGAAGTAGTCGAAGGCCGCCTGGAGCTGCGCCAGGTCGAAGTCCGGCCACAGGCAGTCGGTGAAATACAGCTCCGCGTAGGCGAGATTCCACAGCAGGAAATTACTGATGCGGCGCTCTCCGCCGGTGCGGATCAGCAGGTCCGTCTCCGGGACTCCGCTCAGCGCCAGGGCTTGTCCGAAGCGCGCCTCGTCGATCTCCTCGACCTTGAGGGATCCACTTGAGCATTGCTTCGCAAGTAATTGTGTTGCCTGAACTATATCCCAGCGGCCGCCATAACTGACGGCAATCTGGAGCTGCAGCCCGCCGTTGCCGGCCGTATGCGACTCCGCCGCCGCAATGCGTGCCTGCAGGCGCACCGAGAGCGTCGTGCGGTCGCCAATGAAGCGAATGCGGACTCGATTGGCGTGCAGCTCGGGGACCTCCCGCTCCAGCGCCTCCAGGAACAGGCTCATGAGGCCCGACACTTCCTCCGGCGGGCGCCGCCAGTTCTCACTGGAGAAGGCGAACAGGGTCAGCGCCTGCACGCCGCGGCGCGAGCACTCCTGCACGATCAGGCGGGCCGAGGTGAGCCCTTCCTTGTGCCCTGCCGGTCGTGGCAGACCGCGCGCGGCAGCCCAACGGCCGTTGCCGTCCATGACCACGGCAACGTGCCGGGGTATGCGGGTCGCTGAGGGGGCCGGTACTGGCGCGGTCAAACCTGCATGACCTCTTTCTCCTTGGCTGCCAGCAGCTGGTCGACGTCGGCGACGTGCTTGTCGGTCAGCTTCTGCACCTCGGCTTCCGCGCGCCGCTCATCGTCCTGGGAGACGAGCTTCTCCTTGAGGAGCTCCTTGATGTCGTTCATGACGTCGCGGCGCACGTTGCGCACCGCCACCCGGGCGTTCTCGGCGTCGTGGCGCAGGACCTTGGTGATGTCGCGGCGGCGCTCTTCGGTGAGCGGCGGCATCGGAATGCGGATGATGGTTCCGGCGGTCATCGGATTCAGGCCGAGATCGGACTTGTGGATGGCTTTCTCGATGGCCTGCACGACGGTCTTCTCCCACGGGGAGACCACCAGCGTGCGACCGTCCTCCACCGAGATGCTCGCCACCTGCTGCAGGGGCACCTCGGAGCCGTAGTAGTCCACGCGCAGATGCTCTATCAGGCTCGGATGGGCACGCCCGGTCCGCAGCTTCTTCAGGTCGGACTGGAAATTCTGCACACACTTGGCCATGCGCTCGCGCGCGTCTTTCTTGAGATCATCGAGCATGGGGAGCTCCTATCAATCGACGGTCACCAGCGTGCCTACTTCCTCGCCGCGCACAACGCGGACCAGGTCCCCCGGATTGTTGAGATTGAACACCCGTAAAGGCAAGCGGTTGTCGCGGCACATGACGATCGCCGTGGCGTCCATAACGTTGAGCTTGTCTGTGAGCACCCTGTCGAAGGTCAGCCGGTTGTAGCGCGTGGCGTTGGGGTTGCGCATCGGATCATCGGAATACACGCCGTTGACCTTGGTCGCCTTCAGGAGCAGCTCGGCATTGATCTCGATCGCGCGCAGCGAGGCGGCCGTATCGGTGGTGAAGAAGGGGTTGCCGGTGCCCGCGGCGAAGATGACGACCCGACCCTTCTCCAGATGCCGTACCGCACGCCTGCGGATGTAGTCCTCGCAGACCTCGTTGATGCGGATGGCCGACATGACGCGTGCATGCATCCCGAGGCCTTCCAGGGCGTCCTGCATCGCCAGCGAGTTCATCACCGTGGCCAACATTCCCATGTGGTCCGCGGCGACCCGATCCATCCCGGCGCGCGCCAACCCGGCGCCGCGAAAGATGTTGCCGCCGCCCAGGACGACTGCCACCTGCACGCCCGTCTCCAGGATGTCCTGCAGCTCCCCGGCAATGCGCTTCAGCACCGCGGGGTCGATGCCGTAGTCGCCGCTGCCCAGGAGCGCTTCGCCCGAGAGCTTGACGAGAATCCGGTTGAAGCTCGCCTTGTCGTTCATACTCGTTAGCTCGCATTTGAAAAAAACCCCGCGCTCGGCGGGGTTCTTTTCAAGTTCGTCCCAAGCCTCTAGTGCTTCACCGCAGGGCCCGAGCCCTTCACCTGGGCCATGACCTCCGCGACGAAGTCCTCCTGTCGCTTCTCGATACCGGCGCCGACCTCGAAGCGCTCGAACGCCGCGACTTCCGCCTTGGCGCCCTTCAGGAGCTTCTCGATCGTGACGTCAGGATCCTTCACGAAAGGCTGCCCGAGGAGCGTGATCTCGCCGAGGGACTTGCGCAACCGGCCCTCGACCATCTTGGCGACGATCTCCGGCGGCTTGCCCTCACTGCGCGCCTGCTCCGTCAGGATCTCGCGCTCCTTGGCCACGACATCCGCCGGCACCTGCGCCTGGCTCAGATAGCGTGGGTTGCTCGCTGCGACATGCATCGCCAAGTCGTGCGCCAGGGCGGCGTCACCGCCCTTCACTCCGACCAACGCGCCAATACGGGTACCGTGTACGTAGGCACCGAGGTTGCCCGGCGAGCTCACCACCACGAAACGGCGGACGCTGATGTTCTCGCCGATCTTCGCGACCAGTGCCCGACGGCGCTCCTCGATGGTCTCGCCGCTCTCGAGCTTCAGACCCAGCAATGCCTCGAGCGAAGCGGGGTTGGCTGCCAACGTGCGCGCCGCGACGCTCGCAGCGAATGCCCGGAAATCCTGCTCGCGGGCGACGAAGTCGGTCTCGCAATTGACCTCGACCATGGCCGCCGCGCGCGCGTCGGGCGACTTCTCGATCACGATCACGCCTTCGGCGGCTACGCGCGAGGCCTTCTTGTCGGCCTTCGCGAGCCCCTGCTTGCGCATCAGCTCCGCGGCGGCATCCAGATCGCCCTTCGTCTCGACCAGCGCCTTCTTGCACTCCATCATGCCGGCGCCCGTGCGCTCGCGCAGCTGCTTGACCGATTCTGCCGTGATATTCATCCCATGCGCTCCAATTCACTCTGCCGGGCGACCGCCGCCGGACCCCTTGCCGCCGCGACGTCCACCGCCGCTGGTAGGCCGCCGTGGGGCGCTTGCCGGTGCGCCAGTAGCGGTGCCACCGGAGGCCACCACGTCTCCCACCGGCTCGACTTCCAGATCCTCCTCATCCGGCACGTCCACAACCTCCGCTCCCGGGACCGCCGGCACTTTGACGGGCGCGGCGCGCCGGCGGGCCGGGGCCTTCTTGCGCACCGCCGCCTGCGGCCTCTGCCGGGCGCGGGAGGACTTCTTGCGGGGATTGCCCGCTTCATCCAGCTCGACGAACTCATCCTCACCGGCGGCGACCGCGGGCACCGATTGCTTGCCCTCGAGCACGGCGTCGGCGATACCGACGGCATAGAGCTGGATGGCGCGCATCGCATCGTCGTTGCCCGGGATGACGTAGTCGATGCCGTCGGGGGTGCAATTGGTATCCACGATGGCGACCACGGGAATGCCGAGCTTCTTGGCCTCGTGAATCGCGATCTTCTCGTGGCCCACGTCGATCACGAACATGGCATCCGGGAGCGAGTCCATGTTCTTGATCCCGCCGAGGCTTCTCTCCAGCTTTTCCATTTCGCGGCGCAGCTGGGTCGCCTCCTTCTTGCCACGCTTCTCCAGCGCCCCGGAAGAGGCGAGCTCGGTGATCTCCCCGAGACGCTTGATCGACTGGCGGATGGTCTTGAAGTTCGTGAGCATGCCGCCCAGCCAGCGCTGATTGACGAACGGCTGGCCGGCCCGCGCGGCTTCCTTCTGGACGGCCTCACGCGCGGAGCGCTTGGTGCCGACGAAGAGGACGGTGCCGCCGTCGGCGATCACGCCCTTGATGAAGCTCGCGGCCTCCGCATAGAGAGGCTGAGTCTTCTCGAGATTGATGATGTGGATCTTGTTGCGTTCTCCGAAGATGAAAGGGGCCATCTTCGGGTTCCAGAAGCGGGTCTGATGTCCAAAATGGACCCCCGCCTCCAGCATCTGTCGCATGGACACGCCGGGCATGGAAATCTCCTGTTCGGGTTGGGCCTCCGCGTATCCCCGCCGGCCATCCCCTGGGGCCTGGACCCCTCGAGGGACACCCAGCCGGGCGGGTGTGCGATACGCGTGTGGTTTACTTGCGTTGCCAAAAAAGGCGGCGCTTTATACCATCGGCCTCGCTCCATGTAAACAATGCCCGTCTGAACAATGCCTTACGCGTTGCGCAACCCTGACCCCGAGAGCGCCGTTGTCCCTAGTGGCCCCTAGTAGCCCATTGAGCCGGGTTCCAACCATGCACGTGACGATCAAGACACCCGAAGAGCAGGAAAAAATGCGCACCGCCGGCCGCCTGGCCGCGGAAGTGCTGGACATGATTGGCGAGCACGTCGTTCCCGGAGTGACGACGGAGGAGCTCGACCGTATCTGTTACGACTACATCGTGAACGTGCAGGGGACGATCCCGGCGAACCTCAACTACCGTGGATTCCCCAAGACGATCTGCACTTCGGTGAATCACGTCGTCTGTCACGGCATCCCGAATGACAAGCGCCTGAAGGCGGGCGACATCGTTAACATCGACGTGACGGTCATCCGCGAAGGCTTCCACGGCGACACCAGCCGGATGTATTTCGTCGGCAAGCCCCCGCCGCACGCGCAGCGCCTGGCCGAGACCTGCTTCGAGGCCATGTGGCGCGGGATCGAGGCTGTGCGCCCGGGCGCGCACCTGGGAGACATCGGCCATGCCATCCAGGCATTTGCCGAAGCGCGCGACTATTCGGTGGTTCGCGAGTATTGCGGCCACGGCATCGGCCGCATCTACCACGAAGATCCGCAGATCCTGCATTACGGCGAGCCCGGCACGGGCCTGCAGATCCAGACGGGAATGACCTTCACGGTCGAGCCGATGGTGAACGCCGGCAAGCGCCACGTGAGGCTCCTGCCGGACGGTTGGACCGTGATCACCAAGGATCACTCGCTGTCGGCACAGTGGGAGCACACGGTACTGGTCACGGAAGCGGGGGTCGAAGTCCTGACCTTGGGCGCGGAGGCCAGAGCCCTGCGAGCCCGGGCGGTCGATAAGCAACAGTAATGGCCGCAGGAGACCCAGATCTCATAGAAGAAACGTTGCCGCCTCCGACCCGCGGCAGCGCATGGCCGCTGCTGAGCCGTCTGCCGGCGCTGCTCGCCGACTCAAACGATTCCCCGGCGGCCTTTCGGGAGCTGCTGCGACAGGCCCACGGGGAGCTCAAGTCGCGCTTCCTCGCCGAGGAGCCCGTCGAGGATCTCGTCCATGCCCGGGCGGCGCTCGTGGACGCCGTGTTCACCGAGGTCTGGCGATCTCAGGCGCTCGCTGCAGCCGGCGACTGGGCCCTGGTGGCCGTCGGCGGCTACGGCCGGGGCGAGCTGCATCCTTGCTCCGACATCGACATCCTGCTGTTGGTCCCCGAGGCGCCGGATGCCCGCGGCCGAAATGCGCTCGAGCGGCTGGTGACCTTCCTGTGGGACATCGGCCTGGAAGTCGGGCACAGCGTGCGCACGGTCGAAGAGTGCGCCGAGGAGAGTGCTGCTGACGTAGGCGTCATGACGACGCTGTTGGAATCCAGGTTGATCGCCGGGAATGCCGCGCTCGTGGCCCGCATGCGGGAAGCGCTGTCGCCGGAGCGCATCTGGCCGGTGAGGGAGTTTTTTGAAGCGAAAGTGCGCGAACAGGCCGAGCGGCACACCAAGGCGCACGACACCGCTTACAACCTCGAGCCCAATGTGAAGACTGGCCCCGGGGGCCTGCGCGACATCCAGACGATTGCCTGGGTCGCCAAGCGCCACTTCGGCAGCGATACGCTGGATGAGCTGGCGACGCACGGTTTTCTGTCGGCCGCCGAGTTGCGGCGGCTGAAGCAGGCGCAGGCCTTCCTGTGGAAAGTGCGCTTCGGCCTGCACATCGTGACCGGACGACGCGAAGATCGGCTGTTGTTCGATCACCAGATCCGCCTGGCGCAGATGTTCGGCTACGAGGACGCCTCCTACACCCTGGCGGTCGAGCAGTTCATGCAGCGCTACTACCGCACTGTCATGGACGTGAGCCTGCTGAACGAATTGCTGCTGCAGGTGTTTCGCGAGGCGATCCTCACCGAGAGCGAGCCGCCGCGTCCGCTGAACACGCGCTTCCAGGTGCGCAACGGCTCGCTCGAAGCCGTCAGTGAGGATGTGTTCGCACGCACGCCATCCGCGCTGCTGGAGCTGTTCGTGCTGCTGCAGCAGAACCCCGACATCAAGGGCGTGCGCTCTTCGACCATGCGCGCCGTTGCGCGCAACCTGTGGCTCATCGACGAGGAATTCCGGCAGAACCCGCGCCATCACCGCTTGTTCCTGGAGACTCTGCGATCGCCCGTAGGGGTCACCCACGAGCTGCGCCGGATGAACACCTATGGCGTGCTCGGGCGCTACATTCCAGCGTTCGGCCGCATCGTCGGCCGCATGCAGTACGACCTGTTCCACGCATACACCGTCGACGCCCACATCCTGTTCGTCGTGAGCAACCTGCGCCGCTTCGCCATTCCGCGTTACGACCACGAGCTCCCGGAGGCCTCGCGGATCATGCAGCAGCTGCCGCGCGCGGAGATCGCCTATCTTGCGGGCCTCTTCCATGACATTGCCAAGGGACGCGGCGGCGATCACTCCGAGCTCGGGGGCGTCGACGCAGAAGCTTTCTGCCTCGAGCAGGGCCTGTCACCGTACGATGCGCGCCTGGTCGCGTGGCTGGTGCGCAATCACCTGGAGCTCTCCGTCACCGCCCAGAAGCAGGACATCGGCGACCCGGAAGTCATCAACGCCTTTGCCCGCAGGGTCGGCGACGAGTCCCATCTGGACTATCTCTACGTGCTCACCTGTGCGGATGTCCGGGCAACCAACCCGAAGCTGTGGAATTCGTGGAAGGCGTCCCTGTTTCACGACTTCTACGAACGCGTGCGCCGGGCACTGCGGCGCGGGCTGGAGAGCCCCATCGATCAGGAGCAGCTGGTCAGCGAGACACAGGACCTGGCTCGCCGCATGCTGCTCGACCGAGGTGTGGCGGCGGGTGACATCGCAAAAGCATGGGCGCGATTCTCGGCCGCCTACTTCCTGCAACACTCGCCGGAGGAAGTCGCCTGGCACACGCGCTTGCTCGCCGACCGCGATCCGGGCTCCGACGAGCCGGTCGTGGCGCTCGATCCGCGCAGCGTCCGTGGAACGACGGCTGTCATGATCTACGTTCGCGCGCGCCGCGATGGTTTTGGTCGCACGACCTCAGTGTTGGATCAACTGGGTCTCAACGTGGTCGACGCACGTATCACCGCCACCGGCGATGGCTTCAGTCTGGATCTGTACCACGTGCTCGAAGACGATGGGGCCCCGATCACCGACAGCGACCGCCAGAACGAGATCGAGCAAGCCATCTGGCGATCCCTGCAGAGGCCGGATGACGCCTCCTTCGCCGTGTCGCGGCGTGCCCCGCGCCAGGCGCGCATGTTCAACACGCCGACACAGATCGCTCTGAACGTGGACGAGCGCAATCGCCGCTCGGTGCTGGAGCTCACCGCGGGCGACCGGCCGGGCCTGCTGTGTGATGTCGGCAAGGTGCTCATGGAGGAGCGCATCGTGCTGCACGCCGCCAAGATCATGACCGTCGGCGAGCGCGCCGAGGACGTTTTTTATGTCACCGACTTCGACAATCGGCCGCTGAATCCGTCCGATTCGCAGCGTCTGCGGGAGCGGTTGATGCAGGCGCTGGACCGGCGCCAGGCCGCATGAACCCACGCCTGGAGCGCCTGCACGCCTATCCGTTCGAGCGGCTCGCCCGGCTGAAAGCCGGTGTCACCCCTCCCCCGGGACTCACCCACATCGCGATGTCGATCGGCGAGCCGCAGCACGCCCCGCCGGAGTTCGTGCTGGAGAGCCTGCGGAGCAACCTCAACCGGCTGGGTAGCTACCCGGCCACTGCCGGGCTGCCGGAGCTGCGCGCCGCGTGCGCCGACTGGCTGCAACGGCGATTCAAGCTCCCGGGCGGCAGCGTGAGCCCCGACACGATGGTATTGCCGGTGAACGGCACACGCGAGGCCCTGTTCTCCTTCGTGCAGGCGGTCATCGACAGCTCCCGCCCCGCCCTCGTGCTGATGCCCAATCCGTTCTATCAGATCTACGAAGGGGCGGCCCTGCTGGCCGGCGCCGAGCCCTACTTCCTGCCGACCACCGCCGCCACGGGCTACGTCCCCGACCTGGAGGCCGTTCCCGAGGAGATCTGGCGGCGTTGCCAGGTGTTGTTCCTGTGCAGCCCCGGCAATCCGACCGGCGCGGTGGTCTCGCTGGAGTATCTGCAGCGCGCGCTGGAGCTGGCGGATCGCTTCGACTTCGTCATTGCCGCCGACGAGTGCTACACGGAGCTGTACCTCGACGAAAGCGCCCCCTCGCCCGGACTGCTGCAGGCCTGCATGGCCTCCGGGCGCGCCACCTTCCAGCGCTGCCTGGTGTTTCACAGCCTCTCGAAGCGCTCGAGCGTTCCGGGCCTGCGCTCCGGGTTCGTTGCGGGAGACCCCCGGATGGTGAGCCGGTTTCTGCTCTACCGGACCTATCACGGCAGCGCGATGGCGATCCCCACCCAGCTCGCCAGCATCGCCGCGTGGAGCGAGGACTCCCATGCCGCCCGCAACCGGCGTCTCTACCAGGAGAAGTTCGAGCGCGTCCTGCCGATCCTGGCGGACGTCCTGGATATCCGCATGCCCGCAGGCGCGTTCTACCTGTGGCCGGACGTCGGCGGGGATGACGAACGCTTCGTACGGGACCTGTTTGCAGCGCAGAACATCACCCTGCTGCCGGGCTCCTACCTCGCGCGGCCGGCCGCCGGCACAGCCGGTGCCGGCGCCGCTAATCCCGGGGCCGGCCGGGTGCGCATCTCACTCGTGCCCAGAGTCGATGTGTGCGTAGAGGCGGCGCGACGTATGAGAGAATTCATCGTCAACCGCTGAGCCCCGACCGAACAATGACCGACCTACGCAAACTGCAAGCCGTCATCGATGCCGCCTGGGAAGGGCGTGCGCAGCTCACTCCCAGGAACCTCACCGGTGAGCTCGACGCCACTGTCAATGAGTGCATCGCGCTCCTGGACAGCGGCAAGGCGCGGGTGGCGGAGCCCCAGGAGGGCCGCTGGGTCGTCAACGAGTGGCTGAAGAAAGCGGTGCTGCTGCACTTCCGCACTCATGAGAACGTCGTGGTCGACGCCGGGTTCACCCACTTCTACGACAAGGTGCCCCTGAAGTTCGCGGGCGCCGGGGATTCGGACCTGCGTGCCAGCGGTGTGCGCGTCGTGCCGGGTGCCATAGTACGCACGGGGGCGTACGTTGCGCCGAACGTCGTGCTGATGCCCAGTTTCGTCAACATCGGCGCGTATGTCGGGTCGGGCACCATGGTCGATACCTGGGTGACGGTGGGCTCCTGCGCCCAGATCGGACGCAACGTGCACCTCTCCGGAGGGGTCGGCATCGGCGGGGTGCTCGAGCCGCTGCAGTCCAGCCCGACCATCATCGAGGACGATTGCTTCATCGGCGCCCGCTCGGAGATCGTCGAGGGGGTGGTGGTCGAGTCCGGCTGCGTCATCGCGATGGGCGTGTACATCAGCCAGAGCACACGGATCTACGACCGCGCGAGCGGCCAGATCCACCAGGGCCGCGTACCGGCGGGCTCGGTCGTCGTTCCGGGCAGCCTGCCCTCCAGCGACGGCCGCTACTCGCTGTCGTGCGCGGTCATCGTCAAGCGCGTCGACGCGCAGACGCGCGGCAAGACCTCGATCAACGATCTGCTGCGCGCCGACTGACAAGAGCGCCGACGGCTTCGAGGGACTCGAGCCGCGCGGCCGCACAACAACGGAAGGTCTCCAGGGCCATGATGAGTTTCCTGTCGCGGCTGATGCCTCGCGAGAAGCGCTTTTTCGAGCTGTTCGACCGGCACGTCCACTATGTCGCGGAAGGCAGCGCCGTGCTGTCGGAGCTGCTGCACGGCTTCAACTCAGAGCAGCACCGGCGCACCGAGCGCATCGCGCGCATCCTGGAGCTGGAGCACAGCGCAGACCGGGTAACGCACGAGACCGTCGCGCTGCTGCACAAGACCTTCGTGACGCCCCTCGATCGGGATGACATCCATCGCCTGATCTCGCGCATGGATGACGTGCTGGATCTCATACAGGACACCGCCGAGGCGCTCCAGCTCTACGACATCCAAGACCTCACACCGCAGGCGTGCGAGCTCGCCGACCTGCTGCGGGAGTGTTGCGTGCGGATGCAGCAGGCGGTCGGCCTGCTGTCGACGCTGGACAAGGCCGCGCAGATCCTGGAGCTGTGCAACCAGATCGACGCCCTGGAGTCGCAGGCCGACCGGGTGATGCGCGCCGCGCTCTCGAAGCTGTTTCGCGAGGAACCCGACGTGCGCCAGCTCATCAAGCTCGAGGCGGTCTACCAGCTGTTGGAGTCAGCGACGGATCAGTGCGAGAACGTGGCGAACATCATCGAAGGCGTGGTTCTCGAGAACGCATGAGAACGGTCCCCACCTCTAGCCGCTCGACCGGCGCGCCCGCCCAGTCGGGCCAGAGCCGGCCGCTGCTGGCGTTCACGCTGCCTCCGTGCACCTCGGCATGCATCTGACGCTCGGCTTCGCCACCCTCGCGACGCTCGTGGGCCTCGCGCTGGTCTTCGACTTCCTCAACGGCTTTCACGACGCCGCCAACTCGATCGCCACTGTGGTGTCCACGGGTGTCCTGCGTCCTTATCAGGCGGTGGTGTGGGCGGCGTGCTTCAACTTCCTCGCCTTCGCCATCTTCAAGCTCAACGTGGCCGCCACCATCGGCAAGGGGATCCTGGACCCGCAGTTCGTCGATGCCCATGTGATCTTCGGTGCGCTCCTCGGCGCGATCGCCTGGAATCTCATCACCTGGTACTACGGGATGCCCTCGAGCTCCTCGCACGCCCTGATCGGCGGGATGATGGGCGCCGGGCTCGCCAAGGCGGGCACCGCTCCGCTGCTGGCGCCGGGGATCCTCAAGACCGTGGCGTTCATCGTGATCTCCCCGGTGCTCGGACTGCTGTTGGGTGCGCTTACCATGATCTCTGTTTCGTGGATCTTTTTCAGGCGCTCGCCGCTGCACGTCGACCGGTGGTTCCGGCGTCTGCAGCTGATCTCCTCTGCGCTCTACAGCATCGGCCACGGCAGCAACGATGCGCAGAAGACGATGGGCGTCATCTGGATGATGCTGATCGCCGGACAGGCGACCACGAGCGACCACCTGCCGTTGTGGGTCGTGGTGAGCTGCTATCTGGCGATGGCGATCGGCACATTGTTCGGCGGCTGGCGGATCGTCAAAACCATGGGCCAGAGGATCACCAAGCTCAAGCCGGTGGGTGGGTTCTCCGCCGAGCTCGGCGGCGCAGTGACGCTGTTCCTGGCCTCCTCTCTCGGGGTCCCCGTGTCCACGACCCACACCATCACCGGAGCCATCATCGGCGTGGGATCCTCACAACGCGCCTCCGCCGTGCGTTGGGGAGTCGCCGGAAACATCGTGATTGCCTGGATCATCACCATTCCCGCCGCTGCGGCAATCGCGGCGGTGGGCTGGTGGATCGGTAACACCCTCGACGGCTAGGGGTGTCCGCCTGTGCCGTCCAGGCTCACCACGGTCGTTTCGCCCGCCTCGATGATCACCGGGACGATCGCGTAGCGTCCCCCAGCCGCCAGGGCCTTTACCCGATATTCACCGGGTTGCAGAGTCACTCTCGCCGGGTAGCCGCTGAAGGAACCGGTGCTATTGTCGACCTTGCTCAGGATTTTGCCGTCCGGGGCGTAGATCGTGTAGTCGGTGTAGGCAGGATATTCCGCCTGCGCGTACCAGCTCACGCGCGGAGCTGAGTAGACGACCAGATCGCCGTCGGTGCGCCGGCGGATGAGCTGGGGCCGCTGCGGCCGGACGGGCTCGTGGATCACCGTCGGCGCGGCGGCGCAGCCGGCGAGGCTCGCGAGTGCCAACACGCAACTGCATGATGTAAGGCTGTTCATAGGGTGGGGAGCCTCATCGGGGTTGCGGCACCGCCCTGATGCCGGTCTCGTAATTGAGCGCAGACTCCTGAATCAGCACATCGTACCGGGCGCTGGTATTGTCGATCTCTGCGGAGGTCAGCTCCAGTTGCGCCTGACTGAGCTCGACGATCGAGCTGCTGCCGGCGCGGTAGCGGGCATCGGCAAGCTGGTACGCCTGGTTGGCGTAATCGCGCAGCTGCTGCGTCGTCGTCAGGCGCTGGCGCGAGTTGTTCAGATTCAGCCACGCAATGCGCACATCACGCGTCACATTGTCTTCGGCCGTGCGCAGATTCTCGGCTGCAGCCTTCGCCCTGAATTCCGCCTCGTGCTGGCGCGCGGCGTAGTAGCCGCCGGCGAACACCGGCACGCTGATCTGGATACCCCCGGCCGTGTAGTTGGCCGGCAGCCGATCGTCACGAGTCAGTGCGCCTCCGGAATCGACGACTGCGGCGATCGTCGGAAAGCGGGCGTCGCGCTGCGACCTGGCCAGGCGATCGGCCGAATCGCGCGCATCGCGCAGGCTGACCAGATCCGGCCGGTTCTTCAGCGCCATGTCGATGAGCGAGTCGACATCGGCGAATTGGCCCGCGGGGCCGGGCGCAGACTCGACCAGCAAGTAGTGCTGCAACTGGCGAAATCCGAGCACCGCAGACAGGGTGGCCATCGCACTATCGGAGTCGTTCTGCGCTTTCTGCAGAAGCAGCTGCGCATCTCCCAGCGATACCCGCGCGAAGCTCACATCCAGATCGGACTTGAGCTTGTTGGCGGCGAGGATGCTGACGCGATCCAGGAGCAGCTGCCGCGTGTCGAGGGTCTGCTGCGCGACCCTCTGCACCGCCAGCGCCTGCAGAGCACCGAAGTAGGCCCGATCGACATCCAGCAGCACCTGCTCGCGCGTGGCTTCCAGATCCTGTCCCGCCGCACTCGCCTGCAGCTTGGCGCTCGCAGACAGATTGGAGGTGCGCCCGAAGTCGGTGATGAGCTGCGACAGGCTCGCGCCGAGGGCCTTGCGGTCGAAGACGCTCGGATTGTTGAGGCCGCCCGCCATGATGCGGGTGTTGTCCGAGTGCGCCTCAACGTCGTCGCCATACAGGTTGACCTGCGGCAGCAGTCCGGAGCGGGCCTCCTTGAACACTTCCGTCTGCGCCTGCGCGCGATAACCGGAGGCGGCGATGCCCGGGTGGTTCTGGAGCGCAAGCATGTGGGCCTGGTCGAGCGTCAGCCGCTCGCCGGCAGGCGCGGGTGGCGCTGGCGGCGGCTGGGCGGGCACTGGCGCTGGCGGCTGGGCAGGCGTCGGCACCGGCGGCTGAACGGGTGCTGGCGCTGTGGCGGGCGTTGGCGCTGGCGGTTGGGCGGGCGCTGGGGCCTGGGCGAGCAGCAGCGGCTGAGCGAGCGCGGCCTGAGGGGCCCACGCAAGTGCCACCGCGCACGCAAGGATATTGATCAGCGCCGGCATCGGCCGGGGAAAGAGCACTCGGGTGACTCCTCTCAAGCCGCGGGGCCCGCGGCCGGTCCGCCATCAGCCGCCGCTCGCACGCGGCGCTCTTCGTCACGCCGGTGAGCCAGGTAATAAGCGGCCGGAACGATATAAACAGTCAACACCACAGAGACCGCCAGCCCCCCAATGATCGCGCGGGCCAGCGGAGCGTAGGCCTCGCTCCCGGTGCCCAGCTTCAACGCCATCGGAATCAGGCCAATCAACGTGGCAAGCGAAGTCATCAGCACCGGGCGCAAGCGCACGCGGCACGCGAGGGATACCGCTTCGCGCAGGGTTCTCCCCTCCTCGCGCAGCCGGTTGGTGAACTCCACGATCAGAATGCTGTTGGAGACCACGATGCCGACCATCATGACGACGCCCATGAGCGACATGATGTTGAGCGTCGTATCGGTGATGTAGAGGATCGCGAGCACGCCCGTCAGACCGGTCGGCACCGCCAGGAGAATCAGCAGCGGATCGACGAACGACTGAAACTGGGCGACCAGGATGAGGTACACGAGCACCGTAGCGAGAATCAGGCCGAGCCCGAACGAGCTGAACGAGGTCTGCATGGCCTGCGCCGAGCCACGGACGGTGACGCGCACGCCCTGTGGCAACTGCAATCCCTGGATGATCCGATTGACGCCGCTGATGACGTGGCTGAGGTCCTCGCCCGCGGGCGACACATACACGTCCATCTCGCGCCGCAACTGGTAGTGATCCACCTCCGTAGGCGATTCGATGTGGTGCAGCGTGCTGACGTTGTCGAGCTGCGTCGGGTCGCTCGAGCGGGAGCCGCGCAGCGGCACCGAGGTCAGATCGGTCATGCTGTGGATGAAATTCTCCGGATACTGCACCGTCAGCATGTAGTCGTTGCCGCTCTTGGGATCGACCCAGTAGCTCGGGGCGATCATCGCGTTCGAAGTGAGCGCCGTGATGACGTTGCCCACGACCTCTTTTTCGTTCAGGCCCAGCTCACTCGCCCTGACCCGATCGATGTCGAGCTTGAGGGAGGGATAGTTGATGTCCTGCGGCACGTACACGTCGCTGACGCCGCGCAGCGCGTGCGCCTGCTCGGCAATCTTGGTCGCGACTTCGTGCGCCGCCTCCAGATTGCTGCCGCTCACCTGAACGTCGAGCGGCGCGGGCAGTCCCAGATTGACGATCGCATCCACCAGGCCGCCGGTCTGGAAGTACGTCGTCAGCTCCGGCAGACGCTTGCGCAGCTTCGCGCGCACCAGGTCCATGTACTGGAAGCTGCTCAGGGTGTGGTCGTCCTGCAACCCGACCTGCACGAACGCCGTGTGTGGGCCGGAGTTGGAGGTATACATCGAGGAGAAGCCGGGCTGCGTGCCGATGTTGGAGACGACGATCTTCAGCTCATTCTTCGGCACGACCTCGCGCACCACCTGCTCCACCTGATCGACCAGCTTGTCGGTGAGCTCCAGGCGGGTGCCCGTGGGGGCCTTGAGGTCGATGACGAACTGGCTGGGATCCGTGCGCGGGAAGTAGGCCTTGCCGACCAGGGGGTACAAAGCGAGGCTGAGTACGAAAACGCCCGTGATGCCCAGCACGGTAGCGGCCGGTCGCAGCAGCGCGCGCGCAAGACTGCCCTCGTAGTTGTCCAGCATCGTCGTGAAGCGGCGATTGAAAGCGGCGTTGAACCGGGCGCCCCAGGATCGGGGTGTGGCGGCTCCCCCGAGGGCCTTGCCGCCGCCCACATGCACGGAGCCGCCCGCGTGAGCATCGCCGGCTTCCGCACGCGCCGGGCCACCCGCGTGAGCCTTGCCTTCCGCCTGCGCCTCGGCGCTCGCCTCCGCGTCAGCATGCGCCTGATGCGGCTTGATGAGCCGGGCACAGAACAGCGGCACCACGGTCATGGCGACGAAGTAGGAAGCGAACAGCGAGAGCACCACCGACAACGCCAGCGCGGTGAACAGGAAACGGCTGACGCCGTAGAGAAAGGTCACAGGGAAGAACACCACGGCTGTCGTCAACGTCGCGGCCAGCACCGGGATCGCGACCTCCTGGCCACCTCGCTCGGCGGCGACCTCCGGGCTTTCACCCATCTCCATGTGACGGAAGATGTTCTCCAGCACGACGACGGAATTGTCGATCAGACGCGAGAACGCCAGCGCCAGTCCGCCCAGGATCATGGCGTTGATGGTGCTGTCGCCCATCGACAGCGCAATGAAGGCCGCCAGCGCCGACAGCGGAATCGAGAGGAACACCGCCACGGTTGCGCGCATGCTGCCCAGGAAGACCAGGATCATGACCCCCGTCAGCAGTAGTCCGATCGCGCCCTCGTGGATCAGGTTCTCGATGGCGCTGCGCACGAACACGGACTGGTCGAAGACTACCTTGGCGATGAGCTGCCTGGGCACGTCCAGCAGGTGCGACACCCCCTCCTTGATCCCGTCCACCACGGCGATCGTGTTGGCATCGCCACCCTGTTTCATGACGGGGAGGTAGACCGAGGGTTGGCCGTCGACGCGCACGATGTTGTTCTGGATCTGCGCTGCGTCCTCGGCCTTGCCGACATCCGCCACCAGCACCGAGGCGTTGCCGACCGTCTTCAACGGCAGGCGGTTGATGTCGGACATCGAATTGATCTGGCTGTTGGCGTACAGGTTGTAGTCGTACGGGCCGATCTTGACGTCGCCCGCCGGCAGGATGAGGTTCGCCTCGTTCACCGTGCGCACCACGTCCATGACGCTCAGCTGGTGCGCCTGCAGCTTCAACGGGTCCACGTACACCATGATCTGGCGGTACTTGCCCCCGAAAGGCTGCGGAACCGAGGCGCCAGGCACGTTGGCGATCTGGTTGCGCACATCGTACTGGCCTTCATCGCGCAGCTTCGCCTCGCTCAGTCCGGCTCCCTTGAGCGTCACCAGGCACACCGGGAGGCTCGAAGCATCGAACTTCAGCACCACCGGAGGCAGCGTCCCGGGTGGGAGCTTGCGCAGGTCGGCCGTAGCGAGGTTGGCGATGCTGGTGACGGCCGAGTCGGGATCGAAGCCGGGCTGGAAATAGATTTTGATGAGGCTCACGCCCGGGAGGGAGCGCGACTCCATGTGGTCCACACCGCTCGCGAGAGTGAAAAAGCGCTCGAAGCGCCCCGTAATGTCGGTCTCGATCTGCTCCGGGGGCATGCCATTGAAGAACGTGGCGACCACGACGACGGGGATGCGGATCGGGGGAAACAGGTCCACCGGCATCTTCACCAGGCTCGTCACGCCCACGACGCAGACGATCAGACAGGCGACGATGATGAGATACGGATAGCGCAGGGAGAATCTGGACATGGCTCAACCCTGCAGCGGCCGGGCGATCAGCTCGCGCAGCTTCTCGACTGAGAAGCCCGGCGAGTTGCATAGCGCAATCAGTGAACGCTCGCGCGCGGAAATCCGCGTCGCGACATCGGGAATCTTCGCAGCGATGCTCAACGGCACGGATTGCACTCCGTGGACATCCCCGTGCAGCAGATCTCCCGAATGCACTGCGAGCCCGCCAACACTGACCGGCGCTCCGAATTCGATGAGGTGCACATAACCGTGCGAGACCGAAGCGCTTCCTGCGAAATAGTGGAAGCCGGCCGCGTGCGCCGCGGGAATGTCCCGGACCGAGCCGTTGGTGAGGACACCCACGCAGTCGAGGGCACGCAGGATGTTCATGTGCACCTCGCCGACGAGCGAGCCGAGGCCGACACGAGTCGCA
>Ga0207667_10000860_pt1 | contig 39081 bp, 35 predicted proteins | sample KBSCornC52_FD_184301 | JGI IMG/M metagenome (GOLD analysis project Ga0207667, IMG submission 184301) | Corn rhizosphere microbial communities from Kellogg Biological Station, Michigan, USA - KBS Corn C5-2 (SPAdes) (version 2) | ecosystem: Host-associated > Plants > Roots > Rhizosphere > Soil ...
GACCGGGGGTGAAAGAAAAGCTGTTGTACGAACCGCTCTTGAAGCCCTCGCTATAGGTTAGATATGTATTGAGCGAGTCCGTTAGCTTGAACTTTATGGAGGCACGCGGCGTCGTGGCCGACCAGGTCATCTCATCGACTTTGGGGAATGCGCGAACGCCAAAGCTGACATACTGCTCTTTCTTCTCTCGGCTGTAGCGCGCACCCCCTACTAACGTGAGGCGGTCGGTTACATCGTAGTTCACTTCGGCAAAGCCCGATATCGCTTCGGTGCGAGTGCGGTCGTAGAGTTGCGTGATATTCAAAATCGTGAGGGGATCGAATTTTCCATCGTCGTACAAGTACGCAGCACCGGCCAGAGGTCATCGTTGGCACACAACCGTATACCACTGCTCAAAATCCTCCCTCCGGGATCTTCATCACCACGAAGGGAGCATCGGCGGAAGCCAAATTCGATACCGAAGCCGGGACGATCACGTCGGTAACTGGCTGGACAAAAATGAATGCACCATTCTTGATTTCTTCTGAAGCGAGCGGCAGCTGCCAGGCACTCCATCAGCTCGAGTCCTTCGATACGGCCGCTAGAACATCCTCCGTCGTGATACGACCCTGCGGTCCCGTACCGCTGAGCGCGGCGAGATCGATGCCATGCTCCTGCGCCAATCGACGCGCGCGAGGCTCGACGGCGGCAGCCGGCGTTGCACTGCGCGTCACCGCAGTAGCCAGCGGAACGGATTCGTCGACGGTCTTCTTGGCAGATGACACGACCGCCTCGCCAGACCCATCGTCGATCAGCGCGAGCACCGTTTGGATCGGAACGTTGTCGTTCTCCGCGACGAGAATTCTCGCGAGAGTACCGGTGCACGGCGCGGGGATCTCGACCGTCGCTTTGGCAGCCTCAATTTCCAACAGCGGCTCGCCCTCTTCGATACGCTGACCCTCGCGCTTGAACCAGCGCAGAACCGTGCCATCCTGCATGCCCATGCCATACGTCGGAAGCTTGAGCTCGAACATTGTCTAACCCATTGCCTTGCGGATGGCGCCGATCACCTTCTCCGCCGTTGGATAAAGCGGCCGCTCCATCACAGGACTGAAGGGAATGTGCGTCGGCGGAACGGTTACACGGATGACTGGCCCACGCAGATCCCAGAACCCTTCATCGGCTACGATGGCGGCAATCTCGCTCGCCGCACTGCAAGTCTCGAAAGAGACATCCACCACAACCACGCGGCCCGTCTTCTTGACGGAGCCGAGGATCAGATCCCGGTCTAGCGGCGCCAACGAGCGCGGATCCACGATCTCGACCGAGATCCCCTCAGCCTCGAGCGTCCTTGCCGCCGTCTGCGCCAATCCCACCATGGCGCCTATCGCTACGACCGTGACATCACTTCCGTCTCTCACTACCTTTCCCTTGCCGAGAGGCAAAAGATACTCGGTCTGCGGAATCTCGCTCTTCGCCGACCACAAGCTGGTGTCTTCGAAAAAGAGTACTGGGTCGTCGTCACGAATGGCGGACTTGAGCAGACCTTTGGCGTCATATGCATTCGAAGGTATGACGATCTTGAGTCCCGGCATACCCATGAAGAAGCTGTAGGGCCGATCCGAATGCTGGGCTGCCATGCTGTTGCCATAGATCATGTTCGCCCGGAACACTGCAGGAACAGAGGTCTGCCCTCCATACAAATAACGAGACTTCGCCACGATGCTGAATAGCTGATCGACCGCGAGATACATGAATGCACCGAGCGTGTAGTCGAGGATAGGCCGCATACCGACCATGGCGGCCCCGGCGGCCACACCCGTTAGAGAAGCTTCCGAAATGGGCGTGTCACGCACACGCTCTAGTCCGAATTCCTCGATGTAACCCGTCGTCACACCGAACATGTTGCAGCGAACGTCTTCGCCCATCAGGAAGACGCGAGAATCGCGGCGCATCTCCTCCTGCTGAGCGGCGCTGATGGCTTGAAGGAAAGTCAGCTGCGGCATCACGCGGTCCTCCCAAAGACGTGAGTGAAAGCCTCTCGCGGATCGGGCAGCGGACTTTGCCGCGCGAAGGCGATCGACGCTTCGATCTCTGTTTCGACCTCGCGGTCGATACGCTCGACCTCACCTGTCGTGAAACCTCGTGTCTCGACGAGCTGCCGGCGAAACAGCGGGATAGGATCACGCTGCGACATCCACATCTCGAGCTCGCTGGACGTGCGGTAATTGAACGTCCGCCCCAAACCCGCCGCATGCTCCTTGAAGCGATACGTTTTGGCCTCGATGAGCGAAGGCCCCTCGCCGTTGCGTGCTCGCCGGACCGCGCCTTGGACCGCCTCGTAGGTTCGGATGACATCCTGGCCATCCACGACTACACCCGGCATGCCGTAGCCCGCGGCACGGCTCGCGATATCCGCAACGGCGACCGTTTCGCGCGCTGGCGTAGTCACGGCATAGCCGTTGTTCTCGCATAGAAAGATGACGGGGAGTTTCCAGATCGCTGCGAGATTGAGGGATTCATGAAACGTACCTTCGCTCGAAGCGCCGTCTCCGAAGAAACAAAGTGATACCCGGTCCGTGCCCTGCATTTTGGCGCCTAGCGCAGCACCGGTCGCGACCGGAAACCCCGAGCCCACGATGCTCGTCTCGCCGAGGCTTCCCACACTGAAATCCGCCAGATGCATGGAGCCGCCCTTGCCCTTGCAGATTCCGGTTTGCTTGCCGAAAAGCTCGGCCATCAAGGCGTCGAGCTTGGCGCCTTTGCCAATGGGGTGACCATGCGAGCGATGGTTGCCGACCATATAGTCGTCGTCACGCAGCGCCATACAGGCGCCGACGATCTCGCCCTCCTGGCCATGCGAGGTATGCAAGGCGCCCGGTATCTCTCCTTTCTCGTGCAATATCACCACCTGATCTTCGAACCTCCGGATGCGCTGCATGCGCCGGTACATTTCCGCAAGCAACTCGCGGCCGAGATCTGTCTTCATTCATTCCCCCTGTATCAACGTTGAGAGGCCGATGACAACATTGCGAGCCCTTCGATGCCGAGCCCATACCCGAGCTCCTCGAGCATTCGCTTCTTTAGATGATGCGTCAGCGTCAGGCGCGTGAAGCGCAAGACGAGCTGAGGTTTCTTGAGCAAATCCTGGGCAAGATGCCATGCGCGCGGCAGGAGCTCGGTTCGCGGCAGGACCTCCTTGACCAAACCAAGGGCCTTCGCCTCGTTTGAAGCGATCGGCTCGCCGGTCAACAGAAAGGCGCGGCCGCGATTGGGGCCGAGCGCCATCTGCCACCAGACCTGAGACCCGTCGCCCGGCACGATGCCCGTATAGAAGTGGAACTGGTCGGCAACGACCGTGTGCTCCGACGCGAGGACGATGTCAGACATCATCGGCAACTCCGCATGCCCCAACACCGGGCCGTTCACCGCCGCGATGATTGGAACCTCGATGTCGAGGAGATTCATGAGGAGATCACGTCCCTCGCGATGGATTCGAGCCCAAGTGTCGGCATCGAAGGTCTCGATCGGCTCCTGCGCATCGAGCGCGGTCAAGAACTCGTCGCCCGTCCCCGTCATGATCACTACGCGATTGTCCGCATCGTGGCCAACGTCGTAAAAAGCGTCGCCTAGCGCTGCATGCACGCTCGTGCTATCACGCGCAGCCCATTGCAGTGGGCCATTGCGCGTATGCAACCGCATGAGAAGAATTCCGTCTCTTCGCTCGAATGCGATGTTTTTATACTTGTGCTGATACTGCTGAAGTGCCGGCAAGATCCCCCCTCGCCACAACGACTGGCATGGTGGTCTTCGTTAAAAAATTGAGACCACTCCAATCACATAGACGCGTCCGCGCCAAAAATCCGTAACCTTTGTCCTAAGACGCGGCTTAGCCGCAAATCCCCCTTCCGCTCGGCACCATGGGCGTCGAGGCCGCTTCTTTCGAATACGCATCGTCGATGCCACGCGGGGCAATGGCTCGATAGAAGCTGCGACTCCAATACTCGGCTGACAGCGCAAGCATGACAGCCCAAAACGGTAGATAAGGAATGGCGTTTCTCGGGCTGCTGGATTCGATTTGCCAGCTAAACCACAGAGAGCCGAAGAAGATCAAAAACAAAAAGGCAAGAAGCGCGAAATCCAAACGCACGCTTACCACGGAGTGCGGTAGCTCAATGGACCGCTTCAGCACGATTGCGAATGCAAAGAAGAGAACGATGCAAATCCCGCTGGATAGAAGCGCTTTGTACGCCCACACATGAGCCGCTGCCCCGGCGAGCAGCGCAAGCGATGCGCCTGCCATCAGAAATAAGGTTAACAACGCTCGCAGCCGACGCCTTGTTAGAACTTGGTCGATCCTCCCGAACAGCATCGCTATATAAGTCATCACAATGGTCACGATGGTTACGGGATACAGGATTTCAAACAGAACGTGAACCTTCCGAAAGAACCATTCCACCGTCGCGCTGAGACGCGGCGACAGACTAAAGGTGTCGGCAAGTGACGGCAGAAGATCGCTCCTGTGTAGAGGGTCCCATCCTCCACGCTCCACATATCCGAGTCGATACGGAGCGGTACCGATGGTCTCGAAGAACTTCCTCCATCCCTGCAGCACGTACTTTGCCGGTTCATTTGCAATCGCCCTTTTCGCAAGTCTGCCAAGCACTGCTTCCCGAGGGTCTGCCGGCTCTTGTTCTAATTCGGGGACGCGCGCGAGGAGCTGCGCGTTGTTCTGTACAGGCTTGCCTTGCATCAATGCCGGCAATTCGATCAGCCACCAGTCTTTGCCCTGCAGATCGGGGTTCAGGCGCTTGATGGCCTGATATTCAGGATCATTCGCCAATGCACTGTCGCTGAAATACCGGATGCCTTGCCATAGATGTCGCCCGGAGGAGTTGCTCAATTCATATCGTCCGAACCGCGCGTAATTGCTGAGCACCAAGACAGCGATCGTAACGATAGTGATCGCACTGACGACACCTACGAGTTGCGCAACTCTCGATCGGGAAAGACGACCCCAGAACAAAAGAGCAAGGCCCGGAACGAGGAACACAGGGACGACTCGCGTGACGACGAGCAGTGCGATCAGCACGCCACACACCACGCAACGAAACAAAAATACTTTCTTCGCAACACCGGGATCGCTAGCGATCCCGGCCAGCACCCACATCACGGCCGACATCAGAAAGAGGACGGTGTTTTCCGACCAAAACCCTTGCGGCAAGCCAGTGGAAAGGACAGCCAACAGGAAACCCACGCTCAACACTGCGGCAAAACGTCCGAGCCGCAGTTTCAGGAGCGCGTAATAAACAAAGCACGCACTCGCCAGCAACAAAATATTCTGCAGGACGCAGGCAACGCGGAACTCGCCGGCCAAATCGAGATTTGCCGCAGCAGCGAATTGATGCGCGAGTCGATACAGCAGCGCCGGAGCGGCAACGGGCGAGTAGTTATCTTGTCCCGGAAAAGCGCCGACCAGATAGTACTGCGTTTCGAACCAACCATCCCGCAACCAGGGATTCACTGTCAGCCCCAGCGTAGCTGCCAGCGCGATGACAGTGAGCACCCATAGCAGAGTCGCTTCTCCAAAGCGACGTGCCTTCAATCCAGCCAGCTTGTCGAATCCGCCTGGCACGGCGCGCGAGCCTGAGTACCTCATCGTGCCATGTGCAGATACTCGAGAGTGTTCCGAGACCATGACTGCGGCAGCACCTTAGGAACCTCGATGCGCACGGAAACGTACACGGTTAGCTGTCCGTTCCTAAATCGCGCACGAGACGAATCAACGCATGACGCCGCGCTCGCTCAAAGAACACCCCCGCGTCAATGCGAGGACCGAGACAGATGATCGGCCCAGGATTGCTGTGCTCGTGCCCTGTCTCAACGAGGCAGTCGCGATTGCCAAGGTCGTTACCGACTTCCACCGCTGGCTGCCGGCTGCAACAATTTTCGTCTATGACAACGGCTCGGCGGACGATACTTTGGAAATTGCACGCGCCGCGGGCGCCGTCGTGCGCGTAGAGCCCCTACGTGGTAAGGGCAACGTCGTGCGCCGCATGTTTGCCGATATCGACGCCGAAATTTTCGTTCTCGTAGACGGAGACGATACCTACGACGCTCGCGAAGCCGCGCGGCTCGTCGATTTTCTACTCGAGAATTCGCTCGATATGGTGAACGGCGCCCGCCGTCCCATGGTTCACGGGGCTTATCGACGCGGACACCGGCTGGGTAACCACATGCTGACTGAGCTGGTGGCACTCTTCTTCGGCAGGCGTCTCACGGACATGCTCTCCGGCTGTCGTGTCTTTTCGCGGCGTTTCGTCAAAAGTTTTCCGGTCTCCGCTTCGGGGTTCGAAATCGAAACGGAGCTCACGGTCCACGCGTTGCAGCTACGAATGCCGATCGCCGAGCTACCGATCGCGTACAAAGAGCGACCGCCGGGAAGCGCGAGCAAACTGAGCACCTACAAAGATGGATACAAAATCTTGAAGACCATTCTCTGGCTCGCAAAGGAAGAACGGCCGCTCGCATTCTTTTCGGTGGGTGCCGCCATCCTTGCCATAGTGTGCGTCGTACTCGGAGTGCCGGTCATCCTCGAATTCATGCAGACGGGCTTGGTGCCGCGACTTCCTACGGCGTTATTAGCCGCTGCACTCGCAATCCTGAGTTTTCTCAGCTTTACGTGCGGTCTCATTCTCGACACCGTCACACGAGGCCGAGTGGAAGCGAAGCGCCTGGCCTATCTGACCATTCCCTTACGGGGAGACGTCAAATAATCGAGTAGTGCTCAATGCGAAGAGAATTGAGATTCGACGCGCTGCCGCGATTCTTCCGCTTCGCTTTGGTCGGCTGCGTCGGTTATGGAGTGGACGTCTCGGTCCTCAATCTCGCGGTCGCTTGGCTGCACGCCGGTCCGTATCGCGGGCGAGTGCTTTCGTACCTTTGTGCGGCAACCGTGACCTGGAGCCTAAATAGCTGGTTCACGTTTGCCGACGTGCGCAGTCACGAGCCTACGAAAGAGTGGGCGAAGTTCGTGTGCTTGAACGGAATCGGAGGCGCCGTCAACTATGGCGCCTACGCATTGTTCATTCACGCTGTCACAGTGTCGCCGATCAATCAGGCTGTGGGCGTGGCGCTCGGTTCGCTCTGCGGGTTGAGCCTCAACTACATTCTCTCGCGCAGGCTAGTGTTCGTCCGTGCGACGTAGATTTCGGGCTTTCGCTCGTCGGTCAAAGTCGAGTGCTGCTTGTGCTGCATCGACGTTCTCAATTCATTGTTTGTCGTCATGCACAGTGGCCCAACGCAGCAAATCCACACCTTCCAGTGCATAGCGCGCAAACAGGAAATCGTGAATCGCAGCGACGTGATCGCCGTAGAAGGTCAGAGCGACGAAGTATGCAGGCGATTCGAGGCTGACGCTCCGGTCGAATACCAACATGGCCGGCTGCCCGTCTACTATCCCGGCGGCATATGCCCACTGCTTCGCAGCCGCGGCGTAGCGCCCGTAGTACTCGCCCACGGTGCCTTTACCCTGTGCCGAGAATTTGCCCACGAGATCGAGCTTCACGTCGTCGGCCAACATCTGCCTTACAACTTCGAAGTCACCCGTGCGGAAACAGTTAACGTAGGCTGCGAGCCGCGCGTGTATTTCGTCTGAGAGCAATGGCAGATCGATGTCCTTAGGTTCGGCGGCGAACTCGCGTAGGCGCGCTCTACCTCTCTGCAACGCAGATTTGGCGGCGGCGGGAGTTGCTCCAGTGATCGAGGACACCTCTTCGATCGAATGACCGAGCACGTCCTTGAGGATCACGGCGCTGCGCTGAAGGGCGGGAAGGCGCAAGAACGTGCGTAGACTCGTGACGGCAATCTCTTCGGCTTGCTCGGATGACTCGTGTGCGGCGGCAATCATCTCGAGGTCCTCTGCCGGTTGCATCACCGACTCGCGCACGTGGCGGCGCAGAAAGTCGAGAGCAGTGTTGTGCGCGATACGAAACAGCCATCCTTCTGGATTGTCGACGGGGCCGACTGCAGGCCATGCATCGAATGCCTTGATCATCGTGTCCTGAACGATGTCCTCGCCATCGACGACCGAGCCGGTCATACGCGCGCAATAGCGATAAAGCTTCGGGCGCATCTCGGCCAGCAGCCGGTTGAATTCTGTACCCGCGTCGTCGGCCATTCGTGTCTCCTGCTAAGCCCAATCACGCATTGCGGCTGTAGGCTACATCGCCGCTGACCGAGTCGAACGAGGCGAGCGCGGCGACGTGCGGGAAATAAGCACGCATTTGTGGATGCGATTGCATAGCGTGCAGCGAAGCAAGATCCCGCCACTGCGAGTAGATCACTACACGCCGTTTGTCGTGTGAGACGATGAAGCTCGTCGAAACCCAACCGGGCAACGTGCTCACGACGCTCTCGGCATTTTGGCACAGCGACTCTAGGAGCTTGGCTTGATTCTCGGGCTCGACAGTCAGGACATTGATCAGAGTGGTAACCTCGGGGGTGACCGCAATCGTAGCGTTCATCGTCTTCTCCAACACGGTAGTAAATGGGTCGCGTGCTAAAGACGATTGCGGAGACAGAAACGGATCGGTCGCGAAGAAAAACCAGAACGTCGGCCTGCTCTACGCACAGGGACCTCGTGCTTTTCCTTGTCGCGCCACTATGGATGAGGTCCGTCCCCAGGACCCTCACCGGAAGGGGGATCTTGATTAGGCGGCCCTTGACCGATCGGCGTCGATTGCGTTCCAGAGGATGGAAATGGATTGATACTCAGGAAGCTGCTGGGCGTACCAATATCGAGCAATTCCCCGATATTAGGCCCACTGAAGGCGGGGAGATCGGACGTGGTTCTGCACACGCAAGCGCCATTCTTATATTCGGCAGGACCCCACTCGCAATCCGTCACTTCTGAGCAATTTCCCATAAGAGACGAGGATGCTTCGCCACCGGGCTGCCCTGAGGTACCGCAACCACATTGCCCTCCTGCGCCGAGGAAAGCCGCTTCCCCTGCGGCGCACGTCACTACTCCGCACTGCTTGGTCAACGCCGCATCGACAGCGTTGGGCTCGAGTTCTTCCAAACATTGCCCACCGCGGGGGCCGCGACCTGCGCTGCTCTCTGCAGGATCGCAGACGGTAGGATCGCAACCGAGCCCCTGTGCCAAATAGTTCGGCAATCTGCTGTCCTCCGAGGCGGATTGCTTTTGCATGCAGGACAACGTCTTCCGTGCAGATTCGGACATCGCGGTGCACTTATTTAAATCGCATCCAGGTGAATCTGGATCACAACGGCCTACCGCGGTTGAGCCGCCATTCTGTCCCGCACTTGCGGAATTCATAGGATCCAACGGTGGTTGCGTCGGTGAATTGAGTTCCTCTCTTGCCTTGTCTTGGATTTTTTGTAGCTCCTCCCGCGCCTCTCTTAGCGCAGCGTCAGCGCGACCCAATGCGTCCTTTGCTGCTTGTAAGTCGGCGTCGGCCCCGTTTTTATTCGTCTGCGCGTCCGCAGCGTCCTGCTGAGCCTGGTTGAGCTTGTCGCGCGCGGCCTGAAGATCGCTAGGCTTGGTATTTGGATCCTGACTCGCCTTTCTCAGCGCATCGCGTGCGCTTTTCTCAGCGGCTTGGGCTCGACTCAAGTCGTCGCTAGCTTGGTCGTCCTTTTTTTGCGCATCGTCTTTGCGATCCTTGGCTAGATCATCTTGGGTCTTGGCTTGATCGGCCTTGTTTTGGGCGTTTTGAAGTTCTTGGCGCGTATCAGGACTCAAAGGTCGCGTAGGAGATTGCTCATCGGCATTCGGATTGCCGATCGTGCACTCCTTGCCGAGAGGCACTCCCACCATATCCGCTTCTTGCAGATCCTTCGTTAGATGATCGACAGGCGAACTGCAATAGCCAGTGCTCTCCATCAAGCAAGCCATTACTTCGGTACCCGGGCGGACCACTTGTCGCGATATACAAGCGATCGTCTGAGCTGCAGGCGTGACCACGTCGTTAGATCCGACGAGATTGCAAAGACGACCTCCCCCGTTCGCGCCGGCATCCCCACCCGGTGCACCGCATGTCATACCAAGCAGGGTTCCGCTGATTCGCCCGAGGCCACTTGCAGTGTGCAAAATGTCAAAAATCGACAGTTGATCGGCCGCCTTGGGTGATTTTCCACGGATGATTTGCGCCGCCATGGAGCTCGCCTGCGAGTCGATGTTGCAAGCGACACCTGCACACATGTAACCCCAGTGACCAAACCCGCGCTCCACCATTTCAGCGAGCGAACAACTGCCGGCGCCGAGATTCTCTGGTATCACCAACGAAGTTAGCAGCAGATCCAAACGAACTTCATTTTCATTCCGCGGGCGAGCCGTATTTGAAAATCCCAGTAATCGGCCGCTCAAACGATCGTACAACCATACGCCGTGCCACAGCATCGGAGACCGTTTTTGTCTGATCATGTCCAGCAACACGGACTCGTACCGGCTAAACCACCGCGCGAAGGGACTGTTGATGCCTCGATACTTCTCTACGTCATAAAACAGCAAGAACGGCTGCGTCAGCATCGATGCGAGCGGTGGAATCACCCATTCCATTTGGTGCATTCTCAAGAATGCCTCCACATCGTAGAAGGCCTCCGTTGCAGCCGATGCGAGAGCTTCGCTTTGTTCGACACCGAGACACGCGCTTTGGCGCGCAAGCGGCTCTAGTGTTTCGACTACTTCCGTCACTGACGATGTCGAATCCCCCCAAACAGTGCGTAGGTAGTTCAAGAACAGCTGGTCGGCAACAACGTCTCCATCACAACGAGGATCGCTATCTAATCCTGGCACTGACGTATGTAATCCGCGCTGCAAATGTCTCCTGAATTGCGTATGCCAATGAAGCGCCGCAATGCGTACGACAAGCAAGCGATTGTTCACGTCTAGTTTGCGCGTAGTGTTTCGGTATGCCGCTTCGAATGCTTCATTGACCTTTTGCTCCGACATGAGAAGGCGCCGATTCTCACTTATTAAAGAGGCGCGCTTTAAGTCTCCCGCTTTCGCTGCTGCGCTAGGCGCTAAGGCGGATGCTCCCCCTGATACGCGCATTTCCCGCCAGACTGCAATCCGCTGACGTGACATTTCAGCAACGAGCGAAGATGCCTGTGCATCCAGCTGTAATAGATGCTCTTCCGGCAGTCGCGTCGTTGACTTCTTCGGTTGAGCGACGGCGCACGATGAGATCAAGAGCACCGTTGCACTTATAATCGAAACGAGGATGCGCTTCATTGGCTCTCCCTAGCGATGCCGCTTGTTGTAGTTCAACGCGCTCGAGTCTTCAGCCTACTATTGCGAGCGGCTCACTTCCATGTCCGATTGGCCAATATCCTGATTCTTTTAAACGATACTGACCCGCACTAACGGCCAGGTAAGGGCTGGCAACCGTGTCACATCACTTAACATGGTGCAGCATCACGTCCACTAGGCGTCCAGCTTCATGATAAGCGACAGCATTCGTCACCATCGCTGGTGCAAGCACTGCGGTTACGAGAGCAATACGTCCTACACTATTGGACCGACGCGGAGTAACGGGCCTGCTATCAGCCGAACGTCGATACCAGAAAAAGGACAATGGCCCGACCACTGGGACAAGAGCGACGAAGGGTAACCAAAGAAGTGAAGTGCCACTATGATAAATCTGGTCTGTTGATACCACGGTACCGAACAGCAAGCCAATCGGCACAAAAAAGTAAACGACCGCAACAACCATGAAATATAACGGCAAAGCCAGCCCAAGTGCCGGCGATTGCGTAAGCGCCCCATTAAGCACGACGAAGAAGAGATATAGAACTCCCGCCGACATGACCACTGCTGAAACCGCTTTAAGAACAGCAAAGAGGAAGGCGCGATAATTATTCATTATTGATGTCCTTGCGAAACCGTCTGCAATCGGTGCGGAGTGGGTGAACGAGCGTGGCGATAAACACAGCTTCAAGACTGGAATGAACGGCCGGTGAGCTATGAAGTGCGTCGGGGCGCGTGCTCAGATTGCAACACAGCCTCGAAAGCCTCTAGAGGCATAGTATGACTCTGCCCCATTGTGATACACGAACACCTGGCCGTAGCGCCTATCGCAGAACAACGCTCCTCCGAGCGCCCTGATATCTGGCGGCGTAAGGACCCAGCTGGATGTCTTCGTATCAAACACACCGATCGTCTGGAGTTGTCGGTACTGCTTTTCCGTCAGAAGACTCATGCCCATTGCCGCAGCCATTTCCACGGCGCTGCCTTTCGGCTTGTTCTCTTTTCGGGACTTCAGCGCTAAGCCGTCGTAGCAAAGACTGCGGCGACCCATTGGGCTCTCTGCGGAGCAATCGCAGAAGACGAACTCGCCGGTTTCTTTGTCGTAACTAATCACGTCCGGTTCTCCACCCGTCGCTTCCATCGCATGCAGCGAAGTGAGCGCTTGCGGCTTCTCTTCGAGCTTCGCTTGGACTTTGGTCCATGCGATCTCCCGATGCCGAGACATGTTTTTCTCGAATCGAGCCTTCAGTGCACTAAGCAGGTCTTTGCGTTCTTTTGTCTTCATGATCCATGCCGAGTATTAGGAGCCTTTGAGGTCGGACGGAGGGACTTGTGACGCCCACGTGCGGGGCAATTGTATTTGCGCGAGCGTAGATTACTCAATTCAAAGTTAGAATCCACCCGTTTCCAACCGCGATGCTCATGTTGTTTCGAGTGAGTTGCCGCTCGACTCTGCTACTCGATCTTCCCCTTCGCTCGCATGAGCCGATAGGCTGCCGGAATCACAAACATCGACAGAAGCGGCGCCGTCAACATTCCGCCCACCATGGGCGAGGCAATGCGGCTCATGATCTCGGAACCCGCACCGCTGCCCCAAAAAATAGGCAGCAGACCCGCGACGATCACCGCCACGGTCATGGCCTTAGGCCGCACTCGCAGCACCGCGCCTTCGCGCAGCGCGTCGTCAAGCACGTCCTGCGTGAGCGTGAGCCCCTCATCCAAGCGGGCAGCAATCGCTTGCTTGAGATAAAGGAGCATGACAACACCGAATTCGGCAGCGACGCCCGCGAGTGCGATGAAACCCACGCCCGTCGCAATCGAGAGGTTGTAGCCCTGTAGATACAAGAACCAAATTCCGCCTGTGAGCGCGAACGGCAAGGTCCCCATGATGAGCAGGGCCTCGTCGAAGCGACGGAACGTCAAGTAGAGCAATACGAAAATGATCAATAGTGTCGCAGGTACGACGATTTTCAGCCGAGCGTTCGCGCGTTCGAGGTATTCAAATTGACCCGAGTAAGAGACGGTCATGCCCGGCTTGAGAGCCACCTGTCGCGCAACAGCGCTTTGCAGATCGCTCACGACGGATGCCAAATCACGGCCGCGAATATCGACGTACACCCAACCGGAAGGACGCGCGTTCTCCGTCTTCAACATGGGCGGTCCTTCACTCAAGGAAATCTTTGCTATCGTGCCCAACGTGATCTGCTGTTTGGACTCGGTGAGAATCGGTAACTGCCGCAGCAACTCGACCGAATCGCGCAGCTCGCGCGGGTAGCGCACGTTGATCGGATAGCGTGCAAGACCTTCAACGGTTTCGCCGATGTTTTCGCCGCCCACGGCGGAACTCACGACTGACTGCACGTCCATGATGTTGAGTCCGTAACGGCTGGCCGCCGCACGATCGATCTCTACGTCGACGTAACGACCGCCCGTAAGCCGCTCGGCAACAGCCGAACTCACACCCGGAATTTGCTTCGCCACTCGTTCGATTCGTTGTGCGACGGCATCGATGTCGCTCAGGTTCGAGCCTGCGACTTTGACGCCCACAGGACTCTTGATACCGGTCGCTAGCATATCGATGCGATTGCGAATGGGCGGCACCCATATATTGGTGAGCCCTGGCACCTTCACTGTGCGATCCAATTCGTCGAGTAGCTTGTCGGGTGTCATTCCCTTGCGCCACTCGCTGCGCGGCTTGAACTGGATCGTGGTTTCGAACATTTCAAGGGGCGCCGGATCGGTGGCGGTTTCCGCCCTGCCCGCTTTGCCGAACACCGTTGCAACTTCAGGCACGGTCTTGATCATGCGATCGGTAATCTGCAAAAGCTCGGAGGCTTTGGATGCAGGAAGACCGGGAAGTGCCGATGGCATGTACAACAGATCGCCCTCGTTCAAGGGCGGCATGAACTCATTGCCCAAACGACTCAACGGCCATATCACAGAAGCGAACAGGAATGCCGCACAGCTGACCGTGATCTTTGGATGACGGAGCACCGCATCGAGGCAAGGTCGATAAATTGCAATCAAGCCACGATTGAGCGGATTCTCGAGTTCCGGCGGAATGCGGCCCCGAATCCAGTAGCCCATGAGCACCGGTACGAGTGTGACAGCAAGTCCGGCCGCGGCCCCCATCGCATAGGTCTTGGTGAGCGCGAGCGGACTAAATAGCCGTCCTTCCTGCGCTTCGAGTGTGAAGACCGGAATGAACGAGAGCGTGATAATGACAAGACTGAAGAAGAGCGCCGGCCCCACTTCGACAGCTGCCTCTGTCATGACGCGCCAGTGAGTAGGACCACTCAACGATTGGTCGGGATGTTCGCGTATCCAACTCTCGACGCGCTTGTGCGCATTCTCGATCATCACAACCGCCGCATCGACCATGGCGCCGATCGCAATCGCCACGCCGCCCAAGGACATGATGTTGGCGCTCACACCTTGGTAATGCATGATGACGAAAGCGACGAGCACGCCGAGCGGCAGCGAGATGATCGCAACCAAGGCCGATCGCAAGTGCCACAAGAACACGGCGCACACGATCGCTACGACGATAAATTCTTCGATGAGCTTATGCGTGAGATTTTCAACAGCACGGTCGATGAGCTGTGAACGATCGTAGGTGGTCACGATCTCTACTCCTTTAGGTAGACCGCGCCGCAGCTCCGCAAGCTTGGCTTGCACGGCTTTAATCGTGCCGCGCGCATTTTTGCCCGAGCGCATCACGATCACACCGCCCGCCACTTCGCCTTCGCCATTGAGTTCGGTGACGCCGCGGCGCATCTCCGGACCGAGTTGGATCGTCGCAACGTCACCCAGGCGAATCGGAACCCCTGCGTTCACTCCAAGTGGAATGGCGCGAAAATCATCGAGACTCTTGAGATAGCCCGATGCTCGCACCATGTACTCGGCCTCAGCCAGCTCGAGCACGGACCCGCCCGTTTCTTGATTCGCTCGTTGTATCGCTTCGATGACTTTTTCGTGCGGGATGCCATAGGCGATCAGCCTGGCCGGATCGAGCACGACTTGGTATTGCTTCACCATGCCGCCCACGCTCGCGACTTCGGCCACGTTCGGCAGCGTCTTGAGCTCATATTTCAAGAACCAATCCTGCAGCGCGCGCAGCTCGCTCAAGTCGTGCCCGCCGGTCCTATCGATGAGCGCGTACTCGTAAATCCAGCCGACACCCGTCGCATCCGGCCCGAGGGAAGTCTTTGCAGTGGCCGGCAGTCGACCTTGTATTTGATTCAAGTATTCGAGCACGCGCGAGCGTGCCCAATAGAGATCCGTGCCGTCCTCGAACAACACGTAGACAAAGGAGTCGCCGAAGAACGAAATACCGCGCACGGTTTTCGCACCCGGCACCGACAGCATCGTGGTTGCGAGCGGATACGTGACTTGATTCTCTACAATCTGCGGCGCTTGGCCGGGATAAGTCGTGCGAATGATGACTTGCACATCGGAAAGGTCCGGCAAGGCATCCACCGGCGTGTTATAGACCGCCCATACGCCCCAGGCAGCCACGAACGCCGCGGTAAGTAGGACCAGAAAGCGATTGTTCACCGACCAGCGAATCAAGTGCGCGATCATGGCGTGTGCTCGACAGTGGCGTTCGTGCTCTCGGACTCCACTTTGCTTTGCAAACGTGTCAGCACTCCTTTGAGACTCGCTTCCGAATCAATGAGAAATTGACCCGAGGCAACCACCTTTTGTCCTTCGGTGAGTCCTTTAAGGACGACTGTCTTGTTACGAACTTCGGTGCCAATCTGCACTTCAATCGGCGTGAACCTTCCACCGTCCTCGGCGAGCAATACGATATCGCGACTGCCGGTGCGAATGATGGCTTGCGAGTCGACATAGAGAACCGGCGCACCATCGCCGGCGTCCAACCGCACTTGCGCGAACATGCCGGGGCGCAGCCTTTGATCCGGATTGGGCACTTCGATACGAGCACGAAGCGTCCTAGTCTCGGCATTGGTTTCAGGCAACACTGCAACTACCTGACCTTGAAATACATCGCCGGGGTACGCGGTCAACCGAACCTCGACCGACTTGCCGAGATTCGCAAATCCTCCCTGAGCTTCCGGAATGGCCGCTTCGATCCAAACAGTGTCGAGGCCGTTGATCTTGGCAATCGTGACTCCTGCGCCGAGCGTCATGCCTTCGCGCACTTCGAGCGATTCGATAGCACCGGCAATGGGCGATCGAATGGTGACCGTTGTCTGCGGCTGCCGCTCTTTCTCGATTTTTTCGATCAACTCCGCCGTCATCCCGGCAAGCACGAGCCTCTGCCGCGCGGCATCGACGAGCTCGCGGTCGCTGCTCTTGAGCAGCGCCAGGAATTCCGCTTGCGCCCCCGCCCACTCGGGCACCAAGAGATCCACGAGCGGCGCATCGCGTCGAAGCACATCGCCAGACGCACGCGCATAGACACGCGTGACGAATCCATTCGTGCGTGTTTGAACGATTGCGACAGTGCGCTGATTGAACGTGACACCGCCAACCACATCGATCGGCTGTGATAACGATCCGCGCTCCACCGTTGTCAGGCGAACACCTAAATTCTGAACGATGCTTGGATCGATTTGGATCGAGGCACTGTCCTCGCCCCCTTCGCCCGCGTATTTGGGCACGAGCTGCATATCCATGAACGGCGATTTACCGGGCTTATCGAAGTGCTGGTTGGGCACCATCGGGTCGTACCAATAAAGCACCTTGCGCTCGCCGGCAGCTACGGGTGGCATAGAGGAATTCATCGAATGGGTATCACGCCTAGCAAACCAGTAGCCGCCTGCGATGCCTAGCACGAGCACTACCACGAACGCGGCAATGAGTTTGTAGATGGAGCCGCTCATCGTGCGCCCTCCCCATAAATGAAATAGATCTTCGCGGCGGTCGTGGCGCGCTGTGCTTCGAGCTCGATCGCTTTCAGCCGCTCATCGATGAGTTGGCTGCGCGCGGTCAAGACATCGGTGAGTTCGCCTTTGCCACCGCGATAACCCGCTAACGCGTAGTCGACTTTCTCGCGCGCCAATGGAATCCGCTTGGTCCGCATACGCTCGAGCTGCCGAGTCAGCGTGTCGTATTCGGCGAGTGTCGATTCGAGCTCTTGCGTATGATCGCGTAACATCGCGTCGCGTTCGGCGTATACCCGAGTCAGCTCTTGCCGCTTTGCTTCGATCTGCGGGTTTTGTCGTGTGCCTGCGAAGATCGGCAGACCCACCGTGAATTGCAAGGACACCATGTCGCTGAATGCAGCACCACGGCGCCCATACATGAACTCAACCCCCCAGTCGGGTCGCTTCGCTGCTTCGGCCTGGTGGACTTCGGCCTGCGCCATCTCCGTCATTGGCACGAACACCGCGAGCTCCGGATGCTCATGCACATGCGCGCGCAAGTGCTCCGCATCGATGGTGAAGGCGGGTGGATCACCCGCAAGAGGTTCTTCTACGGCAGCACCGACCCACCGCTCGAGCATGGCTTTGGATTTGACTATCTGGCCTGCAAGCTCATCGCGGCGATCCGCGATCTCTGCAGCTTCCTGTTGAGGTCCGATCACATCACCCGTCATACCGCGGCCGCCCGCAATCTGCGCTTGCACCGCGGCCGCAAATAGGCGGTTCTCACGGTCGAGCTCATCAAACAATGACGCGCGCCGTTCGAGATAGTAACGATTGAGCCATGCGACGGCCGCGTCGCGACGAATCGCCAACAGACGCACGCGACGTTGCGCTTCTGATTTCGCAATCGCGGCGGCAGCGATATCGATTTCAGCGCGGCGCTTGCTGCGATTCGGCACATCCTGCAACACGCCGATCTTGCGCATCGTCATGAAATCTCGCGTGAGACTCCATTGATCCTCGCCCGTCACAGGCAGATTCTCTATACCCACAGCCAGTTTGGGATCTGGCAGTCGGCCGGCGGCACGCGCCGCCGCTTGTGCTGCATCGATATTCGCTTGCTCAACGACGGCATCGGGCGCAGCGCGGACTGCAATATCGAGTGCTCTATCGAAGTTCAAAGGCTCTGCATGGATAGCAGAACCCGCCAACAGCGAGATTAGAAAAAACCATCTGAACATGCTTCAACTCCACGGGTTGAAGACTCGTGCAAACGCACGCCTACGTGTGCTTTGCATACACGCGCAAGCACACAGCTACATCAGCAGGGCATGTTCAGATGAGACTGGGAGGCCGCAACAAGCCTTCGAGACAGGGCGAAGGCATAGCCGCGAAAGAGCGATCGGGATTGAATTGTCGATCGGCCGAGCTCGCGGTAACAGAGATGAATACCGGAGGATAGGTCTGTGGACTCTTGCAACTGCTCCCTGCTTTGCACAGACCACAAGCATCACTGTGATCCGGCGACTGGCATGGCGCCTTCTGACCGGAAGGCCGCGTGGACACGTCGGGACAGCAGTCTCCTTTCATAGCACCATGGTTCGCACCCATCGTGTGCGACTGCCCGTCACAAGCGCGCCCATGCGCAGCTGTCGCTAGCCCGTAACTGGGCAACGACAGCAACACGGTGACTAGGGTTAGCAATCGAAACAAATGCATGCTGCGAAGCGGCGCCGCAAGAGACTTGGTTGCTACCTTACTACAAAGAAGCGCACGAACGAAACCGAAGTGAGATCTCTATGGGGAACGTATCCTCTGGGCGGCAGCCAATCGAATCACATCAGAACCCAAGTGCGAATACATCATTTGTTCCATAGAGGCATTTTAGATTCACCTCTTCGCTCCAGGCAGCGGAATTCCACCGCATGTCGGAACGCGGGTCCATGCTTCGTCCTTTGGGGCAATAATCGAATGCAGGAGAAACGAAAATGAGAGAGCCAGTGGCCCCCGTCATCACCGCTTTTGAACGATCACCCGACCGCGGTCGGGGATTGGCGCGCGATATGCGCGTTCGCTGGGCGCTCGAAGAAGTGGGCCAGCCTTACGATGTTCGACTTGTTTCGTTCAGTGAGATGAAGGAATCGGCGCATCGCATGCGTCATCCTTTCGGTCAGATTCCCACCTATGAAGAAGGCGATCTCACGCTCTTCGAGTCGGGGGCGATCGTATTTCATATCGCGGAACGTCATGCGGGGCTACTACCAAAGGATGCGAATGCTCGGGCGCGCGCGATCGCATGGATGTTTGCCGCGCTCAATACGGTGGAACCGCCGATTGTCGATCGTTCAATGGCGGTGCTCTTGGAGCACGACAAGAGCTGGTATGAGGAACGGCTGACTATTCTCGAGGATCGCGTCCATGGACGGCTGGGCGAACTTTCTACTCGACTTGGCGATGCCGACTGGCTCGATGGCGCGTTCAGCGCGGGCGACTTACTGATGATAACAGTGTTACGCAGGTTGAACGGATCGGGTGCACTGGAGAAATATTCGAACCTCTCCGCCTATGTCGCCCGCGGCGAAGCGCGGCCCGCGTACAAGCGTGCTTTCGAAGCTCAATTGGCGGTTTTCACCGGCAAGCCGCCGACCGGCTGATCTAGATTAATGTTTCTCACACGGACACCCAACGACTACCAACTCTCATCAGGCGCAACTTGGCGATCGCGTTGGCTCAAGAGCTCAGGCCGTTACAGCCGCTCTGGCCGATATCGTCAGTAAGCCCGACATGCCAAAAAGAACGAACACTGAGCTGGCTGCACATGACGTGCTAGCGATCATTAAAGGAATGGTCGATGCCGCCGGCGAGAGAGGCGAACTCGATCCGCACCCCTTGGAAGAGCGAGTGATACGCGCGGTGTTCGGTTATCTGCAGATTAGCTAAGATGTAGGAGCAGCCGATCTATACGAGGACAGACCCGCAGTTAGCTGGTGCAAAAGCCCGTCCCGTAGTTACCACAGGGGAGCGACTATGCACGCCGCGTTGATCAGATCATATGGCCCGCCCGAGCAGTTCGTGCTTGGCGACATTCCCACACCCGAGGTAGATGCCGACGGCATTCTGGTGCACGTGCACGCCAGTTCTGTGAATCCTATCGACTGGAAGATTCGCAGCGGCCAACTCAAGTTATTCACTGGACGCACACCGCCTGCCGTATTGGGGCAGGATTTTGCGGGCGTGGTCGAGCGAGTAGGTACGGCGGTCAAAGACTATGCGCCCGGTATGCGCGTGTACGGTATGACTGATCCGCTGAAGGGAGGCTGTTATGCGCAGTTTGTACGTGTGAAGCGCAACCATCTGGCGCTCATTCCCGACGAACTGTCGTTTGCACAAGCCGCTGCGATACCCCTGGCCACCTTGACGGCCTATCAAGGTTTGATGAACTGCGCACAGTTACGAGCGGGTGCACGAGTGGTGATCAATGGAGCTTCGGGCGCCGTGGGATTGAGCGCCGTGCAGATCGCCAAAGCCAAGCAGTGTCACATAGTCGGTATTTGCAGCGGCCGCAATATGGAATTCGTGCGCGGTCTCGGCGCCGATGAGGTGCTCGACTACACACGCACGAACTACGCTACGCATCTAAGCGATCAGGATGTGTTTTTTGATTGCGCAGGAACCGAAAGCTTCGCCAAAGCACGCGGCGTGCTCAAGAAGAGCGGCTTTTTTGTGACTACCGAGCCCAGTGCCTCACTCCTTATCTTCGGACCGCTGCTTAACGCTCTACGCACCCCCAAGGCAGTTGTGGTCGCGGTAAAAGCTAATGCAGCAGATCTACGTAGCATCAACGAACTGATCACACAAAGACGCCTCAAGCCCGTCATCGCGCAGAGTTACTCGCTGGAGCAGATCGCCGCAGCACACAAACAAAGCGAGACACGCCGGGTTACCGGCAAGTTGGTGATCGAGATCGAGTCGAACCATTGCCGGAGCGATCGATGACGTTCACCTCTCCATCGCTACGCCCTACCGCGCACTTCCCCGCCTGATGCCGAGACGGTCTTCGTAAGCGCTCAGGACTTTCACAAACGCGGGCCGTTCTTCGCAACGGTGACGGTATTCCTCAACGTGCAAATACTTTCCAAGGATCTCTGTTTTGCGAATTTCACGGAGAACACACGTGAACATGATATCCAGTCCGATCGGTTCGTACTCAATTCCACACTCTTCTAGAACCCACACCACACGAATATCACGCGTGTATCCCCAGAGAAATGGCGGCAGTGACTCACTGACGCACATAGCGCAAGTGCGTGGCGGCTGAACCATTAAGAACCTTGTCAATGCGAAACTGCGGTCCGGGTTCGCGTAGATTTTCGAAGAGGCGCCGTCCGCTGCCGAACAACACGGGTGACAAGGCGATTTCCAGCTCATCAACGGCACCCAGATTCAGATATTGCTGAATCACATCCGCTCCGCCCGCGATACGAATATCGCGATTTCCTGCGGATTCTCGGGCCAGCTCTAAGGCGCGCTGCGGCCCTTCATTGATGAAGTAAAAGGTCGTCCCGCCGGGGCGCGCCCAGGGCTCGCGCTTTTTATTGGTAAGAACGTATACCGGTGTGTGAAACGGAGCCTCATCTGGCCAGGTGCTCTCGCCTTGGTCGAACATTCGCTTGCCCATGATGTTGGCACCGATACGCTCTGTGGTACTGCGCACCAGATCATTGACCGGACCAGTCTCTCCACCGGGTCCGAACTTGAGGTTCTCGCGGAAATACTGTTGATTGAGGAGCCAAGCCATCAGCGCGCCCCACTTGGCGCCCCAGTTCTTGTACGCGGGATTTTCCATGGTCATTCCTTCCGGTGCCATGTAGCCATCGAGGCTAAGTGCAATGTTGACGAATACTTTGCTCATGATTCTTCTCTTGAATTTTCGGATGTCGGCCTAACGCCGTAGCTCCTGCGTCGCCTAGCGGCAGCGACGGACCAAAATGCGCAGCGATTTGGCGTCGCCGTACAGCCACTGCAGGGCAGGCTTCGTTGCAACCAGCCTGAGTCACATGTGCGACCCCCTTAGCAAAATAACCCTCGAATGTGCAAAGAGTAGACACTCTTAGCCGTGGTTGCTCGGATTCATTTAAGCGCGACAATTTGTACGTTGTCTTCCACTAGACGAACTGGCGCATAGATTTCCGACATCACCATCAAACCACAGAGCAGCGTCCTAATTCGTGAAATGTGGATTGCAGCAAGGGTTGAGAGAGTAACTAGCGAACGAGTGAATAAGGACATCCGCGCTCGGAGCGCACAACTACGCAGCGCTATTATGAGCCGCGTCTGCGTGGGGCTGCGTACTCACCTACAGCTCTAAATGAGAGGTGACGAACATGAATATCGTGTCATCACGAAAATCCCGGTCGCTGCGTGCTGAGATGCACCCTGATCGGCGTTCTTTGCGTGCTGCGGGATCGCTCGCGTTGTTTCTGCCGCTCGGCCTTGCGTTTGCCCAAGAGTTGCAGTCGATCGGCACATTAACCATTGCTGCAGTAGGCCCCCAGCCGGTGAGCGTCTTCTCGGCCGGTATCAGTTATTCGGTACCGGCTGGTTCTCAAAGTGCAGGCGGTGCTCCTGAAACGGCCACCTTCAGCACATTCAATGTAACGAAACTGATCGATGTCACGAGTCCGAAAATTCTCGTGAGCGCAGCAAGCCATAGCATTTTCCCGCAGGCGACCATCACCTTGTTCGATCAGAGCGGAAGCGCTCCGCTCACGACATATGAGCTCACCAATGTGGTCGTGGTAGGAGCAATGGTAAAGAGCGTTCAAGAGGCGACGAGCCGAGCCCTGGTCGAGGAAGTCGCGCTCGACTATCAGATCATCAAACAAAGCGTGTTCACACCGAACGGAGTGGTGGTCGGATGCTGGGATCGGGCGCGCAACGCGGGATGTTGACGTAACCGGACGGCCGAGTGCATCGGCAAGGAGGCATGATGGGCCTGCCTCGGTAGGCCATGTCCGCTCTTCAGGTGTCGAATGGCTGCTCTCGGCAGCCGCGAAGGACCGCTTCGGGCACAACTCGGTCACTAAAAAACCAGCAAAGGCCCAGAGAGAACCGGTGAAATCGACCGCCTCAGAATCCTTGCTTCCTACCGCGAACAGCCGCACCCAACACACCTACTTCCCCCGCGATCACTGCGACTTCCTCGCCGAAATCGTCTTCACAACATCCAAATAGACGTGTTTCACATCGAGTAGATGAAAGCCCGCGGCCATTACGTTCTCGACCGTTGGGCGGTTCATGTCGGGTCCAAATTTGCGAGACAGCGGCGCCATCATGTCCAGCATGAGATTGAAAGGAAAATAGCGACTGCCGGTGTGTTCGAACATATGTAATTCGCCGCCCTTTTTCAGCACTCGATACAGTGCGCGCAGGCCGTCGACCGGCTTGGGTACCGAACAAAAGGTGCACGATGTGAATATTTGATCGAACGTTTCGTTGCCGAACGGCATGTCGTGAACGTCGACTTGTTGTAATACAAGCGTGCCTTCATAAGCACTCGCACGCGGCGCGGCTTGCTCGAGCATGCGATCGCTGATGTCGATGCCGAGTATGTTGCGTGCCGGTGGGAAAAATGGAATGTCCAGTCCGGTGCCGATGGCGAGGAAGAGAATTCTGCCCGTCCCCATTTTTTCGAAGAGTGCGCGCTTGGACGGTTCCCAGCGCTTCTCTGGGCCGAACCCGGCCATGGTGTCGAAGCTCTTGGCGGCTCGATTCCATTTGTTGCGAGTTACGAGATCCACGGCGATATTCTCTTTTTAATAATTGCGTTGGCGGCGTAGCAAATCCCCAGGCTGGCGAGCGCAAGCCAGCATCCGGTCTCGACGGCAGTCAGCAGTGAAAGTTGTCCCATTGCAGCCATCATCGGCACGACCATGCTAACGGTCATCGCCGTGACCATGACCGGCAACATGACTTCCATTGCGCCGAATAACGCGCCGAGCGCGATCGCGACGGGTAGCGCGAGAATCATCCCGAGCGGCATACCCACCAGCATTGCAAACCACATGTTCCAAGCCGGCCCGAAAATCCACGCACACGCAGCACCGACGATGACTCCGGCAAGCACATTGGCGAGTACATCTCCGAGCACGAAATAAACCCGAGTTTCCATCGCATTGCCCTACCAACCTGTCGGACTTGAACACTACCAGCTTCGGTGAGGAGCAGCCGGCAAAAGTCGCGTCTTTTGCCGGCGTATCGAAACCGCTATCTGAAAAACGGCCGCAGGCCAGTTTTTCCAATTGACTAGTGACGCTAGCAATGCTCTCAAGTGTATCGGCGTTCGAGCTTAGAGGGAATCCGAGCTCAAGTCGGCCAGCTCAGCTGGAGTCGCTCGACGCAGTTCACCTGACCCGTGCCATAGACGACTTTCTCTCCCGGCTTGATCGAGAATTCGGGAATACGCTTCAGCCACTGCTGCAGGAACACTTTGATTTCGAGTTTGGCGAGCAACGCGCCTGGACAGCGATGCGGGCCGGCGCCGAAGCTCTGGTGTTGTACATCCTTGCGATCGAAATCGATTGCCATGGCATTGGGATAACGAGTTTCATCCATGCCCGCAAGGATGGGCGAGACGTAGATCTTCTCTCCCGTTTTGAAATGCAGCCCCTTGTATTCGAAGTCGCGAGTCATGGTGCGTGCGGTCGCCGAGGGCGCAAATCGCCGCATCAATTCTTCGACCGCGTGATCCAGTTGCTCCGATCGCGCGAGCAGCTGACGGCGATGTTCGGGACTGCGAGCCAAGAAAGCGGCAATGAATCCCAGCGTCGAGGCAACTGTATCGAGGCCGCCGAACAGAAGGATGAGCAGCATGCTCATCATGTCCGAGTCGTTCACCGGCCGGCCGTCGATCTTTGCATGAACGACTGCGCTCAACACATCGTCGCCCGGGTTCTTGCGCCTGTCTGCGATCACCGGACCGAGATACTCCATCATGAGATGGAAAGCCTCGCCGCGCTCACTTGCGGTGCCGCGAGTGGACATTTGCGCATACCGCAGCAGCTTCAAACGATCCGCCATGGGCAAATTAGTGAGCTTCATGAAGATGGCGATTGGCAACAGCAGCGCGAACTCGCTCATGAACTCGCACTCGCCGCGGCGCTGCAGTCCTTCGATGAGTTGCACCGCGAATTCCTCGGTGAAACTCTTGAATGCGGAAATCCGCTTCGGCGCAAACCACGGATTCAGTACGGCGCGAAAGGGCCCGTGCTCAGGCGGATCCGCCTCGAGCGGCAGCCCACGCGTCGGACGAGTATTCGCCGGCATCGTTACGTCACGCATCGAAAACGGATCGTGGTTTCGCTGTATGTAGTCGATGTCTTGAGCGCGCGTCGGAATCCAATAACCCCCGTGATACGGTGCCCACACGAAAGCTGGACCACCCTGCAATCGGTGCCACGCAGCATGCAAGTCCTCGTGGCCGCCCGGCGGATCGTACACATCGAAATCGACTACGAGTTCGGCAGGAACGTGCGCAGGCCGTTCGACCTTGATGTCTTGAGTGGATTGCATGATGTATTTCCTATAGTCCTCTCGGCGATGAAACAATCGCGTGCACTGTACGGCCTCGATACGCGTTAAAAAAGGATCGAAAGCCGCAATGGACTGTTGCCGCTGCTGCGATAATTCCCATTTGTGGACTCGAGCACGGGCAACACCCGAAACCGTTCTGCGATTGCGCAATTGTCCCCGAGTCCGAAATAGTCCGTTCCGCTCGGAACACTTATAAAAGGGATATGGCGCCTATAGAGTGCCAAGACATCCTGCGATGCGGTGAGATCAATCATGCACTACAAAAGAATCGGACGCTGCGGACTGAAAGTCAGTGAACTCTCGCTGGGCGGAGGCGCCTGGGGCAGCGGCACACAAAACGAAGCAGTCGTGCGCGAACTGCTGGCGGCCGCAATGGATCAAGGAATCATCTACTTCGACAATGCCGAAAGTTATTCGGACGGTCAGTCCGAAGTCGTCATGGGTCAAGCCCTGCGCGCACTCGGCTGGTCGCGATTGAAATATATCGTCTCGACGAAATTCTTCTGGGGCATCAGCAAAGGGCCCAACGAGAAGAACACGCTCAACCGCAAGTATTTGCTGCACGGTATCGACATGTCGCTACGGCGTTCGCAGCTCGAGTACGTCGACATCGCCTATTGCCACCGACCCGATCCGAATACGCCCATCGAAGAAACGGTTTGGGCATTTCACACCATGATCGAGCGCGGCAAGGCGCTTTATTGGGGCACTTCCGAATGGAGTGCGCAGGAAATCCAAGCAGCGATCGATATCGCGGAACGTCATCATCTGCACAAGCCCATCGTCGAGCAGCCCGAGTACAACCTCCTGCATCGCCGTCGCGTACAAAACGAATATCCACGTCTGTGTCAGGACGCAGGCGTCGGGCTTGCGGTCTGGAGCCCTCTCGCAGGCGGTGTGTTGACCGGCAAGTACATCGATGGCACTCCGGCGGACAGCCGTGCGGCGGCGATGGCAAGCAATCCGGTGTTGGGTAAATCATTGGTCGACCGCAATCGCAACGCCATTGTGACGCGTCTAGCCGCGATCGCAAGCAACCTCGGCGTGCCGCTCACTCATCTCGCGCTCGCTTGGTGTTTGTCGAACCGTTTCGTGAGTACCGCCATTATCGGCGCGTCCAAACCTTCGCAAATCATAGACAACGTCAAAGCACTGGAAGTCATCGACAAACTGACGCCTGACATCAAGAAAAATATCGAAGAGGCCGTGGGCGACTACAGCGAATCGTGGGTCGGCCATTCGCCTTGGCATTACGAAGAATAAGGAATTCGCGCTTCTGCAAGTTCACGCAGACTATTTCGTTCGGCGATGGATGCCCGCCCCCTCGAGCGTGAAGTCGATGATCTTTTCCACGTGACGATCATCGATTTCATTTAGGGTCGCGCCACTGCGCATGGGCGCTACGACGAGCAAATGATAGAAAGCATTGGCGGCGATGGCCGGCTCTTTCGCTCCTGCGTCCGCCAATATGCGTCCCACCAATTTCACTGCGTTCGTAAACCCTTCGTGATGAAAGCGCGCCACGAGCGCGGGGAAGGTCCGAGCTTCTGCGCTCACGATCCGTTCCAACGCTTGCGAGGTCGGATCGGTGGCCGCTGCGCGAAACGCCTTACCGATGACGAGAAGCCGTCCGCGGACGTCGAGCGTTTGTTTGGCAACCGTTTCTTGAAGCAGTTTCGCTATCGAAGCGAAGCTCTGTTCGATGTGATCGGACACCACTGCCTCGAATAGCGCCATCTTGCTGGGAAAGCGGCTGTAGACAGTTCGCTTCGACGCACGAGCTTGCGCCGCAATCGCGTCGATCGTGGCCGCCGTGTATCCCTCGTTGATGAATATGTGTGCCGCTGCGGAAAGTACGCGGGGTTCTATGTTGGGGGCGGAAGCTTGGTCGGGTCGGCCGCGCCGCGATTTTGCTGGATGTTGACTCATTGAGGCTTGCTCTTGCCACGTTCCTTTCATCGTGGATAATATGGTACTTAACAGTACCTTTAAGGTACTCGATGATTTCCCAACCCTCGACAGTACTGGAACCTACGTCATGAAGAATACTCACGGATGTAACGAACTTGGAATCGAAGATCTGTCCCGCCGCGATCTGATCAGACTCGCCGGCGCATCGGCCCTCGGAATCTCCGGTTTTACAAATGCATTGGCTGCGACCTCTTCCGAGGCTGCTACGACCAAGGCGAAGACGAATCTGCCGTGGCCCGCGGTGGGATGTTTTGCATCGAAGGTCGTTGTCGGGCCACATCGGTCGGAAGCAAAGGTCATGTTGGATCGCGGCGATCTTCTGGGACTTCCCGCTCAGTCCGCGTTCATCTATGGAAATGTTCGCGACGATGAAGGCAACTTGTCGGAATGGGTCCGCATGTTCAACTTCGAGCCAGGAGCCACCAAGCAAGGTCTGTTTGTACAGTCGAGCGCAGGTGCAGATACCCTCCGAGCAGTACCGCAGATCTTCGCCGGAGCAGCATCGGAATATGAGGCTGGGTTGGAAGCAGACACAGCAGTCTGGAAAACCGCCAAAGGCGCCAAGGGCAAACCATTCCGCGTAACCATGGCTGCCGACGGTTCGAGCGTCACTTGGTTCGAAGAAGGCGTACTCGATTTGAAGGGAAGCCTGCTCGGCCCCGGACTGCAATGGCACATCCCCGACCCACTAGGAAGTGAGCTTTATGTGTCTCAGATCTACGAGATGAAGGGCACTGCGCTCGGCAAGCCGGTTCGTGGCGTCATAGCGTTCGACAAGGTGCATCTACCCAAAGGGCAAATGCTCTACGGCGGGAAAGATCCGCTATTCCGGCCGACGCAACACCATCGCACTTGGTATACGTGGGGAACTCGTTATAAAGACGGAAGCTACGATGCCGGACACTTCGTCCTTGGCACCGATCGAATGGGATTTGCGCTTCTGACCAACGAGCGACAAGAGCTCGTTCTAGACACGGATGTCACTGGGAAAATCGAATTGACGCCGAACGAGCCATGGCCGAGGCAAGTGACCGTACGCACGAGTAGCGGCGTCGAATGGGAGCTTCTCCCCGATCCCAAAGGCCGCATGCCCGATATGCTGGGCACAGGCGCCACTACAGCCTTCACACCGCAGACAGAGGGCCGTTGGCGGCGAGTAGGCGATCGCCGCGAGCCCGCTGTTTGGTTCGCTTGGGGTGAGGTCGCTCCCAGAGGACGCACCGAGTACTCTCGGGAGTATCGCATCTAGCTCTTCCTCGCCGGAGGCGATCCAGAAATTCGGGATCTTCTTCAGCCATTCGCTCAGGAAGATTCCGACTCATCCGCCCCGCCTCATGGTCGATCTACACGTCGCCGACGATTCCACGCTCGGACAATTCGGCAATTTTCGCGGCGTCGAGCCCGAGTTGGGCAAGCGTCTCCTTCGTGTGCTCTCCCGGAAGAGGTGATGCAGATCTAACAGCGCCGGGCGTCTGCGAAAGTTTGATCGGAATGCCGAATTGCCTCACCCTCTCTACTCAAGTACAAGTCGCCGCCCGCCAGCTCTACCCGATAAGTGCACCTAGTGCATGCGGGCATCCATATGTGGAACATCCGACCCGAATGTTTCGGTATGACGCGGCAACAGTATGCGGACGATGGGACCGGCCATCATGGTCGTGATCACCGCCATGATCACCATGATGGTGAACACTTTGGGACTTAGAATTCCCAAGTCGTAACCCAAATTGAGCACGATCAGCTCGACCAGCCCACGCGTATTCATCAGTGCGCCTAGAACCGTCGATGTGCGCCAGTCGTGGCCGGTGAAACGCGCTGCCAACATAGCGCCGCCGAATTTGCCTGTAATGGCGCAGAGAAGCACGAGTCCGCAGAGCGCCCACGACGAACTGTCGTTCAACAATCCTACTTGTGTGCGCAATCCGGTGAACGCGAAGAACAAGGGCAATAGAATCGCCGTAGTGACATCTTGAATGCGCGCGGCGAGCTTCTCCTTGAATTGGTTCTGCTCCGGCATGACGACGCCCATCAAGAACGCACCGAAGAGCGCATGGATGCCGATCATTTCCGTGATCCACGCCGAGATCAGAAGTGCAATGAACGCGAACGTGAGCAAGCGAGTCGAAAGCTCGGAACCTCTCGTCAATTGATGCGCCCGCCGCGCAAGAACAGCGCGTACGACGATGAGCATGAAAGCAGCATAAACGGCAGTGAGCAGCACGGTGCCGAGCGCACCGAATCCGCTGCGCGCTTGTGCAAGGGCAGTGACCAATGCAAGTAAGCACCACGCGGTCACGTCATCGACTGCGGCACACGAGATCGCCATCGCGCCGATATGCGTACGCGTGAGGCCCTGTTCTTGAATGATGCGCGCCAACACCGGGAAAGCGGTGATGCTCATGGCAATTCCCATGAACAACACGTACGCGGCCAATCCTTTATCGTGCGGACCGAATTGCGCGAAACTGAAAAACGCCAATGTCGCGCCGAGCACGAAAGGAAAGACGATGCTCACCTGCGAGATCAGAATCGCCGAGCGCATTTTGGATCGAATCAGCTTGGTGTCGAGTTCGAGCCCCACCACGAACATGAACAACAGGATGCCGATCTGACTCAAGAAATAGAGCCGCTGCACGGAGCCCTGCGGAAACAGGAATGCGTGAATCTCGGGCGCCAGCGGTTGCAACAGCGACGGCCCCAAAAAGATGCCGGCCAGAATTTCACCGACCACTTGCGGCTGCCCCAAGCGGCGAATCAAAAGGCCGCAGAGTCTCGCGACCACGAGGATGGACAAGATCTGCAGAATCAAACTGCAGAGCGGCGAATTGATATTGCGAAGGACGTCTTCGAAGAAAGACTGCATGCGTGCCACCGTTTTCGTGTGCTTCCGGGATGACCCTGCACCGAATCTGTTTGCGCGCAATCTACACGAACCCGCCGATCCTTGCTCGCGCCAGGTAAAGCGCCCGCTAACCCTTACCCCGCAGCAATGCCAAATCTCCCGGCCCCAGCAATCTTAAAGTCATGGCCAGTCCCAGAAAGAGAAACCCAAGACACGCTAGCTCGATGACAAAACCCATGCCGTGCGTGGCAAAGACCAGCGATGCAATGCAGACGCACACCGTCGCCGCCAACGTCTTCAAGACCAGAGCCGCATTCACGAACGGCCCCAATTCACGCCAGACCAGCGAGCCCGCTGATACAACCGCGATGGCACTGCTGAGGATGCATGCGAACGCCGCTCCGACGGACCCGAATGGCGGCACTAGAACGATGTTGGCGATTAGACATGGCACGATCAACGTCATTGCCGTGATCGCTGCCAGACGTTGCTTTCCAATCGCCAGTAGCACATTCAACAACACTGTGAAAGTCGTGAAGCAAAGGCCGACACCCATCGTGAGAAGTGCAAGCACATAGCCGCCGCTTTCATAGGAACTCGAAAACATTAGATTCATCAGCGGTCCCGACTCGAAGGCCATCAGCGCACAGCCCGGGACTAGCGTGACCAGCAGAAACCGCATGGCGCCTTGCAGCACTCGCTTCATATCTTGGACATTGCCGGTGGCTTTGCCGTGTGCAAGCGAGGGCACGAGCACTCCGATCAGAATCGGGCTGATCATCATAGGAAGGCGAGTGAGATTGCGTGCGGCAGCATAGTAGCCGTGTGTCGACGGATCGGACGAATCCAGCACACTCAACATCCAGAAATCCAAATTGAGCAAGCACTGGCCTCCTATGTCGAGGGCGAGCGTCGGCAGCGCGAGTTGCGCAATGGGAGCCAGGAATCTCACTTGCGGCACCGTAAACAACGATGACCCGACTCTCGCGACCGCAAACGTGAGCGCTATGACGGATGCGACGACATTGATAACGAGCGCGCCTGCTATGGTCGGGCCTATGATTACCAGCACGGCGATGCCGACTATCTTTGTCGAGCCGTACAGAAAAAGCGCAACGCTCTTGGTGCGAAAATCGCGCTGACCGTTTAGAGCATTTTCCAGAAGGAGATAAGCACCATAGAACGGCAAATCCAGCGCCGCAATTTTTATGAACCAGGCTGCGTGCTGCAGGTTGAAGAACTGAGCGATGTGATCGGCACTATTCCATGTAACGAGAAAAAGAGTCGAATAGAGTGCAATGACCAGAAGTAGTCCCACTACAGTCCATCCGTGTGCATCTTGCGGATTTTCAGCGATCAGACGACTCACCGCGACCGGCACGCCCATCTGAATCAACAATTCGGCCGCCATCAGGAGCGAGTAGATGAGGCCGTACGTGCCGTAGTCCACGGGACCGAGCGTGCGCGCAAGCACTATCGCAACGATGTAGCCGGACGCTGCAAGTGAAATCTGTGCGGCCGCACCCCAGGCCACGCCTCGAACGCTTTTTTCTATGAGATCAGAACGAGCAGCGCCGTCCGAGGATGCGTCGGCGGATAAGGAATTGGACATGGTGCGAGTAATGGCAACCGAAGAGCACCCGGACGGTGGAGCCCTTGGTGTGCAACTCTCTTCCATTCACAAAAGTTCCGGTGGCTGCGGCGATGGACTCGCCACAGTCACGGGCTCAATGCCAACCGGCTCGAGCTACCGACTCTGTTGTTCGGAAAGATACGCAATCACATCCGCGCGATCTTTTTCATTCGGCATAGCGAAAAACATCTTTACTCCGGGTACGAACTTTTGGGGGTTCGCCAGCCAACGGTCCAGAGTTTCCTGATTCCAGGTGATACCCGAATCTTTCAAGGCTTGCGAATAGGCATATCCAGGCACCGAGCCGGCAACGCGGCCGATGACGCCGCGATGTTTGGGTCCGACGTCGTTCTCATCCAACGAGTGACAACCCATGCACACTGCATACACCGCCTTTCCATGAGCGGGATCGCCGGCGGCTCGGCTCGCAGACGGTACGTCTGCGAGAACCGGGCGGCTTACGGTCGATGCAATCAAAACAATCGCACAACGAACTTTATGAGATAGCATCGGATCGCGCCTCATGAATTCAGCCGAGACTGCTGTCGCTGAGCTGTAGTGTTCGCGGATGCATCTGTAGCGTCACACTTGTGATGCCGAGCGCTGCCGCCAACCGATCCGGCGGGACGACCAACGGACCTGGACCTGGACCGACTCCCGGCGCAGGTTGCGGATACGCTGTGGAACGTGCCGTGTGAAAGGTGATGTTGCCCTCGACTTTCTGCGCGATCTGATGAATGTGTCCGTTGAGAACGGTCACGGATCCAAATCGACGCAACAGCGCAGCCAACTGATCGGAGTCAGTCGTTCCCCATCCCCAAGGTTGATACACCGTCCAAAGCGGCATGTGCGCGAACACCACAACGGGCGTGCTTGATGATCGAGCCGCTAAATCGGACTTCAACCACGAAAGCTGTTCGGCCCCCAGAGACCCTGCCCCGCCGTCGCCTGCATTGAGCACGTTGATGAGGCTCACGAAGTGAACTCCGGCGTGATCGAAACTGTAATACCCCTTGTTGTTCGAGGCGGCGCCGAATCTATTGAAGTATCCCTTGACGCCGGGATCGGCCGTATCGTGTTCGCCAGGCGTCGTATGCAACTCGCTCACACGGAATTTCGAAAGCAAACTTTGCGCGACATCGAATTCCTCTGCCTTCGAGAGATGTGTGATATCGCCGGTGTGAATGATGAATTCGGGAGCCGCAGGCAGGGCGTTGACGAAATCGATCGTCTTCGACAGCGTGCCGCTCACATCCGGATTCGCATCCTTGTGAAAGCCGATATGCGTATCGCTGATCTGCACGAACAAAGGCCTACCCACGCCTTTCGCTGTTCCTTGAGCGGCGGCAGCCAGATCGAGCGGTAAGAAAACGCCGCCGGAAAGCGTAAAGAGGGTTCCTGCTCCGCCAAATGCCAGGCATTTGAGAGCGTTGCGCCGTGAAAGCTTCGATTCGTCGTGGGCCATGTCGAGTCTCCTCGCGTGATGTTTGCGTAGGAGATCAGGCCGCTGTTCGATTTATTCTCGATCGCGAAAAAAATTTTGCGGATCGAAAGCGCACTCCAGACGGGAGGGGAACTATCGATTTCCTTAGTCGTTGATTTTTGGTCAACCGAGGGACTAACCATGCCTAGATACAGCAAAAAAGCCTCCCAGAAAGTGAAGCGCGCCATGCACGAGCGCAAACGCGGAACGCTTCGCAGCGGCCGCTCGGGACGCAAAGTGAAGAGTCGCAAACAGGCGATTGCGATCGGATTGTCCGAAGCGAGACGTTCCGGCGCGAAAGTGCCCCGTCGTCGGCGTACGAAATCGAAGAAGAAATAGGGCAGAGGCGACCTTCGTCACAGTGTCCTGTCCATGCTGGGCAGAAGTTCTCTTCCCCCTCTCGGTGCGACTTTACGGGACGAAAGTGTGGAATTCCGGGTGTGGGCTCCCCGGGCACAGGCTGTCGACGTCGTCATCGAAGCACCGCGCTCGATCAAGATTCGGATGCACCGCGCCGAGGACGGTTATTTCGTCGCGAGCGCGACAGGCATCCGTGAAGGTGCCACTTACAAATATCGCATCGACGGCGCGAAGAGTTATCCCGATCCCTGTTCCAAGTATCAGCCATCCGGGCCTCACGGTCCCTCTGCGATCGTCGACACGGACAAGTACGAATGGGCCGATCGACATTGGCGCGGCGTGGAGATCCGCGGACAAGTTCTCTACGAACTCCATGTAGGCACGTTCACTCCTGCAGGAACGCTCGATGCCGCGTGCGCAAAATTAGAACACTTGCGCTCTCTCGGTATTACTGTCATCGAGCTCATGCCGCTCGCCGAATGCAATGGACGATGGAACTGGGGATACGACGGCGTGTTGTTATTCGCTCCCTATCACGTTTACGGCGAGTACGACGCGCTCAAGCGGTTCGTCGATAGCGCTCACCGAGCGGGCATCGCGGTGATTTTGGACGTGGTATACAACCATCTCGGACCAAGCGGCAATCATCTATCCGAGTACAGCCGCGACTATTTCACGGACAAGTATCCCAACGAATGGGGCCGGTGTTTCAACGTCGACGGCGAAAACGCCACGCCCGTTCGCGACTTCATCCTCGCGAACGCGACCTATTGGATTCGGGATTTCCATCTCGACGGCTTACGCCTCGATGCCACGCAGAGCATTCACGATGCGAGCGAAACCCACATTCTGAGCGAGCTCACACAGCTCACGCGCGAAGCAGCAGCGCCGCGATCCATCATCGTCATTGCCGAAAACGAACCGCAGGATACTCGTCAATTGTTGCCCATTGAGCAGGGCGGCATGGGCTTCGATGCGATGTGGAACGATGATTTCCATCACTGTGCGCACGTCGCACTCACCGGACGCCGGGAAGCTTATTTTCATGACTACCTGGGGCGCGCACACGAATTCGTCTCGACCGCGAAGCACGGCTATTTGTTTCAAGGGCAATACTATTACTGGCAGAAGAAGGCTCGCGGGCAGCAGCTGCGCAGGCCGCCGTGGAATTTCGTGAATTACATCCAAAACCACGATCAAGTCGCGAACTCCGGCACAGGCACTCGCTTGCACGCTTTGACGAGCCCCGCACGCTATCGCGCCGCGACCACTCTACTCTTGCTCGCGCCGCAAACACCCATGCTGTTCATGGGTCAGGAATTCGGCTCCTCCACTCCGTTTACGTTTCTCGCCGACATGAGTGGCGAACTCCGCGATGTCGTTCGCAACGGCCGGCGTAAATTCTTGTCCCAGTTTCCGAGCCTCGCTGATCCTCGCATGGATGAGCGAATCGCCGATCCCGCGGCAATCGAGACTTTGCAAGCATGCAAACTCAATTGGCATGAATGCGAAACGCATGCGGCGGTGTTGGCTCTGCATCGTGCGCTCCTCGATCTGCGGCGCAACGACTCTGTGCTAGCGAAGCAAGGCATGCAGGGTTTCGATTCATGTGTCATCAACGACCATGCTTTCGCGCTGCGTTGGTTCGGCGACGGCGACCGTCTGCTCGTGGTCAATCTCGGAACGGAATTTTTATTTGCACCTGCGCCGGAACCCCTCCTTGCACCTCCTTATTTGCATCGGTGGGAGTTGCGCTTCGCAAGCGAGGACCCGCAATTCGGCGGGACAGGTACCGTCTCGGCCCTGGCCGGAGGCGAATGGCGCTTTCCGGGCGAGTCGGCGCTTCTCTATGCCGCCGTCAAAGATGAGGATAGCCATGACCGCTCATGAGCTGGTGCTGCATTGGTCCGCGGGAGACGATCCGGCGCTGCTGCGCGAGCGCGAATGGATTCTGACCAACGGCCTCGGCGGTTACGCATCGGGAACACTGCTCGGTCCGCCGACGCGTAAATATCACGGCTTGTTCGTGCCCAACCTGAGTTTGCCCAAGGGCCGGCACGTGATGATCTCGCGCTACGACGAACAAGTGCTGTGCAACGGCCAATGGCATCACCTGGGCGGAGCGGAATTCTCCGCCACCAAATTTTCCGGCGAAGCGCATCGTTACTTACAACGCTTCCGGCTCGAAAAACACATCGCAACCTGGACGTACGATTTCGGGGTTGCCTCCATGGAACGATCCATCGTCATGCCTCACAACCAAAACACGGCGTGTGTCGTCTATCGCATGCTGCGAGGCGAGCCTGTGCGATTGAAACTCCGTCCCTATACGGCATTCAGACGCCATGATGCAGATCCCCAGACTGCGATCGCCGATCCGTTTACGCTGATCGTGGTGCAGGGAAGGCACGAAATACACACGCGCGAAGGTGCTTTGAAGTTGCGAATGTGCGTATCGCCGAAGCCCGCTGTGTTCGTTGCGGAATCCGTGGAAGAGACACACTGGCTGCGGCTCGAATTCACGCACGGCTATCCAGCCGAGGAGCGCGCGTTCAGTCCCGGCTACTTCACGACGTCGTTGACCGCTCAAGAGCCTGTCGCGTTCGTGGCCACTACACAGTCCTGGGAGAGTCTCGACTTCGATGTGTTGGCCGCATTCGATGCGGAAAGCCGCCGTGCAGAGAATCTGCTGCTGACGGCGCAAAAACCGCACGGAGATTCGTTCGCCGCGCAACTCACCATGGCAGCCGATCAATTCGTAACATTGCCCGGTAGTCGCTTTGAGGAATCGGTGTTAGCTGAAGCAGCTGGTTCGCATGCGCAGACCGTGATCGCGGGGTATCACTGGTTCGCCGATTGGGGGCGCGACACGATGATCAGTCTCGAGGGGCTGACCTTGTGTACGGGCCGTGAGCGTGAAGCTCGAGCGATTCTGGAGACATTCTCACGCTACATGCACGAAGGTCTGCTGCCCAATCTTTTTCCCGAAGGCGAACGTGAGGGGTTGTATCACACGGCCGACGCGACGCTTTGGTATTTTCAGGCGATTCATCGATACCTGAGCAGCACGCAAGATCAAGCTCTGTTGCAACAACTGTATCCGGTCTTGGCAGGCAGCATCGAAAAGCATTTACAAGGCACGCTCTTCGGCATCAAAGCTGCGGAAGACGGGCTCCTCAGTGCCGGTGCCGAAGGCTATCAGCTCACTTGGATGGATGCGAAGGTCGGCGATTGGGTGGTGACACCTCGTCGCGGCAAACCCGTGGAGATTCAGGCGCTTTGGTATAACGCGTTGCGCCTGATGCAGAACTGGAGCGAATCGCTGGGTCATGCACCCGCCCTCTATCGCGAACACGCCGAGCGTGCACGCGCCTCCTTCAACCGACGTTTTTGGAACGAGAGCGCCCAAGCACTCTTCGATGTCATCGATGGACCTCAAGGCGACGACGCAGCCTTTCGACCCAATCAACTCTTCGCGATCTCTCTGCCTCACGAAATACTGGATCGCGAGCGGTGGCAAGTCGTCATCGACGGCGTGCAGAAGCGATTGCTCACTCCGTTCGGTCTACGCACATTGAGTGCGGATCATCCGGACTACAAGCGCACCTACCAAGGAGATTTGCGCTCTCGTGACGCCGCCTACCATCAAGGCACTGTGTGGCCATGGCTCATGGGACACTTCATCGATGCCTGGCTAAAAGTGCACGCCGATAAAAAACAGGCCAAGCAGATGCTGGCAGGATTTCACGATCATCTATGCCAGCACGGTTTCGGCAGCGTGAGCGAGATCTTCGACGCGGAGCCGCCTCACAAGCCGCATGGATGCATCGCTCAGGCGTGGAGCGTCGCAGAACTGCTGCGAGCGTGGCACTCCTTGCACAGCTTGTGAACTGCCGCGAAAAGCAATGCCATACCACAGCTTATTGTGGATGGCTGCCGTGCAAATGGATCTCGCTCCGTCCGTCCATTTGACGCATACGAAAGCGCAGCTCGCGTATCGTGGCTCGGCGCTGCAGCATGTTTTGCTCGAATGTTTGTAACAGTCTTTTCGCTCGACCGGTGCCGCGACCGAGACTCTCGAGATCGCCGATGATGCGGATCTGCGCCTCGATGACCTCGTGCCCCACTGCAATGTGACTTTCGAGATGCGCAATGCGCTCTAAGCACGCGTCTCTCAAGCTCGGCACGGCAATCACTGGCGCTTTGCTGTCGCCAAATCCTTCCGCCAAAGAAGAGGGATAACTGTCGTTGTGATCGCAATGCTCACAATGCGCAAAGACGGTGATGCGCGCGGTCTTGAGAGCGGCAACCAGCGACGCCGAGGTTTTGGGTATCAGTGGAATGGGATGGCCGCAGTGGGCGCAAGCGAATCCAACGAACGACGGCGTGCGTGTGTGGCACTGCTGCAGCATGACAACCTCCCCGTAGTGAACCCACGGACATGGGAGTGTTTTCCGAGGACAGTCATCGTCGGCTTAGTACGGGAGTGTCGCAAGACGGACATTGCGGACACGAAGGGTGCCTGCGTGGAACGTATTCCTACTCCATCGCCTCCTCGCTGCATGGCGGGCTTTCCCAACTCGGCCATCGGGCCCTCGCGGCGGCTAGGTACATTACGCATAGGGGAAACGTAAGCTCAAGTGTGCAACATCCACGTCGATAGCAGAGCCGCACGATTCGTGCGCTTATCTATTTTGCGATCGCTACTGCGCGACCAGAGAAGACTCACTATGCGTACCCATGGGCCCACCAACAACTCAGAATACGTATTGCCGGAAGACGAGGTGATCATTACCCACACCGACCCCAGCAGCCGCATCACTTACGCCAATCCTGCATTTCTCACGAGCAGCGAATTTTCTCTGCACGAATGCCTCGGTCAGCCGCAAAACATCGTGCGACATCCAGACATGCCCAAGGAGGCGTTTGCAGATCTTTGGGACACCATTCGCAGCGGCCGCAGCTGGACGGGCTTGGTGAAGAATCGCCGCAAGTCCGGCGGTTTCTACTGGGTGCGTGCGAACGTGACGCCGATGATGGAAGGCAGTCACGTCACAGGCTACATGTCCGTGCGCGTGAAGCCGGCGCGCGAAGAAATATATGCCGCGGAACGCG
>Ga0207667_10000862_pt1 | contig 39077 bp, 40 predicted proteins | sample KBSCornC52_FD_184301 | JGI IMG/M metagenome (GOLD analysis project Ga0207667, IMG submission 184301) | Corn rhizosphere microbial communities from Kellogg Biological Station, Michigan, USA - KBS Corn C5-2 (SPAdes) (version 2) | ecosystem: Host-associated > Plants > Roots > Rhizosphere > Soil ...
CCACGGTGCGCATGTAAGTTCTATTCCTTCCGCGGGATATCCGCGAACGCTGCGAGAGCCGACGGTTTGTCGTGGCAACCCGCTGGCGCATGAGGCGATTACGCGGCCAGGCCTGCAAGAGTTGGCGCGCACCGGCCTAACCCCGGTTCACGTCAACCGGATGGTCGAGGCGCTGCGCAAGGACGATTTGATCGAGCTGCGTGACAAGCGGCTGCACATGCTCGAGCCGGCCCGGTTGCGCCGCATCGCGATGTTCAACCCGGCCTATTTGCACCTTTAGGCGCGAGAGCCTCGAGGGACCACCGAGCCGGCGAAACCCTTTAGAGACAGATCACACAAGTCGCGCCCTGTGGGCCCTGGATGTGACCGCCGCCAAGCGGCGTCAGATCCGCCGGCAGTCGGGAAGGCCGTTTTTCAACGGTCCGCGAGCCGGTTCGCATGAGGATCAGGCTGTCGCCGTGCTGACGCTGCCGCTGCGCTCCAGCTTGCCCCAGCCGACCAGCCGTCCGCGCAGCGCCGCCGAGATGGCGCGGATGACGATGCCGTACATCAGCTGGCGATAGATGAAGCGCTGGGCAACGAGGCGCAGCGCGGGGAAGCGGCGGCGGGCAGGGTCCATGCGGTAAGCGATCCAGCCGGCGATCACGTCGACGAGGACGAACACCAGCCAGTAGGTCAGCATCCGCAGCACGTCGCTCTGGGTCTGCGCCCAACCGTGCTGCTGCACGCGCAGGATCGTCTCGATGAACGAGAGGATCAGCGCGAGGTCGATCAGCGGGGACAGCGCGCTGAAGAGAATCTGGAAAAGCCAGGCTTGCGGCATGCCGATGCGGGCGAGGCCCACCGGACGCCCCGAGCGCAATGCGGCGCGGTGCTTCCACAGGCACTGCAGCGTGCCGAACGACCAGCGGAAGCGCTGCCTGGCGAGCGCGCGGAAGGTTTCCGGCGCCTCCGTCAGGGCGACGGCGTGGATGTCGTAAGTCACGCGCCAGCCGCGGCGCTGGATGGCGATGGTGAGGTCCTGGTCCTCGGCCAGGGTGTCTTCCGGATAGCCGCCAACTTCGTCGAGCGCCGCCCGGCGCCAGGCGCCGATCGCCCCGGGCACGACGGTGATGGCGCCGAGCCGGTCGAGCGCGCGGCGTTCCACGTTTTGCGCTGTGACATATTCGATCGCCTGCCACTTGGTGACGATGTTGATGCGGTTGCCGACCCGCGCGTTGCCGGCGACCGCCCCGAGCTTCGGGTCGGCGAACCAGCGAACGAGCTTCGCGATGGCGTCGGGAAGGAACTGGGTGTCGGCGTCGAGCGCGATGATCACCTCGCCGGTCGCGTGGGCCAGCGCACGGTTGATCGCCGAGGCTTTGCCGCCGTTCGGCATCGTCAGCAGGATCACGCGCGGGTCCTTGCCGAAGTGCCTGGAAACCAGTTCGCTGGTCCGGTCCTTCGATCCGTCGTCGGCGACGATGACTTCGAAGCGAGGGTAGTCGCTGGCAAGCACGCGGGCCACCGAGGCGACGATCACACGCTCCTCGTTGTAAGCCGGAACGATGACGGTGACCGAGGGTGTCGCCGGATCCTCGGGCGGCGCCTTGTGGCGGTTCGCGACGGCAAGCGCCGTCAGGATCACCGCCCGCGCGATGCCAAGCGCGATGGCGACGAAGAACAGGAAGCGGATCGCGTAATCGATCGCCGCGACGAGCAGGAAGATGCTGACGTCGACACGCACCGACAGCAGGTCGCGGCCGGACACGCGCGGCATCAGCTCCTCGTCCGATACGCCGATCAGCTTCGACAGTGGGACGATGGTGAAGCCCGCGGCGCGCAGGTCGTGAACGATCCGCGGCAGGGCTGCCACCGTCTGCGCGCGGTTGCCGCCGCCGTCGTGCAGCAGGATCACGTTCTCCGAGCGGAGCGGCGTCGCACGGGTGACCGAGCGCATCACGTTGGCGACGATCGCCGGCACGCCGGGCCGCTGCCAGTCCTCCGCATCGACGTGCAGGCCGACGATCGTGTAGCCGTGCTGCTGAGCGATCAGCGCCGGCAGGAGCTCGTCGGCCGTGGTCGGCTCGGCGTCGCCGAAGTAGGGCGCGCGAAACAGGCGGGTCGAGCGGCCGGTGTAGGCCTCGATCAGGCGCTGCGTGGCGTTGATCTCCAGCCGCGCCCCGAGCGGCGGCAGCTCGGCCATGTTGGGGTGGGTGTAGCTGTGATTGCCGATCTCGTCGCCGTCGGCCGCGATCCGCCGCAGCAGCTCCGGATGGACCAGCGCATCCTCGCCGATGACGAAGAACGTCGCCGGCGCATGGAGCCGCTCGAGCTCGTCGAGAATCCGCGGCGTCCAAGTCTCGTCCGGCCCGTCGTCGAAGGTCAAGGCGACCTCGCGCGGATGCGCGCCGGTGCGGTACACGGCAAATGGTGTCGGCACGCTGTCGTAGCGCTCGTCGACGATGGCGCCGGCCGCATCGAAGGCGGCATGGCGCTGGCCGCCATGCGGCGTCTCGGCGATCCGCAGGATCTCGCCGCTGCCCTCGACGTCGGTGCCCGACGACCCGGGGATTGAGCGAAGATCGGGCCGCGTGCCGTTGCGCCGCGCGCGCAAGGCGCTCCACACTCCCGGATCCTCGCTGCCGAGGCGCCACAGGGCGACCGCGCCGACCGGGCCGAGCTCGCGCAGCTCGTTCCACGTTGTCGCCGCGTCGAGCATCCAGACCGCGTGCTTGTCGCCGTTGTCGTCGAACGCGAAGCCGCTGGTGCCGCTGGCCGGGTCCCACGTCGGCAAGGTCTGGCTGTCGCGCGCGGTGAGCCAGGCTTCCGGAAGCGTCAGCGCGTCGGCCACGCCGTCGTGGTAATCGTAAGCGTAGCTGCCGAGGGCGACGATCAGCTTGCGGGCGGGGATCGCGTGGCGGGCGATGGCGAGCTGCTGGGCGAACCAGTCCTGCGAGGCGATCGGTCCCGGCTCGCCGCCTTGCCAGTGCTCGTCGTAAGCCATCAGGATCGTGTGGTCGCTCGCCGCGCCGATCGCCTTGAGCGGCCAGCCGGCATCACCCGCCGGCACCGTCACCGCCAGCGTCAGCCCCGCCCTGGCGAAGCGCCGGTGAGCGAGCGTCAGGAAGCGGACGTATTCCGGCAGGGCGCCCTCCGGCAGGTTCTCGATGTCGAACACGGCGCCTTGCCAGCCGCTCGCCTGGAGCCGGGCGATAGTCTGGTTGACCAGCCGCGTGCTCGCCCGCGGGTTGCGGAACAGCGCCAGAGTGGGGGCGACCTGCCACTTCTCGGCAAAGACATTCTGCACCATCAGCCACACCCGCGGCCGATGCCCGCGCGAATAGAGGATCGCGTTCAGGTGGCGGTCGCGGTCGACCACCAGCGAGGCGGTCCGCGGATCGATCTGGGCATCGCCCGCGGCGAGGATGTCGATGTCCCGGTAATGACGCTGGAGCGAGGCCGCGCTGTCGGGATCCCACGGAACGTAGAACGCGAGGGTGCGCTCCGGCCCGCGGACTCGCAAATCCATGCGCGGCAACTTGTGCCGCAAGGCCGAGATTTGCGCCCTCAGGGGCAGGGGCTGGACCCGCTCGCGACCGAACGACAGCGCGGCGTCGGACGGTACGTTGAGGATCGTCGCGGCAAAAGCGATCGCCGTAACCAGGAAGACTATCAGGAGACCCACGGACACGCGCCCGACCAGCCGCCGGCGCCTGCCCGAAGCATCGAAGAACACCGGCGACTTCACGGTCGGGCAATTCCCAGTGGCCGCGCACCCTTGCGCGCGCTCCCTTTAGCAAACGCGCGATGAACGGACAGGATCTTGTTGGCAAATGGCTCGAAGGAACTCGGAAACGGCACCGTCACCGTGCATAACGCGCTCAAGGTCCTCGTCGGTTACGCCGCGCGCCCGTGCTTGTCCGCCCGGCGCCGTTCGCTGCGAGGCCACCGGCCAGCAGGCGGGCAGGTCCCTTGCGCTCGCCAACCAAGGTGACACGGCGCCGGAGCCGTCCGACGGCTGCAAGTGTGATCCGAGCGGCAAGGATTTCAGGGACCTTCCCGCCAAGCCCTCTACAGCGGTGCGAGCTGGAACCAGACCCTATCCATTCGCGAGGCCAGTGCGCCCGACACCCGCGTGGGGCCAAGGTCCGCGAGCGGACGCACCTGAGCTCCAGCGCCGCTGCTGGCTCATGCATCGCCGAAAATCTTGCGCGCCACCGCTCGTCTCAGGGCGAACAGGCCCTCGCCCTTCGCCGCCGATCGCTCCTCGCTGGCAAGCACCCGGCTGTAATATTCGCGCATCCAGTACGCGCCCCAATCCGTCAAGCGGATCAACGTGACGCGGCTATCGTCGGGATCGCCTTCCCGGCGGACGAATTCGAGCCGCTCGAGGTGGTCGAGGTACCGCAGCACGGTCGTCTGGGGCAGGCCGCTCGCCGCACACAGTTTCCTGGTGCGCATCTTCTCGCCCTTCAAATACGCGGCGAACAGGTCCTGCGCGAGCAGCCAGCCGGAATCGTTGACCACGTTGGGATCGAACATCTGATAGCGCAGCGCGCGCGCACTGCGCTCGTATTCGAGCAGCGCGCCGATCACCTCATCGCCCGCGCGATCCGCCCAGTCGGCGAGGAAATCGCCATTCCGTTTCGGATCGTTGAAGAAGACTGCCATCATTCCTCCCCTGGCCGATAACTGGCCGGCGTCATCCCATCACCAACCCCGCCGCCCGCATGCTGAAGACCTCGTGCGCGCCGACGATCAGGTGATCGTCGAGACGAATTTCCATCGGCGCCGCCAGTGCCTGCAGCCCGCGCGTCGACCTGATGTCGAGTGCGCTCGGTTCCGCGGAGCCCGATGGATGGTTATGGGCCAGCACGAGGCGCGTCGCTCCGCGCCTGAAGGCGCGCTCGAACAGAACCCGATAGGGCAATCCGAGAGAGCAACTCGTGCCGGCGGTTATCAGTTCGTCACTCAGAAAGGCGCCTGCGCGGTCGAGATAGACGAGCAACAGTACCTCTTGGCCCAGTGCCCCCAACTGCCGTGCAATTGCAGCGACAAACCTTTGGTTGAGAGGGAGCAACAGATCGCCGGGACTTACCACTTCGTCCAGGCAGGATCGCTTCCGCATCGTCGAAGCCGCCGCAGATGGAAGATTGTTCCAAGCAAGAGGACGGCCAAAACGGCGAGCGTCGGCCCGCCCTTCATGGTGATGTAGATTCCCGGATGTGTCGGCTGGATGCCCTCCGCAAAGTGCGAGGTTAAGCTGAGAATTTGAAGCGCTGTTGCCCATATCGGCCAAGCTCTGCGTGCATGGAGGGCCAGCGCGCCGAATGAGAGGGTCGCAAGAGCATCGATGATCACAGCCACGGGATCGACGGAATGGAGGTGAGGCGGTTCGATCCGCAGCCCCACCAATTCCAGCGCCAGCGTGGCGACAACGATGGCTGCCCCTGTCCGTTCGGGCGCGCCTCCCTTCCAAAAAGCTGTGACTACGGAAAGGACCAGGAGAGCATAGAACAGGATGATGACCTGGTTGTGCAATCCTTGTCCTTTCTTCCTAGGCGGCGTCTTCCAGCAGCTCGATCGCCCAGCAGTTCGGCGGACAGGTCGTCGGATAGTCTTTCGTCCCCGCCGCCGCCTTGCCAAGATCGCCATGAGCTTGGCAAATCTTCGAGCGTGCGCGGATCAGCAGTTGGCTCATGCTTCCAAGGCGCATGATCGCCCGCTGCATCGAAGCCGCTGAGTCCATGTAGTAGACGCGCGCCTCTGTCACATCGGCGCTAAGCCGGGAAGCCGCTGTCAAGATATTGTCGAGCTGATCTTCCAAGTCCTTCAGCTCACGCGAAATCCTTATTCCTGCCAACTTGCGATCCATGATCCGTCTCCCGGCGCTTGTAACGCGCCTCCGATGTTGAAGTGGGAGACCCCTAAGCTCGGATGAGCTTTTCTATGCCCGCGGCAACGGCGAGCGAAAGGACAACCGTCACCATAAGCAAGAACGCCAGGACCAAGGCAGCACCTAGCCTCCCAAACTTGCCGAAACGGGCATCGAGAGCCTCCAGGACTCCCGGCCGTCCTTGCCACGCCGGCCAATGCCCGAACGACTGGGCATCGGCTACCGCGAAAAAGGGCGACCCGGGCAGTTCCCGGAGGAACACCTGATCGTTATGGAGGTCGGTTTCGAGAGGCGAAAAACCACATGTGGGTTTCTCACAAGTCTCGAGCAGGTGTGAATAGACCCGGGCGGTCGCCTTGCGGTCGAGGGTCCCCCACTTTTCGCGCACGGCAGCAATGCGGGCATCGACGGTGTTGGGCGCGATCTCGAGCTCGCGGGCGATTTGCTTGGTGGTCTTGTGCTGCAGCAGCAGATCGAGCACCTCGACCTGCTTTTGGGTGAGATCCGCGAGCACCTCGGCTGGAACGCGATCGATTACAGTCATCAGAATTCATTGCCCCCAGATCGAACCAGGCTCGCAACGAGCGGAAGAAGCCTTTGTCAGTCCCCCAGATGGCGCCTCGTCTCCGCGGCGGCGTGGTCGAGCAGAGCCGCGGCGAGCGTCAAACCAAGCGCCTCAACCCTCTCCACGCCGTGTTCCAACGTCTTGACGATTTCAACGAGCTCCGCGTGCCGGCTGTCGGCCGCGATCTTTGGGGCGCCGCTTGCCACCGGCTCGTGACTGGTCTCGTCCATGCGTGACAATCTGTCCAAACTTTTTTCGGCTCCGACGCCGCGCCCTTCGGAGGTGATTGGTAACCTCATTGACGCATCGGCACAATGGGTCGGAACGGGACCGAAGTGACTTCCAAGAGCCGCGAGCAAACCAAAGGCCTAAGGGCGAACCCCTAGTGGTCCTCCACGTTGTCTAAGCACAATCCCCTACATAACCCGCCCCCGGGCGACGGACGAGTTGCCGAGGAAGGGGCCTGTGATGACCATGCGCATCAATGTGATCGATCCCGACGTGCGCCGCAGGGCGCGGATTTCCCATGAACTCAACGCGCGCGATGCCCACGTGGAAATCTACGAAGGCCTTGCCGAGCTGAACTTGGGAGGAACGGCAAACGGCCTCATCTTCCTCTGCGACGAGCCGGTGGGCAGCCTCGCGCAGACGATCGACAGGCTGCGCAAGAGCGCCCGGGCGATCATGCCCGTGGTCGGCTACGCAAAGGACCCGCAGCCGGAACATGTCGTCAGCGCCATGCGGGCCGGCGCGCTCGATTACCTGCGCTGGCCATTCGACGAGCGCCTGCTCGACCGCGTCTTCGAGCGCGTGTCGAACTGCGACGACCGCATCGTCCGACAGGAACTCCTCCGCTCCCGCGCCAGGGCCCGCGTTCACGACTTGACCGGCCGCGAGCGGGATGTGCTGACCCACCTCGTCGACGGCCTCTCCAACAAGGAAATCGGCCGCGCCCTCGGCATCAGCCCGCGCACGGTCGAGATCCACCGCGCCAACATGATGACCAAACTGGGCGCCAATTCGTCCCCGGACGCGGTGCGCATCGGCATCTACGCCGGGCTCGACAAGCTGTCCGACACCGTCGAACGGCTCGCCGTCGCGTGAACGCACGGCGGCGTGCCGCCGCTTACGATCCCTTTTTCCGGGCCGTCACCCGTCGCGAGGAATGCCGCCCCGCCTCCTCCTTGGGGGTGGAGCGGGACCGACTAGGCCGCCGCCCTCGCCGCCTTCTTCCGCTCGTGCGGGTCGAGGTAGCGCTTGCGCAGCCGGATGCTCTGCGGCGTCACTTCGACCAGTTCGTCGTCCTGGATGTAGGCGATGGCCTGTTCGAGGGTCATCTTGCGCGGCGGGGTGAGGCGGATGCCCTCGTCCTTGCCGCTGGCGCGGAAGTTGGTGAGTTGCTTGGACTTGAGCGGATTGACCTCGAGGTCCTGCGGCTTGGCGTTTTCGCCGATGATCATGCCGACGTAGAGCTTGTCGCCGGGGCTGACGAACAGCGTCCCGCGCTCCTCCAGCGCGTTGAGCGCGTAAGCCACCGCCTCGCCCTGCTCCATGCTGATCAGCGCGCCGTTGATGCGACCGGTGATCGGGCCTTTGTAGGGGCCATAGCGTTCGAACACGCGGTTCATCACGCCGGTGCCGCGGGTATCGCTGAGGAACTCGCCGTGATAGCCGATCAGGCCGCGGCTGGGGGCGCTGAAGGTGAGGCGGGTCTTGCCGCCGCCGCCGCTGCGCATGTCGGTCATCTCCGCCTTGCGCAGCGCCATCTTGTCGATGACGGTGCCGGCGAATTCGTCGTCCACGTCGACGACGACGGTCTCGTACGGCTCCTCCCGCCCGCCGCCGGGAGCGTCGCGGAACAGGACGCGCGGGCGGCTGATGGAGAGCTCGAAGCCTTCGCGACGCATCGTCTCGATCAGCACGCCCAGCTGGAGCTCGCCGCGGCCGGCGACCTCGAAGGCGTCCTTGTCGTGGCTTTCGGTGACGCGGATGGCGACGTTGCCTTCGGCCTCGCGCTCCAGCCGGTCGCGGATCACGCGGCTCTGCACCTTGTCGCCCTCGCGCCCGGCATAGGGGCTGTCGTTGACGGCGAAAGTCATCGCGAGGGTCGGCGGGTCGATCGGCTGCGCGGCGATCGGAGCGGTAACCTCGGGATCGCACAGGGTGTTGGAGACGGTCGCCTCGGTCAGCCCGGCGATGGCGACGATGTCGCCCGCTTTCGCATGGAGCACGGGCACGCGCTCGAGGCCCTGGAAGGCGAACACCTTGGTGGCGCGGCCGGCCTCGACGAGGTTGCCGGCGACGTCGAGCGCCTTGATCGGCATGCCGGTTTCAAGGCGACCGCTCTCGATCCGGCCGGTGAGGATGCGGCCGAGGAAGTTGTCGCGGTCGAGCAGGGTGGCGAGCATCGCGAAGGCGCCGTCCTCGTCGAGGTCGGGCGCCGGGACGTGATTGACGATGCACCTGAACAGAGGGCTGAGGTCGCCCTCGCGCGCGTTCGGGTCCTCGCTGGCGTAGCCGGCGCGGCCGGAGGCGTAGAGCACCGGGAAATCGAGTTGCTCGTCGCTCGCGTCGAGGTTGACGAACAGGTCGAACACCTCGTCGAGCACCTCGTTGGGGCGCGCGTCGGGGCGGTCGATCTTGTTGACGACGACGATCGGCCTGAGGCCGAGGCCGAGCGCCTTGCCGGTGACGAACTTGGTCTGCGGCATCGGGCCTTCCGCCGCGTCGACCAGCAGGATCACGCCGTCAACCATGGAAAGAATGCGCTCGACCTCGGCGCCGAAGTCGGCGTGGCCGGGGGTGTCGACGATGTTGACGTGCGTGCCGTGCCACTCGACCGAGGTGCACTTGGCGAGGATGGTGATGCCGCGCTCTTTCTCGAGATCGTTCGAATCCATGGCCCGCTCCTCCACGCGCTGGTTGTCGCGGAAGGTGCCGGACTGGCGGAACAGCTGGTCCACCAGGGTGGTCTTGCCGTGGTCTACGTGCGCGATGATGGCCACGTTGCGGAGGGACATGGTCTAAGCTTTCGGGATTCGGGGAAGTTTCGGGGGCGCACATAGGGGCTTTGCTGCGATGCAGCAAGTGCAGGCGATGGACAAAGTGCGCGCAGCGTGCATCATGTAGGGCAAAGCCGTTCCCGGGGAGGATGTTCCGATGAAGACCTTGCTTGCCGCCGCCGCCGTCATGGCGCTCGCCGCCTCGATGCCCGCCGCCGCCCAGCAGCGCCCGTTGAGCGATCCGGTCGTCGCGGCGCCCAATCCCGAGGCGCTGTTCACCAGCAAGGACGCCAAGCTCAACAGGAACAAGCAGGCGACGCTGCACATCATGAAGGAGCTGCTGCAGTGCCACCAGTGGAACCGCGCGGGCGAGTGGCTGACCGACAAGTACATCCAGCATAATCCGGTCGCGAAGTCGGGCCTGGCGGGCGTGGTCTATTACTTCACGCAAGTCGCCAAGCAGCAGCCGACGCCGACTTGCGACAAGCTGACCAGCCCGGTCGTGGCCGTGCAGGCCGAGGGCGACTATGTCACCGTCAGCACGGTGCGCACGCTGCCGATACCCGGCACGACGACCGGCGAGACCTACACCACGACCTGGTTCGACATGTACCGGTTCGTCGACGGCAAGGCCGACGAGCACTGGGATCCGATGGCGCTCGGCGCCGGGCCGGGACCGTCCGCCTCCGCAAGCAAGCCGGCCGCCGGCTGAGCGCGACGAGCACGCTCGACGATCCGGCCAGGCTCCTCGCCCAACGCAACGGCGTGGACGAAGTCGCGCACAACGACGGCCACTGGCTGTTCAGGAGTCGCGACGTCAACACGGCGGGCGACGAGCGGGCGCTTACTTGTCGGCGCCCTCGCCGTCGTAGTCCCACTCGCCGTTGATCGAATGCAGCTTGTCGAGGTTCTGCGCCACGCGCAGCAGCTTGCCGATGCCGCGCACGTAGGCTGGCCCTTCATAGAGCGTGGTGAGATAGGCGCGGTCGAATTCGGTGAGCCCCGGCGGCGGCGTGTCGTTCGTTTCGTCGAACAAGGTGAGGATCGAATCCGGCGCCTTCTCGCCCTTGGCGTCGCGCGTGTAGGCGAACACGCGCATCACCGTGTAGTCCGCCAGCTGCTGCAGGCTCTTGCCCGTTATCTTGCTGCGGTCGAACAGCACGACCACGTTGGCGATTTCCCGTTTCGACCCGGTCGAGATCAGCGACTGGCCGCCTTCCATGTGCCCGGTCGGAAGCTCGCTCACGCTTCCCGCAAGATGCTGGGCCCGCGGCACGAGCGAGCCGTTCTGCATGCGGGTTTCGACGACTGACACCACCCGCACGGGGCCCGGTTCGTCGAGCAGTTCGTGCCGTTCCTTCGGATCGAGAATCTGCGACAGGAACTTCGACTTGCGCTGCATCTCGGCGAGATCGGCGCGGCCGTCGTCGGTGAAGGCGACGATAATGTTGGCCGTGCAATCCCCGTTCTTCGCCAGCGGAATGTGCAACTGTTCGGCGATCTGGCGCAGGCGGCCGACGAAGATTTCCGCATAGTCCTGCTTGAGGCCGATCACGCCGGGACACGCATAGCCCTCGAAGCGGGCCAGCGGTTCGTAGAGAACGTCGGTTTCCCGGCTGATGGAGCGCGCTTCGCGCGTCACTTTCTCGGGGTCGACCTTGCGAATCTTGCCGGTGACGAGAATGCCCTGGTCGGCAGGGCCGCCGGCGTCCTCGCCGGCCGATTGCGCGGACAACGCTGCCGGCGCGGCGAACAACGCGCAGGCGACGGCGAGACGGTAGAGCGACCGGTTCATGCGGGCCATTGTAGCCGCCCGATGCAGGGCAACAACACCTGCTTCATCGCTGCGACACTTTGACACGAACGGCAAAGCTGGGCTTTTGGCGGCTTCCAAGGAAAATGGCTGGACCTTTCGCCCCCGCCGGGGGCATGGGGCCGCCATGACCCAGAACGTCCTCGAAAAGCTCGCCGCGACAAATCCCGACGCCGAAATCTGGTGGGATTCCTCACCGCTGATCTACCCCAGCTGGAAGGCCGAGACGCTGGCCAAGGCGCCGGCCGGCAAGGAAGCCGACTGGGCCGAGCAGCTCGCGCGCCTGTACGACGACGACACCATCCGCTCGAGCGGAACGATGGGCTTCCGTGGCGTGACGACCAACCCGCCGCTCAGCCTGCAGGCGATCAAGCTCGATCCGAAGGGCTGGTCGGAGCGCATTCGCGCCATCGCCAAGGCCGATCCGGCGCTCGACGTCGAGGGCGTCTATTGGCAAGCTTACCTCGACCTCGTGAAGCGCGGCGCCGAGGCGATCCGCCCGGTGTTCGACAAGTCCGGCGGTCGCTACGGTTTTCTCTCTGGCCAGGTCGATCCGCGCTTCGTCACCGACGGCGAAAAGATGCTGGCCATGGGCCTGACGATCGCGGCGCAGGGGCCCAACGTCATGGTCAAGCTGCCGGGCTCGAAGGAAGGCTACGAAATTCTCGAGGAGCTGACCGCGCGCGGCATCAGCACCAACAACACCACCAGCTTCACCGTCGCCCAGTACGTGCGCTGCCGCGCCGCGGTGAGCGCCGGCCTGCTGCGCGCCAAGGCGGCGGGCGTGGATCTGGTCAACTGGCGAAGCGTCATCACCCACATGTCGAGCCGCCTCGGTCAGCTCGGTGACTGGAGCGCCGAGGCCAAGGCGCGCGGCATCGATCTCAGCCTGCCGGAAATCCGCGACGGCGAGGAAGCGGTGCTCAAGCGCGCCTACTGGCACGGCAAGGACATCGGCCACCCGTCGAAGATGCTGCAGTGCTCGATGCGCGTCGAAAAGGACGAGCGCACCGGCAAGACCGTCAGCCGCCACATCCAGGACTTCGCGGGCAGCGACATGGTCTACACCTGCCCGCCGAGTTACATTGCCGGGCTGATGGCGGTGGAGGACGAACTCGAGCCGTTCGATCCCAAGGCGATCGAGCGCGAGCCGAACCAGGCGAGCGTCGAAAAGCTGCTCAAGTTGCCGAGCTTTCGCCAGGCCTACGAGTTCGACGGCATGACGCCCGACCAGTTCTCGCAGTTCGGCAGCTTCATGGCCACCGCGAACGAGTTCGCCGCGGCGACGCGGCAGACGGTGGATTTCGTCAGGATGACGCTGGAAGCCTGATTCCCGCCCAGCGACCGTTTGCGACAAGGCGGGCGTTGTCCCGCCGTTGCGCGCCTGTTACCGCTTGTCCAGTTAGGGCAGACGGAGGGGAATCGCCATGAGAGCAACCGTTCGCGCATCAGCTTTCGCCATCGCGGCGATGGGGCTGGCGCTGCTGGCGCCGCAAACGCTGCCGGCGCAGGCACCGGCGGCCGACGGGGCTCGCCCGGCCAACGGCCCGCCGCGGATGCCGCAGCTCAAGCCCGATCCGCGGGTGCAGCAGAAGAGCTATACCCTGCCGACCGGCGAAGTGATGAAATACACGCTGTACGTCTCGTCGAAGGTGAAGCCGGGGGTGCCGGCGCCGCTGATCGTCGCGCTGCACGGCTACGGCGGGGATTCCAACTTCATCGTCCGCGACCGGCTGGTCGATCTCGCCGAAGAGGGCGGCTACGTCGTCGTCGGGCCGATGGGCTACAACTTCACCGGGTGGTACGGCTCGCCGGTGATCCTCATCGGCGGCGGGCCGATCAAGCCCTCCAACCTGACCCAACTGTCCGAGCTCGACGTGCTCAACGTGGTGGCGCTCGCGCAGCACGATTTCGATATCGATCCCAACCGCATCTACCTGATGGGCCATTCGATGGGCGGCGCGGGCACGATCTTCCTCGGCCAGAAGCATTCGGAGATCTGGGCTGCAGCGGCGGCGATCGCCCCGGCGGCATTCATGATGCAGCCGAACGAGAAGACGCTGCTCGAGCCCTTCAAGGAAGCCAAGCTGCCGCTGATGATCACCCAGGGCAGCGCCGACAACGTCGTGCCGCCGGCGGGCACACGCACCTGGGCGGCGACGATGAAGGAACTCGGCGTCGAGGGCGAATATATCGAGAAGACCGGCCTCGACCACGGCACGATCATCGGCCCGAGCATGGACGACATTTTCCGCTTCTTCGCCGCCCACAAGCGGACGCCCCCGCCGCCGTTCGTGCCGCCGCGGCGTCCGGGTGCGCCGCCACCGCCGTCGGCCAAGCCGTGACGCGCCCGCCGCTCCCGCCGTTCACCGCCGAGACCGCCGCGCAGAAGGTCCGCGCGGCGGAGGACGCGTGGAACCGGTGCGATCCGGAGACGGTCGCGCTCGCCTATTCGCCGGACAGCCGCTGGCGCAACCGCGACGAGTTCATCGCCGGCCGTGACGAAATCGTCGCCTTCCTCCAGCGCAAGTGGGCGAGGGAGCTCGAGTACCGGCTGATCAAGGAAGTGTGGGCCTTTGGCGGCAACCGCATCGCCGTGCGCTTCGCCTATGAGTGGCATGATGCCGACGGCCAGTGGTTCCGCTCCTACGGCAACGAGAACTGGGAATTCGACGACGAAGGCTACATGGCCGTGCGCCACGCCAGCATCAACGATCTCGCCATCGCCGAGACGGACCGCCTGTACCGCTGGCCGCAAGGGCCCCGGCCGGCCGGCCATCCGGGCCTGACTGATCTGGGTCTGTGACATTCGGGGGATAGTTTGCGGCCTTCAAACGCTTATCCTACCGGCAACGGGGTGAAGCGCTTTGAAATCCGTCCTCCAGTTCCTGTCGCAATTCTTGCTGGGCCTGACCGGCGCGGTCGGCCTCGCCGCGCTCATCGTTGGCGGAATCGCGCTGGCGTGCGGCTTCGGGCTGATCAGCTGCGGTTATGGCTGGCGACGGTGGCGCCGGCGGCAATCAGCCCGGCTGGATCGAGCGGACTGAGCTAGGCGCGGGCCGTTTTGTAACGGTTGTCGACGGTTTCCCAATCGAGGTTGGCCATCACCGCGTCGACGTATTTCGCGGCCGCGGTGCCGTAATCCATGTGATAGCTGTGCTCGTACATGTCGAGCGCGATCAGCGGCGCGCCGGTGACGGCGCCGTGCATGTGGTCCCACGCCCAGTAGTTGTGCAGCGACCGGGTGTGCCGGTTGTAGGCGAGGATCGCCCACCCCGAACCGCCCGACAGCGACATCGCCGTGCGGCGGAACTCGGCTTCCCACGCGTCGAGCGAGCCGAACGCGGTGGCCAGCGCCTGGGCGATCTCGCCGGCCGGCTTGCCGTCGCCGCCGAGCCCGTCGAAGTAGTTCTCGTGCAGCACGACCGAGCCGGTCCGGTGGAGCTCCTCGCGCTTGAGGCCGCTGTAGATCAGCGGCGCAAAGTCCTTGTCCGCCATAGCCGCGGCGAGCTTCTGCTCGACCGTGTTCAGGCCCTTCACCGAGCCCTGGTAATTGTTCTGCCAGTGCGAGGTGATCAGCTTTTCCGACAGGCCGGTGAGCTTCGCCGGATCGAACCTGAGCGGCTTGGGCTGGTGGTTGCCGGCGAAAGCCGGGACGAGCGCCGGCGCGTCCTCGGCCGCGGCGCCGCCGGTTACGGCAAGGGTCAGGCCCGCCGCTCCGAGCGAAGCTGCGCCGATTGCCGAACGCCGGGTGAGGTCCGCCATCATGTCTCTCCTCGCCCCATCCGGCACTGGATAGCACCGGACGGGTCGCGAGGCGAGGGGCGAGGCGTCAGCCGGCGTTGCGGCGCTGCTTGTTGAAGCGACGACGGTTGCCGGCGTTGCCGCCGGGCTTCTGGCCGTGCGCCGCGTGCGGTTCGCCGCCGCGCGGCTTGGCATGAACCTTGGCCTTCTTGCGCGGCGGGAAGCGGCGGCGCTGTTCGGCGGAGAACTCGCGCCGCTCCTGGAGTTCGGCCTGGCGTTCTCCGGGAGCCCTGGCATTGACGCGGCTCGCCTCGGCGGCGAGGCCTTCGGGCAGGCCGATTTCCTCGAGGTTGGCCTTGGTCAGCCGCCAGATGTCGCGCAGGTACGCCTTCTCGTCCGGCGCGCAGAGCGAGATGGCGACGCCCGCGGCGCCGGCGCGCGCAGTGCGGCCAATGCGGTGGACGTATTGCTCGGGCACGTTGGGCAACTCGAAGTTGATCACGTGGCTGACGCCGGAAACGTCGATCCCGCGCGCGGCGATGTCGGTCGCGACGAGGATGCGCACGTCGCCACGGCGGAACTCGCCGAGCGCCTTTTCGCGCTGCGGCTGGCTCTTGTTGCCGTGGATGGCGTTGGCGCGGATGCCCGAGAGCCCGAGCTTCTTCACCACGCGGTCGGCGCCGTGCTTGGTGCGGGTGAAGACGAGCACCCGGTCCATCTGCTTCGAGGCGAGGCCATCGCGCAGGGTTATCGTGAGGAACGCCTGCTTCTCGGCGTTCTGGCAGAAGGCGACCTGCTGCTCGACGCGCTCGGCGGTGGTGGCCGCGGGCGCGACCGAGACCTGGGCGGGATTGCTGAGGTACTGGTCGGCCAGCTGGCGGATCGCCTTGGGCATCGTCGCCGAGAACAGCAGCGTCTGGCGCTGCTGGGGGATCAGCTTCACGATCTGCCTCAAGGCATGGATGAAGCCGAGGTCGAGCATCTGGTCGGCCTCGTCGAGGACAAGGATCTCGACCTGCGACAGGTCGACCGCGCGCTGGTCGGCGAGGTCGACGAGGCGGCCCGGCGTGGCGACGAGCACGTCGACGCCGCGGGCGAGGTCCTGCTTGTTGCGGCCGATCGAGGTGCCGCCGAACACGGTGGCGACCTTGAGGTGGGCGAAGCGGGCATAGTCGCGCGCGCTGACGGCGATCTGCCCGGCAAGCTCGCGCGTCGGGGCCAGCACCAGCATCCGGCAGGTGCGCGGCGCCGGCCGCCTGTTCGCGGCGACCAGCCGGTCGATCGACGGCAGCATGAACGCGGCGGTCTTGCCGGTGCCGGTCTGGGCGATGCCGAGCAGGTCTCGGCCGGTAAGGACGGTAGGGATCGCCTGGGCCTGGATCGGCGTCGGGCTGTCGTAGCCCTTCAGCGCCAGCGCCTGGACGACGGGCTGCGAAAGCCCGAGTGTTTCGAATGTCATGTTCTTATTTAAACTCGCAAATATGCGACAGCGCGCGCCAATGCGCGCGCTGAAGCGGGTGTTGGGCACCGACGAAAGCCTTGCTCTCGCGGGACCCGGTGAACGACCCGCGTGAAATGGGAAGCTCTTGGGAAGAACCGAGACGCGGCCGGGGCGGATTATGCCCGCCAGTTCACGCTGCCAGGCGTCTCGATGGCGCGCAGATGGCGACGAAGGCGCGAAAAGTCAAATGATTTCGGTGAAGCGCGGCCTGTGATAGAGTTCCTTGAGGGACGCACGGGCGGAGGAATCGCCATGCGGCTGCGCTACGTGATCAAGTTCGTCTCCGACATGGATCAGGCGGTTGCCTTTCATCGCGACGCGCTCTGTCTGCCGCTCAAGTTCGCCTCGCCCGACTGGAGCGAGTTCGCGACCGGCGAGACGACGCTGGCCCTCCACGGGGCAACCGACGAGCATCCGGCCGCGACGGTCGAGCTGGGCTTCGACAGCGACGATATCGACGCCTTCTACGCCGAGCGGGACGCGCGGGGCGTGACCTTCAGCGAGGCACCGAAAGACCTTCACGGGATGCGCGTCGGCAAGATTCTCGATCCCGACGGCGCCGAGATGAGCGTCGGCGGACGCTAGGCGCGCACGAACACCGCGACGTTCATCTCGCGGCGGATGCGGTAGCCGAGCTTCCCGTAGAGCGCGATGGTGCCCGCGTTGTCCTTCCAGGCGTGGAGGAACGGCGTTTCGCCGCGGGCGAGAATCGCGCGGGTGACGTGGGCGGAGAGACGCGTGGCGAGCCCTTCGCCGCGAAAATCCGGGTGCGTGCACACGCCGCTCAGTTCGACATGGCCGGGCGGGCGCATGCGCTGGCCGGCCATCGCCGCGAGTCGCCCGTCGCGCGTCACGCCGAAAAAATCGCCCATCAGCGGCGTACGCTCGCGGAAAGGTCCCGGGTTGGTCAGCGTCGCCAGAGCGAGCATTTCGAGCGCGTCGGCTTCGCCGAGCGGGACGATGGCGCGATCGTCGCCTTGCGGCGGCGGGCCGTCGTGCACCATCTGCACGGCCACGCGGCTGAGCGCGCGCGTCACACCGGGCAAGTCGGGGATCGGCTCCGCCTGGACGACGAGCACCTCGTCGCCGGGCTCGATCAGCGCGGCCATCGCCGCCAGCGTCTCGCGTTTCTCATCGGGACCGGCGATGAAGCGATTGACGTCCGGCCGGTAGCGGCGCGCGTGGCCCTCGCCGAGCGCGAGGTGCGCGTGGGCGCCCGTCAGGCTGGTCCAGACGGGCCGGTCGAGCGGATTCAGTGCGCCCAGTACAAGCGCTCCGGATTGGCCACGAGGAGCTTGTGCTGCAGCTCGGCCGTCGGCGCGATGCGCGGGATCATGTCGACGATGTGGCCGTCGTCGGGCAGGACCTTCTGCTGGTTCGGGTGCGGCCAGTCGGTGCCCCAGATGCAGCGATCGGGATAGTCCTCGACCAGCGGGCGAACCGCCTCGGCGAACTTGTCCCACGGGTCGCCGGAGGGATCGAGCCGGTCGGGGCAGGTCGGCTTGAAGTTGATGTCCGGCCGGCTCTCGAGCAGGCGGCGGAAGGCGCGCAAGTCGGGGCCGTCAGGGCCCTGGGTCACGTCTGGCCGGCCCATGTGATCGACCACGACCGGCACCGGGATCGCGTCGATGAATCCGCGCAGGCCCTCGAGGATATCGGCCTCGAAATAGATCACCACGTGCCAGCCTTGCGGCAGTCGCCGCGCGACTTCGAGGAACTTGTCCTTCGGCGCGTTGTCGACCAGCCGCTTGAGAAAGTTGAAGCGCACGCCGCGCATGCCGCCTGCGTGCAGCGCGTGGAGTTCCTCGTCCGAGATCGCCGGGTCGACCACCGCGACGCCGCGGGCCCTGCCGTTGGACCTCGCGATGGCGTTCAGCGTCGCGCGGTTGTCGCTGCCGTGGCAGCTCGCCTGGACGATGACGTTCCTTTCAAATCCGAGATGGTCACGCAGCGCGAACAGCATCTCCGGCGTCGCGTCGGCGGGCAGGTACTTGGCCCTTGAGCTGAACGGGAACTGCGCCTCGGGCCCGAACACGTGGCAATGCGCGTCCACCGCGCCGGGGGGCGGCGCGAAAGTCGGCTTCGAGGGATTCCGGTTCCAGGAGACGATGCGCTCAACCGTGTCGGCACTCATGCGAAGACAATTCCATCCATCAGTTTGCGGGCGGTCCGCAGCAGCGCGGAGCTGACGACCTCGCCCCTCTCGTCGACTTCGAGCACGCAGCTCATCTCGCCGCTCGGGTGCTCGACTGACAACGTCTTGCGACGGCCCTCGGGTATTTGCGCCACTTCGGCCGCCGGCGAACCGGGGACGAGGCACGCCGTCGCCACGCTGACGGCGCCGAGGACGCCGATCGAGGCATGGGCGCGGTGCGGGATGAAGCTGCGCACCGATACCGCGCCACCGCTCCTCGGCGGGGCGACGAGCATCATCTTCGGCACCGACTTCTTGCTGACATCGCCGAGGTTCATCAGCGGCCCGGCCGCGAGGCGGATCCTTTCGATGCGCGCCTTGAGGTCCTCGGCGGCGTCGAGCTCGGCGCGGCTTTCGTAACCCGTTGCGCCGACATCGACGGCCTTGAATACGATCGAGGGCATGCCGTTGTCGATCAGCGTGCAGCGGACGCCTTCGATCACGTCCACCGCGTTGCCGGTCGGCAGCAGCACGCCGCAGGTCGAGCCGGCGGTGTCGCGGAATTCGAGCGGCACCGGCGCGTGGGTGCCGGGCACGCCGTCGATCCGCGCGTCGCCGACATAGGTCGGCTTGCGGGCAGGCGTCTGCACCGTGGCGACGGCGACCTGGCCGGTGTTTTCCATGTGGATGGCGACGCGCGTTTCGCCCTCCTGCGCCGTCACCAGGCCGCGCTCGATCGCGAACGGGCCGACGCCGGCGAGGATGTTGCCGCAGTTCTGCTGGTCGGTGACGATCGCCTGGTCGACGAACACCTGCAGGAACAGGTAGTCGACGTCGATCCCCTCGCGCCGCGACTTGCGGACCACGGCGACCTTGCTGGTCAGCGGGTCGGCACCGCCCATGCCGTCGATCTGGCGAGGATCCGGGCTGCCCATGACGCGCAGCAGGAACGCGTCGCGCTCGGCGATATCGGCGGGAAGGTCGGATGCAAGGAAGTACCCTCCCTTGGAGGTGCCGCCGCGCATCCACATGACGGGAGCGTAGGTCAAACCCACTTCAGCCCCATGTCGCTGAGCTTCTGGCGGAAGCCGTACATGTCGAGGCCGAGCACGCCGCTCGCCAGCTTCGCGCGCTTCTCGGCCTCGTTGGCCTCGCGCGCCTGGGCCTTTTCGAGCACTTTTGCCGCATCCTCGCGCCTGACCACGCACACGCCGTCGTCGTCGGCGACGATCACGTCGCCCGGCCGGATGAAGGCGCCGGCGCAGATCACATCGACGTTGACGCTGCCGAGGCTCGCCTTGATCGTGCCCTGCGCGAAGATGCGCTTGGACCACACCGGGAAATTCATCTCGTGTAGGTCGCGCACGTCGCGCACGCCGGCATCGATGATCAGGCCCCGGCAGCCGCGCGCCTGTGCGCTGGTGGCGAGGAGATCGCCGAAATAGCCGTCTTCGCACGGGGAAGTCGGCGCGATGACGAGCACGTCGCCTTCCCTCACCTGTTCGATCGCCGCGTGGACCATGTAGTTGTCGCCCGGCGGCACGCTGATCGTCACCGCGCTCGCGCCGATCCGCGCACCGGGGTAAATCGGCCGCATGTAGCTCGCAAGCAGGCCGATGCGCCCCTGCGCCTCGTGCACCGTGGCGACGCCGCACTTGCCGAGGCCCTCGACCACGGCTTTGTCGGCGCGTTCAATGTTCTGGACGACGACGCCTGCCATTCGACTCTCCGTCACACGCAAAATTTCGCCGCCGGTGGACCGGCGTCGCCCCTCCCGTCAAGAGGGCCATGCCGCTCCGGCAAACTTGTAAGCAACACTTACATTCTGTAAGCGACCGCCGACAAGAGGATGCCTGACTCGACTCCCTCCCTTCCCGGCCCTCGCGTGGCGCTGGTCGGCTTCGGCGAAGCCGGCGAAACCTTCGCGTCCGCTCCCGGCTGGCGAGGCGAAACGCGTGGCTGGGACATCCTCGCCGATCGGCGCGCCCTGATGGGCAAACACGGCGTCGAAACCGGTGACGACGCCAGCGCCGCGCTGCGCGATCGCTCGTTCGTGCTGTCGCTCGTCACGGCCGACCAGGCCCTTGCGGCCGCGCGCGAGTACGCGCCACTGCTGCCCGAAGGCGCACTGTGGTGCGACTGCAACTCGGTCGCGCCCGCGACTAAGCGCGAGGCGGCGGCCGTCGTCGAGCGCGCGGGCGGGCGCTACGTCGACGTGGCGGTGATGGCACCGGTCAATCCGGCGAAGCTGGCGGTGCCGCTGCTGATCTCCGGTCCGCACACGCTGGCCGCGCAACCGCTGCTGGAAGCCCTCGGCTTTTCGAGCATCCGCGTGGTCGGTGACGAGGTCGGCCGGGCATCGGCGATCAAGATGATCCGCTCGGTGATGGTGAAAGGGCTCGAAGCTCTGTCCAGCGAATGCGCCGCGGCGGCCGAGGCGGCGGGGGTGTTCGACGAGGTCATGGCTTCGCTCGACGCCAGCGAGAAGAACGTCTCGTGGGCCGACCGGGTCGCCTACAACCGCGAGCGGATGGCGACCCACGGCGCCCGCCGCGCGGCGGAGATGGAAGAATCGGCCAAGACGCTGCAAGGGCTCGGCGTCGAGCCGGTGATGACGCGCGGCACCGTCCGCCTCCAGCGCGAGGCCGCCGGGAAGAACAAGAGCACGAGGGACGCATGAGCCTGATTATCGATTGCCACGGCCATTACACCGTCCTGCCCAGGGGCCACGACGCGTGGCGCGAGGAGCAGAAGGCGGCGTTCAAGGCGGGCACCCCGCCGCCGCCTTATCCCGACATTTCCGATGACGAGATCCGCGAGACGATCGAGGCCAACCAGCTCCGCCTGATCCGGGAGCGCGGCGCCGACATCACCATCTTCAGCCCCCGCGCCAGCGCGATGGCGCCGCATGTCGGCGACCAGGCGGTAGCGAGCGAATGGGCGCGTCGCTGCAACGACCTCATCTACCGCGTCACGCGGCTGTTTCCCGAGACCTTTGTCGGCGGCTGCATGCTGCCGCAGAGCCCGAAGTCGGACCTTGCGGAAAGCGTGCGCGAGCTCAAGCGCTGCGTCGAGGAACTGAACTTCGTCGTCTGCAACCTCAACCCCGACCCGGGCGGCGGCTATTTCCAGCATCCGCCGCTGACCGACGAATACTGGTTCCCGATCTACGAGGCGATGTGCGAGCTCGACGTGCCGGCGATGATCCACGTCTCGGGCAGCTGCAACCCGGCGATGCACGCGACCGGCGGCTATTACCTCGCCGCCGATACCGTCGCCTTCATGCAATTGCTGCAAGGCGACCTGTTCGCCCGCTTCCCGGCCTTGAAGCTGATCATCCCGCACGGCGGCGGCGCGGTGCCCTATCACTGGGGCCGCTACCGGGGCCTCGCCGACATGCTCAAGCAGCCGAGCCTCGATCGGCACCTCATGAACAACGTGTTCTTCGATACTTGCGTCTATCACCAGCCGGGGATCAATCTCCTCGCCGACGTAATCGAGAACAAGAACATTCTGTTCGGCAGCGAGATGGTCGGCGCGGTGCGCGGGATCGATCCCACCACCGGGCACTATTTCGACGACACCAAGCGCTACATCGACGCGCTTGATATCTCCGAGCACGAGAAGCACATGATCTTCGAGGGCAACGCGCGCCGCGTGTACCCGCGGCTCGACGCGATCCTCAAGGAACGCGGATTATGAGCCAAACCGAAACTCCGGTGACGTCGCAAGGCTTCGCCCGTTGCGAGAAGCCCGAGCGCTACATCCGGCAGCTCGTCAGCCACTGGGGCCACAAGATGGCGACCAGTTACGACGAGGGCGACGGGATGGGTGCCTTTCCCTTCTCCGACACGACCAGCGCGGTGATGACCGCGCGGCCGGGCGGTATCGGGATTACCCTGACCACCGCCGACCGGGCCGAGAACGAGCGCATGCGCGGCGTGATCGAGCGCCACATCGACCGCTTCGCCTTCCGCGAGGCCCCGCTGACCTACGAATGGACCCATTGAGATGCCCGACAAGAAAGAGCGGATCGACATCCACAAGTACCTCGCCGAATTCGAGGACATTCCCGGCACGCGCGTGTTCACCGCGCAGCGGGCGCGCAAGGGCTATCACCTCAACCAGTTCGCGATGAGCCTGATGAAGGAAGAGAACCGCCAGCGCTTCCTCGCCGACGAGAAGGCCTATCTCGACGAGTGGGACCTGACCGACGCCGCCAAGAAGGCGGTGCTCGCGCGAGACTACAACGGGATGATCGACGAGGGCGGGAACATCTACTTCCTGTCCAAGCTTTTCAGCACCGACAGGAAGAGCTTCCAGTTCGCCGCCGGGTCGATGACCGGCATGACGCAGGAAGAATATGCCGAGATGATGCTCAAGGGCGGCCGTTCGCCCGAAGGGCAGCGCTCGATCAAGGGGAAGTACTGACATGGCCCGGGTAACGACAGGCATCACCTCCAGCCACATCCCCGCCCTCGGCGCGGCGCTGGAGACCGGCAACTGGAAGAACGACTACTGGGCCCCGGTGTTCAGGGGCTACCAGCCGATCAAGGACTGGATCGCCAGGCCCGAGAACATGCCCGACGTCGTCGTGCTGGTGTACAACGACCACGCCACCGCGTTCGACATGAACATCATACCGACCTTCGCGATCGGCTGCGCCGAGAGGTTCGAGCCGGCCGACGAGGGCTGGGGCCCGCGCCCGGTGCCCGACGTGATCGGCCATCCCGACCTCGCCTGGCACATGGCCCAGAGCCTGATCCTCGACGATTTCGACATGTGCATCATGAACGACATGAAGGTCGACCACGGCTGCACCGTGCCGCTCTCGATGATCTTCGGCGAGCCGGAGGAATGGCCGTGCCGGATCATCCCGTTCCCGGTCAACGTCGTGACCTACCCGCCGCCGAGCGGTCGCCGCTGCTTCAACCTCGGCGACAGCATCAAGGCCGCGGTCGAGAGCTTCCCCGAGGATCTCAACGTCCACGTCTGGGGCACCGGCGGGATGAGCCACCAGCTGCAGGGGCCGCGCGCCGGGCTGATCAACAAGGAGTTCGACCTCAACTTCATCGACCAGTTGATCAAGGATCCCGAGACGCTGAGCAAGATGCCGCACATCCAGTACCTGCGCGAGAGCGGGTCCGAGGGCATCGAGCTCGTCATGTGGCTGATCATGCGCGGCGCGCTGGGCGAGAAGGTCAAGGACCTCTATCGCTTCTACCATATCCCGGCCTCGAACACCGCGCTCGGCGCGCTGATCCTGCAGCCGGAAGAGACCGCCGGCGAGGCCCTCGAGCCGCGCTCGGTGATGAGCGGCCACAGCCTCGCGGCTTGATTCATCCGCCCCTCCCGCGTGCGGGAGGGGCCGGGGGAGGGCCAGTCCCGCCTCCACGCACCCACCCCTAGCCCCTCAGCCAAGCGGGAGGGGCCTTGCAGGAGACCTTCATGCGCATTGCCCTCGCCGGCGCCGGAGCATTCGGCGAAAAGCACCTCGACGGCCTGAAGAACATCGATGGCGTCGAGATCGTCTCGGTCATCTCGCGCCGCGCCGAGCAGGCGGCCGAAGTGGCGAAGAAGTACGGCGCCATTCACTCCGGCACCGACCTCGAGGAAGTGCTCGAGCGCGACGATGTCGATGCGGTGATCCTGTGCACGCCGACGCAGATGCACGCGAGCCAGGCGATTGCCTGCATGGACGCCGGCAAGCACGTGCAGGTCGAAATCCCGCTCGCCGACAGCTGGGCCGAGGCGCAGGCGGTCCTCGACAAGCAGCGCGAGACCGGCCTCACCTGCATGGTCGGCCACACCCGTCGCTTCAACCCGAGCCACCAGTACGTGCACAACAGGATCGTCGGCGGCGAGTTCGTCGTCCAGGCGATGGACGTCGAGACGTTCTTCTTCCGGCGCCGCAACATGAACGCCAAGGGCGAGCCGCGCAGCTGGACCGACCACCTCCTGTGGCACCATGCCGCGCACACGGTCGACCTGTTTGCCTACCAGACCGGAAGGATCGTCACCGCCAACGCCATCCAGGGGCCGAGGCACCCCGAGCTCGGCATCGCGATGGACATGTCGATCCAGCTCAAGGCCGAGACCGGCGCGATCTGCACGCTGGCGCTCAGCTTCAACAACGACGGGCCGCTTGGGACCTTCTTCCGCTACATCGGCGACACCGCGACCTACATCGCCCGCTACGACGACCTCGTCACCGGAAAGGAAGAGCCGGTCGACCTCTCCGGCGTGGCGGTGTCGAACAACGGCATCGAGCTGCAGGACCGCGAGTTCATCGCCGCCATCCGCGAAGGCCGCGAGCCGAACAGCTCGGTCGCCTCGGTGATCGACTGCTACCGGGTGCTCGGCGAGCTCGCCGAGAGCCTCGAGGCGCAGGACGGTTGGTCCTAACAAAGATGCTTGCTTAAGGCGCGAATTAACCGGAAAGCCGATAGCGGGGCCTGAGATCGCTGGGAGAGGAACCATGGCGAAGCTCGATGCCAGTCTGGCGGAAGCCGAGAACGTCTATCGCGAAATGCGGCAATTGGCCGACACGGGCGATACCGAGGGCAAGAAGAAGCTGGTGCAGCTGCGCAGCCGCTACGCCATGCTGATGCTCGACATCCTGCAGGCGCGCAAGGTCGACGACCGCATGCTGAGCGACCCTGAGCTCGCCAGGGAATTCGACAGCCGGTTCTTCGACATGCGCCAGACGCTGGCCAACCACCAGGCCAAGTGGCGGCTGCAGTCGATCGAGGACGACACCGCCGGCTACATGGTCTCGGCCCAGGGCCTGAACCGGGTGCAGGACGAATTCTACCACTGGGCGCGGGGCAAGTTCACGCAGCGCTGACTGCCTGGGCCTCTCGCGCCGAAGATCGAGGAAGGAACGACGCGACGATGCCTCGTGCGATTGCCGGCAAGATGCTGCACCCCGTGGGCCTGGGGTGCATGAACGTTTCGTGGGCCTACGGCACGCCTCCCAGCCATGACGCGTGCGTCGCCCTGCTGCAGGAGGCCGTCGACCTCGGCTACAATCATTTCGACACCGCGCGGATCTACGGCGCAGGCAAGAACGAGGCGCTGCTCGCCGAGGCGCTGAAGGGCCGCCGCGAGCAGGTATTCATCGCCAGCAAGACCGGCATCGTCGTCGACGGCGCGCGCCGGGGGGTCGATTGCAGCCCCGAGTATATCGCCAAGGACATCGACGAGAGCCTGCGCCTGCTCGCGACCGATCATATCGAGCTCTACTACATGCACCGTTTCGACCCGAAGGTGCCGGTGGCGGATTCGGTCGGCGCGATGGCGCGCGCGATCGAGGCGGGCAAGATCGGCGCCTACGGCGTCTCGGAATGGTCGAGCGCGCACGTGCGCGAGGCGCATGGCGTCCATCCGATGGCCGCGGTCCAGACCGAGTATTCGCTGTGGACCCGCAACGTCGAATTGGGGGTGCTCGAGGCCTGCGAGGAGCTCGGCATCGCGCTCGTCGCCTTCAGCCCGCTCGGCCGCGGGGCGCTGTGCGGCGTGATGCGCGATCCCTCCATCCTCGAAGAGAAAGACCTGCGCACCCGCATGCCGCGCTTCCAGCCGGAAAACTGGGCGCGGAACCTGATGCTGATCGAGCAGTTCGTCGCGCTCGCCCGGCAGGCCGGGGTCACCCCGGCGCAACTCGCGCTCAAATGGGTCCTCTCGCGCGGCGCGAACGTCCACGTGATCCCCGGCACCACCAACCCGCGGCACCTCGCCGACAACGTCCAGGCGGCCGCTATCGAGGTGAGCGAGGCCGTGCTCGATGAAGCCGACCGGCTGATCAACCACGACACCGTCGCCGGCCATCGCTATCACGATGCGATTCTGCCGACGATCGACACGGAGGAATTCGCCTGATGGGGGCCGAGGGCAATGTGCGCGCGGCGATCGGCTACACCGAGCGCACGGCGAGGAAGCCGTACTTCTACGCCAACGCGCACGAGAAGGACTACGTGCCGCTGAAGCCCGCCGAGGTCGAGATCACCGATGCGCGCGGCCTCGACACCGATCTCGATCGCGAAGGGTTCGTGCTGGTGCAGCACAAGAGCGCGGTCGCGGACCTGACCGATCTCGACTTGGTGACGAGGGTCCACGTGGGCGAGATCGCCGAGCTCCTCAGACGCGTGACCGGCTGCGACCATGTCGAGGTGATGCCGAAGGGTATCCTGCGCTTTTCGGAAAAGCTCGGCGAGAACGAAAAGCACGACAACTCGCATCCGGCGCGCTTCGCGCACGTCGACATGTCGAAGGAAGCCGCCGCCGAGGCCCGCGCGAAGGGCGCGCCCGCAGGCAAGACCGTCGTCCGCAGCGCGCAGTACAATGTCTGGCGCGCGATTTCCGGTGCGCCGCAGGATGTGCCGCTGGCGCTGTGCGCCTACCCATCGATCCAGCCGGGCGATCTCATCGATTGCGAGGCGATCTTCGATCCGCCCGGCGGCGCGCCCGAGTGGAGCTTCGGCAACTACGTGATCGCGTACAACCCGGCGCACCGCTGGTATTACTATTCGAACATGCGAGCCGACGAGGCGATCGTGTTCAAGACCAGCGAGAGCGATCCGGCGCGCGCCCAGCTGATGCCGCACGGCGCGTTCGACAACCCGTTCGCCCCGCCCGAGTCGCCGCCGCGAATCAGCCTCGAGATGCGCGGAACCTGCTACTGGTTCGCCTGAAAACGGCGCAAGGCCGCGCCCGGTGATGGTAATTTCGCGTTAACCGCGTTCGGCAACGCATTCTTTACCAGCCGGGCAGACTCTGGACCTGCGCCGCTCGGGTCGGACGGTCACAGGTCCCTCGACATTTCGGCCCGGCGGCCGGAAAAGGAACAAAACAGGCGGCCCCGTCCCGGGCCGCCTTTTTTCGTTCAGCGACCGGTGCCGTCAGGCCCGTAAACCGCTTCGCGGATGTCGCGGTGGAGCGTTGCGTCGAACGGCTCCTTCTGGGTCGCAAAGACGACCGCCATGTCGTTGGCCGGATCGACCCAGAACAGCATCGAGGGGAAGCCGTCCCAGAAGAACTCGCCCACGGCGCCGCGATTTTCCTCGGGCGATCGCGGCGCACTGGTGCGGACGAAGAAATCGAGCCCGAACCCGCCCGATCCCTTGCTTGGCAGCCATTGCCGCTCGGTGATGCGCGGATCGAGCTGGTCGGTCGACATCAGCCGCACGGTCGACGGCCGGAGGATGCGCACGCCCTCGAGCTCGCCTTGGCCGAGCAGCATGCGCGCAAAGCGCATGTAGTCGTCGACGGTGGTCACCAGGCCCGCTCCGCCTTCGGTCATCGGCTTGCCCATGAAGTTGTGCTTGAGCCACTCGTCCCTCGCTATCGGCTCGAGCTGGCCGCCTCGGGCGGGCGTGTAGATCTGCGCGAGCCGTGGCAGCATGGCCGCCGGGCACTTCCAGCACGAATGCATCATGCCGAGCGGCCCGAAGATGTGCTGCGCCACATATTCGTCGAACGGCTGGCCGGAGAGCACCTCGACCAGCCGCGCCTGCAGGTCGGCACCGGTGCTGTAATGCCAATGCGTGCCCGGGTCCCACAGCAGCGGGACCTGCGGCAGGATATCGGCGTATTGCGCCAGCGTGTGGTCGGGCGAGAGCGGCTCGAGCTTGTTCCAGATCGCCGTCACCGCCTTGCCGGCATCGCCGTAGGCTCCCGGGTCTCCCCCATCGCCGTAAGTAAGCCCGGCGGTGTGGCGCATGATATCGCGGATGGTGATCGCGCGGCGCGGCGCACGCAGCCTGATCGAGCCGTCGGGATTGGTCCCGTCAAACACCTTCACACCTGCAAACTGCGGAAGGTAGCGCGAGAGCGGATCGTCCAGTCCGAACTTGCCCTGCTCCCACAGTTGCATCAGCGCAACGCCGGTGACCGGCTTGGTCATCGAGAACGCCTGTACTTGCGTGTCGCGCGCGAACGCGCGGCCCGCCTCGCGATCGGCCTCGCCCTCGGCATCGAAGTGGGCTTCGTGCCCGTCCTTCCACACGAGCACAGAGGCGCCGACCGCGCGCCCGGAAGCCACGAACGACTTGAGCGTGCGGTCGATGCGCGCGGTGTCGAGCGCGAGCTTCGCGTCCCGCGCGCCGGCGGCCTGCGGCAGCAGCAGCGCGCAAGCCGCGAGCGCGGCGACGAGCCCCCTCCCCCTCATTTCGGGCGTCAGAGCGCCTTGGAATAGAGCGCCAGCAGGTTGCTCCAGGCGCGCTCGGCCTCGTCCTTGTTGTAAACCGGCGAGTCCGCCACCGTCCAGCCGTGGTCGGCGTGATAGACCTCCACCGTGGCCGCCCTTCCCGCCGCATCGGCCGCCGCCTTGATCTGATCCTTGATCGTCGGCTGCTGCTTGTCGTCGTTTTGCGCCAGGGCAAGAAGATGGGTCGCGCGGCTTTGCGAAAACAGCTTGAGCGGCGTGTCCGGGCCATCGCCGCCCCAGCCGTTGCCAGGGTGGAACCCTGCGGCGGCCTTGACGCGCCCCGGCACCGCCGCGGCGGTGCGCACGGTCCAAGTGCCGCTCATGCAATAGCCCTGCACACCGACGCCCTTCCTGGTGTCGACCGAGGATTGCTTGTCGAGCCAGGCGACGACTGCCTTGGACATGTCGGCGACCGCCTCGGGCGTGTTGTGCGCCATCCACGGGCCGACCTTCTGGAAGCCGTTGTCCTTGCGGAACGCGTCGAAGTCGGCGAACTGCGGTGCCGGCGCGTCCTTGTAGAACGGGTTGGGCACGATCACCGAATAGCCGGCGCCGGCCAGCCGCCGCGCCATCGCCTTGAAGGCGTCGCGCAAGCTGGCGATGTCGGGCCACATGATCACCGCCGGGTGCTTGCCTTTCGCGGGATGGACGAAGAATGCGTCCATCGTCCCGCCCGGCGCCGGGAACTTGACCATGGCTTCCGTGAGCCCGTCCGCGGCCACGGCGGCGTTGATCGGCACCGACGCGGCGGCGAAGGCCGCCAGCGCACCGATCGTGTTGAACTTGCGGCGGCTGACACCGCCCATCTCGCTCAGTTGGTCGAGCTCACACATGGTCTTTCTCCCATCCTTCCCGTCGGTTGCAGAATAGCGCGGCGACAGCGTTCGTCCAGCATAGTCAGGTCCGCGCGAACAGCACGTGGGCTCCGCCGCGGCCGGCTCCGGCGGCTCGGGCGGCGGCGGCGACCTCGGGCCCGAGGAAGAGCTCGGCGAGATCGAGCGACCCAAGATCCTCAATCTCGCAACAGCCCAGCTCGGCGAGGCGCGCGTGCAGCGCTTCGGGATCGAGTCCCTCGGTGAACGGCTCGCCGGCGGCGGCGACCCGCGCGGCCAGCGCGGCGCGGGCGGCGCGGCCCTCTTCGCTCATTGCCTCGCGCAGCGGCCCGGCATAGTCGAACACGATCTCGCCGCCGCCGGGCCAGCCGGCGACCGCCGCCAGCGTCGCGTCGATCGCGTTCGCGGTGAGGTACATCGAAACCCCGAGCCAGAACACGAAGGAGCGTCTTTGCGGGTCGAAGCCCGATGCGACCAGCCGGTCGGCAAATGTCTCGCGCTCGAAATCGCAGCCCGCGAAGGTCAGCCCGTCGGGCTCGGCGATGCCGACTTCGGCCAGCCGGGCACGCTTCCACGCCTGCGTCGCAGGGTGATCGACCTCGAACACCTGAAGCCGTTCGGCGAACGGGTTGCGGAAGGCGAAAGTGTCGAAACCGGCACCGAGCACGACCAGCTGCGAGGCCCCGCGCTGCTCGACCGCCTCGGCCAGCCTGGCCTCGGCATAAGCGCTGCGGCAGGCGATGAAGAAGCGCAGCGCGCGGCTGGCCGGCGTGGTGTCATCCTCGTGCACGAGCGCGTCGTCCGGCCCCGCGTCAAGCCTGCCGCCGAGGATGGTCACCGCCAGCGGATCGGCGAATATCCGCCCGTTGTCGACAAGCTGGTGGACCGCCCGATGACGCGCGGCGCCCCACGCGGTGCGGCTCGGTTGCTGCGGCTGCATCGCCCAGTCCTACCGGGGCGCGGCTTGCCCGGCCACCCCTGCCGCGAGTTGCTTTTTGCGCTGCGCGCGCGAGGAGGCGATCAGCTCGCGCACCTCGTTGTGCTCGTGGCAGGCGAATTCGTAGATCCGGTAGCGGTCGTCGCGCGTCCATTCGACCTCGGCCGTCCACGGCGCGGTGAATACGTCCGGGTCGGAGTAGGTGACCCGGTAGAGCAGCGTGTCCGGTCCGGTCATCGTCAGGCGCTCGACGGTGCGCGCCTTGCCGCTCATCGGCACGACGCCGTGGCCGCGGCCGGTTATCGGCGAGCCGGCGCGTTGCGCAAGATCGCCGCTGGCGCTGTCGCCGGCGACGATGTTGCTCGTCTCGATCACGAGCGTGTCGCCTTCCCAATGCCCGAGGCTGTGGCCGGCCCAGCTGCGCACGTCCGCCGGCGCGGGCTCGCCGTGGCCGACGGGAATGATGCGGGTGCCAAGCACCTCGAGCTGCAGCACCACGTAGCCGGGCGCCTGGAACACACGGACGCCGTCGTTGTTCGGCCATGGCAGTATCGCCGACGGCGCCCCGCGGGTGATGCAGCGGTCGTAAGCGTCGAGATCGGCCAGCCAGTCGATCGGCTGGCCGGTGACCCAGCTGTTGCGGCCGGCCCTGAACAACGCCTCGGCGGCGGGTGTCATCGGCGGCAGGCGGCCGTTGGCCGGGCTGACGATCAGCGAGCTGCGGCGGGCGAAGGGCTTCGCCCGCACCCACGCGGCGAGGCCGGCGGTGCCGTTGGCGTCAAGGTCGTCCCGATAGCCGGCATCGGACTTTTTCGCCGCTTCAAGGCGCTTGGCGAACTCGGCATCCTTGAGCAACGCACGCTCGCCCATCTCTAAGGGCCGCTCGAGCGGGATGCCCGCCTCGGCCACGCGCTCGCTTGTCCAGGTGGCGCGAAAGTCGGGATCGCCCCATGCGGTCATCCGGGGCCGATAGGGTTGCAGCGGGGCGGTGGGCGCGTTCGCCGCGGCGCAGGAAAGCGCCGCAAGGCCGAGCGAGCAAGCCAGCGCCGCGAGAACGGCCCGAGCACGCCTCACTGGGCCGCGACTTTCGCCGCGTCCTTGGCCCGCTGCGCGCGCGAGGCATCGATCAGGTCGCGCACCTGGCGGTTCCCTTCGTGGCAGGCGAATTCGTACATCTGGTAGCGGTCGTTGCGCGTCCATTCGACCTGCGCGGTCCACGGCGCGGTAAACACGTCGGGGTCGGTATAGGTGACCTCATAGACGAGCTTGCCGCGGCCGGTCATCGTCAGCCGCTCGACCGCGTGCGCGTTCGCGCCGGTCGGAATGGTGGACTCGGCGCTGGTCGGGCTGGCCGCGCGTTTGGCGGCATCGCCGCTGGCGCTGTCGCCGGCGACGATGTTGGAGGTCTCGATCACGAGCGTGTTGCCGTCCCAGTGGCCGCGGCTTTGCCCGAGCCAGCCGCGCACCGCGCCCGGCCACGGTGCGCCCTTGCCGATGGGGATGACGCGGGTCCCCAGCATCTCGATCTGGAAGACGACGAAGCCGGGGGCCTGGAACAGGCGGATGCCGTTGTCGCTGTCGCGGTCGGTCGGCATCATCGCGGCGGGAAAGCCGCGGGTAATGCAGCGGTCGAGCGCGTCGAGATCGGACACCCAGTCGATCGGCTGGTCCTTGTTCCAGCTCGTGCGGCCGGCCTTGAACAGCGCCTCGCCCTGCGGTGTGAGCGGAGGCAGGCGGCCGTTCGAAGGGCTGACGAGCAGCGAGGTCCGGCGACCGAACGGGGTCGATTGCAGCCACGCGGCGAGGCCGATCGAGTTCTCGGGCATCAGGTGAGCCCCGAAGTCGGTCTTGTCGGCGTCCGACTTCTTCGCCTCGGCGAGCCGCTTGGCGTATTCGGCGTCGGTGAGCCACAGCCGATCGCCCTGCTCTTTCGGCCGTTCGAGAAACACGCCGACGTAAGAGAAATTGTCGCTCGTCCACGTGGCGCTGAAGTCGGGGTCACCCCACGCGGTGCGCCTCGGCACGTAAGTGTGCGGAACAGGCGGTACGGCGGCGAGGTCGGCCGGCGGCTTCTCGGCCCGGCCGGACGCGGCGAGCGACATCGCCGCTGCAACACCGATGGCAAACTCTCGACAGCGCACGGCACCCCCGCCACGCGACCCGCCGCAGATGGTATCCTAACGCTAGAGGACCCGCCAGACCCACAGCTTGATGCTGCTCGCATAACGCGCGCCCGAGCAGACGAAGATCGACTTGTTGAGCCAGTCATAGGGGCCCTCCGGGGCGATGAATTCGGGCACGGTGCGGAAGTAGTATTCGGCCGGGTCGACCTCCTCGCCGCGGCGCAGGCGGTCCATGACTTCGGGCGGGCCGTGGCGCAGGCCCTTGTTGCGGATCTGGATGAGCGCGCCGTCGTCGGTCTCGATGGCATAGATGGCATCGGCCACCGTCACCCCGTCGGGCCTGGTCAGCTGCCAGTCGGCCGAGTTGCCCATCAGCTTGCCGGAGATGCGCGGGCCCTTGACGTAACCGCCGCTGCGGATCGGGATGATCCGCCGGGTGCCGTCGACCACCGGGCCGATTTCGCGCGGCGCTTCGAGCTCGCCCCCCGCTTCGTAGACGAATTCCAGTTCGGGCTTGATCACGGCGCTCTCCATTTGAGGTTTTCAGTGACCCGACAGGTTAAGAACCCTAGCGTGCGCGGCAAGCGAATCGCGCAGATTATTGCGCGGCACCGGCACGAGAGGAGCAACAAAATGGCGGCGGACCTTTACGCGGACTACGTGATTGTCGGCGCGGGCAGCGCGGGGTGCGTGCTCGCCGCGCGGCTGACCGAAAGCGGGAAGCACAAGGTCGTGTTGCTGGAGGCCGGCGGCGACGACCGGGTGCTTCACGCGGCGCTGCACGAGCCGGGCCAGGTGTGGTCGAACCTGATGATCCACACCCCGATCGGCTTTGGCAAGACGCTCAACGATCCCAAGGTCAACTGGCTTTACGAAACCGAGGTCGACGAGGGCTCGGGCGGGCGCAAGCACAAATGGCCGAAGGGCAAGGTGCTCGGCGGCTCGAGCTCGATCAACGGCATGCTCTACGTCCGCGGGCAGTCGGCCGACTACGACGGCTGGGCGCAGATGGGCGCGCGCGGCTGGAGCTGGGACGAGGTGCTGCCCTATTTCCGCAAGAGCGAGAACCAGGAGCGGGGCGAGAACGAGTTCCACGGCACCGGCGGGCCGCTTAGCGTGTCCGACTTCCCCGAGGAGCACCCGGTCTCGGCGGCCATCGTCCAGGCCTGCCAGCAGATCGGCATCCCGTACAAGGCCGACCTCAACGACGGCAACCAGGAGGGCTGCAGCTTCTTCCAGATGACCGCCAGGAACGGTCGCCGCAGCTCGGCCGCGGTCGCCTATCTGCACCCGGCGATGAAGCGGCCGAACCTTCTGGTCGAGAAGCGGGCGATGACCACGAAGATCCTGTGGGACGGCAAAAAGGCGATCGGCGTCGAGTTCAGGCAGAACGGCGAGACCCGCCGGGCCATCGCCGCGCGCGAGGTGATCGTGTCGGCGGGCTCGGTGGAATCGCCCAAATTGCTCGAGATATCCGGCGTCGGCCAGGGCGCGCTGCTGCGGGAGCTCGGCGTGCCGGTGGTGCACGAATCCAGGATGGTCGGCGAGAACATGCAGGACCACTACATGATCGGCTGCCAGGCCGCGCTGAAGGAGCCGCACCATTCGATCAACGAGCTGAGCCGCGGCGTGAAACTGCTCGGCCAGATCGCCAAGTACGGTCTCACCAGGAAGGGCCTGCTGAGCTACGCGGTCGCCCATGGCTGCGCGTTCGTGAAGAGCCGCGACGAGCTCATGTACCCCGATATCCAGATCCACGTGATGGCTGCCTCGATGGACCTCGAATACCTGAACCAGTATCAGGGCCTGCGGCTCGACAAGGAGCCGGGCCTCGCCTCCAACCCGTGCCAGCTGCGTCCGGAATCGCGCGGCTCGATCCACGCCAAGTCACCCGACGGGATGGAGCGACCGAAGATCGTGCCGAACTATCTCTCCGATCCGCTCGACAAGCAGAGCGTGGTCGATCAGCTCAAGATCATCCGCAAGATCTGGCAACAGCCGGCGCTCGAGCCCTACATGAAGAACAAGGGTGATCCGTTCGGCGATACGGACGAGGCGATGCTCGGCTATGCCAAGGTCGCCGGCGGCACGCTGTACCATGCCGTCGGCACTGTCGCGATGGGCGACGAGCGCTTCCCGCTCGATCCGCAGCTCAAGGTACGCGGGGTCGAGAACCTGCGCGTGATCGACGCCTCGGCGATGCCCAAGATCAGCAGCGGCAACACCAACGCGCCGACGATCATGATCGCCGAAAAGGGCGCCGAAATGGTGCTGCAGGACGCGAAAGAGGCAGTGGCGGCCTAGGCCGCCAAGGTCAGGCCTGGGTGAGCGCGGCGGCCACGATGCCCGCTCCGAGGACGATGAACCCCGAGGCCCAGACCAGCAGGCGGAAGACCCACTTGCGGATCGTGTCGTCCTCGACGACCTCGATCGTATCGTCGAGATCGAGCACTTCGGTCATGCCGGCACCGAAGGCCGGCTCGAGCCGCGGCAGGCTGATCTCGGAGGTCAGCGCCAGTTTCTCGGTCGCCAGCGCGAGGCGCTGGTCGGCGAGCTCGCTTTCAAGATGGGTCGGATCGTTGAGCCGGGTGCCGCCCTCCCTGATCAGCCGCTCCAGTTCCTTGTCGATCGCCACCAGCTTGTCGATCTGCTCCAGCGCGCGGCGCCGGTTGCCGGACAGCACCGCGACCTGCAGCCGCGCCTGCGCGAGGCCGCTGGCGCGGACGAATTGCAGGTCGGGGCGGTGGCTGGGGTTGGCCTGAAGCAATGAAGTGCCGCTGAGGGCGGCGGATTGTACGAGCACGTCTTTTTCCTCCCGTCGTCCCCTGCGCGAGGGGGCTTAAGCGATGAAACGGCAGGCGAAAATCGGCCTTCCGGCCAATCGGGCGCGGTTCGGGACGAGCGGTTAGGAGGCTGGCTTTTTCAGGAATCCGGCGCGTGGGCGATAGCCTTGAAGTAGCCGATCGTCTCCGACGTGACGGTCGGCGGCTCGACCGGCGGGTAATGGCTGAGCTTGACGATCACCGTGTCGGTGGCCGGGCTGACGTAGATGTACTGCCCGGCAAGCCCGACGGCGCAGAACGCTCCGGGTTCGTCGTCGACCTGCCAGATCTGCAAGCCGTAGCCGGGAAAGCCGCCGGGGGTGCCCTTGGGGATGCCGGTCGGCAGCATCGTCGTCGCCTGCTTGAGCCACCCGGCGGGCACGACCTGCGCATCGCCGCGCTTGCCGTCGTGGAGCATCAGCTCGCCGAGCCGCCCGTAGTCGCGCAGCGTGGCGTTGAAGCCCATGCCGTTGAGGGCGCGGCCGTGGCCGGGCGGGCCGTCGGCAATCCAGAACGCGTCGGCCTGCGCGCCGAGCGGGCCCCACAGCTTGTCGCGGGTGTAGTCCTCGATCGTCTGGCCGGTCGCGTTCTCGAGAATCCAGCCGAGCACCATCGTGTTGAGGGTCGAGTAGTTGAAGGTGCTGCCCGGCGCGTTGGCGCGCCTGGTCTCGAGCGCGCCGGCGGCGAAGCGCATCTTGTTGAGCACGATCGCGTCCTGGTGGAGATGCCCGGCGAAGCTCGGGTGGGCGCCGAAATCGTAACGCTCCTCGTAACCGACGCCGGAGCGCATCTGCAGGATCTGCCGGAGGGTGACGCCCTCGTAGCCGCTGCCTTTCAGTTCCGGCACGTACTTTTCCGCCGGATCGTCGAGCGAGGCGATCTTGCCCTCGCCAAGGGCGATGCCGACAAGCATCGAGGTGACGGTCTTGGCCATCGACATCGACAGGAACCGCGTCATCGGCGTCGAACGGTTGCGGTATTCCTCGAACAATACCTTGCCGTGGCGGATCACCAGCATCGCGTTGGTGTAGGTGCGCTCGGCGAACTGCGGATAACTGTAGCTCTGCCCACCGAAGACGTCGGCCGGCATGGTGAACCCGCCGGCGTTGGCCAGGTCCCACACCGCGCCGCTGCGCGGCACCGCGCGGGATTCGAACACGCGGTCGGTTTCCCGGAAGGTGAAGCTGTTGACCTCGGGATTGAGCAGCTGCCAGCGCATCGCGATGACGGCGGGCGTCAGCGGGAAGGCCTTGCCGACGTAGGGATCGTAAGGCGTCCCGGATTGCGCGGCGGGCTGGTTCTGCGCCGACTGACTATTGCACCCAGCAAGCACCAACGCCCCGAGCGCCGGCAGCGCCCACGCGGGGGATCCCCTGCGCATGTTCTCTCCCCTCCTTCTCAATCGTCGTGTCGAACTTGCTTGAAGCATCCCTTCTTCGGCACGAGCGGGCGCTGCGGGACAAGAGATGGACCCAGCAAGGCGCTATCGGGGAGGCGATGGCTTGCGGCGCTCGTCACGCCGGCTCCAGCGCCTTCAACCCGAGTTCCTCGCTCGACGCGAAGTTGCCGTGGAGACCGAAGCGCAGGCGGATCGGCACCTGGATCGTGGCGATCGGGCCCTTCTCGATCTCGAGCGCGTCGAACAGCAGGAGGTCGCTGCGGTGCTCCTCCAGCCGGTTGCAGACCTGGACAATCCAGCCGTCGCCCTCCGGCGCGTCCTTGCGGCGTGGTATAAAGCACGGTTCCTGCAGCGTGCTCGTCGGGCCGCACCACCAGTGCTGTTCGGAACCGGTCTCGAAATCCCTGAAGAACAGGCAGTTCATCAGCATCCCGGCGGCGCTGCGGGTGGCCTGGTCGACCGGGCGGCGCATGTCCATCTCGAGGCCCCAGCCGTAACGCGTCTTCACGCCGGTGAAGCGGTCGTCGATGCGCGGGAACTCGCTGACGGTGTCGGTCAATTGCCTGACCTCGGCAAATTCTTCGCCGTTGCTGGCCATGTCCACCACCCAGTCGGTCAGGTGGCTCGCCGCTTCCATCGGGTTGAACGGCGCGTCGTTCACGTCGGGGAAGAACGGGAACATGTTGTTCTTCGCCTCGGGCGTGATGAAGTGGACCCTGCTGCCTTCCTGCCAGGCGTTGAGCACATGGCTGGCGAAGCAGTTGTCGCGCTTGAACCAGCGGATGTCGTCCTGCTTCAAGTCCTCGCGACGGGGGATGATGCCGAGATAGACCGGCAAGCTGGTGTCGAAGCCGAAGTGCGGCTTGCCGGCCTCGAGCCGCTCCCACGATCCGATCGAGGGCACGATGTGCAGCACGAGGTAATCGGGCGTGATGCCGAAGTCGTGCATCATGCAGTAGTAGGGGACCTTGAACCACTTCTCGCGGACCAGCTCGCCCTCCTCGCTGACCTCGTAATAGCACACGTCGTCGGTGCAGAGCCCCGAAGCGGCATAGCCGATCGCCACCATGTTGCCGGTCTCGGGGTCGATCTTGGGGTGCGCGGTGAAGGTCTGGCCGGTCATCTTGCCGCCGAACTTCTCGTAGCCCTTCGTTTCCATCGTCGCCGGATCCATCACCAGCGCCGGGCTGTCCTCCTTGAGCGCCCACAGCTTGCCGCCGAAGACCCAGGCGTTGGTGTTGGCGGTGCCGCGGATCCGGCCCTTGACGCTCGGATCGTCGGTCAGCGGGTTGCGGTAGGCACCGAACAGCGCCTTGCCCGCTTCGTGCTCCAGCTTCCACTTGTCGGTCCGCGCCCAGCGCTGGCGGAAATCGCACCGGCCGTCATGGAAATGGAAGCGGCTGATCATCCCGTCGCCGTTGAAGCTGATGTCGTCGCCGAGACGCGGCGGGAACTGCGGGTCCGGCTGGACACGATAGAAGGCCCCGTCGAGCTCTTTGGGGATCGTGCCGGTGTGCTGCAGGTCCTCGATGTCGGCCTCGATCCGGCTCGGCGTGTTGAAGCCGGTGAAGTTCGGGGTGCTGGGAAACTGTGACATGCGCGGCGTCCTCTCCTTGCGCGAGATTGTATGCTCCACTAACGATTGCCCCTCAAGACGATAAGAAGCGGGTGAGGACTAGAGGGTGGCATCGGCATCGGCGTTGACCGAAGACAATGATATCGGCGGCCTGGCGGGCATCGTCGGCTTTCACATCCGCCTCGCGCACGTCGCGGTCTATCGCCACTTCACCGAGACGTTCGCCGATCTCGACCTGACGCAGAAGCAGGTCAGCGTGATGTGGCTGGTCGGCGACCATCCGGGGATCTCGCAGATCGAGGTCGGCCAACGGCTGCAGATGGACCGGGCGACGACGATGACCATCGTCAACCGCCTGCAGGAGCGCGAATTCCTCCGCCGCGAGCGCTCGACCAGCGATGCGCGCAAGCAGGCGCTGTTCCTCACCAGGCAGGGCGCCGAGGCGCTCGCCACGGCCAAAGGCTGCATCGCCGAGCACGAGGCGTGGCTTAAGAGCCGGTTCAGTTCGGACGAAGTCAAGAAACTGGTGGAAATGCTCGCGCG
>Ga0207667_10000864_pt1 | contig 39037 bp, 65 predicted proteins | sample KBSCornC52_FD_184301 | JGI IMG/M metagenome (GOLD analysis project Ga0207667, IMG submission 184301) | Corn rhizosphere microbial communities from Kellogg Biological Station, Michigan, USA - KBS Corn C5-2 (SPAdes) (version 2) | ecosystem: Host-associated > Plants > Roots > Rhizosphere > Soil ...
GATAGCATTTAACGTCCTTATCTGATCCCCTATTGTTTTAAGAAACCCCTTTGAATCTGGACCTCCAGCGGTAGCTATCTTATCGAATGCGGCGGATAATAATGATAGTTTACTTTGTGCTACAGACTTAGCGTCTTCGCCTGTAAGTTTTACTCGTTCGTCAATTTTGGCAAGCGCGTCATTCAGCTCTGCGAATATCTTAACTGCACTCTCTGGCGGTTTAATGCCTAATACCTTAGACCCAAGTTCTTCAACTAATTTGAGCTGTTCTAATTGTATAGTGGCCGTTTCCTTTTCCAGTTTATTTTGAGCAGCCTTATTTTTATTTATTTGATTTTGAATTCCGGCTACTTCCTTACCCTTATCGGCCAGGCTGCCAAAAAAACTATCATTAGCCGGATTGACTACATCAGAAAGTTCTTTCTGTAATTTAGCGCCTTCAATACGGAGTTTTAAAAGTTGCGCCGCCCTTTCCCCTATTAAATCATTACCAGCCTTTATAGCTCCCTGAGCAAGCAGAGTCTTTGTAAGCTCCTTATATGCTGCATCGGCCTTTCCTACTGCTATTGCTTCGGTGGTAAGGCCGCCGAAGGTTTGTGGGTATTGTTTTATCAGCTCCTTTGTGATGTTCTTCCTTTCTTCAAGCGGAATGTTCAGGTCTTTTACTGATTTGACCATTAAATCCACCTGGGCTATTTCTTTGGATATGCCTTCCGCATTCTTCAGGAATCCCAAATTAAGCTCATTAAGCAGTCTTTGCTGTGAGGATAGAAATGGATTCAATACGCTCATAGCGTTTGCCAGGGAGCCATATTTCTGCACTAAAGATGTAAGCACGGATGTAAGTACACTAAATGCAAGCGTCATGCCGCCAGCCCCCGCTATTTGGCCTACAAGGGCCTTTAGTGCCGATCCGGTGGAACCGGTCTGTTGCTTTAAGTTGGCGAATTGTTCTATGAACTGAGTAATGTTATTACCAACTGCTATAAATCCGAATGGTGCGTCCTGGACAATGCGGGAAAAGGCCGTGAGTGAACTACTGGCGCTAGATGCACTCTTTGCCATTGCATCAGTGCCTTTTGTAGAGCGCCTTGTAGCAGCTTCAAATTTAGGAAGCGCACTAGAAAGATCTCCAAACTGGCTAGTCAGAATCTTAGTAACAGCGGTCAGTTCTTCAAACGCATTTGATAGATTGAGCAGAGCTTTTAAGCTCTTGTCTACATCAGTTGATATTATGACCTTTAACTCTTCGCTCATTTTCTTTTGCTTTTCTGGCTGCGCTTGCTTTTTTACTTCTCTCCCACCTGGCCTTCATGTGATCGCTGTCCATGGACAACACCATTCCGTCTACTATTGGTATTGACCACATTTTCACTATCTCATTACCAATTACTTGTTTCTTGCTATGGCAGTTGTAAATCAATTGATATAGCCGTCTGAATGGTATTTGATCCAATTGCCTATCCGTATCCCGTTTACGAATAAAGCCCTGGCATGCTTGATGGTAGTCATCTGGTGACATCCTCCGAAACTCCCAGGGCCTTATTCCCATTTCGCCAAATGCGAATTGTTTAACCTCCTTATAGGTTATTTTTTGCTTTTTTTTTCCTCTTCCGGCTCTGGATCCGCGTCAACTGACATTGCCTTTGCAAAGGCTTTTAATACGGCCCCCACTTCCGGAATGGAGAATCGTCGCATTGTTATTTTACATTTATCAATAGTCACGCCGGAATAGTCACCTGAGTTATCATTCTCCATCGCCCGGGCGGCAGCACCGTAAAAAATATATAATGCCTGCTCTCCGGTATTTAAACCCTCCACGGGTGATACAGGGTCTTTACCGGTAGCTTCCCCTATAATTTCTAGTGTCCCCCAGTCAAATTGCAAATTGAATCCTGAAATGGTAATTCTCATATATACTGTTTAGGTTGTTGGCGCTTCTATGATAACATCCCCCACAACGCTAAGGGTGCCGGAAAACGTTGCGGCTTCAGCGTTATTTGTTGATTCGTTGTAGGATGTTAGAGATGCATTAAATTCCCGGTAATAAGATGAGCCTGCATCCTCATTGTTTATGTATCTCCAATGCCTCACATCTCCGTTTCCCTGGAAGTTTATAACTGCCAGATCCTGCATACTAACCTGCGTAACATCGGCGTCTTTTATAGCGAATCCGGTAAAGTTAGCAGTGATAGTAGCTGTACCGGCAAGTGTTGCATTGCCGCATTTAGTATTAGCGTCAATTGTCTCCCTGGACGTATCCAAATCACTTTCAGTGAGGCACGCTACCAATTTCCAATCAGGCGTTGCAGTGAGTGAAACATCAAGTTCTAAATCAACTTCTTTTCCGTCAAAATGTGTATTTGCCATGATTATAGTTGTGTTAATGAGTAATCTATTCTAATATTTTTGTCTATATAATTCTTTACGCCATCACCATATGATTGATCCCCGCTTATTGTGCCAGTAACCTTCCATACATTAAATGATGGCCCAATATCTATACCTCCAGAATCAGATACAAGCCGCTGTAGGATCTCATCTGCTATGAAATTAAGACCTTCTTTTTTCACTCTTGCCCCATTGGGCCACGCCTTTGATACCTTTATTATCTGTGACCAATCGCCACCAAAACCACATTTACTAAACCTTTCACCGCCGCCGGTTACATCCAGCAATACGATCCTATAAAACCCGGCATCATCTGCGGCCAATTGGTCGTATATCTCCACCGGTTGCCCTTCATATGTTATCCCAGAAAGGGCTATTGCTACAGCATTCTGTATGTCCTGTGCCGGATTTCTCATGACTTAACTGATCTGCGTATTACCCTTTTTACATTCTCCAGTATTTTAGGCCCCACCTTCTTAAATGCAGGATATTGGAAGGGGTGCGCGTATGCACCGTTCTTTAGGATACTCAGGTAAATAAGAAAGGCCACCTCAAAGTCCTGCTCTGCCTGTCTAACCTTATTGGTACCAGTCCTGCGCCTTGTCTTTATTGAATACGTGCCGGATAGTCCTTTGGCCCTCACCCAAAGGACTATTCTTTCAAAGAAATCTCCCCCGGGCCCCGGAATACGGGTGCCCTTAAATGTCATTGCATATGCAGCCCATTCAGCCGGTGGAGATGCCCGCAATCCGGTACCAAATTCAACAAAGGGGGCATAGGGGGCGCTATTCCTTACCTCATAAGAACGGGGGCCAATTTTAGCCACCTGCTGATCTCTTATAAGCCCACCGCTGAACCCTATGCTTCCATTCTTGCGAATATTCAAAACCGCCTCATTATTCATCTCATGCGCACCGGCCATCATTTCATTGTTTACCTCCTGTCGCACAGCAATGTCCATCTTCTCAACACGCCTGAGCAGCTTATCTAATCCCTCTATTTTCAATCCTATAGACATGTTACGTTGTTGTTATTGCTTGAACCGAATCTCCGTTTGTAGTGGCTGTGATGCGCCAAAAGCGCTGCCTATTATTCATTATCTGCTCTATGCCTTCTATTGAATAATCAGCTCCATTATACTCAATGAGCATGCTTTTATTTGGCTGCGGGGCGCTTCTGTACCTCACTGTAAAGGTGTATCCATCCTGCAGCTGTTGCTGACTGTTTATGAGTCGCTTATCGCTTGATATTGGCACCGCCTGGCACCAATCTTCAATAACCAGAATCCATACAGTATCCGCACCGGCTCCAGCTGCCGGTATATCAACCGGCCCCTTTATCAAAATCCTATCTCGCATTGCCCCTATCATCAGATAAATACTTGTCTCATGAATGGATACGCCTTGCGCTTTGCTTCCCTGGCAAATTCCGAATTACCTTCGTCCTGCAACGCATCTCCCCTGTGTTCATAGGCGTATGCAATATAGGACTTGATCGCGCCATTCAAAACTGATATAGTAGCTGGCACTGACTCATACGACACCGAGAATATACCATGCCCTTTTATGCTTATAAAAGAGCCATCGATCCCTATTAACGTAAACCCCGTGGTCAAAATATTGTCGTTTACGTCTTTAACAACTATTGAGGCAAGATCAATCGGGCCATATGGCAATTCTACGCTACCATTAGCATGTAGATTTATTGTGCATGAAATTGTTTTGGGGATTATAGATAAGGCGCAATATCGCTCAATCCACATACGGGCTTCTGTAACAAGCTCTGTTATTAAGCCATTATCATCACCTATAGATTCCATTCTAAGCCACTTTTTAGCCGTTTCTAGGCTAACCGGTTCAGTTACTGGCTCTATATCCGACAATGAGATATTGTAAGCTGTATTGGTGGGTAATGGGCAATTATCTATACTCCTAATCATGTAATATGTTTTGATAAGGGACGGCCCTGGTTAGCCGCCCCTATTCATTGGATATGGATCAATTAGGTTGTTACCCCCTCAAATGTACCTTTTACAAAGGCCTCTGCACGATAAATGGCTAGTGCTACCCGACCTTCAATACGTACGGTGATCTTGTTTGTGGTCACGTTGTTTGCATCCTGGTCGAAGAATTCAACAGAGGGCTGTTCGCGTATAAACAACTGACAGCCCAATGTGAAATCACCTACAAGATAGGTGGACACCGGCATAGCTGTGGTCTTATAGACAGGAACACCGGCCACGAATAGCTGGCCATTCTGAATTACCACAATGCCCGGCTGATCATATTCGCCACTGCCAGAAGCCTTATTCAGGGCTATATTGTAGTAGGCAGCAACATGAATCACAATACCTGTAGCGGTGTAATCAGAGCTCTCCAGCTGACTGATAGCCAGGATAAGGCGCTCGATGTTTGGACCGGTTGTGGTATCTGCAGCGGTAGCCACAGTCAGCAGACCTTCCAGGTTTGGCGATGTACCATTGCCATTCAGTACCTGTCTATCCTCAACCTTCAGGTACATTTCCATCAGGCGCATCTGGAGATATGACCGGAATGCGGCCATATCATCCAGCATCTTGCGAGATACACGGAGCCAGCCTGCAATATATTCAGCCGGTACAGTAATCTCTATGAAATCCCGGTCAAGCTGTGGTTTGTCGCCATTCTCCAGTACGGTATCCAAATCGCCCTCACCCCCTGTTTCCCTCATATATGTCAGGGAGCTTGTGGACATGGTGCCCAGGGGAATAATGTCTCTCATGTGGATTTTCCGGTTAGGCAATGCGCGAATACCTACCTGTACGGTAGTGAAATAAGCGCCTGCATCCTGGACGTTGCCGGTGATCCCCATGTCGGCTGCTGCTTTCGCGTCCTCCGGAACAATAGGGATTGTCAGTCTGCGGCCCTTCTGCGCACTCTTGTATTTCTGGATCTCCTGCCAGTTGTCTTCAATGGCTTTACCTAACAGGTCGACAAATTTCATCGCCTGGGCTGGGCTGATCTTCTTAGCCTTCAGGTCGTCCTCCAGTTTGGCAACATACTCGTTAACCGTCTTCACTTCCGCTTTGGCTTCAGCCTTCACATCTTCCAGCTTCTTGTTCCATTCCTCGTTAGCCTTCTTAAGCAGCTCATTATCGGCAGTTGCCTTTTTGAGCGCTTCATTAGCCTTTTCGGCCTCCATTTTCAGCCCTTTAACTTCTTTCATTACTTCGGCGATCCCGCCGCCGCCATCATTGCCCGCCGTGGCATCGTACTGAAAGCGCAAATATTTTCTCAGCATAATTAATAATTGTAAGTGTTGGAAATTGATTTTAGTTCCGTGATCAACTCGCTATAATCAGCCCCCTTTTCTTCATATTGCGGCTCCGGTGCCTCTTCGGCGGCAGGAGTGCCAGACAGATCGGCGGCAGCTTGCAATAGCTGACGTAATTTTATTTCAAGAGTAGCGAATCCCTGATCGGAGTAATCGCCATTTCGTAGGCCCTTTATCGTTAGCTCTAATTCTTTGCTAATGTCTTTGGGGGACTTGAAGCCCTTTATGTCCACAAACTTTGCATTCGGATTTGCGGCCCATAATACTACACTGCCTTCATACAACTTAAGTTCCCTTAGTTCATTGTAATCAGACATTTTCTGTGACTTAACTTTCTGGTAACCTATAGACTGATGCTTGAAATGACCATCCCTGTAGAACTTTAGGGTGTCATCTTGGATTGCGGTATCTGCGGACATTTTTATACGGGCTAACAAACCATAGCTATCTTCCTCCAACTCAAATGGGGTTGCTATCGGGAGATCCGGGTTGTGGAATTTAATAAACCATTGCTCCCCCAGGCCTTTCGGTCCCTGCTCAGCAACGCTCTTTTTAAAGGCACCCTTTACAATCACATCGCCGTCGCGGTCCTTATTATCGAAGGCGGCCCAATACAGAGAAAGGACGCGACCCGTTGTGTCCACGTCCTTAACGCTGAAATCAATTGATGTATTAAGTTTTTTATTATATAACTCCATATCCGCCTGTTTGCGGATAGTGCTTACCTAATACAAATATATAAAATATTTCTAACAGCCAAATAATTTAGTAAATTGCCGCTGGATAGTGATTTACCTTAGTACTTTAAAAAAAGCCCCCTGATTTCTACCAGGGGGCTATTCATTTAGCTAACTAATGCTATTGCGTCTAGTTGCTTATTGAGCGTCTCAATACGTTTTTTGACGTATTCGCCAAAATTGTGCATTTCATCATATAGGTGAGTTAAGGCTTCCGCCTCCATCCTCAACTGCCCAGATAGTTCCAATAATCCCTCAGAAACCGCTTTTTCTCTGCCAACAAAATAGCCTATGGCGTCTTTGGCAAGTACCCTGAATGAATCTAACTCTTTTGTCATATATTTTGTTTTTATTCCCATGATCCTGTAGCTCCGCCTCCACCTCCATCACCACCGCCAAATCCATCAAACCCGCCTCCGCTGGCATCGGGATATGAATTATCAGATGGCGACCCGAAATCAGGCTGATTAAGGAAGTCCCACATTGGGTTTGACAGTTCCGCGTAACCGTCTAATCTTTCATCCCTGCGTTCATCATAATCTCGCGAAACAACTGGACCGCTACCTGATGGCATGCGGCTTAAGGTACTTTCAAATTGGTTCATAAAATGTTCTAGTGCCTGTTCAGCCTTTCTGCGGCCAGGGAAGAAGAAATATTCAATCCGTTTGCGCCATGATAAGCGCGGCCTGTCATAAGGCGGCAAAATTGGTACGTATCCCATGTTATTCTGGTTTATCGGTTAAGAATAGGCAACGCATCTTTATTGTAACATCAACAACAGAAAACACCTTATTTTTATAGTTTTCTTCGTGATGTGCATTTAGCGCCTGTATCCATTCATCCTCTGATGAATAATTCTCTAATTTAGGATTTCCAGATAGATGTTCATTTATGTTTTCGTCCCATCTATCATCCACCAATACACGATGTGCTGAAATGTCGATTTCTTTATCATTTCTATCAAATATGATGAATCCCTTCCCGGGTATAAATCTAACCTTGTTCATATTGCAAATGTTGGGTCGTGGTGATACAATGTTTTGTTTTCTTTGTCCCGCCTGTATCGCACTGCGGTGGTACTATATCCTATTGGCTTACCGGTACTATCAAAATCAGTCTCCTGGTATTGCGTCATAAAGAAAGGCAATGTGATATTCCATGCGAATTGATACCCATCAAGCGGCCCTCCTTTAAGGGTAATGATATGTGGCATCTTTGCAGTGGGCACGGGTTCGGTGCATCTAAAATTGTGTGTGCCGTCTGAATTTGTTGACGCCAGATGCATTTGTATATCTATAGGCTTAGTGTCTTTCACCTGTGCATCCAATTTTCGATATTTAAACCTTTCCAGGGCTATTTTCTCCACGTCAGCGAATTGTGACTTATTCCTGAGCTTTACGCCTTCGAAATAAAAGTCCTTATTCACATGATGTATCTTAACAATGCAATTCTCCGATTCGCCAGGCACATGCAGGCTCTTATAGAAGTAGTCATAATCCTGTGAATCTACTCTTACTTCCCTGCCGTTTATTATTTTCTTCACGCCATGCCGCCATTCATCAGACTCTTGTTGGCTCAAATGATCCAGCTTGTAAATGTATCCAGCGGCCAGTAAGTCAGCCGCCTTTATGGGATATTTCCTACGCTTGCCCTTTGCCATTCTCTTTTTCTTTTTGACGGTTAAACCATGCTCTGAGTAGCTTATTTATCAGAAACGATCTGTTTATCTTGACTGTGGCGTGGGCTAAATCCACATCAATATTCACATTCACAGCTATCTTTTCATTGCCCTCCCTTTGTCGGCCCGGCTTCCGTTTCTCTTTGTTGTCCATATACAGTTATTATTAATTATTAATCTCTTTATCTGACATGAAGTTACTGGGACCCTCTTCGATGTCTATATCCCTTTTAAGCTCAGCTATTACCGTTTCCATCAGGAATTTAGTCCTCCCTGCGAAGTTGCGGAAGTGAACCAGCATATTTACCGTGTCGCCTAAATGCTTTTCCTGTGCACTCCTGTCGCCATTATAATCAGATAGCTTTGACCTTACCCTGAATCTGCCCTTTTCATCCCAATAGGCAGCAGAGTATTTTGGGCTTATGTGGTTTAAGAATTCAGATATCTGTTTTTCTCCGTGCAAGCACACAAGAGCGCCTACATCATATTTCTTTAGTATTTCCTTTATCTCAGCTATCGCCATTTTTAATTTCGGGTCGTATTGCATGTTTATTATTTCCACAAATATAAATATTTATTTGGTGAAATAAAAAATTATTTTAACTTTGTATCGTCAACTAATCAATTCACACGCTTAATGGCGCCCCCCCGTATAGCCGGAGCGGCGACGCTGAATAAAGCATGGACTCCGGCTTGCCATTGAGCAATAAAACAAAAAAAATGAATACAGATCGCTATTACATGGAAGCTACTTCAATTATTCACATTGAAGGCAGGGATGGCGAACATCCGAAAGCTAAAGGTTGTACCATCAAACTAGGCATGGACGAACGCCTACATAAAGATTCCTATTTCATTACAAATATGCCTGGTTCCCCTAATGACGAAGGGTGTATGGTGCTACTAGATGCATTTATACATGGGATAGCTACCACTATCAGACATGGACACGAACATGGGTTCTTCAATGAGTCCGAAAAGATGCGGCAAGTAATTGAGATGCTAGGAAAAGCATTCGCAATGCCTACACGTCAAGCTACAACACATGACCCATATGAATTCCCTAATAAAGGCGCTTGATCAATTGCCACTATACATAGCCGAATTGGCAATAAACAATGCTAATGCATATTTGCGTGAATTGCCGACAATTGAATTAGAATATACAACTCAAACAGCATTATTTAATGCTTTTGTATGGAGCGATACACCACAGGGCGGTGAATTTTGGTCAGTCATATATGAATCACTTCGTAATCCACAATCAAATTAAAATGGGAAAAATATCTTACTACCTGGATTTTCTAAAGGAGCCTGTAAGGGCCCAGGCCATTGAAAATGCAAAGAGATTTGGCAATTATGAGCAAATGTGTCCCTCTGTTCGTATACCCAAAGAATGGATGACTGGTATTAATGCACCACTGGATCAGCAAACCATTTATTTTATCTGGCGATCAGTGTTAGGCGCATTTGAATTTTCAGGGTCATTGGAAGGCAGTGATTATTGGTGGCGCATCCTTGACAATATAGGAAAATACATTGATGCTGATAAATTACCCAAACCATAAACTAAATATCATTAAAATGAACAATAAAAATCTATCAATAATATCAGCTGGGGCAATATTCCTGGCAGTATGCGGCGTTATATGCCTTGTATTTATTGCTATGCATGATGTGGCGATGCATTCAAAATTAAATAAAAACAAGGCCGCTATTGATTCGCTTCAGCATGAAATAAAATTGCGCGACGGAGAAATTTTACTTTACAGAAGCCTAATAAAAGATAAATAAAATGGCGATAGAGCATAGAGCGCCCAATGGCAGCATTTATACCATAAAGTACCAGGAATTGAAGTCCGATTATTTAAGGTTCTGCGCAATGACAGACGCGCAATTTACAGAAAACATATTAAGCGCCACTCATTTAGCCTGTATAATATGCTGGTTTAAGGAATTGGGGCCTGATAGCACCATCGGAGATACCGGCCTGATACATGAGCTAATACATCTTATGCAGGGCAATTCAGACATCGGAATTGATGAGGTCAGGACTATGTTTGAGAATTACCTAGAACTGGTTTAAATATTTATACCATGAAAATAGAAGTACGCGAATTAATAGATGGGACATTCATACTTTATTTGAACGGTAAGAGATATGATGCCCGTTGTATGACAAACATGGAAATTGCGATGCTTATAAGGGAGGCGTATTGGAATGGTAGAGATGGAGCAAATTTTGAAATGGATGTAATAAGGTCCGAGAGATGGCCTAAGCAGTAACCAGTCTGCCGGAAGCGTCGCGTATGGGCTGATGTATGGCCTTGCACAGGCAATTGCATATATTACCGGCGCTTCCGGCAGGATCGCCTGGGAAATCCAGGTATTCTCCGCCCGTCTTACTCAGTATCAAGAACTTTTCATCCATGCCAACCTTTGACATGTGAGCATGATAATGATCGAACTTATCCTCTGGTAACCTTCTTGTATTCCAATGCTGCGCTGAAATCCACACTTTTTCCATTGCAAGTCCTGTTTTCTGTGCACCGATCTTGTTGCCATAGCTGGCAGCCCCCAGCAATTCAGTTCTTGCTATCAGTCTTGACCTGTATTTGTTCACATTGCTGCCTGTGCTTACAATTAACTTCGCTGCATTTATAGTATCATATCCATTATCCAGCGCCCACTGCAATCTAAAGTTTATCCATTGCTGACTGGTAAATGTCATTTGTGTGATCTTCCTGGTAGCAAATGAATCAAAGAAAGCCTGCATAAGCCCACGGAAGAATTCATTTAGCCCAAACGACTTACGTTGTAATATTTCCGGGAATTGTTGTACGAGGAAGCCGTATTCACTATTAGCCGCCTCCACTCCGGCCCGGCGATATAGCGCTTGCAGCGGTGGGCGCAAAACATCTGGCCGGATCAGACTGCCGGTTAGGGCAATTGTCTCAGGTATTGAATGATCCCGTAAATAGGCTAAAACAGGCTTAATTTGATCACTCAATGCCTTTTCCATGACTGGGCCCCATGCCGCCTCCTGTTTGGCCTGTAAGCGGCTTAATTGCCTGAATCTGCTAAGTAGTTGCGCCTGGGTCATCACTTATTGGGTTGTTCTTAAATAGCTGTGATATTTGATGTATGCTTAGCAAAACAAGTCCGCTATTCGGATTATGATCATTCATAATAAGGGGATATTGTAAAATACCTGATTTAAATTTATCTGCCGGAATAATCTCCTCCTCTCTATCCGGACCATCTGCCCCCACTACAGCTAATATCGGCCCCGAAACTGTGCCGCCTGTTTGCGGTTGCGGATCTATCCGTAATCTATAATAGATTGCTCCAGCGGCCAGCGCCCAGGCAATAAGCCGTTCTCTGGCCTCCTGTCTCATCCATTCCTTTTTAGCCTTAGATCGTTTGCAATCTCCTGGCAGAATGGGGATCATGCGGGCAATTATTTCATCAAGTGCTTGGGTATTCATGTTTCTTATTTTGCCTTTTTGGCTGTTCTAGATGTCCATAATGTCTTTCCGGGTGCTCCGCCACCCATGGCCGGTAAAGATGGGCCAGATATAGCCCCTGAGCCACTCCAACCCTGCCGCCATTGGCCATTACCTTATGAGTAAAGATAGCGTCAAAATGCATGGTATTCTCTTCGAATTTATTAGCCTGCCATGTTTTCTTCTGGAACATCATACAGGCAGCGGCTATAGGCCTGCTAGTGGGCTTAACTGTTGTGGTGTGCAGATTCCATAATTCATGAGCAATAATATGATGCACTTTTACATCAAAATTATCGCTCATTGCACCACCATGCAGCTGATCCTTTACATTGCACCGTGTTAGCATGCCGCCTATGATGGCATATGATAGATTCACATCTATTATTGATTCTATCTGCAATCCCCATTGCTCATGCAGAAACATGGTATCTCCGTCGCGCCAAACTACCCAGTCATCGGGATGTGGTATGGCTTCCATTTCCCGGTTGATCATGCCGCCAAAGTTCTTGCCCGTGTCCCATATTGTGCGGTAATGTATCATCTTACAAGCCGTTTATTATATTCATCAATTGCCTGTCTGGCGAATATCATATCCTGTAGTCGGTGTATGTGATACCTGAAATCGTGCATATTATCATCAGACTGTTCATCCATCAGATCCATGTATGCGTTCCAGGCATCTACCAGCTTTTCAATTACTACTTTTTCTTTCTCTGTTATCATTTTGTAATTATTACCCAAAGGTTCTCACCAATTTTTTCAAATCCCATTGCCAGCGCAATGCATTCGGTTTTTGATCTTGTGCAATCAGCTTTCATTGCGTCAATGGCATAATGAAATATAAATACCTGTTCATCACTTGTCCTATTATTAAATTCACACCATACGCCCACTACATTAACTGTTTTCATTTGTGCCTGAACCATGATTCCCCTGTTTTTTGATATGTCTTAAAAATAGTATTCACTCGGCGGCCATGCTCTACCTGGAAGCCGCCGGTATACGCAACCTGATTGAATATACCCATATCCGTTAATCCAGGCCCCGGCAAGCGCCTCAATTGTTCGTCGGCCGTATATTCCATGTACTTATCGATCATGGCACCACAGAAGCGGATAACAGTATCTACATCGCCCCCCAAAAGACCCGCATTTAGTAGCGGCTGTTTTGCATGCGACCTAAAGAATGCCTGTAGAGTATTGTTCTTATGATGCGCAATAAGCCATTGGTTCCATATTGTGCCCGGCTCATCGCCTGTATATAGTACACCATGCTGCATATGCGGAAATGGATTGTTCAATACCTCCACGTCAGTTGCGTCTGTGCAGAATACAAAACGCAATTTATCGCGGTTGTCTATTAAATATTTCCTATAACTTATCCAACGCTGGAAATATGGATTTATTGTGGCCTTAACTCGGGGCATGCATGGTCTATTATCAAAACAATCATGCAGCAATATCCATTCAATATAATTGTCCAGTGCGCTATTGGACAAATCCTTAAATACAGTCATGTCTGCTTCCCACCGCTCACCCCGCTGCGGATCAGCTATACCAGTAAAATAGCTTGTCAGTATTATGTCCATTCCATCCCGCTCCCGGTATTCCACAAATGCAGATGAGCCCTTCTTTGATTGGTATATAGGCAAATTGCGCTGGATGGCCACCATCCGGTCTTTCCCCCATACGGTAGACTTCACCTCCTGGTGTTCGTCCATGCAGTGAAATAGCTGGGCGCTATTAGGCACATCCATGTATTTGAAGGTTGTCAGACCCGCATTGTAAATGCGATCGCTCCATTCCGGATGCTCCCACCCCCATTTACCAAATTCCGGGTCCATGCCACCTACCTTGTACAACACCTCTCTGGTGGCATACAGCAGTACGCCGCGCGGATGAGAGAAAGCCTTAATGTCATTATCCTGGTATATTACAGCAGTATCATTCACCTTCATGCGTGTGCTGAAATCCTGGAAGATATACATTAGGTGTGGCTCTTTGCTGGTTATATATGGTAGCCACCAATCAGAGGACGTAGGGTAAAAATCATCATCTGATAGGAAGAAATGGGTGCAGCCTGCCAATTCCATCATCTCCAGGCATTTATTCTTTGCACGGGCAATACCTACCGACTGATTAAATCGACAGTACCATTTAAGTCTTGTGTAACGTGATATATCGGCCGGTATATCAGAGCCATCATCTACTATGAATATCTCAAATGATATCCCGATCGGCTCGATTGAGGTGTATGTGTACCATTTGTCAAGAGTGGACATGAAAGTCTCGCGCCTATTTTTAGTTGTGATCCCTATACCGATTATTATTTGAGTCGCCCTTGATTCTATATATTCCGGGCCAGTGCGCCAATTTTTATCTGCCGCCATTCCTCCTAATGATAGTTCGTGCATAAATGAAATGGTTTAATAATCGTTTAAATTCTGATCCTGCAATCTACTCATTTCCTGTGACAAATCATTCGCGTTCACGAAAAGATCAGAAAATAATTGTGTGCCGGTGGGGACAATAATTGAATTCCACATTTCATCAGTCATGCCCTCTGGCCTGTCCTCTCCCTGTATCTCATACCAGCGATATACCGGCAGGAGCGATTTGGATAGCCATTCCACCTGCTCTTTCCTGTTCGCTTGCAACTCAGTATAGCAAGATAGATCGGGACTAATAATGATGTTCTTGCCTTTATAACGCGGTATTTGCTGGAGCTTCCTGTTAAGGCTTGCCTCCCTGGATAGATTGAGGGGAATAGCACAGTTAACCACTAATGCACGTTCGCCGTTCTCCATGTTATTATATGTGCTGGCATCGGTGCTGAATAAAACCGGTGGGGCGTTGTATAACAATGCGGCCATAGTCAAATCGAATTTCTCTTGATCCAGCAGCATCAATTCTTTGGGGCTAAACGTTAGTTTTATGTTTCCCAGCTTGAATGGAGACCACACGGCCTTTCCCGCATTGTTCACGCCCGCTTGTTCCTCATAGAAACTTTTCTTCATTTTACTTGTCTGCTCAATCGCCAATCTAAAACCATCTTCGCCCACGAGCCGGGGATCATCCAGATACACGATGTCATCCGCGCCGCCATTCTCTGCATATTTGGTGTTTCTTGTCTGGCCAGTATTGTTGCGTTGCAGGCGGCGTAAATAAGCCTTGATAGGCGACATCCCGTACAACTGGTGGCCGTAAATGTCCCATTCCGGATTGAAATAACGTTCATGCAGGATGTCTTCTGCGGTGAACGGTATTTCAGTGCCCATCTGAAGCAAATAACCTTTAGCAACCAACGGCAGCGTATCAGATGCGAGTATGCTCATAAATTGTGGTGCTATGGTATAAAGCGTACGTGGCGTGCCAGGCGTGAGGCCACCGCTGGAACCGCTTGACCATCCCGCTTCAAAATAGTCTCCAGTAGTCAGTTTGTAGGTGAAATGCGCCCGCTGTAAGTCAGACCATGTATCGTTCTCGTTTGGATACCGGATAAGATCGTTCAGCGCTTCATCATCCAGTTTGACAATGGCCTTCTGATTCATCCGGATGGCTTTGGCAAAATCCCCATTATTTGCAGCACCATGCGTAGCCATATCCTTTAGCATGGCCCGAGCCTGGAAATAAGCCTTTTCATCAATTATCCGATATGGTGCCCAGGACGGCACGATGGCCTTTTCCACGATTCGGTTAATCACGCAATATAGGATGTCGTTATAGGCATATCCACGCTCTATGTAGGTGATCTTATCTGTTTTGTAAGGGATCAGCTGGCCGCCAATCAGCCGGAATGTACCGGATATCGCCCCACTGGCCGCCTTAAATCGCTGTAAAAAACTTCTTATTGCTTTGATCATGGTATTTAGATTGTTGCTGCAAATAAACCTAATTTCGGCCGTATTTCCACTTCCTCTGCCATCAGCAGGTTATCGGAGTAGTCCGGAGACCGGTTAATCATTCCCTTTACCTTTTCTTTTGATATGATGGCAAAAGGGCCATCCTTATCGATATCCGCCCGTCGGATCTTGTCCAATTCTTCTGTTATCTTATTTCGCGTATCCGGGTCGTCACATTCGATGTACAGCTGCCTGTTGTTGATCCTTTTAGCCAGGTAATAAGCGCACATGCTTTTCAGGTTCTTATAATGCCCTGGAAGAGCGCGCCCAGTTTTGGGGTCGTATCTGGGCTTCTCTGGATCCGGATGTGGTGTAGAATTATTCACAAATCCCTTACTGCCTGGCACTTGATCCACCACTCCGCCGCCTACGCCATCTTCATCTATTACTATCCTATTAGCCTGCGTTCCATATTTGTCTTTCTTGTAATTAATTAAATCCGCCGTTTGTGAGGTGGATAACCCGCTATGGGTTTCTATTTTAACGTGATTCGGGCTATACCAGTTCCCTATTGTAGTTTTATCCTTACCAAACCGGGCCACGTCCACACTGATCTTGCGAACGATTCTATCGGGCGCTGCAAGGTGTACATTTTGGAATGATTCAACAATCTTATCGTATTCAATCATTATAGCCGGATCAGCGTCATATTCCCATAGGCCCTCCAGTAATCGGGCTCTGCTGGCCGGATCCATACTCATCAGATTTTCTACATAGTGCTTAGATATACGCGGGTTATCCTGCGCCAGGGCTTGAATGAACTTAAGACTGGGTGGGAGTATGCCGTCTTTGGATGGCTTATAAAACCTGGTGTAAACGAAGTTTTTGGCCGGGTTACATGAGCCCATTATCTTAGGCACTAGCCCATATTCATCCAGCATCCAGCGGATACGGCTCTTCGTTATTGTCCATGCCTTCTCTACCAGCTGATTGCACTCATCGATAAAGGCATCTGTGATCTCCAGCGATCCCAGTTCATCGAAATCTTTGTCGGATGGGTAAAGGAATAAGTCTTTCAAGAAGATCAGGGAGCCATTAGCGAAGTTTATCTGGCTGGCCTGCTGATTGTATACGAAGTCCCGGCCGGGCGTCACACCCTGTCGCTTGCAGACATCGAAGAAAGAGAGTAGTGTTGTTTCTTTGAGGGTCTTTAGGGATGCCCTACCTATCAACCCCCGCGTTCCCGGGTATTTGATCCGGCGCTTCAGCTGCCAGTAACATCCCAGCATGCTTTTGCCGCCTCCAGCGCCGCCACCAAATAGCAGCTCCCGGGTTACTTGATCTTCCAGGTAATCCAACGCCTGGGTTTGCTTAAGGCTCAGAATCACCGGTACCGGTTTTAGTCAGCAGGTTACCAGGGAAGGGCGGCGGCGCGGGTTGGTCGTAGGTCTTCGTTTCGTTCCATACGATGCCCATATTCCCACTCAGCTCCTGTTCTGTCTTATCCTTCCAGTTCATATTTTTGAGGGCAAATATAGCGCCCGTAGGGGCCGTACCGCTCAATCTTTGCTCATACTTCATCTCCACCATTGACAGCGCCACGTTTGCGATGTAAGAAAATTCATCGCCTCGCTTCACATAATCATACAATGACTGTCTACTACCAAATCCCAGGAATAGCGCCAGACCATTTATAGTGGCCGGTTCCGGTTCTCTGTATTTCTTTCGGCGTTCAGTAACCCCCTCTGCTGTTACTATGGTCTCTTCCGTATTCTCCCCCTTAATATATTCAAAATAATCATCACACCTTTGCGCCAGCTCCATCAAGCTCTTGTAGTGCCTGGGGCGGCCAACGGTTGCTCGGATAGAATATGGATTGCCATTAATATTACCCTCTTCCACGATAAAATAATTTGTTTCACCAAATATATGACAAATTAATTGCATCTGGAAAATAAAAGCCCGAACCGTAGAAACGATCCGGGGTAACATATCCTGTAATGCTTCTGTTCTAGGTGAAGATTCTTAAAATAGGGGTACTATCCTGCATCATATGGAATTGCCCCTATTCGGACCAACCATGAATCCTAATACATTGGGGCCGTGCCGCGAATCAGCGATGATTTCCATCGATTCTTGTAACCCCGTGGCGGGAATGCCTGGACTTGAACCAGGGACGCGCGGATCTTCAGTCCGCCGCTCTACCAACTGAGCTACAATCCCATTACCTGGTTTTTTTCTGGACCGCTTTGGCGGCAGCCGGTCTTGTCTGTCCGCCATTTGCGTGAACCAGGAAACACGTTTGCACGGAGTCCAGGACTCGAACCCGGAAACACTGCTTTGGAGGCAGCCGTTTTCCAATTAAACTAACCCCGTATTGCCGGTTACGCAACCGGCAGCGTATGATCATTAAACTATGCACCCAAACTATACAGGGTCAATGTGCGGTGCGTATGGGGATCGAACCCATGACCTTCGGCGTGACAAGCCGATGTATCTACCGCTGTACTAACGCACCATTCATTTCTACGCTTCCTAGTGCTTCAGTCCTATGAAATGATAACAGTCTGCATCCCGTGGAGGCCGGGGAATCGAACCCGCAAAGCCCTGACGGACCTAAAATGGAAAAAATCCGTTGCTTGCCCCCATTACCGGGCTTTCCCGGTTGTCAGGAACTATTTTTATCTTGGATGTTCCATTACCTCACATGTTTTCACTCATGAGTGGTATGCTTATTTATGCAAGTTAACTACTGCTTGCTCTGGTCTCTCCCAGATGTCCGCTGCCTCGCTGGAGTGGGATTCCGCGCTGTGCCATGACGACCACCATCTCATGATCTGCTTATATGGCGCCTAACCTCGAATAGTGGTGGGATTCGAACCCTTTTCATTGCCCCATGCTGGCCAGCCACTGCAAACCACTACCTCCACTGTCCTGTCAGTTTCATCTAAATTTCCAGGATGCCACAACAGTTAACGATTGCTGCTCGTGAGCTTTATACTCCGCAACGATTGCGTTTTCTTTTATGCCGAACGCTATCGGCTTCGTAAATTGAATAGGATTCGAACCTATAACCACTCCGGATGCCGTTCTACCATTGAACTATCAATTTACCTATTCATTACCCGGATCAGTACGGGGGCCGTTTTTTCTTCTGCTACACAGACGCTAAGCCTTCAATCCGCCTCTGCTTTCGATGATGGGTTTGCCATCCCACTACGAGATATGCCCGGATTCGAACCGGATCCATACTTGCCGGATATTGCTATTGAGTACCTTCCGGCCCTCCGGACGTTGATTCTGCCTTACACCTTTGGACGGTTGCATCAGCCATGATGAAATACGCGCAAACGACCTCAGCCCAGCTGCGTTGCATATCAACTACTTTTCAAGAATGTATTTCAAAAATCTTATCTTCTCTCGCATACTAGGAATGCCATTCGCCTTCTCGTACTTATCATGCAATTGCTTCTTATATGGATTGCCCTTGTGGTCAAGATGCGGATTGTCGTAATATACTTTATTATACTGCTCCTGAACCATTGAAAGCTGTCCAGACAAATACTCCTCACTCCCTACAAGTTCCACACACTGCAATGCTTTTAATGACATTTCCCTTAGTGATACCCATTTCTTTCCCTTCGTCAATTCACCAGATAATGCGCATTCCTGCATTTTATGTTCACAGTTCTCAATATCCATTTTTATCGCAGCAATTGTTTTCATGCGCTGAAGCGTTTTATCATATTCAGGGCTATTTCTGGCTCAATCCATTTAAGTTCTTCTCCATATGGTGATTGTGTGAAGTAACTTTCACCATCCACCTCACCGTTGCTAATAACAAATATAGGAACTATTCTATTATCAGAAGTCTTACCGAGATATGTTTTAACTACTTCCATGATGCAATATTAATTAATTATTTCAATAAATAAAAATACAATTTGTTATGATTGCTATAATTAAATGTTATTAGCAGAATCTGGCAGGTCGCCAATAATAATTCAGCTCATGCTGGCAGTCATACCCCCATAAATCAGATATGGAAAATGATTCTCCTGGATGGATGATTATTATGTTTTCATCATCTATATGTCTGGTTATCTCAATGGTCCAGCTAGGATGCGGATATACAAGAGACATGTGGCACCATCCCCATTGCTGATAGCAGAAATATTCTTTGCGTGCCATAATTTCATCATGTTCTCGTGGTATCATTTTACATCTTTTTTAGTTAGTTTTTTTGCTGTAGTATAGGCATAGTACATTGCCTGTATGTGACCATCCATTGCCTTTAATAGATCCCTTCTTGCTCTTCCAAAAGTATCATAAGGTCCGTTAATACCATGATCAACACTTCTCCTTAAATGCGGATTATTCCAATCATAGATCCCATACTGAGTAGGCGAATTAAAATACCATCCATATAATATTTTATCCCTCATTGCTTCTGTATTTTTCTGTGAGTTGGTAGGTATGATTTGATCCTTCCTGAATAACTCCATGCTTCAAAAGACTACTCTTTGTTCTTGGTTGGATATAGTGGTATAATTCTCCTTTTCTGATAGTTGAATATTGAAATATCCACCCCTCCCGCATCTTATCTATTATTTCCTGTTGTGCTTTAGATAGTTTCATCTTTTCCGCCCTCCTGTGCGCTGTCCCCATAATATCCCTTCATAAACTTTGCAAAATTGCTGCTTTCGAATGGCTGTGCGCTGTCGGGGATTAGGCCCTCTGTCTTACAATATAAATCAGCGTCAATCAAATCACCATGTAGTCCTGATCTGACATCAAATGCGCCTTGTTTATACGCACTTTTCGCAATGTCCGACATGTAGGCAACTGCTATTTCAGCTTGCTTTAAATACTGGGATATAAATTGATTTTTCAAGCCCGGATTACATATTTTGTCCCATAACCCCGCACCGTGTGCCAAATCTTCGGCAATCGCTCGAATACGTTCTTTGTATGTCATATTATTTTGTTTTAGGAATTACTCTGAATGCCACGCGCCAATGATCTCCCGATGGTACATGTTCCTGTATCGTATTTTCAGGCATCAATAAGGCCCTTCCCTGGCTTATCGCAGATCTATATACTTTCACTGTATAACTGGCTGTTAAAAGGCCTGAAAGTATGCCTTGTTGCGATTGTGATAGCTTTATCATTATATTTATTTTTTAACTGCCTCTTTTGTCTTTTTTTCTCCTTCAGAATCCCCATACACCGAATCTATTCCCAATTCAGCCAGGCGGCAGGCTATCTTTTCCAGAACTGGGGCAAGCAACGGAGATGTATCTTCATGGCGGCCTGGAATGATGATTTTAATCAGGTTGTTAGCCATGCCATTACTGATAATAAGCGCGGCGAATCTATTAACCGGCTTAATCTCCAGTATTTCAAATCCGGCTGCGGCTAATTCTTCCCGGAACATTTGTTCTTTGTAAGGTTCGCAATAAATAATTGATGTCTCCATAATAAAATGTTATTTAAGTTATAATTAAAAGTTATTATTTGTTGTTAACTGAATCGTCAACATTGTTTACAGTACATCTGATATTGCCCAAATCAGATAGATTGCCTCTAATAGTGATCTCTGCAAATCTCTCATTTTTAACACGGTTATGTAATACCTTTATTCCGGACCTTTCAAGCTCATACTCTAACAGTATACACCGATCCAATGGACAATCTATATAAATGAATACTTCCATTACTTATTGTTATAGAGTTAATAAATAAATTTTATTATGATTTTTGTACAAGACACCATACCTTCACGGTTAAGGTCTTTTTCCCGGTTTTACTCCTTAGTCAATAAGGCTGACTATTAAATAAAACCGTCTTCTTTATCAATACTTTAGATCAAATAGTCTGGGCTATGGCAACACCGGCAACACAACCCAGGACCTGAAGGCGAAAGCGTAACGATCTGATAACCAGCATGGGAGAGCTGAGGAAAGGTAAGGTGAAGATTGAAAAAGGCCGCCTTAATCGCTTAAAACGGCCTTTTTACTCGCTGAAGAATATAATAACAGAAGTATCATATAATTCCCCTCCGGGAACAAAGATACAAAATTATATACTTCAGGGAGATAGGGCCGGTTTGTGCCTACTATAAATCTTCTCCTGGCACGATATCAATACCATCGAGTATCCCGGAGGCTATTCCTGAATCATCAAATTTTCGCTGATCATCACTTCTGTTATCCGGCTCATATGCCAACTTATACAAACCAGACATGGTCGTGTAGCATCTAAGAACGGCACCCTTAAGATTACACCCATTCTCATACTGTGAATGGGTGGCTATTAGGTCAGATTTGACCCTGACGCTTAATAAGATGCGCGCAAGTGGCAGTTCCCCTACATCTTCAACTATTCCATAAAATTCGCTGAACGGGGCCAAATTGCAGCCTGAAATGATCTTTATTCTATCCCCTATCTTGGGTATCCAGTTGTTATTTTCCATGTTAATTTGAATTTGATATTTTTTTAATGTATTAATGCGAGAATAAATACTTTCGATTCTCTTATTAACGCGGGCAATTGGCAGGCCGTTTGATTCGCAGCATTCACGTACTTCTAATAGGCTATCTAATGCTGCTTCACAATCATCTACACTCTTGCATTCACTAGCAAGCTGAATGCCTTTTAATAACCTATTTATTACCTTCATATTTATTCAGTTGTGATTCCAGGTACCGGGGCTGCCATCTCCCTTTTCAGAAAGTAAATAAAATCTCCATGATGCAGACCATGCGGATAATGAACAACTGAAATAAGTTCCCACCCATCCTGCTCCAACACTTCCACCTGCATCCAGGTATCACATCTTGTGTGTTCGTAAGTTTTCATCATTTAAAGTTTTGAATTTCCACGTATTTGAATTCAGTATTGTTTATGATCATGATAATGGCTATCAAGTGCTCAATACCGTATGCCATTACGGCATGTTTGGGGGCGTTTCTATTGTATGAATAGAATACTATATACGTTGGATTTATCGTTTTAAGTATACCTTCATCGTTAAACGTAATCATTGTTTATTATTTGTGCAGCCTTACGGGGCTGCGGATGTTTCAATCCCTACGGCTCCATTTATCCACTATTTCAATAAACGGGATCGCCCCGATGCCATGCACAAGATATCCGATTCCATCCAGCATTATATGAATCGGGCCAGATAAGCCTATTCCATATTTTGATATAGCAACCCCCAATACAATTACTGGAATGCCTACTATTATCCTGTGCAGATGCGTATGATCTTTGCCTACCAGATGATTACAGGCAAAGGAAATGGGATTGAATCTGTGCATTCTGCCTGCGTTGTTTTGTACATTATTGCAAGCAGTAACGATCAATTGATACAGTCTTTTCATTTTTCATTTTTTAGATTGAGAAATCCGAAAATATCTATTTCATGAGCCTCACTATAGTGATTCAGCGGAACATGACCTGTATTAATGGATGACCACATGCCGGGATAATATTCTGATATCTTACCAAATACCTCATCCATTTTTGATTGGAGCAACGGAATGCATGAACGGTCGAAATCGCTATTCCATATGTCTCTGTCATTAATGAGCAATTGCATTTGTTGAGATGTCAATTCATATTCCTGCTTGCGCATATGCTTCGCCTTACCGTTGTCATCATATCTTCTTCCGTTTACCTCTACTACCGCATGGAGTATTCCGGAATAAAGGCTATCATTTAATTCATTATATTTTAATAGGAAGTTTATTCCATCCTCAGAAAAGCGAGGGGTATAAATAATTATCTTTGAGGCATACCCGCATTGTGATAGCTTTTCATGCAGCATATTAGCAAAGATGCCGCAGCCGCCATGATCAATTATTGTTGGCAAACTATTTCCTACATACGGCAATGCCTCATTCAGGAACCGTGAAAGTTGTTCGTCAGTAAGTAGTGTTTGTTTTGATGAACTCATTTTTTTATTATTTTAGAGTGAATAAATTTAAGCGTATCTGATATTCGTGATGCCGATAATATATCAATAGGTATTATTTCTGGCGTATCTGTGGGCCACCATATAGGTATAGCTCCAATGTCTTGGCGAATGTGCGGGAATTGATCGGCTCTGACCCAATTGCCGCCTATCATCTTGAATACGAATCCAGGTTGATTAATTGTTTTCATATTAAATAGGTTTATGAGTTAATTCACTGGTCAGCACCATTGCGCCTCTATGTAGCAGCCTTCCAGGCCTATAATAAGAATGCAGTGCTAGTGCGGTAGGCCTATTGAATGTTGTAAGGGTCTTGATATCCCTGTTGTGGAATGTTATAGTCAATGTATAGGTGGTCATATCATATCCAATTGATCAGCAAAAAATGTACGCACGCGACCCCATTGCTTACCGTTTTTTAACAGCCATGCAGAATGTGTAACTCTTCCATAGGCGTCTGGACCCCAGAAACACTGACCACTTTTCATCCTCTCTTCATTTTCTTCTTTGGTGCCACATGGCCTCCGTGGCCCTATTACATATATCTTACCTGATGATTTTAATTTAGCTGTTTTCATTGTACAATATTTTACACGCCTTACGGGGCGAAGATTCGATTAATACATTTTTTCGAATGACCCAACCTCTTCGAAATGATCGCCCCTGCTTTCCATTATAATAGCCCTATATCCGGCACAATCAATGATAGGATAGTATCTATCCGCCATACAATGCGCTTCTTTAAATACCGACAGTAATATTCCTTGTTTAGGATAGTCTTCTATAGATATGGGCTCATCCAAATATGGGTCGTCTGAAGTGAATTCTCTATTTTTGTCCAATTTCCATATTTGAAGTTTGTAGGCTGTGGAAATAACATTTCTGTTGATGTTAGTAGTCATTTTAATTTGTTTTTGTGGTTAATTAATATGTGCTATGGGGATAATATTGCATTAACATATTTTCATTATACATCCAACCTCTTCACCATCTGAGTCCTTTACTACAGCGATATATCCATAACAATCTGCAACGGGTCTATGCTTTTCTATCAACCGATCCAGATCTGATTCGGAGTCATACTTACATGTATAGTACGGATCATTTCGTGATAGCTCTCCATTATTATATATTTTAAAAAACTCAATTTCATTGAATATGTGGTAGTGCGGATTCATTTTGTTATATTTTAAGGTGATTGATTTGATTTTCAATAATATCAGTGCGCAATTAAAGCGCAGTTTGCCATTTAATAAAAAGATTGAAATCTGATTGAGGCAAATTAAGATATGCCTTATTGAATGTGGCAGTTTTTGTTTTCTGCGTTTTTGCCCTCAGGTAGGCTGACTTAAGCGTTTGTAACATTTTGTTAGTTGTTTTCATGGCTATATCGTTTTGTTGAATCAAAGATAGATCGCATTTTCCATTCCACCAAATATTTATTTCAACAAATAAATAATTAAACGAAGTTTCAGAAAGTTGTGAAATATTTAATCATTAAAAAGGCCGCCCTTATTGAGCGGCCCGGCGATGATTACATGAAGAATGACTCGAAGAAACCTTTTGTTACGACTGGGTTGAACACATCTTTCTGTGCGAGCCGAAGCACATATTTATTATCGTGTGCCAGTCTTTTAATGCTTGTAAAGCGATTGGCTTGCGTAGCTGACGGCTCCAGTCGAACGTAAACATAGAAATTGTGATTGTCCTCTGCATAACCCAGTATGTCCAGTTCATCCAGGGCATGATAAAGTGCATACTTTTCGATCAGGCCTTCTTGTTTCTGATTTTCTGTACTCATTTTGTTTTGTTTTATTGGTTAATTGATAATGCTAAGTTAAGCCATAGCTCTGGGATTACCAAATATTTATTTGTTGAAATAAATAATAACACAATCTTTCAGAAAGTACTGAAAATAAAAAGCCGCCCTAGAAAAGGCGGCCCGAATGTTTAAACTAACTAACATAAAATGATGGAGCGCAATATTAATTATTATTTTCGTAATTGCGAAATTATTATATTTGCTATATGATGAAAAGAAAAAAAATACCAGCGCAGATATGCACCCCGTCCGAATATGCTAAGATGATTGGCAAATCCGTTAGGTGGGTGCAGTTACAATGCAATGCAGATGTATTAGGACAAATAATATTGCCGGGCGCTTCCTGCGTCGTCAAGAGCATCAGTGGGAGATATACCATTATGTTGCATAGTGCACACAAAGCGATGATAGCACAATATAAGAGCCGGAAAAAATAAATTTGGTTATTTCGCAAACGCGAAATATATTTGTTGTGAACTAAACATCAAATACAATGAAGACAGAGCCATTAAAAGTAATAGGGGCGCTTTTAACAGAAAAGACAAGGCTTCTTAACACTTTGCAAAAGGACAGAAGAGGTTCATTTATAAGAGTGGGTTTTGCCGATAAAATGCCTGAAGCATTGGGGTATATAAGGAATTTTATTCCATCATATTGCTATGCCGTATATTCTGAAAAGAATGATGCGACCCCTGACGGATGTGTTATAAAAATAAGGAAAAGAAAAAAGAATAAACAAACCACAATAAATTAAAACACCAATAAACACCACTGAATTATGAACACTCAACTCGTACACACAATCATTACTGCTGGCACTACTTACATGGCAGCCGGAACCGCCATATCATTATTTGGCCTATATAAAATGGGCATTGTTGGGCTGATAAGGGATTTCTTCACTGATAAAACAGCTAACAATGGATAATCAAAAAGCAGTCGGATTCGCACTGCCAGCATATCCAATAGGACCTGATAGCAGTCTGAATTATCCTAATGAAAACGGGTTAACAAAATTGGAAGCCTTCACAATGGCAGCAATGCAGGGGCTGTGTGCGAATACTCGATTTTTACAACAAACAGAGGGCTTGCAGGAGAGAGAGCATGGGGCTACATGGGATTGTCTTGCGATGAACGCTGTAGAGATAGCCAAAGCCACCCTTTCAGAACTTTCTAAACAGCGGCAGGGGTGAGAAATCTAACACATAATTGCCCATCATGCGGAGGCGACGGCATCGAAACCTGCCACAATCCGGATCATGGATTAATTAATGCCTTGTCTTTCCATGATACTGGACGATTTGGTTGTCCTGTATGCGGGCATCACCCAAAGCATAAGGTTAAATACAAAGGAGCATACGGGCAGTGTAAATATTGTTCAGGCGTCGGCAGAGTGACGGTCACAGAGGCATTCTTAATATTGGTCGATGAGAATATAGACGGCGCTACCGATGACTACATTAACAACACAGGGGTTACTATTCTACTCCCTGAAACAAAATAACCCGCAGCGCTAACTACGGGACATTGAAAAAGATTAGTAAACATTCCAAAGAAAATAAAATGGAAAATATTTTATTTAAATACACGCCACAGCCATGGAGCATTATTAATGGGGCCGTCTATTATTTCATAGACGGCCCTGATGGGCATAATATGTCTTATGATGGAAGGCATTCAATATGCCAATTATTTGGCCCGGATGCGCCATATAATTTAGCCCTATTCACTGCTGCCCCTCTCCTGCTCTCTGCGCTCATGGAGGCGGTGGAAGATGCAGAAGATATGAAAGATCTGGTAGAACATCAGTTCCCGGATCAAGATCCATATCAGCACCCCGAATGGTATCATAAAGCAAAAGCCGCTATTGCAAAAGCCACCAATACGACCAAAAGCGAATCAGACGATTACCCAGTGCTTTATTAATTAACGATCAATAAATGAATAACATAAAACTATTTTTATATGCCATTTCGGCCATATTCAAAATATTACTCACTAGAAAAGCGAAGAAAAAAAGAACTGCTTGTAGATAAAATAATAATAACTTTCTGGCGTTTAATAATTATATTCATAGTATGCTATGTAGCATATAAAATGTACAACAATGTGCGACAAGAATTCATTTCAAACCGAGCAGGTAGCCAGGGAACATGCGCACTTCAGACGCAGAAAGGGGACTAAGGTTGTGCAGGGTCATATGCATGCATATTATTGCAGAGAATGCGAATCGTGGCATTTGTCATCACAAAAAGGAAATTCATTTAAATATAAGAAAGATGTCAACAGCTTTAGCGCTAACAGAAAAAGGAATGCTAGAAATCCTAAAGCCAAAAATGGCCGACCTGGTAAGGATGATAGGGGAGGATACGCTTAAAAGGGAGGCGTCATTTGCCATACAGATAGTAAATTCAAATTCATATTTGCAGATGGCTAGCCCTGCTACTATCGCAAAGGCGTTGTTCAATATGGCCCTTACTGATTTATCGCTTAATCCTATTTTGAAACTGGCATATATAACGCCCAGAAAGAATAAAGACGGCGAATGGGAAGCCATATTAATGCCATCCTATCAAGGCCTCGTAAAGCTGATAGCGGATACCGGAAGCGTTTCAAATATATATGCATATATAGTGTATGAAGGTGATATTTATGAAGAAATATTGGGTACCGAGGTGGAAATAAAGCACGTAAGAAAAAAGAAATCAAAAACCATTACAGATGTATATGCCGTAGCCATTTTGCCCGATGGAAAGAAGTTGGTTGAAACCATGTCGGCTGATGAAGTGCATGAAATACGATCCCGCAGCGATTCATATAGGGCCTATGCGGCAGGAAAGGTCAAGACATGTGTTTGGGTGTCTGACCCCGGAGAAATGTTCAGGAAGACAGTAATAAAGCGCATTTCAAAGTACATTCCAAAGACTGATAGATGGCTGAAGGTGAGTGAGGCAATAAATCTTGACAATTCTGATTATCCTGCCTCATGGGGACAGGTAGATTACATTCTGTCGTTAATTAACACCTGTACATATGATGACAGCAATCGCGATATAATGCGAAATAAAGCAACATCTGATTTGACTCAATTTGAGGCCCAATCAATGATTGATGACCTTAAAGAGAATCAACTACAGCCAGGAAAGCAAAGGGATAATGTTAGCGCTAAAGAAGCCAATGATTTGTTAAACAATGCAACTAAATAAAATGCAAAAGAATTCATTATTACAATGTATTTGCGGTGATGGTAATTGGTGTGATGGGACGGGAGCCAAAAGGATCGGCCCGGTTAATGAGGAAATAGTAACACACGGTGGCGATGACGAAAACGAGCCGGGACATATTCACATAGTTGAATATTCGGAGCCATGTTCATGTGGATGCGGCAAACTTACTTGCTATGATAGTAAATTCTTCAGGGAAATTCAGCCTCCGATGGATATTGATATATCTGAAATAGTAACACAAAAATTACCAAATGACAATACCGTGCGATAGATCATTCGCCTGGGCTGCTCCTGGTCTAAAACAAATGCAGAAGGTAAAAATATTTATACCTGTTGAAGTTGCTGTAAATACTATTTGCGAGCTATTAAACGTTACTAAAGAAGAACTTTTCTATAGGCGGAAATACCTAAAGAGAACTAGAACAGGTGGCAGGGAGATCACACAAAAGAGGCAGGTGGCCCAATATATACTTTATGAGCGTTGCAATATATCTCTCAAGGGGATTGGAGATATATTCTCGCTTCACCATACATCAATCATGCACAGCATAAGACTGGTTAAGGGCCAGATAGATTTCAAGGTTGATAATTATCATAAACAATCTGTTGAATTAATAATGTCTAAATTATGAGTGAATTGCCTTATAATTACCCAGCATTCGCCCTGGCATGGAGTGAATGGATTCAGTATCGGAAAGAGATAAAGAAGCCGTACAAATCGGATAAAAGCATTGAAAGGCAGCTTAACTGGTTCATTCGTCATAAACTTACTGTTGAACAAGCTATAGAGTGCATTGATGAGGCAATTAGAAATGGATGGCAGGGAATTTTTTTACCGAAAAACAATTTAGGAAATGGACAGGGAGCAAATAAACAGGGCAGCGCAACACCTTCAAGTGGAGGGACAAGCACCAACCGTACGGACGCCCTCCGTAGATGGTAGCTTGCTATCAATTGCGCTTAGGGCGAAAGCTATCAGGATGGCTTCTGACGAAACATTATCTGAGGCGATTAAATACTGCATGGCGGTAGTTGGGATAAGGGCGAAAAATTTGCCTACACAGGAAGAAAAGGCATTGCTTCTCTCGTTCATACGCCGCCACTTTGCTGGCAACACAACAGCAGAAATGAAGCTAGCATTTGATATGGCGGCAGCTGGAAAATTATCTATAGATGCCAGGGCGTTCGAGAATTTCACTTGCATATATGTTGCTTCTATAATGGAAGCATACAGACACTGGGCATCAAATGAAGTAAAGCAGCTTCAGCTAGACGACTCGCAAAAAAGAACCGTCTCAGAGCAATCGGGGCCCGTCGATTGGTCTGACATATGGGATGAATGCATAGAAAGGGCATTTTCAGACGATTTTAACCACTATTTCACGCCGTCAGCTATATATGACTGGCTAGAAGGGAAAGGGGAAATTTCAGTACCTAATGTCGATAAATGGGGATTTATAGAGAAGGCCCGTACACATTATATACAGGAGCTTAAAAGCGGAAGACGATCTGACTTATCCATCGCAGACATTAAATCACTAATTGACAGGATGACCAGGGATAAATGGAGGCTCGACCAGGGCATTATGTCGCGGCTTGTCAATATTAGCAAGCAATTAATAATTAAGGAATATGCCAAAACGTGCGCAAAAAAAAGGCTTGATAAGGGAATTGACAGCAGGGGAGATCACCAATAGGGCGCTAAGTATATTATCCCTAGGTGGATGGGTGTGTTGGCGGCAAAATCAAGTGCATGTACCAGGAAGAAGTTTTATAGGTAAAAGAGGGCTAAGCGATATATTGGGGTTCAATAAACATACAGGAATAATCCTGCTATGTGAAGTAAAGACCATTAACGATGAGCTGAGCGATGATCAAAAGATACTACTTTGTCAAGTTAAAATAGCCGGTGGAATGGCACTTGTAGCTACAGATGATGGTAAAGGCGGGATTAAAATAATTGACTATCAAGAATTTCATAACGTGGATGTTTAGTATAATGTAAAGGGCCGACGTATATACGTCGGCCCGTTTTCATTTACCATTTCTATATTATAACACAATCAGGAAAATAATATATAATACCCACATTATTATAAATCCAGTCCTGCTATCCACCTCAGATGCCATTATCTTTTTCATCGCCTACGATCTTGTTTGTTCTGTAATAAAATAAGGATGTTCGTATTCTGCTCACCCAATCTGTCTATCTTAAATAACAAATCCTGCTCCCTCTTCTCGCTATGTTGTTTGAATTCGTTGAATTCACTGGACAGCTGATTGTATTTCATGCTAATATCCTCCTGTCTTTGAATATATACGCCTTCCTTAGTCGCCCTATTCCACATGATTACCACAAATGAAATAATGAATGCAGCAACCGTTATGAAGAATTCGGACAACTTTATGTGCCTATCCATCTTTATTCTAATTTTCGTATAAGTATAAGGGTTATAGTAATTAATATGAATATTCCTTGCAACATCAATATGATTTCTGAATGCCTGGCCCATATCAGGTAGTGCACTATATCGCTAATCCATATCGCTGTCATGAGTCCGAATGAGCGTTGAATATCTTTATCTCGCTTGATGCTACCTGTCATATATAAGTACGCCGCAGATAATAGCATGAGAACGGCTAAATCCTTTAGGATTATATGGTAATGCCAGTGCCTTGTAGGATTATATTCCCGGTCAAGGGGACATGGGTGTATGAATTCTATTGGAGCGTTATTCCATGCTCTATGGATATTTATTACCACCCACGACCCATATATTAATAGTATTATCAAATGTTTCCTGGTCATGGCTTAGGGGGTGGCGGGTCTTTAGGATCGGTAGAATCGGCCTTTTCATCATCTTCCAGTTTGATTCCTACAATACGGGACATACCCCATATAAATGTTACAAGTATGCCAGTCCAGTATACTATAGCTAGCTTAGTGGCTTCAGCAATACCGGGTGCTGACACGATTGCCGTGTTAAGCGTAGCCGCCATTAATAGAACCGTCCGGAACACATAATTTGCCCAGGGTGGCGTTGGCTTTTTAATGCTTATTACCGTTTTGTTTGCCATATATTATTTTTAAAGTGTTGTTGCTGCTGCATGTGATGAGAGTATAAACCAGTTAGTTCCGTTAGACTCGATTGTTACACTGCTATTTTGTAATGTCAGCGTTTTAGTTGTGGCAGCATCAATAGTTTCAGATACATTACCATCAATTACCACGTCGTTAGAGGCAGCACTTATCTTTTTGATCACATATATTCTCCTGGGAGCGCTTGATGCAGCCGGAAGGGTTATAGTAACAGATCCTGTATTATTAACCAATATTGTATGATGGGTGGCGTCTAGTGTAGTGTTGCCTGTTACGGTTATGATCGAATGTCCAATTGAACCAGATATATCTAATGTTGACAATTGATCACTGCGCCCCACACCCACATCGCCATTGCCGTTTATTGTCAGGGCGGCAGATTTCACAGAGCTTCCAGCTGTATTGAACACAGATAAAGATAAGAAGTCTGACGTATTAGTTGTGCTGGCCGTATGGGCGAATTGATAAGCGTGTCCGCTGCTGGAGAATATGGTACCGTTTGTAATATCCCTATTAAAAGCTATGCCGTTAAACCTAGCGGATATGTTTTCTGATCCAGAGGGGCCTATAATAATATATCCATTTATATCTAATTTTGATCGTGGCCCTGTCGTTCCTACGCCTACATTCCCAGTAGCGTCCCATGTCATACGATTAGTATAACTTGTACCGTTATGTATCCATAAATTCAATCCAGGGTTTGTGGAGGCATCTAGTTGCAGGTTGGCACCTCTTGTTTCTGCTGTATTGGATAGTCTTAATGAACTCAATATACTGGCTGATCCATCTTGCACTACATGCAAGCCACCCAGGGCCTTGCCTGTGCCATTTATTATTAATTTGGCAGTAGATGTTGTATTTGTCCCTATTGCTACGTTTCCTGTGCTATCTATTTTCACAAAATCTGTAGCGCCCTCATTATCGTTTGATTTCCCTATTATTAATGATCTGGCTCGTTGTGACCCCTTACCTACTGTTTGCAAATACACATTACCATCTACACTTGCAATAGCATGCCATCCCCAATAGTTTAATGTGCTGTAATTAAATGCGTCACTGATTAATGCTAATTCTCTTGTGGCCGCTATAGTATTATTTGCTATAACGAAATTGTTTGCAGAATTGATAATTGTACTAGCATTGTTGTTTAGAATAATATTTGTATTTGTTAGTACCGCTGATGAGTCCACATATAGCGACCTATTTGATATGGCGGAGAATGATTTCTTTAAATATTTTGAAATAGTGTCCGCCATAAAAGCGTGGCCCGTATTATTAGGGTGTAATGAATCTGCGGAAATGAGAAGTGCTGGATTTGAATATGATTCCATGGCGTGATACATATCTATAAACATTGTACCTCTTTCCTGTGCTATAGCTCTACTGGCAGCCACGAAATCTAAATGTCGTTGTCTGGTGGGCCTTCCTTGCCCACTATTCAAAGTCGCGTATAATCCATATGCACTATCTGTTACCCATGTAGGCGAAATGACTATAATGCTCTGCATTGACCATCCACGCGCAGCGCAGGTATCTAAAACCCGCCGGTAATCTCTTTTAAAATTTATCGTATCGTAATCCGGTTGATTGCATCCCATGTCATTTAAACCGTAGGCAAATGATATTATACGCCCTCTGGATGTTTTAATTGGTATTCCATCTAGCGTATCTATCATATCCCTTGCACCTAATGGATGTTCGGGTGTGCTTTTCTGTAGCGTACTACTACCTATGCCGTAGTTGCGTTGACTGTTCCCGAGGGCTGACGATACTATCGTACTATATCTATTTGATGATGGGGATGACCCGCTGCCTAACGTTATAGAATTACCGAAGAAATAGATGGTATCAAGACTACTAAATAAATTATTTGAAAATATCGTGCCTGCAGTCAATATATTCTGTATGTTGCCATTACCAGTAATATTGAAATTGGCTTTTTGTGGGAAAACTCCATTATATACGTATCTTAAATCAGATTGATTTTTAGTATACGATGGCCCATTCACTGTATCCAGGCTTATTGCCCCCATGCCATCATCATCGAAATGATCGGATCTGAAAGTAGCGGCACCTTTGTTTTCACCATCTGCCTGCGCGTTGGCTATTGATATGGTTACATCAGAACTGAGTGGGCCGCCACCACTAATAGGCGAATCGGTTAGTATCTGTCGCGTATCAGGCACCATTCCGCTGGCACCTGCGCCCAATTCAAACCATTCATATGCAGAAGCAACCCAGCGCTTGCCCCAGAACTTACCAAATTTATAGGCGATACGTCCAGAATCACCCACCTGGCTGCCCGTAACCGGGTCAAGCGCTCTATTTAAGGAGCCAGTGTCCCGTGGCACAATGAGCACACTATCCGGCATCATGCCATTGGGTCGAGTATTCACGGCCTGCTTATTCCAAGTGCCCTGTGAATAGGACTTAAAAGAAATGGTAACCAATAATAAAAAAAGTAGTTTCTTCATCATATTGAAATTAAAATAGGAAATGCTATGTTTTCCGGGCGCGCCTCAACTCCACCGTCCGGCACTAATGGTGCGGAAGATCTCAGGTCCGGCTGATTTGATTCGGTGGGCGGATCGAATGAGGTAACCGTACCATTACCGGTTACGGCCGCGCTCTCTAATAATTCGCTATATCCGCCATTGGCATGATCATGCAGCTTATTCTGGTTAGCCTGGGATGAGCCCGGAATACTGCCCTGAGTAAGCCCTACCCGATCAGTATCTTTCCCGGCCCCCAGGTCCAGGCCACGCAGAAACCATCCGCGAAGATCTGGACATTTTATATTAGTGCCGTCACGCCCCCATTTACCCTTGTTGCTATTCCATGACATAATTGTCACAACAGAGCCAGGCAAATACGCCTCTATAGCGGTGCAATAATCATCAAGTCCCGGGTAGTCGGATATTGGCAGTGTTTGCCCATTGGCTACTATCGTATCAGGCCCTGGCATGCCGCCGAATGTTATCTTCCCGACATTCTTCCATCTTTCCCCAGCAAATACGATACGCCAAACGGTGCCGATTCTAATTAAGGCCACGTAATCAATCTGGCCCATTACATGCCGCGTGATCGTGCCGCCGCGCCACAGGGTTTGACCAGCTGGAGCAGTTACGATTGATTGTTTGTTGGTACCGCCGCCGGTCTCTATTACGCACAACACATTTTCCGGATACTCAGCTCTTAGTTCATAACTGATAGCTGCGGTAGTTGCGCCCTGTAAAATAATGATTTTCCGGTCATTTACGGCGCTTGCAACAGAAGAGGTGGTAATTATAACTTCACCAACCGAAAACCTGGCTATTGCATCCGGAGTCACTATTACGTTACTTATCTGCGGTTTAAATATCAGAAAGAACCGCTGTCCCCCTGCAAACTCATCGCCTAATTGCTTTAATGAGAATCCCCCTCCTGGCACATCGTTTTGCCATGCCAGGCCCTTTTCCATGTACTCAATGCCTCGCTGAAATAAAGACCAGTCTTTCCCATCAAGATACGTATCGTTCAATATACGAGGGAATCCAGTTCCGTCATTTGTTATGGTAATAGATGGATCCGGCACATTATTAACCCACACGGAAAGATCTGGCTGGATTACATAAACCCGGTCTGGCACAACTATACCAGATCCTATTTGCTCTGAAATTATAGTGCCTATATCTTCAACAGTAGCCTTATTTGTTATCTTATCCCCAACGGCATTATTTGCCACTCCTACATACCATGAAGCGGAAAGACCCACCGCGTCCGGAAGTTCCTGCGTGGCCACTAAAGTTACTATATCTACATTAGGCTTGGGCATAATTAAACTGTATAATTTGGTGAAATAACTTCGTCATTATCTTGATCGTTGCTGATTGCCTCATCATCCGTTCCGGTCCACCTAGCAAGACCTGGTGTCGGAATGGCTATTATGAAAGTTGGTATGAATGGCGCATTCCATTCAACAGACATTGAAAAATCACAACCGCCTGTGTAGCTTGTTAATTGGAAATATGAATTGCCCGCATAGCTGTTAAATTGTGTTATAACATCATCTGCGTTATTTGCAATACCTATTACAGTATTATCATACCACAGAATCGTGACGGGGTATGGATTGGGGCATCCGGCAAGCCTTGTCCCAAATTGATCTGCAAGATAAACAGTAGTTATTATTGGCGTTAATAATGTCTGCTTGGGCCCGCATCCAACCGCTGCTGCCTCAAATGAGAATGCACCTCTAACAGGGGACGACCAATCAAGGCCAGTGAATAGCATGATGCCTTTGTGAACAACACCCCCGTTTAATTTATCCCTCCCAGTCCACACAAGTCTAACTCCGTTCTCGTATGCATTTTCTATGTCTAAATAAGTATACCCATCAACGTAAGTGACTAGGCCGGATATATTTATGGTATATCCTTTCCTGGTAACAATAAAGTCCTGATCCAGTCCCTGAGGGCCGGATATTTCAATAAGCTGTCGAGACCTTCTCAATACAAAATCTGTGCTACTGCACACCTTTGTAGGAACGCCATTCTTTTCGATGTATATATTAAAATCAACACCTTTTATCGCTTCCATAATCAATCCCTTTCTTCGTTTACGTCATATTCTTCGTATACCAGTGAAGCGGTGCCCTCTGGTAACACAGATTGCAACACTATGCTGTGCTCGCATGCCTCGTTATCAAATTCATCTGATATTTGCATGAACCTTATATTTGGTATATGAGAAAATTCTATTAAGTGATAAAATCTGAGCGTATTGCTAAATAATGTGCCCTCCCATGTCCTGACCGATTTGGCGTATTGATCAACATATGTTCGCGTCATGTGATATTCTATATCCGCAGGCAAAACAGCTGCCTTTTCATTATCCCAATCATCAACCGGAAAATGTTCTCCATCAATGGTTATGGTTAGCACATTTGAACTGAATAAATCCCCATTATCAAATAAAAAGAATTCCTTTTCATCTTCAACCCTTGAAAAATCAGCGTTATTTGTAGCCTTTGTGACTAGTGAGACTGAACTGCTATTGTTTATGCCCAATTTAACTGGGAATATCTCTACTCCAGGATTGTCTAAACCATCTATATCAGTCAAACCGGTAGGGCTGGAAATCCTTATAAATATACTATAATTGGTGGTATCAAAATCGTTCTTCGGAATGGCATCCGTAGTAACCGTAAAGCTCCCCCTCTGCTTCTTCTTGCTTCTGGTTATAGGAATATCAGTCGTCACTCCCGGCACCCAGCCGCCGCCATCTGACAAATAAAATGTAGATCCAGGGTTGTTGCTTTGTATCCTTACCTGTATGCTGAAGCCCTCCACATTTATCACTTTCCAGGGTATTGCTATTTCAAGCACATCTCCCACAAATGCAGGGCCTATCAGTGTTGGCGGTATAGTTTGTGTAAATGGCACATCCTGGGACATACTACCGGATCCAGGGTCGGCATTATCATAAGGCATAAATGCTCTATACGGATCTGCCACGGTACCGGTTCCGCGTCTTTCTGTGCCAGGGGGTCCGCCCCAAAATAAAAAACCATCAAATCCAGGCGCATTTAGGTCTCTCCAATCAAAATTAACTAGCCGGTTTATAGATCTGTAATTTGCAAAATATTGAACCCTTTTTATTGCAGCCCTGGATGACCTTTCACCATCTACGTTTATTGGTATTGCATCATATGAATAACCAGGTCCAGCTGATGCTACCATGTCAATTTCCAGTGTATCAGCGGTTGAATCATTTATGTATTGATCTACATTGAATACGTCATATGTCAGGTCCTGCAATCGCACTAGCCACACAGTATTTTGTTCTATAAATAACGTGAATCTAAATGTAGTGCATATTATCATTAATGCATCATATACTGATTTTGGCCCCTCTGTGAAATCAAAGAAGTTGTCTGTGTGTATATAGCATTCAAAGAATAGTTTTAATCCTGCTGTCAGGTTTACGGGATACAATGAATTGAGCACGTTCAGTTTGGTGTCAGCATCAAGCACATTGCTTAGGGCCCTTGTCATCACTGATTGATATAGGGTCACCCTATCGTAAAACAGTAAATTATCCTGCTCCATGTTGAATAAAACGCCTTTGGCGAAAGACAATCCATCTACCGCCTTTATCTGTACAACATAAGAGGCGCTATCATATGGGAATGAGCTGAAATCCGGTCTTACAAAATAAACACCGTCCAAAATACCATTCATCCTTACCTCAACCCTGAATCTTCTTTCTTCAGCGTCAAAGAAGTCATCTGGGATGGGATCATTTGCGCTTCCTGTATATATATAGCTTATAGTTATCTCCCTTCCTATTATGCCTGAAATCTTATCATCAGTATCATTTATTCTTACAGTCTTTAATGTTGGAGTTGCTCCGTTTATTCTAAATGGCTCAGTTGGCGCAACGCCGACACTGTCCATTATGTCTATTCTGTAGTTTACAGGAGTAGACGGGTGGGAGTCTGTGAATTCAATATAGTATTTGTTGAAATATGCCATTTAATTTATTCTTGCTATGTTATAACCAGCCCGGCGCAACAGAATAACCATTTGATTACCGCTTATTTTAGTCTCAGCTATTATATTACCAGGGCCGCTGCCATCAATATCCCGTGCTATCTTTTCCAGCTGCAAATCGCTCAATATATGCTCCTTTCTGGCTGTGTTGTCCCCAATCATTGCAGCAGTAGGCCCAAATGCGGTACCACCAGTAGCGAAACTGGCACCATTACCAGCGAGCGCTTTGAATGCGGCGGCAGCAGCCACTAGCGCTCCACCGGCCACTATTGCAGGTATGCCCTGAAGGGTTTCCAACGACGTTTGAAATGCCTGTATGGCCACCCCCTGCACAATCAGCAACTTACCCAGCTGAGATAAAAAACCAGATATTGCCCCGACAAAGCCGCCAACAACAGAGCTGAAATCACCAGACACTAACGCCTTGCCTATGCTTTCTGATAGGCTTTCTATGCCATTTATAGTGCCTTGCCTTATTATTTCATTTATGGAATCAGTAAATGGTGTTAGATCCTTTCTGAATTCATCTTTAACCCCCTTTAGCACCTTTGCCACGGTAGCCGCATTTGATGCAGGCTCTAAAGGTTCTATTTTTATCGGTATCTTAAACGTTAACGGCGTCTTAGTGAATGTTGATTGTAATGTTTCTATTTGAGATTTAAGGGAATCAAATATGGTGCTTCCTGGCAATACTCCTATCTCTGCAAGATTCTTAAGCGCATTGCTGATCTTATTGATCTTATCTTCAGATAATCCTTGCAGCGATCCCCCGGCAGCAGCAAATGCAGAATCAAGCCCCACCAATTCTTTATTGAGCTGAGCTATTATTTCGGAAGCGGTTTTAACTGCCTTAGCATCCACGATAGCATTTAACGCCCTTATCTGATCCCCTATTGTTTTAAGAAA